>Ga0111539_10009285_pt1 | contig 12420 bp, 9 predicted proteins | sample RhiMethybrSRZTD1_FD_79667 | JGI IMG/M metagenome (GOLD analysis project Ga0111539, IMG submission 79667) | Populus rhizosphere microbial communities from Tennessee, USA - Rhizosphere MetaG P. TD hybrid SRZTD1 (version 2) (version 2) | ecosystem: Host-associated > Plants > Roots > Rhizosphere >...
AGATTCCGGCCAAATACTCCGGCTATGTTGTGACGATTGACCCACAGCTGGTCACCGCTGCGGGGCTCCTCCAGACTACCTTTGACGAATTGAAGAAGTAAGCCAGCGAACAGAATCACGCGGCGGCACTAAGCTGTAGGCGCGGTCTATGACCGCGCAACTTTCGTAAGCGAGTGGGCCAAATGCGCGGTCATAGACCGCGCCTACAGTTTGCGCGCTCACGCAAGTGAAGCAAGCGCAGCCTGGACACGCTCGGTCTGTGCATCCGTGATCAGGCTGGTCAGCACTTTGATGAAGTGCGGGTGCTGGGCACCCGAAAAGATGTATTGCCAACGATAGGCGCGCAGCACGCCGGCCTGGAGTTGGTCCCGCTCCTCCGAAGACAAGGGACGACCGCAGGTGTCGGCAAAATACCGCGAATCGTCGGCAGCCTGCATCTGAAGGATGCCATCGACGGCGGCTACCAGCTCGATAAACTCATCAACCGCCTTGTCACGCGCCTGAACGCCCATTGTCTGATCGTGTCGTACGAATTCCAGTTCGTCGAGAATGGCGTGTTGAGATTCCTCTTTCCAGTGATAAAGAAACACATCCTTGAAGAGCGGCGAAAGGTTCTCATCAGGTTCAATACTCTGCCGGTAGTGCATCTGGGTGAAAAGCTCGATATCCAATGTCAATGCCAGCACGGCCCACGTGCTCTTGCTGAGTACCGCTGCAGCTACCGCATCCGGTTGCGCCTGGAATCGATAACCGGCCGGCATAGATTCTGCAACGAGCTTTTCAACGCGCCGGAACAGTTCCTGATGCTTCAATTCCTCATCACTGAACCGCACAAGCGCCTCGAGCGCGGTCTGGTCTCCGAACCAGTGATCGCGGCTGATCTCGAGCACCTTTGCATTGATGTACCGCTCGACGAGTCCGAAGATATTCGCATAGGTGCGACCCTGTATCTGGCTGAGATAGCGTTGCTCGCCGTCGGACAAAAAGGTGAGTTCCTTCACTTTGGAAAGGCCGTCCGGCAGGAATTTATGTCTCGTGTCGAAGGTCCTGTTCCGAATGACGTCTTCGTCGATCGACCATCGGACACGCTTCGACGCTGCAACAGCACGGGCATAACGGCCGGCGCTGACTTGTTCTTGCTCAATTGTGGCTTGCATGGCTGACTCCTTACTCTCCTCAGATTTTCCAGGCTAAACCCGGATGCGGCCTTAATGGCACGCGCTGTTCCAATCTTGTTTCTGACAAACTATTGATTTCTATGGATTTTTTCGTTGCGCCAACCGATTTAAACCGTATCTTATTGAGGTAATCTCAATTTTTTACGGCGTCCCTCATTATTTTGAGATCGGAGGAAAGGTGCTTGGCTATCCCCTCAAGTTGTTATTGAACGCGATCGAGAGGATACATGGCGAAGAGGCCGTCGTCCAGACGCTCGTCGAAGCCGGACTTCCAGCCGATCGCGTCTACCGTCTGAACGAGCCGTATGCCGACAGTGAAGCCCAAAGTTTGACTGCCGCAGCATCCAAGCGCATCACATTGGAGGACATTGCGACAGCCTTTTTTGAGGATACGCGCGTGCGCTTTCCGACATGGTTTGAAATGTGTAAGAGCTCACGTGACTTTCTGGAAATGCAGCCGCAGATTCACAACACATTTGCGGTCGGCCTGCAGAGACCGGAGGAGCGAGACGCAGTGCGGGATAAGTTCCGCCTTGAAAAACTCGACGACCAACTTATCGTTCACTATCGCTCTCCAAATCGTTTGTGCGATATGTACAAGGCCATCGCGAAGCGCGTTTTCCAGCACTATCACGATAAGGCGACGATAGACGAACCCTTGTGTATGAACCGCGGCGACGCCGAGTGCGAGTTAAGAATTCGTTGGGAATAGGGAGATGGAACAGGGAAGGGCCAGGAGCGTGATCCGGACGAGTGAGGATATCCGCCGAATGGTGGAGCAGGTCGCGGACCAGCTGTGCCTGACGATCGGAGGTAATTTCGATCAACTTGTACGTGTCGAGGGCCAGGACGAGACCGTCGAGAAGCTGGAAATGGTCGTTAACTTTGTGCTCGCTACAGCCAGCCGGTCGATCAAGGAGGTGAACCAGGCCAGGGCTCAGCTCGAACAGCAACTCGACATTCGCCGGAAACTTGAGCGAGAGAATGCCTATCTCCGCGAGGAAGAAACTCGAGCGATTGGAGAGATCATCGGCCGCAGTCCTCCAATGCGGCAAGTGAGCGAGCAGGTTGCCGTCGTGGCGCCCACGAATGCCACAGTGTTGATCCTTGGTGAATCCGGTACTGGTAAGGAGCTTGTGGCCAGAGAAATTCATAAGGCGAGCCCTCGGCGTGATGGACCAATGGTAAGGGTCAACTGCGCTGCGGTTCCACGCGACCTCTTCGAGAGTGAATTCTTTGGACACGTCAAAGGCGCCTTTACGGGTGCTCTTCGTGACCGTGTCGGGCGCTTCGAACTCGCCCACGGGGGCACTCTGTTCCTGGATGAAGTGAGTGAGATTCCGATCGAACTGCAAAGCAAACTGCTGAGGGCTATTCAGGAAGGCGAGTATGAGCGCGTCGGCGGCAACAAGACGCTGAAGACCGACGTCCGCCTGGTGGCAGCCACCAACCGAAATCTGGTCGAAGAAGTGCGAAAGGGAAAGTTCCGCGAGGATCTCTATTATCGACTCAATGTTTTCCCGATCAGTCTTGCGCCGCTGCGTGAGCGCAAGTCAGACATTGCGCCTCTCACAGCCCACTTTCTCGAGCGTGCCTGTAAGGAGTTCAACAAGCCACTGGGTCTCATCAGTGGCGAAGCGCTGGCAGCCCTGAAAGCGTATGACTGGCCTGGGAACGTGCGGGAGTTGCAAAACATCGTGGAACGATCTGTTATCACGGCCCGCGACGGCCCGATCTTCTTCGAGCTGCCTTCGGTACCCGATGCCACGCCAGCCTCGAAACGCTTGAACGACTCTGCAGTGGTTCAGGTACGCACGGAGGAGGAACTCCGCGAGATCGAGCGCGCCAACGTTTTGGCAACCTTGAATAAGACGCGCTGGAAGGTGTACGGCAGCGGCGGAGCAGCCGAGTTGCTGGGGATCAAGCCGGGCACTTTAGCGGCGCGGATGAAGAAACTCGGTCTGCGCAGACCTTCCTAGTGGCATTTACCTCTGCTTCGGTTGGAACTAATCGACGATGATCGCTTCAGAGATTCTGGATTACTACCGCGAGGGGAACGAAGAACATCGGTTAACGAGTTCGGTCGGTCGCCTGGAGCGGATTCGAACACTGGAAATCCTGGACCGGCTTTTGCCGGCGCCCCCATCGAGGGTCCTGGATGTCGGTGGCGGAACCGGTGTGTACGCGATTCCGCTGGCAAGCCGCGGCTACCGAGTGCATCTCATCGATCCTGTGCCGCTACACGTCGCGCGCGCGAGAACCTTGTCCGAAGAAGCGAACACAACGCTCGAGAGTGCCGCAATCGCGGATGCGCGAAGTCTTGGCCTGCCGGATGCGATGTTTGATGCAGTCCTCTTGTTCGGCCCGTTGTATCACTTGACCGACCGGGGCAGTCGGATCGATGCGCTTGTCGAAGCACGAAGAGTTCTGGTTCCAGGAGGGTTGCTTCTTTCAGCGTACATTTCCAGGTTTGCTTCGATGTGCGACGGCATCCTGCGGGGGAGGCTGCAGGATCCGGCATTCGCCGCAATCGTTGCGCGTGATTTGACGGAGGGAATTCATCAAAACCCGACGGGCCGACCTGAATGGTTTACCACTGCGTATTTCCACCGACCGGATGAGATCCGCCCGGAAATTGAAGCCGCGGGCTTTCGTTTCGAGAACCTCATTGCAGTTGAAGGGCCGGTTTGGACGAACCAGGATCTCGACGCCTGGCTTGACGACGCCATTCTGCGGGAACGCCTGCTGCAGGCATTGCGCCGGGTTCAGACGGAACCCAGCCTGATTGGAGCAAGCGCCCACCTGATTTGCAGCGCTCGCAGAGAAGAGTAGCCGACCTAGGGCATCGGTGCTTTTCCGTCCAACACAAACGTGTAGAGGCGGGGAGGGGAAGCAGTCCCTCCACCTCGACCTGCCTGACCTGTCCCACCCATAAAAGAAATGTACTGTTTGCCGTCGAGTTCGTACGTGATGGGCGGACCCATGCCACCCTGTCCCGTCGGAATTTCTAAAAGCTTTTTACCATCCTCGGCTGTGTAAGCGAGCAATCGGCCATCATTGACAACCTGGAACACGAGATTCGCCGCGGTTGCCAATGCACCGCCTCCAGAGCCGCCGCCGCCTGGATTGCGCCACCGTTCCTTTCGAGTAACAGGATCAAATGCGACGAGGTAACCACCGCGCAGACCTTGAGCGGGCGGACCAATCAGGGGAGGATTCGCCGGAGTGGGAGTGCCCGCCGGTACCTGTCCGCCGCGCGGCGTTCCATTGACCTGCATTGCCCGGCCCGGCGTGAGGTCGAATTCGATCGCCGTATAGGTTCGGCTGCTGAACCCGCTGACGGGCATATAGGCGAGTCCCGTCCGGGGACTGTATGCCTTGGCCGCCCAGTTCGCAGCCCCGCCCGCCGACGGTGAAATCACAACGGATGTTTTAGTCGAGTAATACGCTTCAGGAGGAATAATGGGGCGTCCGGTTTCCGAATCGTGGCCCTGAGCCCAATTCACCGGCGAAAAAGGGGTCGCCGAAATGAACTGGCCCGTGATCCGGTCGAGCACATAGAAGAAGCCTCCCTTGTTGGCCTGCATCAGAACCTTGCGCGTGCGCCCGTTCATCTCGATATCGGCAAGCAGCAATTGCTGGACACTATCGAAGTCCCACGAATCGCCGGGCACCGCCTGGTAATGCCACACGAGTTTCCCGTCATCCGGATTCACAGCCAGGATGGAACATATATAGAGGTTGTCCAAGCCAGGGGATTGCCGGAGCGCATCAGGCCAAGGCGCACCGTTACCAGTGCCGACGTAAATCAAGTTGGCTTCCGGATCAAAGGACAAACTGTCCCACACCGAACCTCCACCGCCGTATTTCCACCACTCTCCCGCCCAGGTTTTTGCGGCCTCTTCGAGAGCCGGATTTTCGAAAGGTTTCGAGGGATCTCCAGGAACGGTGTAGAAGCGCCAGACTTCACGGCCAGTGTTGACGTCAAAAGCAGCAAAGAAACCGCGGTGCGGTGTGAACTCAGCGCCGGCAAGCCCGACGATCACCTTGCCCTTGACGACGCGGGGGGCCATGGTGAGCGAGTATCCCGTCGCGTCTTCAGGAAGAATTCGAGTGGACCACTGAGGTTTTCCACTTGCCGCGTCCAGCGCAATCAACCTGCGGTCAAGGACGGGTACGATGACTTTGCCTTCGTAGAGCGCGAGTCCCCGGTTGAGGATGCCGCAACAAACGCCACCGTTTGTCGGTCCGGTCGCGAAACCTCGATCGACGCCCGGATCGAATCGCCAAAGTTCCTGACCTGTTTTCGCGTCGACCGCAAAGACGATGCTCCAGTTCGTAATTCCGTAGAGAACGCCATTCGAAAAAAGAGGCGTCGCTTCCTGATTGCCGCCTCCACGACCCACGATGTACGTCCATGCGAGCCCCAATCGATTCACGTTCGAGTCGTCAATCTGGCGGAGCGGGCTGTAGCGCGTTTCTGCGTAACTGCCGCCGTAGGTCAGCCATTCCTTGCTTTGCGCAGCATTGTTCAGCGCGTTTGCGTCCGGCTGGCCAGTCTGAGGAAGTTGCTGCGCAAAACTCATCCACGCAGCCAGGAGAGTAGAAAGTGCGCAGGCAGGCAGCGAGAGTAGACGCCATATGTAACGACGGTCTTTCATGGAGATGAGGGGTATCTTAGATCAAACTCGAAGAAAAGTCCTGAGCAGCTTCGCGAATTCTGCGCCCGATTTGCGTCCTTGACATTATCGATATTCGATATTATCGTTCATTGATAAGATCGATTATCGATAAGGAGGAGCAAATGTTCACACCGACCACGACAATGCTCAACGCTTCTACAAGCGGAACAGCCCGCCAATTGTTCTATTGGATCTCCATGCTGGTGGTGACGCTAATCGCGGCTATAACTGTGATGGAGGCGTTCGGCGTTTACTACTTCCCCCACCGTTCGTGGTCCGAGGGCATTAACCCCAGAGTCATTCAGACTCGTGGAGCGGCGCTCTACCACAGGTACATCGCGGTCGACACCGCGGATCTTCGACGTGAGCTTCCGGTGGGGGTGCTGCCGACCTTTATGGGGGTTGCAGCAGAGATAAAACCAACCGATGCACGTGGGAAGCTTTTTCTCCGCCTGATGACGCTGCCGGAGGACCTGTTCTTTGTCGTTTTGGTTTGGCTCGTGCGAAAGATGGTGCTTTCGGCCTGGGCTGGGCAGCCCGGCGAGGTCACTCCGTTTATTCTTGATAACGTCCGGCGGTTGCGATGGATTGCAGGCCTCCTCGCCGCGCTGTGGGGTTACCATTTATTTCTCCCCACGCTCACCCATGAACTTTCGTTTTATACGGAGCTCAGCAACCTTGGTCCGATGATCGGAGAAGATATCCCGTGGTATCTGACCAACGGTTCTCTGGCGGTCGCGCTGCTGTTGCTCATTATGGCCCAGGTTATCTCTTATGGCGTCCGGCTTGAGAAGGATGTCGAGGGTCTTGTGTGATGCGGGCAAAGGAGCGGGAAAAGCCAAAACAGGTGACGTTTCACCTGGATCAACTACTGGAGTCACGCGGCTTGACTCTGACAGAACTGGCGAACCGAGTGGACATCACACTGGTCAACATGTCGGTGCTGAAAAACAATCGCGCCAGAGCGATCCGATTCTCAACCCTGGAAGCCCTGTGTAAGGTTCTCGATTGCCAGCCCGGCGACCTGATGACCTACGAGTAAGAAGGGACTTGCATAAAAGGACGAAGGCAAGGCGAATGCCCCTCCTTGCATCACGGCAAGGAGGGGTGGGCATCAAGGAAAGGGGCGGGGTGGTTTTCTAGAACTTGAGCGTGATTCGCCCTCCCATGCGGTCTCGGTCGATGACCGGACTTACGGTGACCCGTCGCTGCAAATTGCGGTTATACAATGTTCGTGTCGATGGCAATAGCGCGTCAATGCCTGTACCGATCCCAAGTCCCATCAAGATGGGAACAAGAGCGGCGGACGGACTTCCCCCCTCGTTATACGAATAGCTTGACACAGCTAAAGCGAAGGGAACGCTTGCACCCGCGCCAATTATCGCGCCAAGCAGCACGCCGTTCTTTCTCTTTCCGACCTTCACGATTTGTGGAGCGGCGATGCTCTGCTGCCCGTTCTTCACGCGCAGCAGGATATGGGCGTCTGTAATTTCGATCAATCGTCCCTGGACCTTGTTTCCGTTGTCGCTCGTGATCGTCAACGTATCGTCGACTTTCAGAGCGTTCTGAAGTTGAACGAACGCCGGATCGACTTGTGATGCCTCATCCTGCGCAAACGCCTGCCTTGATTCAAAGAACGCGAGGAACAAACTCGCTGCCAGAATTGCCGTCGCCTTTCTGTTTCTCATAAATGCCCTCCAACTAGTAATGCGGGATTCCTCACGAGAAACTGGCAGGTTGAGAAGCAGGGAAGCCAAAACAAGAGGTAAATTTTTAAATTATGAATCTCAATTCAAAGAATTAATTGGCTTTATATCCGGTAATACAGGGCAAGGCTAAGGCTCGCACAGGTGAGGAGGCGCTGTGGCAGCCCGCGTTTCATGGTATTTTCCGCGCCATGCTCATCCGTCTATCGTGGTTGTTTTATGGAAGAGAATAGAAGCGACGCTGGTCAGGGTTTTGCCGGATTCCGCTTTCTGGAAGCCGCACAGTCGTTACCTCTCGTCATCGAACCCAACGACTGCACCTCCGAGAGCGATCGTTTCACCTGGGTATCGGACCACAGCGTTGAGATCGCGCAGAAGCTCTTACTTCATGGCGCGGTACTGTTTCGCGGTTTCGCTATCGATTCGATCGACGGCTTTCGCGTGTTAATCCATCCTCTTATCAGCGAAGCGATGCGGCATCCCGAAATGATCGCCGGACGTGACGAAGTGGGAGAGGGCGTTTACACTCCGACGAAGTATCCCGCTGATCAACAGATTGCGCCTCACAATGAACACTCCGCGTCCCTGACTTTTCCCGGCAAGCTTGCGTTTTGGTGTCAGGTCCCCGCAGAACAAGGTGGAGAGACGCCCATAATGGATACCCGCAAGGTTTACAAACGGATCGATCCACGTGTTCGTGAGAAATTTGAGCGCCTTGGATGGATGTTCGTGCGCAACTACCATGACTTGCCGGGCCGGCGATGGCAGACGGTATTTCAAACAGAGAGCAGGGCTGTAGTTGAATCCTACTGTACGGAAAACAAGATCCATTATGAGTGGAAGTCCGGCAACTACCTTCGTACATGGCGAGTGCGTCCTGCCGTAATCCATCATCCCATGACGCGGGACGTCGCCTGGTTCAATCATGTGGCATTCTTTCATGTCGCTACCTTGCCGCCGCTGATCCAGAAGTCTATCCGGTCTACGTATAGTGAAATGGATTTCCCGAACAATACGTACTACGGCGATGGATCGACTATTGACGACGATACGGTCCGGAATCTTCAGCAAGCCTATCGAACGGAGATGGTGTCGTTCCCCTGGCAAAAAGGGGATGTACTTCTGATCGACAATATTATGACGGCGCATGCCAGAAACTCTTTTTCCGGTCCGCGCCAGATCCTGTTGGTTCTTGCCGATCCCGTCACCCGGAATGATGTGGTTTTCGATTCGGGACGTCAGTAGCCGGACTTGTAGTTGCTGCTGGTTTGCACGCCGGAGGCGTGAAGGAATTTAGCCCCCGGTGAGCGAAGCGTAGCGAGCCACCGGGGGTTGGTTGATCCTGGAGAAACGCACGCCGGAAGCGTGCGAGGAGAAAACTGGCGCTTCAAATTTTTTGTCCAAAGCCGGAGGGACGAGACGACGAGACGCGAATGTTCACCATCGCCGAGCGGCCGCGACGTACCTCCTCAACACCTTCCTGCAGCACTGACGGAAGGGTCGAGGGGTCCTCGACAGTTCGAGCCCACAGCCCAACGGCTTCGGCGATTCTCGAGTACAATCCCGTTTCCGGCAGGTCGCAGCCTGGAAATTCGCCTGATCTACTCGCATGACCGGATGGCGCGGTGGTTAGAATTGCTTCTGTGGTCGAAAAATACTCCTGGTTATTGAAAATCACCGTCAGGAACGGGCAATTGTTTTTCTGGGCAGCGATGTAGGCCGCGATCGGCGACGAAAACATCCACGAACCGTCTCCAACAATACAAATCACGGTCCTGGACGGCGCTGCCAGTTTTGCGCCGACGGCGGCCGCCAATGCCCAACCCAGTCCCGACCCAAGACTTTCGTAATAAGTGGCGGGCGAATCCAACTGAAGATAGTTCCAGAGTACATGGGCGTTGCTTGCAGCCTCACTGACAATCAGCGTGTCTTTATCCAGAATCTCGTTCAGGCACAGCGCGGCCCACTCTGGCGCAATCGGCTGCTGATTCGCAAGCTGATGTGCACGCTGGCGCCATCGCTCAGCCTGAGCATCGTGCTCTGCGCTCAGTTCACGGCGTCTCGTTTCGATTCGAATTCGGTCGGCGGGGGTGATGCGGCGCTCAAGTTCCCCTGTGAGGGCCACCATCGCCTGCAGTGAATCTGCCTCGATGGCGAGATCCACGTGAAAGCCCCAGATCGGAATATCCCGCTTAATCGGATCGGAATCGATATGGACAATCCTGCTGTGGGGAGACGGTTGAATCTGCGCTGGCACCCACGGGACATCATGATCGAGAATCAGAATGCAATCCGCTTCCTGAAGAAGAGGGGACTGCGAGAACCCGAGATGAAGAGGATGTGTGGAGGGAAAGTTGACCCGGTAGCGGGTTTCCACAACTGGAGCGGCAAGGGTTTCAGCCAATCGGACCAGCGCAGCGACGGCTTTCGGATTGCGACCGGAGTACGACACCGCGATCAAAGGAGAACGCGCTTCGATCAGCCACTGTGCCGCTCGAGAAAGGCTGTCGGGGTTGGCCGCGGGCGCGGAGGCGATCGCCCCGGTGCGGGAATCCAGTGGAGGCGCGGGCGCCTTTTCCATGAGGACTTCCCTCGGTAGCGTCAAATAGACGGGACCACCAGGCTCCGACCCCGCGACTTGAAACGCGCGCTGAACCGCCAAACGCAGGTTGTACCCGGAAGTGAGTTCGTAGTGCCACTTAACGTATCCCTGTACGATCCCCGATTGGTTGAACTGCTCCTGCATCCACTGCATTCGACGGTTTCGCCCGCCCTGAACATTGCCGTCAACCGTATACGGCGTTCGTCCCGCACAAATAACCACACCGGCTCGACCGCGTTGAGCATTGTGCAGATTCGCGCCAATGTTCAGCGTGCCTACGTCGACATGAACAAAGACTACCTGCGGCCGGCCAGTGATCATGAAATAGCCATGGGCTGCAGCCATCGCGACGGACTCATGCAGGCAGAGGACGAGGTGGGGTGCCGGTCGCCCGGCGGCTTTGAACCTGGCAATGGATTCCAGGACCGGCGCCGAATCAGAACCAGGGTTGATGAAAATATAATCGACGCCAAAAGTGTTCAGGAGTTCGATAAACGCATCAGAAACGTTCTCGGCAGCGAAAGGGTCGGGTTGTACCTGAATCTCAATCTCCGCTTCCACCGACGGTGTATTCGCCAGGGCTACTGAGGCCGAGGGGCCGCCATTCGCAGCCCGCGCATCCGTAGATGTCCTGCCTCCTACGCGGTCTATCAGCTTCCGAAGAGTTCGACGGAAACCCCCGGTTCTTTGCGGCGTTGGCTGTTCCGGCGGATCCGGGTTGTGCCGGATCCGTTCCGCAATTTGACGGATGCTGGGTCTCTGATAGAACTCAGCGGGCGTGATCCGAATTCCGTAGCGCTGTTCCACCTGCTCGAGAGCAGTCATCGTGGAGATTGAATCTCCACCGAGCTGCAGAAAGTTGTCGTCGTAACCCACGGAGTCGAGCTTCAACGCGACTTGCCAGATCCCGGCCAGTTCTTCTTCGAGCGTTTTCGCTTGCGGTTCGACGGCATTCACTTTTGGGGTGCCAACTCGCGCTTCAGTTTCAAGTCGCTTCCGGTCCACCTTGCCCGTGAGGGTAATTGGCAGAGCGGGGATCTGATGAAAGCGGGCAGGGATTTTCCATTCCGGCAGATAGGATCGAAGACTCGTGCGAAGGCGGGCCTCATCGAAAGTAATGCCTTCCTTCAAAGCTACGAACGCCACGATGCGCTTTTCCCCATTAGGGCTGTCGATGATTGTTGTTGCCTCACGTACCTCGGGCAATTGGAGCAGGGTCGATTCAATCTCACGTGCATCGACTCGGTATCCCCGGATCTTTACTTGATGGTCGCGCCTTCCCATGAAAACAAAGCTGCCGTCCCGCTGGAACTGGCCAAGGTCACCGGTTCGGTAAATCCGTTGTTCCGGATCTTCGGGGTCGGCCTTGAAGACAGACGCGGCTTCTTCAGGCCTCCGCCAGTAACCGTTGGCAAGATATCGACTCTTGACGACCAGTTCGCCTGTTTCACCCTGAGGCACGGACCGTCCTTCTTCGTCGATCAGCATCAGGTGCTTGTCCGCTACGGGATGTCCCGCTGAGACAACTCCGTCTTCAAGAGGACTATCGAGCTCAATGCGGCCAACCGTCAGCAGTGCGGTTTCCGTTATTGAGAAGCGATGCAACAGCGCGCATGCATTTCCAAAATGCCGCCTCCATCCTTTCAGGTCCGACGGAAGCACAACGTCGCCTGCGAGCGCCACCAGTCTCACTGCGGGGAAAAGGTTTTCGCCTTCGAGAGTCGAAAGGAACCTTCGAAAGAGCAGAGCCGGCGGATGAAGCAAAGTAACCTTTTCGTCTTCCAGCCATTTCCGGAACGCTGCGATCCCCTCCGATGCAATGTCGAAGGTATGCAGCGATGCGCCCTGAAGAAGAGAACAGAAAATATCCGACTCGGCGGCTGAGAAACTACAGTGGGTCAGCAGGGACTGCCGGTCCGAGGCTTCAATGGCGTCATGCTGCGTGGACAGCCACACGCGGTGCAGCACGGCCCGGTGGCTTTTGACGACTGCCTTTGGCTGCCCTGTAGTCCCGGATGTAAAGAAAATTGTCGATGCATCTGACGGGTTCGTCGCGATCAGCGGGTTTTCATCGGGCCCGTGGTCATCGACTTGATCCATCAGCAAGACGACATTCGGATTCGATGCCAATGCGCGGGCCCGCGATTCATGGGCGGCCGTCGTGAGAATCAATTCCGGCACCACCTCGCGGACAACCTCTTCCTGCGCCGGAGCTGGCGTCCCGGGGTGAATGGCGAGATAGGCCTTCCCAG
>Ga0111539_10009286_pt1 | contig 12419 bp, 12 predicted proteins | sample RhiMethybrSRZTD1_FD_79667 | JGI IMG/M metagenome (GOLD analysis project Ga0111539, IMG submission 79667) | Populus rhizosphere microbial communities from Tennessee, USA - Rhizosphere MetaG P. TD hybrid SRZTD1 (version 2) (version 2) | ecosystem: Host-associated > Plants > Roots > Rhizosphere >...
AATTCGCGGAACTGCAGGACGTAGTTCTTGAGGATGCGGTCCTGCTGCGAGGTCTGCAGGCCGGTGTCCTGCAGGTCGGCCGAGAGCGCCTTCAGGATCTCGGCGTTGGTGACGATGTAACGGCGGATTTCCTCGGCGGCGCGGACGGCGACGTTCTCGTTGCCGTTGACGACCGAGGTGCGCGTGCCGCGCTGCAGGGAGAAGATCGAGATGATGCCGTACGCGAGCAGCGGCAGCAGCGCCGCGCCCACCAGCAGAAGCGCGAACCGTGTGGCGATGTGCCGGATGTGGAACGCCATCACTCGGGGCTCGTGCGCAAAGCTCCGGCCACGGGTTTCCAGAGGCGAAGCGTCGCCACGATATCGCGCCCCGCCTCGGAGGCCGGCACGCTGAACCGCTTGCTGACGGCGCGGGCCCGAACCGACCAGGCGAGGAAAATTCCGGGTGGATCGTCCAGGAAGGCTTGCTGAAGGGCCGCGACGGCCCGCGTGTACTCGACCTCGGTCGCCGAGTGGCGGACGCGATCAAACGCCGCATCGGCAGCCGCGTTTCCCATCCCGCCTGGGTTGAACGCGCCCTTCGAATGCCACACCTGGTAGGGCCGCAGCAACGTCGGTCCACCGATGCCGTCCGCCAATGCGGCCTCGAACCGCCGGTTCTTCAACGCGTCGAAGATCCGGTCCATCGGCGCTTCTTCGACGACCATCTCCACGCCGACCGCTTCGAGCTGTCTCTTCACCACCAGCGCCAGCCGCTCGTTCACCGTGTCGGGTGGAACCAGACAGGTGAAACGAACTGAGGCGCCTTTGGTCGGAGCGCGGCCGCGCGAAAGAAGCGCCGCGGCCTGCTGCGCGTTGAACTCGAACTTCGGCAGGTCGGCACGGAACCCGTAGTTCTGCGGCCAGACCGGCCCCGAGGACGCAACGCCGTGGCCGTTGAGCGCATTGCGGACGACGGCGTTGCGGTCGATGGCAAGGTTCAGGGCCCGCCGGACATCCTTCGACCGAAACACGTCAGACTGGGTGTTGAGGACGATGAGGTACTGGTAGTGGCGCCGATGCGTGAACACGGCGACGTTCGTGGCGGTCTCGAGCGAATCGAGCGCGTCGAGCCCCACTTCGTAGAGCATATCGAGGCGGTCGCGCAGCAACTCGGCCCAGGCCGCGCGCACGCTCGGAAAAGACTGAACGACGATGCGATCGATGCCGGGCGGGCCGAGCCAGTAATGACTGTTGGCCACGAGTTCGGTCGGCGATTTTGGATCGACGACGGCGAAGGGACCTGTGCCGACCAGCGCCGACCCGGGCTTGGTGATCGGGGTGTCCAGCGAGTCCAGCAGGAAAGCCGACGGCCGGTTGAATCGCACGACCACCTGCGTGTCGCCAACGGCGGTCACGTGATCGACATCTTCGAACGCCGGTCCCAGCGTGTTCGGCAGCATGGCTCGAAGCGCGTCCGCGACGACACCCGCGGTGAGCGGGGAGCCGTCGTGAAACTTCACGTTGGGCCTCAGGTTGATGGAGAGAGAAAGGCCATCGGGACTGACCTGCCAGTCTTTGGTGAGCGAGGGACGCGGACGTCCCTCGGCAGTCACCGTCGCGAGATTTTCGACAGTCCAGTTCTGCGCGATCTGCCGCAGACCCGAATTCGGATTGGATGCGAGCTGCGGGCTTCCGACCCGCAGCAACGATGCCGAGGTGGCGCCCGCTCTGGGTTCCGCGCCGCGGCCGCAGGCAGTCAGCAGAACAGCTGCTGCAGCCCCGGCAGTGCCAGCGACCCGGATTCGAGCGTGCGCACCTCGCATCGGGTTACTTCTTGTTCATTGGCGGATCATCCACCCACAGACCGCAGTAGGGGCTCGGCTTCATGTTGGTGGCCTTCTTGACGATCTTGATTTTCATTATAGTCTCCTACGCCGCGCTGGCTGTTGCGTGGGCCAACGAGATGAGTGCCGAATCAAAACTGCGCTTGTGACATGTCGGCACGTTCATGTCGCCAAGCTGGCTGAACGAAGCGGCAACGCACCCCCCGGCACAGACCGGGATGTAGGCGCAATCGCCGCATTCCTGCCACGGTGAGAGCCGCTCGAACCGCTCGCGCGCCGATTCCCGGAACGCGTCCTTCCGATCGTCGATGTGACCGGTCGACGTCGCCAGCTGCCCGGTGAACCCGGGACAGGGATAGAGCGAGCCGTCGGGGCCGATCGTCTTGGCGTGCTCCATGTGCACGTGGCACGGGCCGTTGTGCACGCCGTCGTGCGTGGCGAAGCCGTGCCGCCGCGTCTCCTCGCGGAGGAACGACATCTGGTCGTCGATGAAATCGCAGTTGTCGCAGCCGGCGCCCGCGCCCGAGCCGACCGACGTCATGCAGGTGCCGTTCAGCGGCTTCGCGTTCGCGCCGACCGGAATCAGCGGGATGATGTTCTTCGCCGGCGCCGCCTCGGCGCGCACCACCGGCTTGAAATTGACCTTCACCAGCTTGTCGGCGAACTCCTGCTCCTTCAGGAACTGCAGCAGGCCGGCGAAGCTTTCGACCGATGTTTCATCGAAGTTACCGCCGATGGCGATGCGGCAGCGGCCGGCCACCTTGCGGATGTTGGCGACGATGCGATCGAAAGTGCCCTGGCCGCCGCGTAGCGGCCGCATACGATTGTGGGTGTCGCGGTCACCGTCGAGCGTGATCTTGATGCCGTTCAGGCCGAGCGGCAGCAGGCGGTCGACGACCTCTTCGCTGAGGAGCAGGCCGTTGGTGATGATGTTAATGAAGAGCTCGACGCCGCGGGCGCGCGACGCGGCCGACGCCCGCTCCGCAATCGTGTACATCACCGGGATGTTGAGGAGCGGTTCGCCGCCGAAGAAGGTCAGCACGAACTTCTCGGGGTGGACGCGGTCGAGCTCGCGCTCGACCCAGTCGCAGACCCGCAGCGCCATCTCCGGCGACATCTTGTCCGCGAACTTGTTGTAGTCGCCGTGGTCGCCCTGGAAGCAGTAGTCGCAGGCGAAGTTGCACTGCAGCGTGGTCAGGACGGTTACGTTGAGCTCGTCGGTATTGGTCTTGACCGCATCGAGATAGCTGTCGAGCGCGTCGCGATCGGCCGCGCGGCTCTCGACCAGGAACCCGTTCTCCCACAACAGATCGATGGCCTCGCGCGCGTCCGCGTCCGCGTCCGCAGCCGCGCCGGCGATCTCCCCCTGCTCGATCCGATCCATCAGCGCCGCGACGTCGCGCGACACGATGAGCTGCGCGTCGGTGAGGGTGTTCATGAGGAACACCTCGTCGCGCGCCTCGAGCGGCACACGGAGATTGAACATCGAAGGTTGCATGGTGAAAGCCTGTTCGTGGAGCCCGGATGTCGCTGGTGGACGCGGTCGAGCTGACATGACGGCTGAAGTGCAACGCGTATTCCATTGGTGGTAGTTTCTGCACGATTGGGACTTTTCTTGGGAAAAGACGCGATTCGTTAGCCGTTGAGCCGCGGCTGAACGGGCGGGCAGCGACTCTGACGGACAATGGGTTGTCCGCTGGTTGAGCCGGATAAGGCCGGCCTTCAGGGTTTACCGTGTGATTTGAAGGAAATCTCGAAAAAACAACGGTTTGGCCGGTCGGCCAAATTGTTGTCTACCGCCTAGGCCCCTCGTAACCGCTTGGCGAGCTGGCGGACGTCGAGCTTGTCCATCTTGTATTTCAGCGTGCTCAGAGGAATTCCGAGGTACTCGGCCGTCGCGGTGACGTTCCAGCCGTTCTTTTCGAGCGCACGCAAAATGAAATTGCGCTCGAAGGTGTTGGTGGCGTCCTCGAACAGGCTGTCGGTGCTGGTGCCGAGCGGTTCCAACTGCGCAAAGTGAAATTCGAGCGGCAAATCTTCTTCCGAGATGTATTCCTTGTCGCTGACCGCCACCAGGCGCTCGATCAGGTTTTCGAGCTCCCGGATGTTCCCCGGCCACCAGTACTTCTTCAGCACCGACATCGTCGACTCGGTGATGCCGAGAATGCGCTTCCGGAAGCGCGCGTTGTAGCGGCGGAGGAAGAATTCTGCCAGCTGAGGGACATCCTCGGTGCGTTCGCGCAGCGGCGGCAGCTTGATCGGAATGACGTTGATTCGATAGAAGAGGTCTTCGCGAAACTTTCCCTCTTTCACCGCCTTCTCGAGATCGACGTTGGTCGCGGCGATCAGGCGGAACTCGGTCTTGATTGGCTTGCTGCCGCCGACCCGCTCGATCTCGCCCTCCTGAATCGCGCGCAGCAGCTTCGCCTGCAGGTCGAGGCGCAAGTCGCCGATCTCGTCGAGGAAGAGCGTGCCGTTCGACGCCAGCTCGAACTTGCCCAGCTGCTGCCGGTGCGCGCCGGTGAACGCGCCGCGCTCGTGGCCGAACAGCGCGCTCTCCGCCAGCTCGCGCGGAATCGCGGCGAGGTTGACGGCGATGAACGGCGCCTCGGCGTCGCCCGCCTCGCGATGGATCAGCCGCGCCAGCAGCTCCTTGCCGGTGCCGCTCTCGCCGAGGATCAGGACGGTCGCCGACAGCTTCGCGATCTTGTGCACCAGATCGACGATGTCGCGGGTCATCTTGCTCGGCCCGACGATGAACTCGCGCTCGGTCTGATCGGCGACCTGCGCCGACAGGGTCAGCACCTGCCGGTTCAGATCCTGCCGCTCGCTCGCCATCCGCACCAGCGAGCGCAGCGAGTCGTAGTCGAACTCCTTGGTGACGTAGTGAAAGGCGCCGTTCTTCATCGCCTGCACCGCGGTCTCGATCTCGTTGATCGCCGAGATCATCACCACCTCGATCAGGCTGTAGTTCTCCTTGACGATGCGCAGCACTTCGAGGCCGTTGATGCCGGGCAGGCGGACGTCGAGCAGCATCAGATCGACGTCTTCGCGGTTGAGGATGGGGAGCGCCGCCTCGCCGCTCGAGACCCGGAGCACGCGATACTCACGCTTCAGGATCGCGGTGAGCGTGTCGCGCATCCCTTCGTCGTCGTCGACAATCAGGACGGTCTTGGGTTTGTGGCTCATGGCCTCGCGGCCGCGGGAACGCGCCAATTGTCTCAGGCGGTTGACACTGTTGCAAGCCGTTCGATAAGGTGGAGTTTTGTTGACCTTGCTGGGGCTCGTCGCCGGTATCGCCCTCGTCGCCGCCCTCGCCGCGCTCGCGAAAGCGCGCCGGCTGGCGGCGCGGCTGGAGCGGCTCACCGAATCCTACTGGGAGCTGCGCTACGAGCACGGCCAGCTGCGCGCGCGCGTCAACCGCCTCGATCCCGATCAGGCCGCCGCGGCCTCCGAGGCGCCCGCACCGGCCGGCGCGACGCACTTCGTCCCCCTGTCCTCGCTCAAACGGCAAGGCTAACGCAGCAACCGAGACGACACCGTGCCCCAGGACTATGACGTAATCGTGATCGGCGCGGGCACGGGTGGGTATGTCGCCGCCATCCGCGCCGCGCAGCTCGGCCTTAGTACCGCGGTGGTCGAGAAGCAGAAGGCGCTCGGCGGCACCTGCCTGTTGTGGGGCTGCATCCCGACCAAGGCGCTGCTCGAACACGCCCATGCGCTCAAGGTCGTGCAGCACGCGAAGGACTGGGGCATCAGCCTCGGCGCGGCCGCCAGCGCGGCGATCGACATGGCGCAGGTGCAGGCGCGCAAGGATCGCGTCGTCGGCGGCCTGACCAAAGGGGTCGAGTTCCTGTTCAAGAAAAACAAGATCGCCTGGATCAAGGGAACCGCGCGGCTCACCGGCAACGGCGGCGTCGACGTGTTCGAAGGCGAGAAGCAGTCGCTGCGCGCGCGCCGCGAGATCATCGTCGCCACCGGCTCGACGCCGCGCGGCGTGCCGGGGATCGAGATCGATCGCCGGCGGATCATCACCAGCGACGAGGCGATCGGCCTGCGCGAGGTGCCGAAGACGCTGGTGGTGATGGGCAGCGGCGCGGTCGGCGTCGAGTTCGCGTCGATCTTCAACCGCTTCGGCAGCGACGTGACGATCGTCGAGCTGCTGCCGCGGCTGGTGCCGATCGAGGACGAGGCGGTGTCGGCGGAGCTCGAGAAGTCGTTCCGCAAGCAGGGCATCACCAGCCTGACCGCCGCGAAGGTGACCTCGGCGAAGGTGAACGGCGACGGCGTCGACATCGCCGTGCAGACCAGCGACGGCGCCACGAAGACGATGCGCGCCGACTATCTCCTGGTCGCGACCGGACGCGGCCCGGTGACCAGCGGCCTGAACGCCGAAGGGGCCGGCCTGGAGATGGAGAAGGGCTACATCAAGGTCGACGCCGAGTTCCGAACCAGCGTGCCTGGCATCTCGGCGGTGGGCGACGTGATTACGCTCGGCGGGCCGGGCCATCCGCAGCTCGCGCACGTGTCGTCGGCGGAAGGGATCGTGGCGGCGGAACGGATTGCGGGGCACGAAACGCGGCCGCTCAACTACGACCACGTCCCGGGCTGCACCTACTGCGATCCCGAAATCGGCAGCGTCGGGCTGACGGAAGCCGAAGCGAAGCAGCGCGGCTACGACGTCCGCGTCGGCACCTTTCCCTTCGGCGTCCTCGGCCGCGCCAAGATGGCGGGCGAGACCGACGGGTTCGTCAAGATCGTCGCCGAGACGAAGTACGACGAGCTGCTCGGCGTTCATATGATCGGCCCGCGATCGACAGAGCTGGTGGCCGAAGCGACCGTCGCGCTGCAGCTCGAATCGACCGTCGAAGAGCTGATCCGCACCATCCACGCTCATCCCACCTTCGCCGAAGCCGTCGGCGAAGCGGCGCACGCCACCCACGGCGCAGCGATTCATTCTTGAATTTATGGCCACTGAAGTCGTGATGCCGCAGATGGGCGAGTCGATTGCCGAGGGCACGATCGTCCGCTGGATCAAGAAAGTCGGCGACAAGGTCGATCGTGACGAGCCGCTGTTCGAGATCTCGACCGACAAGGTCGATGCCGAGATTCCGTCGCCGGCCGCGGGCGTCGTCTCCGAGATTCGCGTCAAGGAAGGCGAGACGGTTCCGGTGAACAGCGTCGTCGCCGTGATTGGCGGCGCGGCGGCGCCGAAGGAAGCCCCTCGACCAGACGCGGGGCAGGCGCCGGCGAAGACGCCGGAAGCGCCGGCTGCGAAGCCGGCCGAGACGAAGGCTGCGCCGCAGGCGGACGGTTCTCCTACTGCAAGCGTGCCGCCGAAGGAGCAGGCGCCTGCGGAGTCGGGCGGCCACTATCACGCGCGCGAAGATCTGCCGCCGCCGCCCAGGGCAACTCCATCGGCTCCGAGCGCGGCACGCCCTGCTGAGAAGAAAGCTGCGCCGAGCGCGGAGGAAACGATCCGCGAGCGGTCGTCGCCGCTGGTGCGCAAGATCGCGAGGGAACACGACGTCGATATCTCGCAGATCCGAGGCAGCGGCATCGCCGGGCGGGTGACGAAGGACGACATCCTTTCGTACCTGGGGCAGGGCGGGAAGGCTGAAGGGCGGGAAGGCGGGAAGGTAGAAGGCGCGAAGGTTGAAAGGGAAGGCGGCAAGGTTCAAGGCACGGTCGAAGGCGGAAAGGTCGAAAGGATCGAGGGCAAGGCCGGCGGCGTGTCGGGCGCGCCGGTGCCGCCGCCGCCGAAGTTCGCGCCGGGCGAATCGGATCACGTCGAGCGGATGTCGCCGATGCGCAAGCGCATCGCCGAGCACATGGTGGTCAGCCGCCGCACCTCGGCGCACGTGCATTCGGTGTTCGAGGTCAATTTCTCGCGCATCGCCAGAATCCGCGAGGCGAAGAAGGCCGACTTCGAGCGCGCCGGCGTCAAGGTCACCTACCTCTCGTTCATCTTCAAGGCGGTGGTCGACGCGCTGCGCGCGGTGCCGATCGTCAACGCCTCGGTCGACGGCGAGAACATCGTCTACCACAAGGAGATCAACATCGGCATCGCGGTCGCGCTCGACTGGGGGCTGATCGTGCCGGTGGTGAAGCACGCCGACGAGAAGAACCTCGTGGGCATCAGCCGCGCCGTCGCCGATCTCGCCAACCGCGCGCGCAGCAAGCAGCTGAAGCCGGAGGAAGTCGCCGGCGGCACCTTTACGATCACCAACCCGGGCGTCTTCGGCGCGCTCTTCGGCACGCCGATCATCAGCCAGCCGCAGGTGGCGATTCTCGGCGTCGGCAACGTCGAGAAGCGGCCGGTCGTCGTCGACGATGCGATTGCGATCCGGCCGATGGCGTACCTGACGCTCGGCTACGACCACCGCGTGATCGACGGGGCGGTCGCCGACGAGTTCATGTCGATCATCAAGAAGACGTTGGAGAATTGGGAACCATCCGCGGTGTAAACGTAGGGGCGGTAACGGCCGAGCAAGCTCGGCCGCTACGGGTTAAACATCTCGGACTCGTGCCGTATGCCGAGGCGCTTACGCTGCAGCGCTCGCTTGTCGAAGAGCGGCGGGCCGGGACGATTGGCGACACGCTGCTGCTGCTCGAGCATCCGCACGTCGTCACGCTCGGCGTCCGCGGCGACGGCGGGCGATCGCATTTGCTCGCGTCGCCCGAGACGCTCGCCGCCCGCGGGGTCGAGCTGCACGAGACCGGTCGCGGCGGCGACATCACCTACCATGGACCCGGGCAGCTGGTCGGCTACCCGATCTTCGATCTCAAGCCCGATCGCTGCGATGTTCATCGCTACGTCCGGGATCTGGAAGAGGTGCTCATCCGGACGGCGTCCGATTACGGCATCGAGGCGACGCGCGTCGAGGGCCTGACCGGCGTCTGGGTCGGCGACGAGAAGCTTGCGGCCATCGGCGTGCGCATCGCCCGCTGGATCACCAGCCACGGCTTCGCGCTCAATGTCTCGACCGACCTCGACTATTTCAAGCTCATCGTTCCGTGCGGCATCGCCGACCGCGGCGTCACCTCTCTCAGCCGCCTGCTCGGCCGCCGAATCGATATGGCGGAGGCGGCCAGTCGAGTTACCACGCATTTCGCTAACGTATTCCAATTAAACGATTTATCAAGATAGTTCACCGCTGGAATATTTACGGGCGGCATGGGGTTCTAGTCCACATCGAGGGACATCTCATGCACGATCCCGAACGCAATCCTCATCCCGACACTCTCCTCGCCCGCCTCCAGGCCGGCGAGGAACAGGCCCTCACCGACCTAGCCGAGACCTACGGCACGAAGATCTACCAGCTCGCCTTCCGTTATCTGCGCAACAAGGAAGACGCGGAGGAAGTGACCCAGGACGTGCTCTTCAAGGTCTACCGCAAGGTCGGCGAGTTCCGCGGCGACGCCGCGCTGTCGTCGTGGATCTACCGCATCACCTTCAACGCGGCGATGTCGCGCCTGCGGACCGCGCAGTACCAGCGCACGCAGGCAGAAGAGCGGCGCGAAGCGGCGAGCGACTCGCCGGGCGGCGAGGTGGTGCGCGCCGACGTCGCCGACTGGACCGATCTGGCCGACGAGCGCGTGCTGCGCTCGCAGCTGCGCCAGCGGGTGATGCGCGCGATTCTCGCGCTGCCGGCGATCTACCGCGCGCCGGTGATGCTGCGCGACATCCAGGGGATGTCGACGGAGGAAGCGAGCGCGATGCTGAGGGTGAAGGATCAGACGCTGAAGTCGCGGCTGCACCGCGGCCGGTTGATCCTGCGCAAGCAGCTCGCCGACTTCGCCGGCGGCCTCTCGCTGCATCGGCCGATTTACGGAACGTAGAGGGCAGGTAGGAGGACAGGTGCCCCACCTGCCCTACCTGCCTACACCGCGAGCGTCCCGATTCGGCGCGAGCGTCACAGCGCCAGCGCCGTCTCCAATGCGATGCGCTCGGCTTGACTGAGCGTCGGCGTCAGCACTCCGACAATTCCCTGCGCACCAAGACGGACCGGCATCGCGCCGGTTCGTGCCCGTCTTCCGCCTTCTTCCACGAACAAGTCCGGCGCGACGAAACAGCTGACGAAGCGGCGCGTTCGTCCGGTCATCGCGTCGAGGGCGCTGGCCGCGGCCGCGGCGAGCGCATAGGGCCCCGGCGGCCACAGCGCGCCGACGCGCGCCATCAGGCGGCGCCGCGCCGGCTCGTCGACGAGGCGCGTCAGCGCAAAGCCGCCAATGGTCGCGTCGGCCCACGGGATCACCGTGTGGTGCGGCGGCACGCCGAGCACCGAGAGCGAGATGTCGCGCGGCGATCCGTTCACCGCCAGCGCCGCCAGCGCGCGCGCGCCGCCGGCGAGCGCCTCGGGCGCCGATCCGAAGATCCGCGCGCGGTCGATGCCGAGCTCGCCGCCGCCGCGTTCGACGAGATCGCGCTGCATCGCGCCCGCGCAGACGATGATGGCGGCGCGTGCGCTGCCGATCACCCGGGTCAACAGCGCGAGCCCTTCTTCTCCCTGCCATTCGCCGCGGCCGGCGCGATCGGCGACGACCACCACATCCGCGCCCGCCGCCATCGACACGTCCGAGGCGCCAGTGAGCTGCGAGGCAAAGCCGGCGATCGGCGCCGACTGCGCGATGTCGAGCGCCTTGCCGGCGGCGATCGGGCCGCGCTCGTCGACGAGCAGAATCGCGCGCGCGACGTCGCGGCGGGCCAGCGCGTCGGCGATCGCGCCTCCGAGCTCGCCCGCTCCGATGATGGCCACGCGCTGCATCGCTGCGATATTGTAATGGCTATGCAATCACTCCGCGGGCAGGTGGCGCTCGTCACCGGCGGTTCGCGCGGCATCGGTCTGGCGATCGCGCGCGCGCTGGTCGCCGACGGCGTGCAGGTGGCGGTGACCGGCCGCAGCGCGGCGCATCTCTCCTCGGCGCGCCACACCATCGAGGCCGCGGGCCCCGGCGGCGTCGAGACGCTGCAGGCCGACGTGCGCCGCTACGACGACATGAAACGCGCCATCGACGCCACCGTCGCGCGCTTCGGCGGCCTCGACATCCTCGTCAACAACGCCGGCATCGGCATCTTCGTCGACGTCGCGTCGATGACCCCGGCGCAGTGGACCGAGCTCATCGAAACCAACCTCACCGGCGTCTTCAACGCCTGCCACGCGGCGCTGCCGCACATGCGCGCGCGCGGCGGCGGTTTCATCATCAACATCAGCAGCCTGGCGGGGAAGAATCCATTCAAGGACGGCGCCGCCTACTGCGCGTCGAAAGCGGGGCTGAACGCGTTCAGCGAAGCGCTGATGCAGGAGGTGCGCTACGACAACATCCGCGTCAGCTACGTGATGCCCGGCTCGGTCGCGACCGCGTTCTCCAGCGGCGACGAGCAGAAGGGCGCCGACTGGAAGATCGCGCCCGAAGACGTCGGCGAGGTCGTCGTCAACCTGCTGCGCCACGATCCGCGCAGCCTGCCGAGCCGCGTGGAATTGCGGCCCTCGAAACCAAAAAAATAGCAGGGTCGCTGCAATGGCTGAGGGCTGATGGCTGCGTATGTCTGTATTCACCAAGCACGCTGACACGCTCGAGCACCACGAGACGATGATGGGCCCGGCGCGCGGCAGGCTCGCGGTGGCGCTCGATCTGCTCACCGACTCGCTGGCGCTGGTCGGACAGCACGGCGTCTACTGCCGCAGCGATCGGTTTCCGGGCAAGCCGAAGCTCGATATCGCGCTGGTCCTCGAACAGCTGGACGATGCGAAGCAGCTGGTGCAGAGCGCGATGGAGGCGCTGAAGAAGAGCTGACGTCGTTCGACGTTCGTCGTTCGACGTTCTTCGTTCGTCGTTCTTCGTTCTTCTTCGTTCGAGGTCGTTCCGACGTCACACTTCGTACTTCGAACCGACGGCGTCGGCGGGCGGGGTGGCCGCGTCCGGCGTCACGGTGCGCACGCCCACCTCCTGCCATTTCGCCACGACGATCAGCCAGAGCACGCCGGGCACACAGAACATCAGCCCCAGCGCGAAGGCCAGCCGCCGCGGCGACCAGCCGGCGCGATCGAGCATGTAGCCGGTCCAGTAGCTCGATGCCGACGACAGCAGCGTCACCAGCGCCAGCTCCGCCGCGAAGACGCGGCCGCGGAAGCGGTCGGGCACCTCGAGCTGCAGCAGGACGGTGCTGAACACCCACAGGATCGCGCCGCCGAAGTGCGCCAGCAGCACGCACAGCGCGCCAATCCACAGCGAGGGCGCGCCGGCGAGCGCGATGTAGAAGATCCCGACCATGAAGAACGCGCCGGCAATCGCGCGGCGCAGCCGCACCGGGTCCTGGCCGATGATCCACCGCAGCAGAATCGGCCCCAGGCCCGCGCCGACGCCGCGGGCGCCGTAAAGGACGCCGATGCCACCGGCCGACCCGGCGCCGACCGGGAAGACGCGGTCGCCGAAGACGGTCAGCAGCAGCAGCACGCCGCCGGCGAGGCCCCAGCCGGCCTTCACCATCATCAGCGCCGCCACGTGCGCGTGCCGGCGGACGTAGCGCATCCCGTCGACCAGATCGGTGATGCCGCTGAGCGCCAGAAACCCGGTCGGCCGCGGCCCCGTC
>Ga0111539_10009287_pt1 | contig 12418 bp, 15 predicted proteins | sample RhiMethybrSRZTD1_FD_79667 | JGI IMG/M metagenome (GOLD analysis project Ga0111539, IMG submission 79667) | Populus rhizosphere microbial communities from Tennessee, USA - Rhizosphere MetaG P. TD hybrid SRZTD1 (version 2) (version 2) | ecosystem: Host-associated > Plants > Roots > Rhizosphere >...
ACCTCTGGCGGTGGACGCGAAGCCGATCACGGTAACCGACGGGACGTTCGCGGCCGACGTCGAACGCTCGCCGTTGCCCGTGCTGCTCGACATGTGGGCCACGTGGTGTGGCCCGTGCAAGATGCTGGCGCCGGTCATCGAGGAGCTGGCGGTGGACCTGGCGGGGCGCGTGCGGGTCGGCAAGCTCGACGTGGATGAGAACCCGGCCACGGCGGCTCGATTCGGCGTACGCAGCATTCCGACGCTTCTTGTGCTGCGGGACGGCCGGGAGCTCGATCGCATCGTGGGTGTACAGCCCAAGCAGGAGATCGCACGCCGCCTCACGCGCGTGCTGGGCTGAAGGTCGATGGTTCCTTCGTAGGACTCTCTGGGACAGAGGTTTCTCGGACTTGAGTAGGACTTTAACCTGGTCGGTCTTGTAAAGGAGGGGCGTCGATGGCGGCGAAGGTGAGCATTCGGCCCAATGGTCCGTATCTGGTAGAAGGCGACGTCGAGCTCCTAGACGTCAACGGCAACAGGATCGACACGAGCGGCCGAGGGCCGCGGTTCGCGCTGTGTCGCTGCGGGGGGTCAGTTACTAAGCCGTTCTGTGACGGAACGCATAGCAAGATCGGCTTCCAGGCTGCAGAGGCGGCGGTCGCGCAGGAGAAGAAGTAGAGCACTCGCAGTTCAATCGAGGGCGGCGTCCGACCGAGAGAGGAGACTGGGCCATGCTGACGGCTCTGGCGCAAAACTGGTGGGCGATCGTCCTCCGCGGGGTGTTCGGGGTGATTTTCGGTGTTGGCGCCTTCGTCTGGCCGGGCATCACGCTGGCAGCTCTGATCCTGCTGTTCGGCGCCTACGCTGTGATCGAGGGCGTTCTCGCGGTTGCCGCGGCCGTGATCCAGCGGGGTCCCGGCGGCTTCCCATGGGGTATGCTCCTGGCCGGTTGGGCGAGCATCGTCGTCGGCGTCGCCACTTTTCTGTGGCCCGGCCTGACTGCCTTGGCCGTGCTCTACTTCATCGCCGGTTGGGCTATCGTCCGCGGCATCTTCGAGGTCATGGCCGCGGTGCAGCTCCGGAAGGAGATCCAGAACGAGTGGCTCCTCGGGCTGAGCGGCCTCCTATCGATCGTGCTTGGCCTGTTTCTGATGGTCGCGCCCGGAGCCGGCATCCTGGCCGTGCTGTGGTGGGTCGGCGCCACAGCCATCGTGTTCGGCGTCCTGACGATCCTTCTGGGCTTCCGGCTCAAGGTCATCAAAGACAACCGGCGACCGATCGGTGGGCGGCCCGTAGCCGGACGTCCAACGACGGCGCGCCACGGATAGATTTGCTCAACTCCAATCCCCACAGCACACCGATCTGCCTGAGGAAACCGATCTGGTCGTAGAACAGGGCTCTCTTCCACGATTCCCCCGCTCTTCCAGCGGGCAACGGTGCGGAACTGGAGCTCGAACGTCTTACCCGTCGCCGGGTGCACCACTTGACCATTGATGTGTTTGGGCGGATCCTCGAGCGCATCGGAGTGAGTCAGTCGGCGCCGGCATCGTCGTAGCAGCCAGCGTGATGGGTTGCCGAGAAGTAGAATGGACGGTAGGGTGTCACGTGGTTCCCTCCATGGGCGTCATCGCCCAGCAAGGCGCTCTCCGACGCCGGTTCGCAAAGCAGCGTTACCCTCTTGCGTCTCGCGCATCAACCATGACCGCCAAGGTCACGAACCTCGAGAACACGGTCTTCTCGATCAAACGATTCATGGGCCACCGCTACGACGAGGTTCAGCAAGAGGTCAAGCTCGTGCCGTACAGGGTCGTCAAGGCGCTCACTGGCGCGCGCGAATCGAGATGCGGGGCAAGCAGTACCGGCCGCTCGCCAGGCGCCTAGCGGTCGATACGCACAGGGTTCTTCTCGCCGACGGAGATTTCGTCAATCAGCAGGAGGCGATCGACGCCGCGCTTCTTGAGCGCGCGTTCGGATCTCTGGAGAGACCGTCATGACCAGGATAGCGATAAATGGAATGGGACGGATCGGGCGGGCCGCCTTCAAGCAGATCATTGACGACGGAGCATTAGAGCTGGCGGCAGTCAACGATCTCGTCCCGGCGGAAGAACTCGCCTATCTGCTGAAGCACGACTCTGTCTACGGCCGTTACGGACGTGACGTGCGAGCGCAGAGCGGGCGCCTCGTCGTTGACAGCCAATCGTGTCTGGCTCTGAGCGAGAAAACCCTCGACAAACTACCCTGGCGCGACCTGGCCATCGACATTGTCTTGGAATGCACCGGCGTGTTCACGCACGAAGCGGACCTCAAGCGTCACGCGCAGGCTGGCGCCAAGTTCGTCATCCTCTCCGCACCGCTCAAGGGAGGCGACGACGTTCCGACCGTCGTCCATGGCGTCAACTCCTCCGACGGCAGTGTGAACATCATCTCGTGCGCCAGCTGCACGACGAACTGCATCACACCAGTAATCGAGATTCTCGGTCGTCGGCTCGGCGTTTTGAAGGCGACGATGACCACGATCCATGCGTATACGGCAAGCCAGGCGCTGGTCGACCGGTCGAGCAAGGACCGTCGCCGCGGTCGGGCGGCGGCCACAAACTTGGTCCCAGCGAGTACCGGGGCGGCGCAGGCCACAATCAAGGCGCTGCCCGAATACCGCGGGAAGTTCGACGGCGTGGCGATCCGTGCTCCGGTGCCCGTCGGGTCGATCGCGGACATCGTCTGCCTGGTGGGGCGGCGGACCAGCACTGATGAGGTCAACCGCTTCTTTCGCGAGGAGGCCAGAAGCGCGCGTTACCGCGACATCGTGGGCGTGTCCGAAGAGGCAATCGTCTCGACGGACATCATCCAGGACCCGCGCGCGTCGATCATCGATTGCACCCTGACCCAAGTCGTCGACGGTGATCTGGTGAAGGTGCTGAGTTGGTACGACAACGAATGGGGCTATGCCGCACAACTGGTGCGGGAGGCAAAAGACGTCGCCCTCATGCCCTAAAGCAGAGGCCATGATGACAGCCGCTCGCGCCAGCGCCGATGTCGGTCTGATCGGGCTTGCCGTGATGGGCCAGAATCTCGCGCTCAACATGGCCGACCATGGCTACCGCGTCGCCGTGTACAACCGCACGACCGCGGTCATGGAGAAGTTCGTGGCCGGCCACGGCGACACGCCAGGCGGACTGGTAGGGACAGCCGCGCTACCCGAGTTCGTCACCGCACTCAAAAAGCCGCGCAAGATCCTCATCCTCGTCAAGGCGGGGGCGCCGGTGGATTCCGTCGTCGAGCAACTCCTCGGTGCGGGCGTCGAGACCGACGACATCGTGGTGGATTGCGGCAATAGTCTCTGGACCGACACCATCCGCCGCGAGAAGCAGTGTGCCGACCGCTGCCGCTTCTTCGGCTCGGGCGTGAGCGGCGGCGAGGTGGGCGCGCGCTTCGGGCCCTCGCTCATGCCGGGCGGGCATCCGGCCTCGTGGGAGCATCTGCGTCCGATCTGGGAGGCCATCGCCGCCAAGGTGGATCCCAAGACAGGCAAGCCGCTGGAAGACTGGGCGCCTGGCAAACCGGTCACCGGCGGGGAGCCCTGCACCGCGTACATAGGCCCCAACGGCGCGGGCCACTACGTGAAGATGGTCCACAACGGTATCGAGTACATCGACATGCAGCTCATCGCGGAGGCCTATCACCTTCTCACCGCCCTCGGTGGCATGACGCCTGAAAAGCTCTCCGAGATCTTTACAGAGTGGAACCAGAACGAGCTGGGCTCGTATCTGATCGAGATCACCGCCGACATCCTCAAGCAGCGCGACCCCGCCAGGCCGACCCGCTTCTTCGTGGACGCGGTGCTCGACGCCGCAGGCCAGAAGGGCACGGGCAAGTGGACGAGTGTGAACGCGCTCGACATGGGCATCCCCGCCAACGCCATCGCCGAGGCTGTGTTTGCGCGCTGTCTCTCCGCGTTGAAAGAAGAGCGCGTCGCCGCCGCCAGGTTGCTGAAGGGGCCGGCGACTGCGTACCGCGGCTCTAAGCCCAAGATAGTCGAGGCGGTACGTCGCGCGCTCTACTCCTCAAAAATCTGCGCATATGCCCAGGGCTTCCAGCTCATGGCGGAGGCGCAGAAGGAATACGACTGGACGCTCGACTTCGGCACCATCGCCGCCATCTGGCGCGGCGGCTGCATCATTCGCGCGCGCTTCCTCCAGAAGATCACCGAGGCCTACCGCGGTAACCCCCGCCTCGTGAATCTGATGCTCGCCCCCTATTTCAAGAGGGCGCTTGCCGCCGGCCAGGACTCCTGGCGCGAGGTCGTGGCGCTCGCGGTGCGGCACGGCATCCCCGTGCCTGCCTTCAGTAGCGCGCTGTCCTACTTCGACGGCTACCGATCGGCGCGGCTCCCCGCGAACCTCCTCCAGGCCCAGCGCGATTACTTCGGCGCTCACACCTACGAGCGCGTGGACGCGCCGCGGGGGAAGTTTTTCCACGTGGACTGGCCAGACCCGAAGCGTCCGGAGCGGCCTATCTGACGGCTGGCCCGTTCGGAGTGACCGATCGTGGAGAGAGTCCACATCGCGCCGTCCACTTTTCGCGCTCTCACGATACGCTCCAGTCAACCAGCTCGTCTTCGGGCGCGCCGCTCGGTGCGCCCGTGGTCTCCGACTTCGCGCTTCCCGCGGCGCGGGCGTCGGGCCCGTCGCTCTACCAGATAGTCGCGCAGGACCACGGCGCCGTTGTGAAGGACGTCGTGGGCACTGTAGAGGAGAGTCACCGTGCCTCGTTTCTCGGCGTCGAGGATGGGTTCCCAGGCATCTGGGTGCGTAGCCAGCTCCTTCCGGTAACGTCGGCGAAACTCCTCCCAGCGCTCCACCTGATGGTCGAACCACCGCCGCAGCTGAGTGCTGGGGGCCACGTCCTTCATCCACGCATCTGCAGCGACGGCTTCCTTCTTCATTCCTCGTGGCCAGAGGCGCTCCACCAAGATCCGCCGGCCGTCTCCACGCGCGGGAGGGTCATACGTGCGCTTGATTCGAAGCATGACCGCCTCAACTCCTTCGTGATCGGCGTCCGGTAGTACGCCCTTCCACATCGAGGACCAGCCGCCGCCCTGGTGGCGCGGTTTCCTTCACCGGCGAACAGACGAGGATGAGCGGGCCGGCAGCCACTCTATTAGAGGTTGGAACGCGGCATCAGTGCACGGCTCCGCCGGCTGACAAAGAGTCCATCGGCTGGGCGTCGACCCATTTGAAGTAGCGGATGAACTGCCGGATCTCCGCGGCGGAGAGGTTCTGGTTAGGCATCGGAAGGTTGTTGTACTCCTGGAGCATCGCCTTCGCGTCGGGATCGCTTTCCAGCATTTTCTCAGGCGACCCAAGCCACCGAGTAAGCCAGTCCTCGGTCCTCCGCTGAGTCACCCCGACCATGTCGGGTCCCAGCTTTCGTCCCTGACCGATAGAATGGCAAGCCACGCACTTGCTCTCGAAATGGAGCTTGCCCAGCGCCGCCTCGGGCTCCGTCGGCGTGGCTGAAGCCGGAAGGTTGTGGTGCTCAAGCTGCGCGACGTCGGCCTTCACCGTCGAGATGAGCCCGATCGCGCCCTGCGAGGCGTTCGCGAAGTGGTGGTCGACCATCATGTACGAGCCGTCTTGGGGAATCACAAACTCGACGGTTGCACTACTGGAGGAGCCCAGCAAGACGGTCTGCAGACCGCGAAACTGGTTGCCGGGATTGCCGTCGATCCACACACGGTCGAAGATCGTCCCGACCACGTGGAAGCTAGAGGTCTTGCTGGGGCCGACGTTGAGCACGTGGAGGCGAATGCGCTCGCCGGCCTTCGCCGGCAACGGCTGTTTCACCATGCCGTTGTGCACACCATTGAAGACGGTGTGGGTGGGCTGCGCAGCACGCAGGCGCTCCCCGTCGAGCACGTACAGGGGGACGCCGTCGACCTTCCGCTTATCCGGATCGGGCTTGGCGTAGAACTCGCTCTGAATGATCACGTACTCGCGATCCATCTTGGTGGGGAAGCCGGTACGTGGTTCGACCGCTACGGCGCCGTACATTCCCGAGGCGATGTGCTCCAGGACCATCGGCGTCCCGCAATGGTACATGAAGACGCCGGGACAGTTGAGCGTGAACTCGAACTCGATGGTTTGCCCCGGCGCGATGGATCGGTACTTGTCCTGCGGCGACACCATGGCCGCGTGGAAATCCATCGAATGCATCATCGGGGCCGTCGTCACACGTACGCCGGGTACGGACTCGTCGCTGCGATTCGTCATCGTGAAGCGGATCTTGTCGCCGACGCGGGCGCGGATCGTTGGCCCCGGCACCTGATCACCGAAGGTCCAGCCGGCAAACTTCACCCCCGGGGAGATCTCGATGATTTTGTGGGTCGCGTCCAGGCGCACGTCCTTCACAGGCGCCGGGTCGAGCGGCTTCAGCACCGCCGTCATGGAGAGCGCGTTGCCGGCCGCGAAGGCGCCCGATGGCCGTGCGGTGGTGATTCGGGCCGGAGGCGATTTGAGATCCATCGTGGCTGGGTCGTGCGGATCTGATGCGGCCGGCGCCCGCGCGTCACAGGCCACGAGAGGGATCGCCAGGGGCCAGAGCCGCCACCAAATTCCTTTGCGCTGCTGAATGGCGGCAGCGGTGCGGCCACTCATGGATTTCCTCTGCCAACAATAGACTCCACCCATTCTTGTCGAGGCGCCGTACACCATGTGGCGAGCAAGCATACGGATAGGGCCTCGGCGCCCACGCCTGAGCAATCTGAGCGTTCCGGCGACCGAAACTTTCAGTTCATATACGCATCTCAATGGTCTCGGATAATCCATGGTCCACACCTTCTACGGCTTCATCGTCGCGCCAGACCCAAAGATCGAGCCGGGCTTTTTCGACGGCGAGCCAACGGAGGGTCACGTCGGGTCAGGAACGAGGAGTAGTGTAGGCGCATGGTTACCCTGACAATCCGATCTTCCTAATCCCCGCTCAGCTTCTACGTGTTTGAGCGCCTGGTGGGCCGATCCGTTCCCCCAAAGCAACCAAATGCTTCACGCGCTTCAGTTGTGCCTGACACGTCCACGATACCTCCGAAAGAGGAGGATCTCCGTTGTCGAACATCACTGACGTCCTGAACGGTCTCTCGTCGGCATCTCTCTGGCAAGAACGCGTCTACAAGGATCTCCACGCGCACCCCGAGCTCAGCTTCCACGAGACCAGAACCGCCGCGCTCGCGGCCGCGAAGCTCAAAGAGCTTGGCTACGAAGTCCTCGAACGAATCGGCCGCACCGGCGTCGTCGGCGTCCTCCGAAACGGCACGGGCCAGACCGTGCTCGCGCGCGCCGATATGGACGCGCTTCCCGTCAAGGAGCAAACGGGCCTGCCGTACGCATCGACACTGACGGCGACCGACGATACCGGGGCCAGTGTCCCGGTCATGCATGCCTGCGGTCACGACGCTCACGTGACCTGCCTGCTGGGCGCGGCGGAGTTGCTTGCCAGAGCCAGGCGATCGTGGAGCGGAACCTTCGTCGCAGTGTTCCAGCCCGCGGAAGAGGTGGCTGGCGGCGCGAAGGCGATGGTACAGGATGGTCTTCGCGATCGAATTCCTAAGCCGGACGTCGCGTTCGCGCAGCACGTGCTGGCCTACCCGGCTGGGGCCGTCGGAACCCAGGTCGGCCCGGTGCTGTCCGCAGGGGATAGTGTCCGCATCATCCTGCATGGCAAGGGGGCCCACGGCTCGATGCCTCACAATAGCGTGGACCCCGTTGTGCTGGCCGCGCTCGTCGTCCTTCGCCTGCAGACGATCGTCTCGCGCGAGACAAAGCCAGGCGAGTTTGCGGTGTTGACCGTGGGCAGCAGCGTGGCTGGCGCCAAGAGCAACATCATCCCGGACCGGGCCGTGCTCCTGGCAAATCTGCGGACCTACGATGTGTCGGTCCGCAAACGGATGCTCGAGAGCATCGAACGCATGGTCAAAGCCGAATGCGAAGCGTCCGGCTCACCAAAGCCGCCGGAATTCCACTACTACGATCAGTACCCGCTTACTGATAACGACCCCGACGTCACGAATCGGACCACGGCCGCGTTCCGAAGCCACTTCCCGGCAGGCACGCTCTTCGACCTCGGCCATCAAACCGCCAGCGAAGACTTCAGCGAGATCCCGAACGCCCTGGGCACGCCCTATACCTACTGGGGAGTCGGCGGCATCGATGCAGAAAAATACAAGCGTGCGCTCGCGGCCGGGCGCGTGGAACAGGATATCGCCGTCAATCACTCGGAATTCTTCGCGCCGGTCATCGAGCCGACCCTCTCCACGGGCACCCAGACTCTGGTGATCGCCGCGCTGGCGTATCTGGCGAATTGATGGCGGCGACGACTGCGGCACCGTCTCGAGGCACTAATAGCTCGCCGTCGTGACCTTCTGGCTCTTTGCCTAGACCACCCTCAGCGTCGCGCCAACGATCCGCGCGGATCTCCAAATCGGCAAGAGCGTGCGCAACATCGCGGTCAGCATCGCGGCGCTGTTCTCGGGCATCTTCATGGTTGTGGCGGGCGGGCTGGCAGACCGCTTCGGCCGCGTGAAGCTCACCTATGTCGGCCTGGCTTTGCGCGCTCTGGGCTCGCTTCTGATCGCCCTCTCGCCGGCCAGCACCGCGTTCCTTCTGCTGACGAGACGGATTATCCAGGGGCTCTCGGCGGCGCGCATCAAGTCGGCGGGCCACGCTCGCCCTGCTGAAGGACTTCTTCGATGGCAAGGAGCGGCAGCGTGCCGTGTGCAGGGCAGACTAGCGTCATCGGCGCGAGCGCGACGCTCGATTTCGCGATCAGCCGGTTCTGGTGTGCGCGGTCGCGATGAGCGCCTCCGTCAGGGACTCGGCGTCCCAGGGTCCATCGTGACGGACACCGTTGACGAACATTGTCGGTGTACCGTTGACGCCGCTTCGCACGCCACTCATGAAGTCTTCCTGAACGCGTGATGCGTATGTTTCCGCGCGCAGTTCGGATCGGAAGCGCTCGAGATCGAGGCGCAGCGACTCCGCGTATCGCGTCAGGCTGCGCTCGTCGAGGGCATCCTGATTCTCATATAGCAGATCGTGCATCGGCCAGAACTGGCCCTGCGCGCCCGCCGCTTCGGCCGCGATGGCGGCCTTCAGGGCGTGGGGATGCATCTCCGCCAGCGGGAAGTTGCGGAACACGAAGCGCAACCGACGCCCGAGATGCCGCTGCACCGCCTTGATGATCGGATAGGCCTGTCCGCAGAAAGGACACTCGTAGTCGCCGTACTCGACCAGGGTCGCCTGCGCATCCGATGGTCCCTGAACGTGATCGCGCTCGCCGACGGGAAGCACGAGCCGAGCGACCCGCGATTGACCGGTGGTCATGGAAGGCTCCTATCAGGCGACGCGCCGCTTCGACAGCGACTCCAGCGCCTCCAGAATGCCGTCGGCGCCGGGGTTCACCCCGACTGGCGACAGATAGCTCCAGTAGATCAGTCCCTGTTCGTCGATGACGAACAGCGCTCGCTCCGTCGTGCCATCGATCGGGCGGTACGCACCATAGGCTCGGGCCACCGCCCCCTTCGGCTCGAAGTCGGAGAGCAACGGGAAGTGCAGCTTCCGATTGGCGGCGAAGGCCGCGTGGCACCACGCGCCGTCCACCGAAATCCCGATCAACGTCGCCTGATGCCGGTGGAACTCGGGAAGAATCTCGTTATACAACGCCATCTGATCGCCACACACCGGGCTCCAGTCCGCGGGATAGAACGCCAGAACGACGGGCTTGCCGCGCAGGTCCGACAGCGACACCTTCTGGTCAGGCGTCGCGTTCAGCGTGAAGTTCGGCGCCGGGGTCTTGGGTGTGAGTATGCCGCGTGATTGCTGCGGAAGCGGAGCGGGATCGGTCGCCATGATTCCAGCTACCTCCGATGGGACGAACGATACACCCAGGCTAGGCGCGCCAGAAGCGAAGCGGCTTCGGGCGCTCGATCCGGTCGGATTGACCTTCGCCCTCTTCGCGAGCACACTTCAGCCCACACCACAGGCTGATGATGCGCTATCGACGTCTCAGCCATCGCTGCGCGCCGCTTGGTCACGAGCTGGGCGCCTCGGATGAGCTGGCCGAGATCGTCTGCCGCTCGGCGCTCGAGGCGATGCAAGGCCACGGCGGCGAGAGCGCGCGTTGGCTCGCCGAAGCAACGAGCGCGCCCACGCTGTGCTCGATGCGCTGGTGCTGGAGCGCCCGGACGAGGTGATATGGCGCTGGCTCACGGGGAAACTCCCGCGTTGGTAAGTGCGACCCACGCGTGGCCCTCGGTCGAACCCGTGCTGCGTATCGTTTGCGCTAACCGTGGTGGACACGATGGCGAATAACCTCGGGCTTCCGACGCTGGCCGCCACGATGGATGAGCTCACCCGTCGGGGTTTCACGGAGCATTTCATCCCGACGAATGGAATGCTGCGCGCGGCCAATAGCGGTAAGATCGTCCACGCCGACGAGGTGATGGTTGTGGAGTATCACCGTTACGAGGGCGTTTCAGATCCGGACGATATGGCGATCCTCTACGCCCTTGAGACGCTCAGTGGCCTTCGGGGAACGCTGGCCGACGCGTTCGGCGTGTACGCTGATCCTGGAGTGGGTGCGTTCATGCGCGCCGTTGCCTTGCGGACTCGACGATGACGCTGCGCGGAGAATACCCCCTCACCGCCGAGACGCGCCGAGGACCGGCACCATTCGGGCCGATCTCGCCGTGTTGGCGTATCTGGCGAAGTGACACCGGCAACGGTTGACTGATCGGCTCGCACAATAACCGTCTCATCGTCGACATTGCCCCGGCACTGTAATCGTGACCGTCCGGCTCTGTTCCTCGGCACGATTCGCGTGAGTGAGAGGATGCGGTTGTATATCGAGAGATGATCCCGACGTCTAGCGCTGAACAAGTCCTGCAAACTCTGGCCGGATTCAAGGAGTACGCGGCGGGCACGCTCATGGTGCTCGAACTCGCCGGCACGTTCGTGTTCGCTCTCAGCGGCGCGGCGGCCGGGGTCAAGTACCGACTCGATCTGTTCGGCGTGTTGGTCGTATCGTGCGCGACAGCCACCGCAGGCGGCATCACGCGCGACGTCCTGATCGGCGCAGTCCCTCCGGTGGCACTCAGGGACTGGCGCTACCTCGGAATCGCGGTCCTCGCCGGGTTGCTGGTGTTCTTCTCGTCGCCCCGTCTCGAGGGGCAGCAAAGACTACGTAGTCTGGTCCTGATCTTCGACGCGGCGGGGCTGGCGCTCTTTGCCGTATCCGGCGCACAAACGGCGCTCGGCTACGGCCTTAACCCTGTGATGGCTGCGCTGCTCGGCATGCTGACCGGTATCGGCGGTGGCATGCTGCGTGATGTCCTCGTTGCGGACATCCCCGCCGTGCTTCACTCCGATCTGTATGCCGTCGCCGCACTCGCCGGCGCGATCATCGTCGTCGCTGGCCACGTTCTCAATGCTCCGCTTGCGGCGTCGGCGCTGGCGGGAGCCACAGTGTGCTTCGGAATTCGACTCATGGCGTTATGGCGCGGTTGGCAGCTCCCCACCGCCGGTGGGAAGAAAAATGCGATGGGAAGCGCCCACAATGAGGGCGGCCGTCGTAATCCGCCGTAGGCGTCCTGGCCATATCTGCTACGGTCGCTGTCCCTCCGCAATGGGTGCGCCGCGGACTTCCTGTGCCTCGTCGACGTCGATTACGCTCTCAAGAACCTTCTGCGGGAGGTCGCGGCTTGACAGAGGCTACCCGTGCCTCGACACTGGCCCGGTCGGCCACTCGCAACCGAATCCTGTGCGCATGAGGCCCACGAGCGGTCACGGGAGAATCCATATGCGCGCATCCACTGTGTGGGCCCATGTGCCGCTGCTCTGTCTGGCATCGCTCGTCTCGACTGACGCCGCAGACCTCCGTACCGGAGCCGCAGCCTTTGGCGACTGGCAGACCGATGCCCCCGGGAGTCCGCCGTCATATCAGGGCGTCGGACCTGCCAGCCCCGAAGACAGGTACGGATGACGAGACGCCGGACTTTCGGAGCAACGTAAAGGTGGTTGATCCGGTGCCAGGTGCCATGCCGAAGGTGTCGGACGGCTTCGTGGTACAGGAGTTCGTCAGCGGATTGAGACAGCCGCGCACGATGCGCATCGCGCCCAACGGGGACATCTTCCTGTCGGAGAGCGGGGCCGGACGTGTGCTCGTGGTCCGCGCAAATGCCGGCGCTGGTGCGCCCGCGAAGCCGGAGGTGTTCGGTGAGAATCTCGACCGGCCCTACGGAATCGTCTTCCAGCCGCCCGCCGCTCCTCAGTACGTTTATGTGGCCGGAGCCAATCAGGTGGTTCGCTTCCCGTATCGTGACGGCGACATCAGAGCAAGGGGACCGGCCGAGGTGGTGATCGGGAACATCCCGACGAAGCGGCACTGGACG
>Ga0111539_10009289_pt1 | contig 12416 bp, 9 predicted proteins | sample RhiMethybrSRZTD1_FD_79667 | JGI IMG/M metagenome (GOLD analysis project Ga0111539, IMG submission 79667) | Populus rhizosphere microbial communities from Tennessee, USA - Rhizosphere MetaG P. TD hybrid SRZTD1 (version 2) (version 2) | ecosystem: Host-associated > Plants > Roots > Rhizosphere >...
AGCACGGCGTCAGGACCAATCTCGCCGCGATACAGCTTGATGCGCTGGGTATACGCATTGATCGCCGGCTTCAAATCCGGACGCTGCTGATCGAGCTTCCGATCGAGCATCGCCTTCGCTTCCGCCCCGCGCCCGGCCCGGCTGAGCGACATCCACAACCAGTCGACGGAACCCTGGAGCTCGCCCGCGTCCGGAGCGATCGGCTGCGCCTTGGCGAACGATGCGGCCGCGTCGTCAAAGTTGCCGCGCAGAAACTGGACGACACCGAGGTGGTACCAGATGCCGTAGATGGTGGGATCGATCTTGCCGCCGCGCGTGAGGTCCGCAAATGCGCGATCGAAGTCACGCACGGACAGATAGCGATGCCCGCGCCATCGCAAGAGCAGCGCGTTGTTCGGTTCGATCTCGAGCCCCCGCGTGAACGTGGCGATGGCTTCGCGAAACTGCCGCGCCCCGGACTGCGCAACCCCGAGATCGATGATGCGGGTGATGTTCTTCGGATCCGCATCGAGCGCGGCTCGCGCGCTCTTGACGGCGTCCGTATCGGGAAGCGAGCGATACTCCACGCCCTCGGGTGATTTGTATTGCACCGACTGCGCGCCGGTCTGCCGCGCATCGAGCGCGGACCCCATGGTGATCGCCGCGGCGATGATGAACGTCGTTGCGGCACTGTGAACGTCTCTAAGCGGCATAGGCCCGGATTCTACCGGAGATTGGCCGGCACGATCCTTTTCGGATCGTGCCAGTCACTTGCTCAGGCTATGGCAACACGCTTGCGGCCAACTGCGCGAGCAGCGCGTGGGCCGCATTGGTCGGATGGATGCCGTCCCAGAATAGATGCTCATTCGGCTGATGACACGAGAACGGCGTCTCATTCGGCGTCAGGCATGACGTCGTCACTGACGTCAGGTGATACGCGGCGGGATTCGCGACGATGGCGTCTACCAGCTGATACGCATCGAGGCGTGTGAAGGTGACTCCGGGAAGGCCGGCCGACAACTGCCCCAGCACTCCAGCGAGATTGGCGTTGAACGCCTGCGTCAACGCGGACATCAGACCTTGTGCGGCGGGCGGCAGCGAGCGAATCGCCGGCGTCAGCGCGATGTTCGGAACCGTCCATACGAGAAAACTCCTCGCGCCGGCCAGGTACAGCCTCTGGATATTCGCCGCGATCGTTCCGAGTGCCTGCGCAACGATCGGACCGCCGTTGCCGCCGGTCGCATAAATCTGGAACGCATCGCGGACGTCGTTACTGCCCATTTCAATGACGTAGAGCGCATCAGATGCGGCAATGCCGCCGCCTTGCTCGAGAAACGTGTCCACCTGGCGAGTCAGGTTGAAGTTGATGCCGTCGTTGTAGGACCGCGCGCCGCCAACGGCGAAATTCGTGGCCGAGCCGTTGCTCGCCAATGCCGGGCGGACGCTCCCGGCCAGGCCGACGGTCCTGGCGTACTGCTCAATCCACGTCGCGCCATTGCTGAAATGGTGGCCGCCCTTCGCGTACGGCGCGCTTGGAATCAGCAGCGGGTTTGTCTGGAAATCGTGCGGCGTGCCGGCCGCGCCATTGAGTGCGAAGGCGTTGCCGGGATCGGACAGGCTCGTGCCAAAGACCACGATTCCCGAGAACGACGACTGCGCTGTTGCCGCGCTCGGAGCAGCCAGCAATGCAAGCATGCAGGCGACAATCAATTTCCGGGTGAACGATGGGGAGATGCGTCTCGTCGTGATCATGGACGTGTCCTCGCAAAAACCGAGTGGCCGGATGTTTCGTGACCAGCCAACGGTATTAAGGGAGAACGAGGAAGTCCTGCCGAAGGTGTGAGAAAGGTGTGAGTTCGTGCCGCCGGTGGACGTGTGCAAACCTGTCCAATAGAGAACAGTTCATGCGTCCGCCAGACTCGTAGCATGGCCGTAGCGTACGGTCATGAAACTTGAGTCAGACTGCGATCGCCAGGCGTGGACGCTGCTTAGATGCGCGAAGTGCGCTGGCGCGGATGCCAAGCCTTTCCGGCCCACATGCGTGCACAGTCGCATTATGCAAGTGGACGTTCGTTGTCCAGACTGCCAATACGAGTGGCGGTTATCACGGGCATTCCTTGATGCCCCAAAGCCGCCGATGAGGATCCTGACCACGAGCCTGTAAATCTGATCGTTGTTCAAAACAGTACAGCAGGGTGAGGGCGCATTCACTAGATTGCGATCCCGATCGTGTCCCTGCGGATCGGGACCCGAGTCGTTCCCATTTTCAAAGGAAGACCCAATGCGACATTTCCTGCTTGTCACTCTCTGTCTCGCCGCAGTGGCGTGCACCGGCCAGGCGACGCCAACATCGCCGTCGAGCGCGACTTCGTCAGCACCGTCGCGCGCGACTTCAGCAGCGCCATCGCAAGCGACGGCGCAGAGTCACTCTGTCGACGTCACCTTCACGAAATGGTTCCCCGCTCCTGGGTCGGCTATGGTGGGAATTACCGATGAAGATGGGGACCCTGGTGAGTATGCGGGCGTGCTTCGCAGGCGCACCATCTTGAACGATGAGATCGCCGAACTCGAGGCCCAGTATCAGGTCATCAACCCAAGCGGACACTCCTTTACCGCGCTGATTGAAGGCAAGTCGCACATCTCGACGGGACACGCCACGCTCAACGGTGTGGTCACTGCGGGTTGGAGCGTGGGCGCGCAAGTGCACGTGTCGTTCGACCGGGTTAGTTGCACGGAGGGGTTTAATGGTTTCTGCTTCGTGGGAACGATCCGAGTGATGCAGGGATCGGCAAACTAACAGTCGCGGCGAGCCGGAGAACGGCTCGCCGCGGTTCGCTAGCTCATTCGCACCTGAACGTTTCCAGTGGATCAACTCGCGCCGCCCGCATCGCCGGCGCAGCGGTCGCGATGACCGCGGTCAACGCGACACCAACGACGACGAATCCAAACGTCAGTGGATCGAGTGGCTGGACGCCGAACAAGAACGTTGACATCGACCGCGACAGCACGGCAGCAGCCGCGAGACCGACGAACGCCCCAGCGGCGATCACGCGACCAGCGCTGCCGAGCACCAGGGCGAGCACGTTCGCCGTCGTCGCGCCCAGCGCGATCCGCATGGCGAACTCGCGGCTGCGCTGCTGAACGGAATACATGACGACGCCGAACACGCCGACCATGGCAAGCAGCAGCGCCAGCGCGGCAAACGTTGCCGCGATTTGCGCTCGGAATCGGTAGCGCGCAGTCGATTCGCGCGCGAGATCATCGAGCGTTCGGGCTCGCCTGACCGGTACGTTCGGGTCCTGGCGCGCGGCGGCCGCTTGAATCGCCGGGACAAAGGCAGCTGCCTGGCCTGTCGCGGGCCGCACCACCAGAAACACATCGCTGAACGGGACTTGCGCCAGCGGGACATAGACCTGGAGAAACTCCTCCAACTCGTCAGGGCGGCCTTTGATTTGTTTCGCGACTCCAACGATCTCTCGCACCGCGGGTGTCGTGCCCAGGAGCCTTGGCTGAATGGACACGCGCTCGCCAATCGGATTTCGGCCCTGCAGATAACGACGCGCAAACGCTTCGTTGACGATACAGACGGGCGTGGTCTGTCGTGTATCGCGATCGGTAAATTCGCGGCCGGCGACAATTGGAAGATCGACAGCCCGAAAGTAGCCGTGACTTGCGATTGCGTAATCGGCCCTCGGCCGGTCAGCAGCCTCCACCGAAGCGTCACCGACGATTTCAAACGGCCATCGACCGAGCTCGGTGCTGCCCCATGGAAGGCTACTGGACCAACCGACGCTGCCGACGCCAGGAATCGCGCTCACTTCCCGCTCCACGCCGTCGTAGAACTGAAGCAGGGTTTCCGCGTTTGGATAGCGCGTCGACGGAACGGTGAAATCCATCGTCACGACATTCTCGCCGTCAGCTCGGTACCCGACGTCAGTGTGACCGAGCACGACCAAGGTGCGCAGCAGCAAGCCCGCGCCGCACATCAGCAGAACTGCCGCGGCGATTTGTCCTGCGGCCAACACGCTCCGAAAGATCCCCGCACCACTCGTGATCGATCGGCTATCGGCAACCATCGCGTGCATCGGTGACGTGCCCCTCACCTGCCATGCGGGCAGAAGTCCGAAGAGGACGCCAACCGTCATCGCTGCAAGAGCGCAAAACGTCATGACCCGACTATCGAATGTCAGTGCAACGGCAGGCGGCAGGAGACCGGCAGGGATGAGCGCGGGCGCCACGTCGAGAATCGCCTTGCCCACGACCATGCCAAGCGCGCCGCCGAGGGCCGCCAGGACCAGGCTCTCCGTGAGCAGCTGCCTGACAATGCGGGCGTGGCCGGCGCCCAGGGCCGAGCGCACGGCAAGCTCGCGGGCGCGCACTTTCGCGCGCGCCAGCAGCAGGTTTGCGACATTGGCGCAACACATCAGGAGTACGAACACGACGACGGCAAGAAGAAAAGCCGACGTGCGTTGCAGCTCAGACCCGACAATGCCGGTCCGCAACGGCTCCACCGTGGCGCCCGATGTGTTACCCGGATCCGGAAACTTCTGCGAGAGGCCTTCGCTGATCGTCGAGAGATCGGCCTGAGCAGCCGCGGGCGTGACTCCCGATTTCAACCGCCCGACGACCTCGAAGAATCGCAAGCTGCGGTCCTTGAATGTTGGCGGGAGCTCGGGCACCAGCGTCCAGATGCCGGCGCGTCGTGAGAACTGAACCTCGTTTGGAACGATGCCGATGACCGTGAAGGGTTCTCCATTCAAGCGCACATCGCGCCCAATCAGAGCGGGGTCCGCGCCAAATCGCGTGCGCCACACGCCATCGCTGAGCACGACGACGGCGGGCCGTGGCCCATCATCGTCGGCCAGAAACGTCCGGCCCGCCACAGGCCTCACGGCGAGCACATCGAAGAAGCTGGAGGTGACACTCTGCCGCTCCACGCTTTCGGCCGAAGTGTTTGGACCGCTCAGCATCGGTCCGCCGCCGAGGCCGGTCGAAATCGCCGCCAACTTGTCGAAGCTGTGATTCTGATCGTTCCAGTCTTGCAAGGTCAGCGGCGACACAGCCATTCGTGGCCGCGTCGCGCTGCGCTCAGAGGCCATGACGAGGCGATCAGGATCCGGGTACGGCAACGGCCGAAGCAGCGTGGCATCCGCAAGCGCGAACATCGCGCTGTTGGCGCCGATGCCGAGCGCCAGGGTGACCGCCGCCACGACGGTGAACGACGGCGAGCGTCGCATCTGCCGAATCGCGAATCTCACATCGGCGTGGAATTCCTCGAGCCAGCGAAAACGCCATTCGTCGCGCGACCGTTGCTGCAGGCTTGACACGTTGCCGAACTGCCGGAGTGCGCTCGAGCGCGCTTCCGCTGCCGACATACCAGCATCGCGATTCGCGGCGATCAATCTCTCCAGGTGAGAGCGCATTTCCTCAGCCATGTCGGCATCCCGATCGTGGCGGCGCCACAGCCCGTGCACCTTGAACCAGAACTGCCTGAACCAGTCCATGATTTTCTCCGCCTTAGTCGTGTTGCATGACCCGTGCGACCAGCGCCGCCAGCTTGTCCCAACTTTCCTGCTGCGCCTCCAACTGCTTCCGCCCGACCTTCGTCAGCCGGTAGTACTTGGCGCGCCGATTGTTCTCGGAGGACGCCCATTCCGATTGAATCCAGCCCTTGGCTTCCATCCGGTACAACGCCGGATACAAGGTGCCCTCCTGCAGCTGCAGGGCGTCCTGCGAGATGATGCTGAGTCGCTGGGCGATCCCCCAGCCATGCATTTCCCCGGCGCTCAGAACGCGGAGCACCAGGAGATCCAGCGTTCCCTGCGGCAGATCAATTTTCGACATGACACTTCCTTCGACGAGTGCGCTTCCTCAGAAGTTCTAGGGAAGATTACCTTAGAAGGTCAAGGGGAGCAACCGGGGGCTACTTTAAGCGCCGATACGCCGTAACCGCCCGCGATTCGCCTCGCGATCGCGAGCCTGCCGGCCAGGGATCGGCTGGAAGACGCGGTCGGCCGCACGCATCAGCGCCTCCGCTTCGTCGTTCCGGTGTTGTGAAGCCAATGACGCGCCGAGCAGCGCTTGCGCCTCTGCGATCCGCCAGTGCCCCGCCGGGTAGGTTCGCTGCCGCATGTCCAGCGCGCGCCGCAACATCGCCTCCACATCGGCGGCATGACCGCGAGCGATGCGGACGCGCGATAAATCGACCGCCATGTTCACGACGCGCGGATTATCGGCGCCGAGTGCGGAGGTCACGACACGGTACGCCTCGCTCAACAGCGACTCCGCTTCCTGATAGCGGCCCTGCATCTCGAACGTGGCGGCAAGCGACTGGACGGCAAACCCCGACTCGGGACTCCCGGGCCCGAAAATACGCTGGCGGACGACCATCGCCTCGCGCTGCAGCTTTTCTGCGCCGGCGAGATCGCCTTTGGCCGCGAGCACGTTGCCAACAGAGTTTTTCGAAGCCGCAGCATTGGGATGCTCGACGCCCAGCACGCGCTCGTTGGTGACGAGACTCTCGCGGAACATCCGCTCCGCCTCCGCGATTTCGCCGCGATCCATCAGCAGCTGGCCAAGGTCGTTCTTGTTCGTCGCGGTTTCCCGATGATCATCGCCGAGAACCTTCATGCGAATGGCCAAAGCATCGCGCGTCGCCTTTTCGGATTCGTCCAGCCGGCCGAGATCGCGCAGCGTACGGCCGTACTCGCTGAGCGTCACGGCGACATCCTTGTCGTCGTCGCCACCAACCACCGCCCGCCGCATCGACAGGCTTTCGGTCAGCAGCGGCGCCGACGCGGCAAAGTTGCCGAGCCGCCGCTGCAGCACACCGAGATCGTTGAGCGTCTGCGCCACTCGCGGATCGGGGAGGCGGAATGAGCGGCGGCCAATCTCGAGCGCGCTCTCGAGCAGCGGCGCTGCCTTGTCAATCAGGCCAAGGCGCTCATAGGTGCGCCCGATCACCGTCAGCATTTCCGCCTGCACTTCAGGCTGCTCATTCAATTCGGTGGTGATGCGGGTGGCGAGCGTATCGAGCAACGCTCGCGCGCTCGGCGTCGCCACGCCGCCAGACACGGAATCCGGATCGCGATACGGGTCCGCACTGATGACGACGCTCGTCAGCAGCTCGCTGACACGCGAGGCCTTCTCCGCCTGCAGCCGCGCGCGATCGCGTTCCGAGGCCAGTTGCATCGTGTAAAACGTCACGATCATTACGACGGCGGTAAAAATGACGCTCGTGGCCGCGAGGCCGCGGCGATGCCGCCGCACGAACTTCGTGGCGCGATAGCGGACGGTGTCCGGCCGCGCGGCGATCGGCTGATCGGCGAGATACCGGCGCAGGTCATCCGCCATTTCCGCGACCGATCCGTATCGCTCCCCCGCCGATTTCTTCAGGCTCTTGTGCAGAATCGTTTCCAGCTCGTGGCCAAGCGCGCGGCCCAGCCGGTCGGGCGTGGTCGCGCGTTGGGCGGCGACCAGGCTTCGCGATTCGATCGGCGCTTTCAGGAACGCCGCGCTGAGCGGCAACGGATCCTGATCGACGATCGCACGCGTGAAGTCCTTGGATGTCTTCACGGCGGCGCCATAGGGATGCTGTCCGCTCACCAACTCGTAGAGCAGCACGCCGAGCGAGTAGACGTCGGTGCCGGTGGTAATCGGCTCGCCCGTGACCTGCTCGGGTGCCGCATACTTCGGGGTCAATGCCGCGCCGGAGTCCTGCGTCAGCCGCGACACGCCGGTGTCTTCCATCAGCTTCGCGATGCTGAAGTCGAGCAGCTTCACCGCGCCGGCCTGGTTGACGAGGACATTCGACGGCTTCAGATCGCGGTGCACGATCAAATTGGCGTGCGCATGCGAGACCGCCGACAGCACGTCAAGAAACAATCGGATGCGGCGCTCGATCGAAAGCCGCCGCTCGTCGCAGTGGACGTCGATATGCTCGCCATTCACGAGCTCGAGCACCAGGTATGGCTGCCCCGTATTCGAGACGCCGGCATCGATCAGGCTGGCGATGTGGGGATGGCCGAGCCGCGCGAGGATGACGCCTTCACGCCGGAATCGCTCCTCCCCGCCCCTGCCGACCAACGCGGCGTTCAGCAGCTTGATCGCGACTTGTCCTTCGTAGCGGCCGTCGCTGCGCCGGCCCAGCCACACGCTGCCCATCCCGCCGTCGCCGATCCGTGAGATGAGCGTGTAGGCGCCGATGATGACGCCGCTCAGCGACGCATCGCTCTCGCTCAGTGGCGACTCGTCGAGAAATCCTTGCGCGCGCAGTTGCCGATGGTCCGCCAGGAGCGCGGCGACCTCGGATGCCGACTCCGGATCGATCGCGGCCAGTTCCTTCAGCCAGGCGTCGCGCTCGAGCGGCGACAGGTCGAGTGCGCGGTCGAGGTGCGCGCTGATCTTCAGCCAGCGTTGGGTGTCGCTCGAGGGTTGGGCCATGTCTACAGCGCGCGATTGAGGCGCCGGAACAGGAAGATGCGCGCCTTCTCCCAATCCCGCTGGATGGTCCGTTCGGTCACACCCAGCATTTCGCCAATCTCGATAAACGAAAACCCGCAGAAGAATTTCAGATCGACGACCCGGACCAGCCGTTCGTCGACGGTCCCGAGCTCATCGAGCGCGTCACTGATGCGCGTCAATTCATCGGCACTAGTCATCGGATCGGCGACATCCGTGCTGATCGACGTGATCTCGAAGTGGCCGCCGCGCTTTTGCGCCTGCCGCGTGCGCGCGTAATCGATGAGCAAGCGGCGCATCACCCGGGACGCATATCCCATGTAGCGGTTGCGATCGGGGAAGGTGACGCCTTCACGCTGCGAGATGTTCACGTACGCATCGTGCAGGAGCTCCGTCGCGCTGAGCGTCATGCCGCCGCCGCGCCTGGCGAGCTCGCGACGCGCCATGCGGTGCAGCTCGTCGTAGAGGGCTGCAAACACGGCGTCCGCGGCGGCGCGATCGCCGCCTTCCGCTATCGCCAGGAGGGCCGTAATGCTTTCGGTCACGGGCCGTTCGACAGTATAGCCAGCCGAACGGCCCATCACCGCGGTGATGCTCACTTGCGGATGCCCATGGTCAGCCAGTACTCGCGCGGCACGCAAATGCCGAGCGCCGTGGGGAAACCCGCATGGAACGCGACGAAGTCTGCACGCAACGCGTCGCGCTTCGACGTCTCGAGCGTATCGGCCAGCATCTTGGTCGGCCCATAGCTGGTCGAGAACGTGTCCCAGGCGGCTTCCGCGCTGGGCTCACGGTAATACGACACCGCGCGCTCGAACTTCAGCTCGAAGTCCTCGCCGAGGAGCTGCCGGATGCGTTCGGTGTTGCCCCACTCGAACGGGGACGGCGGCGCCGGCGCCGCCGGCGGCGGCATGTAGGCCTTCATGACCTGGAACATCTTGAACAGGTTCCCGTCCGAGGTCCACGTGGTGAGCGCGATGCGGCCACCGGGCCGGACCACGCGAGCGAGCTCCTTCGCGGCGGCTTCCGGGCTGCTGGCGAACATCACCCCGCACGTCGACACGATGGCATCGAAGCTCTCCTCTTCGAACGGGAGATCTTCGGCATCGCCCTGCAGATAGCGGATGCGCAGCTGCTCAGCCGCGGCCTGCCATTCAGCGGCCTCGAGCAGACCGGTCGCGATATCCACACCGATCACGTCCGCACCGCGGCGCGCCACCACTCGCGACGTCCATCCCGTGCCCGTGGCGAGATCGAGAACCTTCTCACCCGGGCGCGGATTCAACCGCAGCACGGCGTGCTCGATCGAATCGGCGATGCCGCGGCTGATCGCGTTGTAGCGATCGCCGCCGCTGCTCCAGACCTTCGCCGGCCGCTCGTTGTGCGGCTGAATGAAGGTCATCATCTCGTTGAACCGAATCATGGCTACTGCTCCGCGCGATAGAAGAAGTAGTCGGTGCTGTACGGCACGAGCGCGATCGCGCCAAGCTGCGTCGTAGTCGTGCAGCCTGTCGCCGGCGCGATGCCGCCTTCCGTGTTGACGCGATGAATGAACGTCGTTTGCGCCAACAGCGATCCGCCGGTCGTGCCCTGAGCGGTGCCGACTTTCTCGAGCTTCAGCCACGGAATCGCGCCAGGCGCGACGTAGTTCGGGTCCGTCGACGGCTGAATCGCTTTTGCCCACACGGCACTGCCATCGTGCGCATGCTGCCACGTTGCACGGGGCGTGCCCTGCTCCTCCGGATTCGGGCTCAGGAAGTGCGTCGCGATCTGCAGCGGCGAGTTTTCCGGATAGAGCGTCGCCTGCGGTCCGAACAACTTCCACGCCACGCCGCCCGTGGCGTTCGGCAGGCAGATGTAGTTCTGCGTGCCATACGCGCGCGTCTGCAGATAGGGCACGTTGCCTGCGTCGATCACGAGATTGCCGGGCACTTCGGGAACTACAATTTTCCCGCCGTGTTGCGCTGACGCCGCCACGGGCAGCGCCAGGGCAATGAGGAGGACACCACTTGCGAATAAGGAACGATGAGTCATTAGCGTTATCTCCATATGAAAAAGAACCGTCTACTGGAGATAACGGAGATGGCGCAGGAAAGCCGACATTGCTCCGAATCGGGCTTAGAATGGCGCCCACAACCACATGACCATGCCACTCCCGTCGGTGATGCGGTTTCTGTTCCGTGTCTGCCTGCTATTGCTTGCGACAGCCGGCTGCGATGATTCTCCGACCCGGCCCTCAGCGACGCCGCCGCAAATCATCGCCGTGTCGCCGGCCTCGGGTGGGACGCCGACACTGACGTCGCTGTCTCCATCCACGATCGTCGCCGGCACCAGCACTACTGCAACATTGACCGGATCGAATTTCATCGGCGGCAGCACGACGGTCACCGTAAGCGGCGGCGGCGTCATCGTCAGCGACGTCAGCGTGACGGGCCCGACATCGCTGACAGCGCGCCTAGCCACCGACGCCGGCGTGGATATTGGCGCGCGGTCTGTAACGGTGACGACACCAGGCGGGACGACGACCGCACAAACGATCACGATTAATCCGACGCAACCGGCGATCACGAGTGCCACGGCAACGTCGGCCACACCCGGCAGCACGGTGAGCGTCACATTCCGGGGTACTGGCTTCGTTCCTGGCGCGACGACCGTGTCCGTGAGCGGTGGCGGAGTGACAGTGATCGACGTCAGCGTCGCCGGCGTCGATCACCTCGAGAGCGGACCGATGGTGGCGGGAACCGGAACGTCCGTGACTGCGACGCTTGTCATCGATCGCAATGCCACGCTCGGCCCGCGTGCGGTCACCGTCAGCACCGCGGGTGGCAACAGTGCGCCGTTCATCTTTATGATCACGGCTCCTTCCCCGGTGATTGGCAGCTTTACGGCGAATCCGGTAATCATCCAGCGTGGCGCCTCATCACGCTTGGCATGGCGCGGAATTCTCAACGCCACCAGTTGCAACATCAATATCGGCATCGGCGCCGTGCCGTGCGCGGATGACGGCGTCACGATCACGCCATCGACGACGACCGAGTACATGTTGACGGCCATCGGTGCGGGCGGGCGCGAATGGACCTACGTCACGGTGAACGTCGAGGAGCCGGTTACTGTGGCGCCCCACGGCACGCAGACATTCATCTTCACTGGCGCGGCGCAGGACTTCACCGTACCGGCCGGTGTCACCTCGATCACGATCGAGGCTGCGGGCGCTCAGGGCGGCGCCGCCATTCCTAGCAATGGTGTCTTGGTGGGCGGGGCGGGCGGCAACGGCGGCACCGTCACCGCCACCATTGCGGTGACGCCTGGCGACGTGCTCCGCATCTTCGTTGGGGGCCAGGGTGCCGAGGGGGATCTTCCCATCACGTTTGGCGCGGGCGGATTCAATGGTGGCGGCGCGAGTTGTATTAGTTCAGCTAGTGCGCTTGAGTGTGGGGGCGGCGGCGGTGGTGCGTCCGACGTGCGACGGACTCCATACGCCTTGGGAGATCGGCTCGTGGTTGCTGGCGGTGGTGGTGGAGGTGGTGCAACCGGTTCGGCCACCAACGGAGGGCCCGGTGGTGCTGGTGGCGGCCTGACCGCGGCAAATGGCGGGAGTGTGCTAGGCGCCACTGGCGGTGGCGGTGGGACGCAGGCGGCAGGTGGTGCAGGTGGTGTTGGTCACGAAAATGGCAGCGCCGGCGGCTCGGGAATCGGCGGAGCGGGCGGCGTCGGGGCTTTCACCAGGGGTGGCGGTGGCGGCGGCGGCTACTTCGGCGGAGGTGGCGGTGCGAACTCGAACCTAAGCCCGGTTTCCGCCGGTGGGGGCGGCGGGTCGTCGTTTACGACTGTTGGCGCTACTGCCATAACCCACACGTCAGGCAATCGAGGCGGCCACGGGCAAGTCAGAATCACGTGGTAGGCGCACTCTCATCGTCTGAAGTGACTCATCGAGAGACGGTGAGCCACTTCATGACGCAACTGTTCAGAAGCGTCTC
>Ga0111539_10009292_pt1 | contig 12415 bp, 9 predicted proteins | sample RhiMethybrSRZTD1_FD_79667 | JGI IMG/M metagenome (GOLD analysis project Ga0111539, IMG submission 79667) | Populus rhizosphere microbial communities from Tennessee, USA - Rhizosphere MetaG P. TD hybrid SRZTD1 (version 2) (version 2) | ecosystem: Host-associated > Plants > Roots > Rhizosphere >...
ACATAGTCCCTCACGTAATCTCGAACGCCGGATACCGAGCCGGTCACCAACACGATCCCCAGGACATAGATCGCGACGGTGAGGCAGACGCCACCCGCCAGGATTGTGTACTCGCGCCATGGAAAGCCACGCGATATGGTCGTCACGAGCAGCGCAACTGCGATCGGCGGGAGCACGATCGCCAGAAGATCGTGGCGATACAGAAACGCGACCGAACACGTGACGACCGCCAGTCGCAGCCATCGTCGCCCGCCGCTGTCCGTGGCGGTCATCGCGACGCTGCAGATCGTGAACGCGGCCATTCCCAACACGAGGTGCTTCGGAGTGGAGTGGACGTCGATGCGTGTGGCGGCGAGCAGAAGGCCCGCATAGACGAGAAGGAGCGTGACGCCCTGGACGCCAATCCTTCTGGCGCCGGCGGCAAAGAAGAACGTCCCGAGCGTCAACACCGATGCGGCCAGCAGGTACTCGCTGAGCGCAGTTGGTCCCCACACTGTTTGAAAGAGCAGCGACAGGCTGAAGTCCAGCGGATCGCCGACGATGACGAAATCGCGGACCGGCAGATCACCGAGCCGAATCATGGTGGCCTTCCACAGCCCCCACTGATCGTCATCGCTCAGCGACGTCCAGTACCGCAGGAAATTGAGGGACCACAGACTCAGATAGAACGCCACGGTGACCGCCACCGAAACAGATGTCGAAGCGGAGCGGATCGTCGTGCGATTCGACATTACGAGTCAGTTCGCGGAACGGGCGGGTATGAGAGAGCGACTGCTAGCGAGCGTCCGAGTCGCGGCAGTGGCCTCCCGCGCAGCGATTGTTCTCCTCGCACACGTATTCCAGCAGTCCCAGTTGATCCCAGTCCGGCCGTAGCGTCAGGTCGAAGTCCTGGAACCACGGGCGCGTAAAGATCTTCGAGTCATCGATCGTGATGCGGTAATGAAGCTTGTTCCCTTCGCGCTTCAGATGTTCAGTGGTCCGGAGAGCGTCGGTGTGCCAGCGGCTCTTGGTCGGATCCGTGTAGTGGTAGTCGTCCAGGATCCACGGCTTGAAGTTGACCGTCTCGATGACCAGCGTGTCGCCTTCCCACTTCCCAACCGAATCGCCGTAGTACGACGGCTCGACGTCCTTCCGATGCGGACGCCCGTCGGTCGGGATGATCCGCGCTGCACGCTGCAGCTCCGGAATGATCACGATGTACTTCGGATTCTGGACGATCTGAATGGGCAGGATGTAGAGCATTCCCGAGGGGAACCCGCCGGGCAGACACATCGCGCGAGGCTCGTCGAGCCGCGCATCGCCGGTGCGTGGGTGATACAGCAGGCCCTCGGCGCCAGGCTTGACCGGCGCCATCTTGTCGGCATTGAAGATCAGATTGCCGCGCGGCCCGGTCGCGTTGACGGTTGAGGGTGGCGTATAGATGCCGGAGAAGTCAGGCTTCCCGTCCGCCGTACGGGGAACGTCCTGACCGCGCATCGGGGTGCTCGCGACGACCATGAGCCCGGCCGCGAGGATAGCCGAACAGATCGATCGGTTGCTCATCGTCCGGCCTCCGACCCTGTCAACACATTCGTGCCATCGGCGAAGGTCACGCGATGGGCGGAGGCATTGTTCGATCCATCACGTGCACGCGCACCTTCGACATTCACTACGGCTCCGAGCTTCAGCGCATCCTTCGTGACGCCTCTGCGCATCAACGCTCCAGGGGGAGCACTGGAGAACCCCCAGGTGGTGATCGTGCCGGTGTCGTCCTTCACGTCGACATAGAACCACACATGCGGGTTCTGCCACTCGACCTTCGTGATCGTGCCTGATACCTTCACCGGCTTCGACGTGTCGTACTCCGCCGTTTCGGAATGGTGAGCGCGCATCGGCTGAATGGCCACGAGGGAGAACCCGACAATGAGGGCAGGCAAAACGTTCCGCGTCATCGCGATACCTCCAGCCGTCTTGACGGCCCAGATTCCTCGCATATGAGTCAAGACTTGCTCCGTCAATACGGTCGCGCCGCGAAGCGGGGCAAAGAGACGCTGCAGACGAGCGAGGTCTGAAGCCGGCCTCGCGAGGAGTGCGTTCCGCTGACTGTACGAGAGGGTGTTTCGGCAAGTCAACGTGTCGGAGCCGCATGGTATCGTTTGCACCCACTTCATCACCGCCCCGGCTTCCGTAGAGGAGGGTTCTGTCATGAGGATCGGACGCTCAGTCGCACACGTGGTTGCGCTCGTCGCGGTGGCCAGCGGAGGTGTCTGGTTTGCAACCAGAGGTGCTGCCGTGCCAGCCGCGCAGTCGGCACCCACGGCGGTCGCGGCACCGGCGCGGACGGACGTGCCGGTGGTCCAGTACGACGTCGTGTCGAACTTCCTGAAAACGACGCCGGACATGAATTTCGGCGAGGTGCTCGGCGTCGCGGTCAATTCGAAGGGCAGTCTGGTCGTCCTCAATCATCCGGGCAGCGCCACCGTGGGCCCGCTCTACGGAAACGCGTCGACACAGCTCCTCGAGTTCGACTCGACCGGCAAGTTCGTGCGCGAGATCGGGAAGGGTGTCTACGGGCTCGGTTACTCGCACAGCATCCGGTTCGACAAGTACGACAACTTGTGGGTCGTCGACAAAGGCACCAACGCGGTCGTCAAGTTCAACCCGGCCGGGTTCGTGACGATGAACCTCGGACGACGCGCGGAAGGGCCTGACGATCCGGCGGAGTCGTATTTCCATGGCGGCCCGCCGACCGGTCCGCCGCCGGCGCATGTCGACGGCTACTTCCGTGGACCAACCGACGTCGCGTTCGATTCCGACGACAACATCTACGTCAGCGACGGCTACACGAACTCGCGCGTGGCGAAGTTCGACAAGAGAGGCACGTGGGTCAAGACGTGGGGATCGCGCGGCAGCGGCGGCGCACATGCCAGCGAGAACCCGTCGCAGTTCAACACGCCGCACAACATCGGCGTCGATCGGCAGAACAACGTCTACGTCGCCGACCGCAACAACCGCCGCATCCAGGTGTTCGATCGCGACGGCAACTTCCTGCGGTTCATCCACCTGAACGCCGCGTACGACAAGAAGCGCCACCCGGTGCTCGGCAACACGCCGGCGAATGCGCCCGATGAGACGCAGCCGTGGACGATTTGCATCACCAACACGCCGACGCAATATCTCTTCACCTCGGACAGCGAGCCGGGACGGATCTACAAGCTCACGCTCGACGGAAAGATCGTCGGCATGATTGGCGAGTCTGGCCGCGACACACGGCAGTTCAACTGGATTCACAGCCTCGCCTGCCCGTCGCCCGACTCGCTGGTCGTCGCGGACATGAACAACTGGCGCGTGCTCAAAGTCACATTGAAGGGCGGCGCGGCGACGACGTCCAACTGACGTCTTCACCACGCGTGTCCCGTCAGACGACGGCGACTGGATTCTCGAGTGTGCCGATGCCGGAGATCGTGATCCGCACGGAGTCGTGCGCTTCGAGCGTGAATGAATCCGGCGGGACGACGCCGGCTCCGGTCAGCAGCACGGCACCGTTCGGGAACGTCTGCGAACGGAAAAGGTAGTCGACGAGCTCGCCGAACGGACGCTTGATGTTTCCGGCCGCAGTCTCGCCGGCAAAGACCTTTCGTCCTGCACGCCAGATCTCCAGGTGAATGCTCCACTGACGCGCGTCCGCTTCGGTGTGGCCGACCACGATCCATGGACCCACCGCACAGGAGGCCGTGTAGATCTTCGCTTGTGGGAGATAGAGCAGGTTCTCGCCTTCGATGTCGCGGGAGCTCATATCGTTTCCGATAGTGAAGCCCGCGATCCGTCCCGACGAGGTGATCACCAGCGCCAGTTCCGGTTCTGGAACGTTCCAGTGTGCGTCTTCCCGAATGCCGACCGCTTCTCCGGGAGAGACGACTTTGTCCGGAAGTGACTTGAAGAAGATCTCCGGACGCGCCGCATCGTAGACGCGGTCGTAGGCGCTGGCGCTGAACTCGGATTCCTCCATGCGCGCTTCCTTGCTTCGGAGATAGGTCACGCCGGCGGCCCACACTTCCTGCGATTCGATTGGCGTCAACAGCCGCACGCTATGGACCGGATGCTGCAGCGGTCCGGCCTTCCTCAGTCGTGCGAGTTCGTCCGCAAGGTCTTCGCGTTCGATGAGGGCTTTCATGCGACGCACGCCGGCATCGGTGAGGTCGAGGACGGTCTGCCCCTTGGTGATCAGACCAATACGAACGTCACGGCTGCCGTCAATCGTAAACCGGCACAATTTCATGAGGCGGTGGTCTTCATGGCTCGGCGCTGAACGTGTGCACCATGACGTGACGATACGTCTGACCCGGTCTCAGGATCGCCTGATCCTGCCAGGCGGGAATGTTGATCGCGTTCGGAAACTTCTGCGATTCCAGGCAGAGCGCAGCGTATTGGACGTAGGTCGCGCCTTTGCCCACGATCGAGCCGTTCAGAAAATTTCCGGTATAGAACTGGACACCGGGTTGGTCGGCCGATAACGTCATGACCCTGCCGGACTTGGGATCCTTCACCCGCGCCACGGGACGCAGCTGATTGGGCTCCCCGTTGATCACGAAGTTGTGGTCGTAGCCGATCGGTGTGCCGCCCGCTTGCTTCAACTCCCTGCCAACCGGTTTGGCGCTGGTGAAGTCGAAGGGTGTGCCCTTGACCTCCTTGATTTCCCCGTACGGGACCATCGGCGAACCCGGTGTGTAGCGGTCGGCGTGGAGCGTTACTTCGTGATCGAGGATCGTGCCCGAGTTGTGGCCGCCGAGATTCCAGTAGCTGTGGTGAGCCATGTTGACGAGCGTGGTCTTGTCGGTCGTGGCCCGCATGTCGACCTTGAGCTCGTTGTTGTTGGTCAGCGTGTAGACCGTTGTGGCCATCACGGTACCGGGATAGCCTTCTTCGCCGTCCTTCGAGACGTAGGTCAGCTCGAGCGCCGGGCCGTCGGCGGTTTCGCGGGGCGTGGCGGTCCACACCACCTTGTCCCAGCCTTTCTTGCCGCCGTGCAGGTGATTCGGCTTGTCATTGGCCTCGAGCGTGTAGTGCTTGCCCTCCAGCGTGAACTCTGCGTTCTTGATTCGATTGGCGACGCGCCCGACAATCGCCCCGAAGTACGGACTATTTTTGAGATAGCCGTCGAGATTCTCGAACCCGAGCACAACGTCCGCGAGTTTCCCGGTCCGATCGGGCACATGGAGCTCGGTCACGATCGCGCCGTAGTTCGTTATCCTGGCGACGAGCCCGTGCGTGTTGGTCAGCGTGTAGAGTTGCACCGGCGTGTCGCCTAGCTTACCGAACGGCGCCGCGGTAATCGCCACCGCAGCTTGTCCCGTCGTGAGCGCACTCTTCGGCGCGGAACACGCAGCGACTCCGATCGCTGCCAGAACCACGACGCCACGCGTGCTTTCGTCGATCACTCCCATGCCATCTCCCCGATGTGCGGCGTTTTGCTCCGGACATACGGTTCCGCATTGCCGTAACGGCCGCAAGCGTACTTGTAACCGTCGAACGTCCGCAGCTCCAAATTCTGGTCGAGGACCGGCGCGCGATCACTGCGGTGATAACGTAGGCGCGGCATGACTGGCAGGACTGTGCCGCCGCTCGAGCAGGTACTCGGTTCGGCGGCAACCATCGATACGTCGCGCCTCGAAGGCCGGGGACCCGAGGGACGTCTGCCGCTGACCCCGGAGATGCTGCGAACCGAGCCGAGCGGCAACATCTTCGGTCTCACCCAGAACGCTGGAATGGGCTGGCGCGCGGATGCGCTCGGCGGGCCGCAGTACGTGATCGTCAGCACGATGGGCGGCGTGCGCTCGGAGCAGGGCGAGCCAATCGCGCTCGGCTATCACACCGGTCACTGGGAGATCGGATTGCTCGTGCGTGGTGCCGCCGAGGCGCTGCGCGCCGCGGGGGCGATCCCGTTCGCCGTCTACTGCAGCGATCCGTGCGACGGACGGACGCAGGGCACGACCGGCATGTTCGACAGCCTGGCATACCGGAACGATGCCGCGATCGTGATGCGGCGTTTGATCCGATCGCTGCCGACCGCGTCCGGCGTGCTCGGAATCGCGACGTGCGACAAGGGACTGCCGGCGACGATGCTGGCGCTTGCCGGTACGAAGGATCTGCCTGGCGTGATCGTACCCGGCGGCGTGACGCTCCCGGCGCGCGACGCGGAGGATGCCGGCCAGGTGCAGAGTCTCGGCGCGCGGTTCTCACACGATTTGATCAGCCTCGATTACGCGGCCACGATGGGGTGTCGTGCCTGCGGATCCTCAGGCGGAGGGTGCCAGTTCCTCGGCACAGCAGCAACGTCGCAAGTCGTCGCCGAAGGCCTTGGTCTGGCGCTGCCGCACAGCGCACTCGCGCCCTCAGGCGAACCCGTGTGGCTCGAGCTCGCGAGCCGCTCTGCCACGGCGGTGCAGCGCCTCCACCTGCGTGGTATCCCGATCGCTCAGATACTCACCGCCGCCGCCGTCGAGAACGCGATGCTCGTGCACGCGGCGTTCGGCGGCTCCACGAATCTCCTGCTGCACATCCCGGCGATTGCCGCAGCCGCCGGGCTGAAACCGCCCGTTGTCGAGGACTGGATCCGGATCAATCGCGCGACACCGCGACTGGTGGACGCGCTGCCGAACGGACCGCGCGGGTTTGCGACCGCGCAGGTGTTCATGGCCGGCGGCGTTCCCGAAGTGATGCTGCATCTCCGTCGCATCGGACTGTTGAACGGGCGTGTGCTCACGGCGACCGGCGATACCCTCGACACGACGCTCGACTGGTGGGAATCGAGCGAGCGGCGCCGGGCGGCACGCGCGCGGCTCGCGTCCGCAGCGGCGATCGATCCCGATCAGGTCATCATGGCACCCGACGCAGCGCGCCGCGCAGGACTCACCAGCACGGTGGTGTTCCCGCGCGGCAATCTCGCGCCGCAGGGCTCGGTCATCAAGGCCACTGCCATCGATGCATCGATGATCGACGCCGATGGTGTGTATCGGCATCGCGGTCCCGCCCGTGTGTTCACCGACGAGCGCGACGCGATCGACGCCGTGAAGGGAACATCGGCCAGACCCGTCCGCGAGGGCGACGTCATCGTCCTGATTGGGACCGGCCCTTCGGGAACCGGCATGCAGGAGACTGCACAGATCACGACAGCGCTCCGTTATCTGCCATGGGGCAAACACGTGGCGCTCGTCACCGATGGCCGGTTCTCGGGGTTCTCGAGCGGTGCCTGCATCGGTCACGTCGGACCCGAGGCGCTGGACGACGGGCCCATCGGACGCATTCGAGACGGCGACCTGATCGAGATCGTGATCGATCGGAACGCGCTGACCGGCAGCGTCGACATCGTGGGCGCTGAGGGCGTGCCACTCGATCCGGAGGCGCGCGACGCGTTGCTCCGCGGTCGGCCACCGCATCCAGGGCTTGCGCCGCATGAGCGACTGCCCGATGACACTCGCCTCTGGGCCGCGCTGCAGCGGGCGAGCGGTGGCACGTGGGCGGGCTGCGTCTACGATGTCGATCGGATCGTGGCGGCGCTCGATGACGCAGCCGCCGCTCGCCAAGAGCGAGAGGCATGACCAAGCTCCGGGGACTTCGCTGGTGGATGATGGGCCTGCTCATGGTGGGGTCGATCGTCAACTACCTCACTCGAAGCACGCTGGCGGTCGCCGCGCCGAGCGTCCTGAAAGATCTCGACATCAGCACGCAGGAGTACTCCTGGATCCTCAGCGGCTTTCAGCTCGCGATCATGCTGCAGCCTCTGTGCGGCTACGTCATGGACACGGTCGGACTGAAGCTCGGGTTCGCGATCTTCGCCATCGCGTGGTCGTTCATCTGCATGGCGCACGGTCTCGCGGGCAGCTGGCAGACGCTCTTCGGTCTCCGCGCGCTTCTCGGATTCGCGGAAGGATCCGCGAACCCGGCAGGGATGAAGGCGACCGCGGAGTGGTTTCCGGCGACGGAGCGCGGACTTGCCGGCGGCTTCTTCAACATGGGCGCCTCTCTGGGCTCGATGGTCGCGGCGCCGCTCGTCGCGTGGGCGATTCTCACGCACAGCTGGCAGTTCGCGTTCGTGCTTACCGGAGCGATTGGCCTGGCATGGGCCGCGTTATGGCTGGCGTTCTACCAATCGCCATCGAAGCACCGGGCACTGTCGGCGATGGAGCGCGACTACATTGTCTCGGGGCAGGAGGCGCACCTGGCAGGGCAGGGCAGGCCGTCGATCGGAGTGATTGTCAGCCAGCGGAATTTCTGGGGCATCGCGATCCCGCGATTTCTTGCCGATCCGACGTGGGGCACGTTGACGTTCTGGCTTCCGCTCTACCTGACCACGGTACGCGGATTCGATCTGAAACAGATCGCCATGTTCGCGTGGCTGCCGTTCCTCGCCGCCGATCTCGGATGCCTGTTCGGCGGGACGATCAGCATCACACTGCAGAAGTACGGCGGTGTGGGCCTGATCAACGCGCGGCGCAGCGCGTTTACGGCAGGGGCGCTGATGATGACGGGCGTGGCATTCGTCGGCACGGTCGAGAATCCGTATGTGGCGGTCGCGCTCCTGAGCCTGGCGGGCTTCGCGCACCAGACGCTCTCAGTCACGGTGATCACGATGGCATCCGATCTGTTCAAGCGCAGCGAAGTCGCAACGGTCGCCGGAATGGCCGGCACCTGTGGCAACGCCGGCGTGCTGATCTTCTCGCTGCTCTTGGGCGCGCTTGTCACTCGCGTTGGTTACACGCCGTTCTTCATCGGCCTCGCTGCACTGGATCTGCTGGGAGCAGTCATCCTCTGGACCGTTGTGCGTGAGCGGCAGCGCGAAACGATCGCCGCCGTCGCATAAGCCGACGCTCGATTGATACGAAGCAGCGCGGGACCATATGTCCGGAGCAAACCGTTGCAAGAGCTTGGTCATACCCCATTTGGTCGGCGGCGAAGGCTGAGGTGTTTCGGATCAAGTCGGTTTGCGGAGTGACAAATGGTTCCGCGCTGCGTCACACAAAAGTGTGGCCGTGATGTCTAGCGCACGATTCGATTAACCGTAATGGACGAATCACGCATCATTCGCAACCCGATTCTTCGCGGCTTCAACCCCGATCCCTCGATCGTTCGCGTCGGCGACGACTACTACATCGCGACGTCGACGTTCGAGTGGTTCCCGGGCGTGCAGATCCACCACACGCGCGATCTCGTGCACTGGCAACTCGTCGCCCGCCCTCTGACTCGCCCGAGTCGGCTCGACATGCGCGGCGATCCGGACTCGTGCGGCGTCTGGGCACCATGCCTCACCTATGCCGAGGGCCTCTTCTAGCTCGTCTATATCGACGTGAAGCGGTACGGCCGCACAACCACCGCGGGCGCGTCAGGCGCATCGCTGCGCGACTTCCACAACTATCTCGTCACGAGCACGCACATCGAGCGCGACTGGTCAGAACCCGTTCACCTGAATAGCAGCGGATTCGATCCATCGCTCTTTCACGACGACGATGGCCGCAAATACGTCGTAAACATGCTGTGGGACCACCGGCCCGGACAGAATCGCTTCGCCGGCATCGTGCTGCAGGAGTACTCACCCGTGAAGCAGCGGCTCATTGGCGAGCGGCACAATATCTTCACGGGCACTTCGCTCGGGTTCACCGAGGGACCGCATCTTTACAAGCGCGACGGCTGGTATTACTTGATCACCGCCGAAGGGGGTACGGGATGGGGACATGCGGTCACGATGGCGCGATCGCGAACGCTCCTCGGACCGTACGAGCTGCACCCCGACGTGCACATCCTGAGCGCGCGTCATCGTCCTGATGTCGCGCTCCAGCGCACAGGCCACGCCGACCTGGTCGACACCCAGTCAGGCGAGACCTACATGGTCTATCTGTGTGGACGGCCGCTCCGCAACCGCGGCCGCTGCACGCTCGGACGGGAGACGGCGATTCAGCCGATGACCTGGGATGCGGATGGCTGGCTGCGCACGACGGACCGACAGGGCGTTCCGCTGGTGGACGTGCCTGGGCCCGCGGATCTGACGCTGCAGCCGCACGCACCTGCGCCCGTTCGCGAAGAGTTCGACACCGACACGCTCCCGATCGCGTTTCAGTGGCTGCGATCGCCATATCCGGACGAGTTGTTCAGCCTGCGCGCGCGGAGGGGTCACCTGCGTCTGCACGGTCGCGAAACGATCGGGAGCCTCTTCACGCAGGCGCTCGTCGCGCGGCGTCAGCAAGCGCATTGCTTCAGCGCGTCGACGGTCGTGGAGTTCGAACCGGAACACTTCCAGCAGATGGCCGGTCTGGTCTGCTACTACAACGGCACCAAGTTCCACTACGTCTACATCTCGCGAGACGACGCCGGCAAACACCTGCGCGTGATGTCGGCACTTCCCGATCAGGTGACGGCCGATGCGTTCACGCCGCCGATCCCGATTGCCACCGGCGTCCCGATCGAGCTGCGTGTCGAAGTGGACTACGAGCGTCTGCATTTCGCATATCGGCTGTCGGAAGGCGAGTGGCAGTGGCTGCCGCAGCAGTTCGACGCCAGCATTCTCTCGGACGAAGCCACCGCGCCTGGGCTGCCGAACTTTACCGGCGCGTTCGTCGGGATGGCGTGTCAGGACCTCGCGGGCACGGCGATTCCGGCGGACTTCGATTGGTTCGAGTACCGGGAGCGCGAGTACGTTGCCGACGTTCGCCAGATGTGAGCCGGGTCGCTGGTGAGACAGACGGCTTCGCCGATCACCGATGGGTGCGACGTACCTGCAATACCATCCGTCCCAGCACGTGTTCACGATCCAGCCGCCGATGCGCTGGGCGGCTTTTCCCAGTGGATAGCTCGCCGCGATCGGCACGCGGATCCGGCGGTTGCCGACGTGACGATTCAGCTTGTCGAACTCACGCGGGCTCGCGGTCGCGTCAAAGGCCTGCACGCGGAACGCGTGCTCGAGAGTCGACGATGACCCATACGGAGCCTAGGCGGCTGCCGCGCGTTCGAGGTCCGCGATGTTGATCTTCTTCATGCGCAGCAGTGCGTCCATCGCGCGCTGCGCGCGAGCGGATTCGTGGTCCTTCAGCAGCTCCGGCAACACCTTGGGGACGACCTGCCAGGAAAGCCCGAACTTGTCTTTCAGCCAGCCGCACTGTTGCGCCTTCGGGTCGCCGCCCTTGGAGAGCTGCTCCCAGTAGTAGTCGACCTCTTCCTGCGTGTCGCAGAAGACCTGGAGCGAGATCGCTTCGTTGAAGGTGAAGATCGGACCACCGTTGAGCGCGGTGACCGACTGGCCGTCGAGCTCGAACGCAACTGTCATGACCGATCCGGCGGGTCGTTTGTGGATCTCGAAACCGGCTTTGCCGTATCGAGTGACGTCAGTAATCTTCGAATTCTTGAAGATCGAGACGTAGTAGTTCGCAGCCTCTTCCGCCTGGTTGTCGAACCATAAGCATGGGGCGATTCTCTGAACGACAGGCATCAGTTCTCTCCCTTGAGTGCGGTTCAGGAGGACGCATGCAAGGAGCGTACGCTGCAGCTATTTCTGGCCTGGGGAGCTCTGGCGTGAGTCGCCTTGTGGAGAGCTGTCATACAGGCGGGAGGTGGACAACATGTGCTCCAGCCCGTAGTTGCCTTCGTGGCACGCATACTCGAACACACCGGCATCATCGGGCCGCGCCTTGAGATCGACCGCAGCCGTCCACGGCGTGGTCCACGTCGCGGGATCGATGAACGTGACGTGGTACTCGATCGAGTCACGTCCGGTGCGCGTGAACCGCTCGATCAGCCGGAGTCCCGGTGAGGAGCCGCGCGTCATCGCCTTGAAGTTGGTCGACTCCACCACGAGCGTCGTTCCTTCCCATCGGCCGTGTGCGGCACCCATGTACGCGCGGATCGCCGGCGACAGCGGCGGCACGCGTTGCGGCGACGGGTCAATCGGGATAATCCGCGTGTCATGAATCAGCTCGTATGTGATGGCGACGGACCCCGGGCTCTGAACGATCCGCATGTTGGCGTTGTAGACGGCCGGAAACATCGCGTCGGGAAAGCCGCCGCCGTGCACGATGCATCGCACGCCGAGGCCGTAGTCCTCGTAGGTGTCGCACGGTTCGCCCCGCTGCAGGCTGCCGCACCGTTGCACCTGCAGCGGCCTGGCCTGCGCGGTTCGCGGAGGCAGACGTCCGTCCGGTGGATCGATCACGAGCGAGGTGCGCCGCGAGGTCGTGTTGTATTCACGCCAATGCGGGATCGGCGCATTCGGTCCCTCCACGTTCCCGGAGAGCACATCGACGCGCGCGAGATCTTTTGCGTCGCGAATCCGAACGTCGTCGAGCCGCCTGGCATATTCCTCGTCGGTCAGGAACGCTCGCGTGCCGAACTGCGGCGGCCGCTCGAATGGCACGCCGTATTCGCCTTCGCTCGTCCACTCGCCCTGCAGTTC
>Ga0111539_10009295_pt1 | contig 12413 bp, 10 predicted proteins | sample RhiMethybrSRZTD1_FD_79667 | JGI IMG/M metagenome (GOLD analysis project Ga0111539, IMG submission 79667) | Populus rhizosphere microbial communities from Tennessee, USA - Rhizosphere MetaG P. TD hybrid SRZTD1 (version 2) (version 2) | ecosystem: Host-associated > Plants > Roots > Rhizosphere >...
CGCAAGACGTCGCCCCGAGCCTGTCGTCCTGAGCTTGTCGAAGGACGAGCAGTACGCTCCGCGCCGCGCGTCGTGGGGTTAACGGATGCGGCAATGCGGTCTCCGAGTCCGACCCTCGCGTCAAGCGCAAAAAACGCGCGAGCGCTTCGCTCCCGAACGGGCTATAGTGACGGGCATGTTGGGGTCCCCATCAAAGGTGCGGGTGCGGGGCGGCAAGCCGGCCGATGCGTCGACGCTTGCGCGCATCTTCAAGGAAGCGTGGCAGCTCGCTTATCGCGGTATCATCCCGCATCTGCATCTGGAAAGCATGATCCGCCAGCGCTCGCCCGAGTGGTGGCGCGACGCGTTGAAGTCCGGCGACAGCGCCCTGGTGCTGGAGATGGCGGGCACGGTGGCTGGCTACGCCACCATCGGCAGCGCGCGCCAGCGCGGCCCGTTCCAGGGCGAGATCTACGAGCTCTATCTCGATCCCGTCTATCAGGGCCTGGGGCTCGGCGAGCACTTGTTCGAGGGGTGCCGGCACGCCCTCGACATGCGCAAGCTGAACGGCCTCATCGTATGGGCGCTGCTCGACAACACCGCCGCCTGCGACTTCTACTGGCGCCGCGGCGGTCGTCCCGTGGCGAGCGCCTACACCAAAATCGGCGGCGAGCGGCTGGAGAAGGTCGCCTTCGCCTGGCGGTGACGGCGCCCGCGGAGGCGGGCATCCACGTCACGACCCGGAAGTGGGTCATGCGGGGACCTGCAGTCGGCCGGCCCGCGGTTCAGGTTGGGCGGTTGTTTCCGGTTTCAGGCTGGACGCCAACGTAGCGCGCGCGGGGGCGGATGAGGGTGCCGCTGGCGTACTGCTCGATGGCGTGCGCGATCCACCCGGCGGTGCGGCCGAGCAGGAACATGCCAAGCCCTGATCCGCGCGGCAGGCCCAGCACGCGAGAGACGGCGCCCAGCGCGAAATCGATGTTGGGCCGGCGCCCGATCAGCTGCGCGATGTCGCGCCCCACCTTGAGCACGGGCCCGCTGCGCCGCGCGAACCTGGATGCGGAGAGGGCGTCGAGGATGGCGATGCAACGCGGGTCGCCTTCCGGATAGAGCGGCTGGCCGAAGCCTGGCACCCGCTCCCCGCGCTGCAGGCGGCCAGCGATCTCGCCGGTGATGTCCCGGGAGGCGGCCAAGGTAGCGAGCAGGATCTCGACCTGGCTCGTTTCGCCGCCGTGACGCGGGCCCGATAGCGCCGAAAGCGCGGCGATCACGACCGCATAGGGGGAGGCGCCCGTAGAGGCCACGCAGCGGGCGACATAGGTGGAGGCGTTGAGCTCGTGATCGGCAGCCAGTACGAGGCAGCGCCGGATTAGATCGGCCCCATCCCTCACCCTCCAGGCGCTCGCCAGCTTTTCATGCAATGGTGCGCTGCCGGGTGTGGCGCCGGCGAGGCCCGCCGCCAGCGCCAGCATGAGGCGCCCCCCGGTGCGGATTACCGACTCGGGCGAGGTGTCCAGCGCGCCCACGTCATGGGTAGCGAGGTCGACGAGCACGGCGCGGGCGCGGTCGAAGGGGGAGAGGTCGACCGCAGCCGCGCCCACGCCTCTGCCGCGGCGCAGCGTCTGGTGCGCGGCGAGAAATGGATCGGGCGCCTCGGCTCCCCACAGGAGCCGGGCGGTCTCCTCGAGGCTGGCGTGCTCGGCGAGGCCGGCAGCGTCGATGCCGCGATAGTAGAGGCGTCCGCCTTCGATCACGCAGATGGCCGAATCGAGCACGGGTGAGAGCCGGTCGAACGGCTTGGGCGGAGCGCCGGAACGGCGGCCGGTACGGCGCAGACGTTTGAGACGTTCCACGTCCTCGGCGTAGTAGCGCCGCTCCCGGCTATCGGGCGTAGCCGACGACCTGAGCAGCCCGCGGCTGACGTAGGCATAGAGCGTGGCGGGCTTGATCCCGAGCCGCCGTGCGGCTTCGCGCGATGTGATGAGCATGCTTCTGCCTGATATATTGATCGACATTATCAACATTGACACACTAAACGGCCGAGCGTCTAGTTCGCGCTGGTCCAACCTCTCCCGGAGGTCGTCATGCAGCAGCGCCGCAACGCCCATGTCGTGGAACTGTCGGATGGCGCCTCGGGCTCCCGCGTCGAGCTTCCCGTGCTGGCGCCGACGCTGGGTCCCGAGATGATCGACGTGCGCGAGCTCCACAAGGCAACGGGCCGCTACACGTTCGACCCAGGCCTCACCGCCACCGGCGTGTGCCGTTCGGCCATCACCTTCGTCGACGGCGACACGGGCGTGCTGCTCTATCGCGGCTATCCGATCGACCAGCTCGTCGAGGGTTGTGATTTCCTGGAGGTGGCCTGGCTGCTGCTCAACGGCGAGCTGCCGGATGCGGTCCAGAGGCAGCGGTTCATTGCGGACATCACGCACCACACCATGGTGCACGAGCAGCTGCACGCCATCTATCGCGGCTTCCGCCGCGACGCGCACCCCATGGCCGTGATGTGCGGCGTGGTGGGCGCCCTGTCGGCCTTCTACCACGACAGCCTCGACATCTTCGATCCCGCGCACCGCAGAATTGCCGCGCATCGCCTGATCGCCAAGATGCCGACGATCGCCGCCATGGCGCACAAGTACGCGCTGGGCCAGCCCTTCATCTATCCGCGCAACGATCTGGGCTATGCCGAGAACTTCCTGCACATGATGTTTGCGGTGCCGTGCGAGCCCTACGCGGCGCAGTCCGCGGCCGCGCGCGCCATGAATGCGCTCCTCATCGTCCAGGCCGACCACGAGCAGAACGCGTCTACCTCGACGGTGCGTGCCGTCGGCTCGAGCCGCGCCAATCCCTACGCGTGCATCGCCGCCGGTATCGCCTCGCTGTGGGGCCCGCTGCACGGCGGCGCCAACGAGGGCGTGCTGCAGACCCTGGAGGAGATCGGCAGCGTGGACCGCATCCCGGAGATTCTGCGCCGCGCCAAGGACAAAAGCGATCCCTACCGCCTGATGGGCTTCGGCCACCGCGTCTACAAGAGCTACGACCCGCGCGCCAAGGTGTTGCGCAGCCGTTGCTACGAGGTGCTCGATGCCTACGGCAAGCGCGGCGATCCGCTGCTCGCGACCGCCATGGAACTCGAGCGCATCGCGTTGGAGGACGACTACTTCGTCACCCGCAAGCTCTATCCCAACGTCGATTTCTATTCCGGCATCATCCTGCGCACGATCGGCTTCCCGCAGGCGATGTTCACGCCATTGTTCGCGGTCGCGCGCACGGTCGGCTGGATCGCGCACTGGATCGAGATGATCGCCGATTCGGAGTCCAAGCTCGTGCGGCCTCGGCAACTCTACGTCGGCGCGCCGGAGCGCGCGATCGTGCCGCTGGCCGACCGCAAGTCTCATCCGGCCGTCGTCGGTTGAGGCCTCCGGCCGGGACTACATGGGACTCTTGCCGATTGCGCCCTCGATGCGCGGCTCGTTCTGGCAGTCGAAGGCCTTGGCTTGCTTGTCGGCGATGAAGCGGGCGAGCGTGATGGCGCTGCTGTTGGCGAGCGCATCGATGTAGGCGACGTGGCAGGTTTCGCTCGGGGCGACCTTGAGCACGATCAGCACGTCGCCCTTGCGGCCGTCGCGCGAGGTGTGGAAGCGCACGATGACGGCGTAGGGGATCTGTCGTTCTCCGCGGCGGTCGAAGCGCCACTCGAGGGTGGCGCGGGTGCTGCCGCGCTCGAACATCGAATTGAAGGCGCCGAGCGTCTGCTGCGCGGCACGCCGCGTTGCGGCGTCGGTGCCCACGCTCAGGAACTGGCGCAGGTCACCCTCGGCAACGTAGACCGGCAGTCCCCCCAGTCCGGAGCAAAGCCAAGCCCCGCCGGCCGCATGCCGGCTCATGCGGTCGCAGGCCGTGAGATCGACCGTCGTATAAAGGCTCTTCGGGCGGTTGGCGGCAACCGGAGACGACCCGAGGATCAGCCCCAGGAAGCACAAGATCAGCACTGCTCTCACCGCGCAGGCAGGTGATGGCATCTTCCCTCTCCGCCCCGTTACGGGAGGCCGGCGCCTGCGCCCGCGCAACGGGTTCCCGCGCGACTATACCACGGCAGCGTCGGCAAAGCCTGTGCCGGACCGGCACCGCTCGCGCGCTGCCTTCCGCGCCCGGGCGGCCGTGCTATACCCGCTGGCGCGATGCACCCCTGAAGGTTCAAAGCCATGCCAAAGATGAAGATAGCTGTCACCGGAGCGGCCGGACGCATGGGACGCGAGCTCGTGAAGGCCATCCACGGCAGGGAGGACTGCGCGCTCGTCGGCGCGATTGAGCAGGAGGGCTCGATCGCGGTGGGCCAGGATGTCGGGCTGCTCGCCGGCCTCGGCAAGGTCGGCGTGGTGATCACGGACGAGCCGCTCGACGTGTTCGCCAAGGCCGACGCCGTGCTCGATTTCACGGTTCCGAAGGCCACCGTGGAGTTCGCGGGCCTCGCCGCTAACGCGCGCAACGTGTTCGTCTACGGCACCACCGGCCTTGCCAAGGAGGACGAGGCGGGAATTGCCGCCGCGGCTCGCCACGCGACCATCGTCACTGCCGGCAACATGAGTCTCGGCGTGAACCTACTGACCGCGCTCACGCGCAAGGTCGCCGCCGCTCTCGATCCCGACTTCGACATCGAGGTGCTGGAGATGCATCACCGGCACAAGGTGGATGCGCCCTCGGGCACGGCGCTGATGCTCGGCCGGGCGGCCGCCGAAGGCCGCGGCGTCAAGCTCGAGAGCGCCAGCGTGCGCGTGCGCGACGGGCACACGGGCGCACGCCGCCGCGGCGACATCGGCTTCGCGGTCTTGCGCGGCGGCAGCAACGTCGGGGAGCATTCCGTGATCTTTGCGGCCGACGGCGAGACGGTCGAGCTTACCCATCGCGCCACCGATCGCGGCATCTTCGCCCGCGGCGCAGTCAAGGCAGCGCTCTGGGGTCGCGGCAAGGGCCCCGGATTGTTCTCCATGATGGACGTGCTGGGGCTGGGTTAGCCGGCCTGACGTCGACACTGGCAAGTCGCGACGATCCCGGGCGTCGTGCCGGCGCAGCCGACGCGCCAGTCGTCGCGAGGCCCGCGTCACGCCGCAGCCTAGGTGCTGCCCCGGGATCTCAGCAACGACGTGCCCGTCATCTCCACGGGCTTCGGCAGCTGCATGAGCTCGAGCAGCGTCGGAGCTATGTCGGCAAGTTTGCCGTCGACCAGGGACACGCTGCCGCCACCCACCAGCACCACCGGCACCGGGTTGGTGGTGTGGGCCGTGTGCGGACCGCCGGTCTGGGGATCGCGCATCAGCTCGCAGTTGCCATGGTCGGCCGTGACGAGCAAGGCGCCCTCGGCCGCTCTTATCGCGTCGACGATCCGACCGAGCCCCGCATCCACCGTCTCCACCGCCTTGATGGCGGCCTCCAGGCTGCCGGTGTGGCCGACCATGTCGGGGTTGGCGTAGTTGAGGACGATGAAGTCGTATTTGCCCGAGGCGATGGCCGCGACCGCCTTGTCGGTCAGCTCGGGCGCCGACATCTCCGGCTTGAGGTCGTAGGTGGCGACCTTCGGCGAGGGCACGAGGATGCGATCCTCGCCAGGATAGGGCGTCTCGTTGCCGCCGTTGAGGAAGTAGGTGACGTGCGGATATTTCTCCGTCTCGGCCATGCGCAGCTGCGCGCGGCCGGCCTCGGTTACCACCTGCCCCAGGACATGCGGCAGCGTAAGCGGCGGGAAGATCGTGCCGAGCAGCTTGTCGAGCTCCTCGCTGTACTGCGTCATGCCGACGGCGGCGGCGAAAGCGACGCGGCGGGGGCGATCGAATCCCTTAAACTTGGGATCGAGCAGCGCGCTCAGTATCTCGCGCACGCGGTCGGCGCGGAAATTGAAGCAGAGCACCCCGTCTCCGTCCTTCATGCCGCGATAGCTGCCGACGATGGCCGGCACGATGAACTCGTCGCCCACCTTGGCGGCATAGGCGTCCGCAACCACGGCCTGGGCATCGGCAAAGTGCGGGCCGCCGGCGTCGACCAGGGCCGCGTAGGCCTTGCCGACGCGGTCCCAGCGATTGTCGCGATCCATCGCGAAGTAGCGGCCGCAGACGGTGGCGATAGGCACGTTCTGCGGCAGCGTCGTTGCCAGCCGCTGCAGATAGCCGCCCGCCGCCTGGGGAGGCGTGTCGCGGCCGTCGGTGAAGGCGTGGAGCACGGCCGGCACCCCCGCGTCCGACAGCGTCTTGGCCAGGGCCGCGGCATGATCCTGATGCGAGTGCACGCCGCCGGGCGACACGAGGCCCATGAGATGGCAGGTGCCGCCGGAGCGCTGCAGGCGTTCGATCAGGCCTTGCAGGGCCGCTGCCTTGCCGATCTCGCCCGCCTCGACCGCCTGGTTGATGCGCGGCAAGTCCTGGAAGACGACCCGGCCCGCACCGATGTTGAGGTGTCCGACCTCGGAGTTGCCCATCTGCCCGTCGGGCAGGCCGACGTCCCCGCCCGACGTGCGCAAACGTGCATGCGGGCAGGACGACCACAGGTTGCTGAAGGTCGGCGTGCGGGCCAGCCGGACCGCATTGTCGGCTGAGGCCTCGCGGCAGCCCCAGCCATCCAGGACAACCAGCATGACAGGACGGCGCTTCTGAATCTGGAACCTCCTGTTTGCAACTGCCGAGGGGCCTACAGGTCGTCACGACTTACCGATACAACGCCTGGGCGGGGGATTGGGTGCTGCTTTTTGCGCCCTTGCACAGGTGTCGTCAAACACGGCCTACAGGCCGGCATTCGCCCCGAGGGAGGTAGCGCATGGCGCTGGACGAGGTAACCGAGCGACTCGCCAACGACAAGGACGAGCGCAACAAGTGGATCGGCGTTTTCATCGGCGTCCTCGCCGTGCTGCTCGCGATCTGCGGCGTCGGCGGCGGCAATGCTGCCAAGGACGCCACCCGCAGCAACATCGAGGCCTCCAACACCTGGGCGTTCTTCCAGGCCAAGAACATCCGCCGCAACGCCGTCACCATCGCGGCCGACGACCTGGAGCTTCTCCTGGCGTCGCAGCCGGGCATGCCGGACGAGGCCAGGCGCCGGATCGAGGAGAAGATCAGGGCCTACCGTGCCCAGATTCAGGCGCTCACCTCCGATCCCCTGAAGAAGGAAGGGCTCGATGAGCTGTTCGCGCGTGGCAAGGCGCTCGAGGCGGAGCGCGACGTGGCCCTCAGGAAGGATCCCTACTTCGACTGGAGCCAGGCACTCCTGCAGATCGCCATCGTGCTCGCCTCTGTCCACCTGATCATCGGCAACCTCTGGCTGCTCGGCCTGAGCGGTGGGCTTGGCGCGTTGGGCGTACTGCTGATGCTCAACGGCTTCACGCTGGCGGTGCCGCTGCCGTTCCTGGGATAGATCACGATCCGATCTGCCGGGAGCGCTCGGCGACATGCAGCTTGTCATGCCGGCCGAGGGCGGCAGCCCGAGCGCCGGTACCCAGGGCCCCGGTTTGCGACCGCGGCACTGGGTGCCGGATATTTCGCTGGCGCGAAATTCCGGTATGACAGCGCGCGGAGCCGAAAACGCAAGGCGCCGCGACGGCGATGCCGGCGGTGCCTCTTGCAGCTTGCAGCCGGCTCTACCGCATGTTTCCGCAGAAGCGCTGGATGCGCTTGCAGGCTTCCTCCAGCGCTGCCGTCGAGGTGGCGTAGGAGATGCGGAAGAACGGGCTCATGGCGAAGGCGGAGCCGTGCACGCAGGCGACACCCTCCTCCTCCAGCAGCGCCAGGGTGAAGTCCTGGTCGGTATTGATCTTGGTGCCCTTGGCGCTGGTCTTGCCGATCACGCCCTCGCAGGAGGGATAGACATAGAAGGCGCCTTCGGGCTTGGGGCACTTGATACCCTTGGCCTGGTTCAGCATGGACACTACGAGGTCGCGCCGCTCCTTGAAGACTTTGGTGTTGCGGGCGATGAAGTCCTGAGGGCCGTTGAGTGCCTCCACGGCCGCCCACTGGGCGATCGATGAGGGATTGGACGTGCACTGCGACTGCAGCTTGCACATCGTCTTGATGAGCGGTTCCGGGCCGGCTCCGTAGCCGAGCCGCCAGCCGGTCATGCAGTAGGTCTTGGAGAGGCCGTTGAGCGTGAGCGTGCGCTCGTAGAGGCCGGGCTCCACCTGGGCCGGCGTGAAGAACTCCATGTCGTCGTAGATCAGGTGCTCGTACATGTCGTCGGTGAGCACCCAGACGTGCCGGTTCTTCGCCGTCATGAGCACGTCGGTCAGCGCTTTGAGCTGCGCCCGGGTATAGGCCGCGCCAGAGGGGTTGCACGGCGCGTTGAAGACGAGCCACTTCGTCTTGGGTGTGATTGCGGCGTCGAGCACCTCCGGCCGCAGCCGGTAGCCATCCTCGAACTTGCAGTCGGCGAACACCGGCTTGCCGCCGCCGAGCGCCACGATGTCGACGTAAGACACCCAGCAGGGCGCCGGGATCACCACCTCGTCGCCCGGGTTCACGGTGCAGAGCAGCGCATTGTAGAGCACCTGCTTGCCACCGGTGCCGACCGACACCTGGTTCGGCTTGTAGTCGAGGGCGTTCTCGCGCTTGAACTTGGCGGCCACCGCCGCCTTGAGCTCGGGGATGCCGTCGACGTCGGTGTACTTGGTCTTGTTCTCGCGCAGGGCGCGTACGGCGGCTTCCTTGATGTTCTCGGGCGTCGGAAAATCCGGCTCGCCGGCCGACAGATCGACGATGTCGCGGCCTTTCGCCTTCAGCTCGCGCGCTTTGGTCGACATGCCGATGGTCTGGGAGGGCTGGATGCGGTTGACGCTGTCGGCGAAAAAGCCCATGGCCGGCCTCGTGGTTGTGCGCGTTTGCTGCCTCGCCGGATTGCGAAGCGCGCGGAACCTACGCCCCGGCGCGCACGAGTCAAGCACTACGTGTATGCTGAAGCGCTGAGGCAATTCGAGGAAACGGCCATGAGCAAGCTCGAGCCGGCAACCATCATCGGTGGGCCGATATCGCCCTATGTGCGCAAGGTGCTTGCCGCTTGCGAGCTGAAGGGCGTGCCCTACGAGGTGGACCCGATTGTGCCGTTTTTCGGCGACGACCGGTTCAGCGAGCTCAATCCGCTCCGGCGCGTGCCGGTCCTGATCGACGATCAGGTGTCCCTGTCCGACAGCACCGTGATCTGCGAGTACCTGGAGGAGCGCTACCCCGCGCCCGCCCTGCTGCCCCGCACGCCGGCCGACCGCGCCAGGGCGCGCTGGATCGAGGAGTACGCGGACACGCGCATGGGCGACGTCATCATCTGGCGGATTTTCTACGAGGCCGTGGTCAACCCCCACATCTGGCAGCGGCCGCGCGATACGGCCAAGATCGCCCGCATTGTCGCCGAGGAGCTGCCGGAGGTGATGGATCAGCTCGAGCGCCTGGCGCCGGCAACCGGCTTCCAGTTCGAGGCCGTATCGATCGCCGACATCTCCGTCGCCGTCTTCTTCCGCAATCTTGCCTGGGCGCGGGTGGCGCCCGATGCGGCGCGCTGGCCGAGGACGCTGGCGTGGGTGGCGCGCACGACGCAGACCCCGGCGCTCGCCCGCATCACGCGCATTGCCGACGGGCTGGCGCAAACTCCGTTGCCCCGGCACCGTGCGGTTGCTGCCGATCTCGGCCTCTCCCTGACGGAGCGCACGCTGGCGGGTGCGGCGCCGCGCCGCGGACCGATGACCCTGTAAGCGTCGCGACTCTGGACGCGATGACTTGCGGCCGCTTCTGCTTGTTCCTCGATTGGCGTCGCCGCCCCCGCAACCGAAAAGCAACGCCTACGTTGGATAAGGTTTGACGGCGCGCCGAGCTGCTGGACAGGCGGCGGCGCTTGCTTGAACGTGCCGGCGCTATTGAGGACCGCTGAGGTTTTCGGGGGAGGGGGCCAGCGGGATGCGGATTCTTCTCGTCGGCTGCGCGCTGATGCTGGCCGCTCTGCCGCAGGTCGCGGCGGCCCAGGACGGATGGCCGTTCTCCCTCTACAAGTCCCAGAAGGCACCGCCCAAGAAGGTTCAGCCGCGCCCGCCGGCGACAGCTGCCTTGGACCCGCAACCCGGACCGGCGGCGGTGCGGCCGCAACCTGGGCAGGAGCCGGCTCCTGCTGCTCAACCGTCTCCAGCACATCCCGAACAGCCGCGTGCGCCCGCCGCAAGCCCGCCTGATCCAGCCGCTCCGCCACAGGGTGCGGCCGAGCCCGCGACGCCCAAGGCGCCCTGGCAATGGCGCATCCTGCGCACCAGCTGGACCGACAGCGACGAGAAGGGGTTCGAGGAATTCGTGCAGCGCATCGGCGAGAGCGGCTGCCGCAACATGCATGTTTGCCTGATCGGGGCGGAGTCCAACCCGCTCTATCGCGCCTCCAATCCGCCGGGCATGCACTTCTACGCCGACTGCGCCGATCTGCCGTACATGCTGCGCGCCTACTACGCGTGGAAGAACGGCCTGCCCTTTTCCTACTCCACCGCCGTCATCCCGCTCGGCTTCTCCAAGGACATTCGCTACACGGCGCGCGGCAACGCCATCGCCGGCCGCCGCGACCTCGTCGATGCAACGATCGATGCGCGCAAGGCGATCCCGCAGATGATGGAGGCCATCTCCTCGGCCCACTACCGCTATCCGCCGGACTATGTGGCGAGGCTGCTGCCCGACCACTATCCGGTGAAGATCACGCGCGAGAGCATCCGGCCCGGCACGATCATCTACGATCCCAACGGTCACGTGGCCGTCGTCTACAAGGTCACGGCCGAGGGCCGCATCCACTACATCGACACCCACCCCGACAACTCGCTGACGCGCGGGGTCTACGGCAAGGCCTTCGCGCGTTCCTCGCCCGGCATGGGCGCGGGCTTCAAGCGCTGGCGGCCGCTGACGCTGGTCGGCGCCGTGCGCGCGCCCGACGGCAGCTATCGCGGCGGGCAGATCAAGCCCGCTCCCGACAAGGAGATCGCCGACTGGTCCGACGAGCAGTTTTTCGGCACCGAGCGCAATCGCACCAAGACCTGGACGAGCGGCAAGTTCGTGCTCGAGGGCGAGACGCTCGACTACTACGACTATGTGCGCCGGCGGCTCGCCAACACGGGCTTTCGCTACGACCCGTTGGAGGAGACGCGCTCCATGGTGCGCTCGCTGTGCGAGGACCTGAAGTACCGCGTCGATGCCGTGGACGTGGCCGTCAAGGCCGGCCTCCACAAGCGGCCCCAGCCGGACCGGCTGCCCAACAACATCTACGGCACCGACGGCGACTGGGAGACCTACTCCACGCCCTCGCGCGACGCGCGCCTCAAGACCGCCTTCAAGGAGCTGCGCGACGAGGTCGCCCGCTTCCTGGCGCTAGCTGCCGAAGGCAACCCGCGCATCTCCTATGCCGGGAGCGACATCCGCTCCGACCTGCGCCAGGTCTACCAGCAGGAGGCCGGCGCCTGCTCCATCGCTTACCTGCGCAGCGACGGCAGCGAGCGCCGTCTCGGCTTTGCCGAGGTCATGCGCCGCTTGTTCGCGCTCTCCTTCGATCCTCACCACTGCGCCGAGCGTCGGTGGGGTGCTCACGAGGCCGACGAGTTGGCCACCTGCACCGACGGCGCCGACAAGCGCGCCTGGTACGAGGCCGAGCAGCGCCTGCGCAACCAGCCCGACCGCACCTACGATGCGCGCATGAGCTTCTCGCTGGCGGAGCTGCGCAAAGCCGTCCCCGGCAGCGGCATCGATCAGCCGCCGGCCATCGACGTGCTGGGCCTTCTGGATTCCACCTCCGCGGTCGTGCCCGCCGGCGGTGTCAAGCCCTCGCAGTCGGTGCTGCAGCCGGCGTCGTTCGCAGCTCCGGGCACGCCGTCCGCGAAGCACAAGTGAAGCGACCAAGAGCATTCCGTTTTCCGCGACAGCGGAAGCGAGCGCGCGCCCACGTTGTGTCAAAGCTGAGTATTTCGCTCCTGCCGTGAGCGACGGCTGCCGGCCGAGCGTCTGACCGCTGGCAAGGCTCGGACAGGCATCTGCGAACGCTGCGCGAAGAACAGGAACGACAGGCGACGGAAACGCGCCGGGCTCCGCGTTGCTGGAGGATCATGAGCGCAGGCCTATCAGCGTTCGCCGATAGAAGACAGGCGCGAAGCCACGACTTCCGGCCAGCGCTCGCCCCGCAGGGTAGTTTGGGCGGTTAGCTGGTCGCAGTGCTCGGTGTGAGTACAAGCGGACCTGGAAAGGGCCAGGACGGGTAGGGACATGATGCGCGGAGAAAGCAGCGGAGGTGTGCGGCGTTGGCTGGCCGACTTCGCGTTTGCGCTGAGCCTGTTCTGGGCCGTGATCTTCACCGCGACCTTTGCCCACACGCACGCGCACGCGCTGCCGACCCTCGCAGGGCAAGCTGCCGTTTCGGCTCCGCTGGCGTCCCAGGCGGCTGCGCGACCTGATCGTCCG
>Ga0111539_10009296_pt1 | contig 12410 bp, 12 predicted proteins | sample RhiMethybrSRZTD1_FD_79667 | JGI IMG/M metagenome (GOLD analysis project Ga0111539, IMG submission 79667) | Populus rhizosphere microbial communities from Tennessee, USA - Rhizosphere MetaG P. TD hybrid SRZTD1 (version 2) (version 2) | ecosystem: Host-associated > Plants > Roots > Rhizosphere >...
AGGCGCCGTACGTCGTGTGTGTGGTCGACCGGCGCCCGGAGATGGCGCATGTCGGGCCACCGCTTCCGTGGCTCTCGAAGCCCGATGCGGTTCGTGTCTCCATCGAGCTGGTGGCACAGGCGGCGTCGCAGGCCCGCAGCCTCGTGGGCTACGTCGACTTCAGGGGCAGCGAGCCGTCATGGAGTCCGCCGACGAGCGAGCGCGAGGTGCGCGAGCTGGGTGAGAACCATGGCGACACGCGCCGCTACGAGGCGCCACCCAACGCGATGTCGCTTGCGCTCGCCCACCTGGCGGAGCACCGACGGTCGCTGCCGTCGGGAAGCTTCGTCTTCCTCTTCTCGGACTTCATCGAGGCGCCTTCGGAGGACGACTGGCTTCGCGCGATCGAGCTTCGCTGGGACATCGTGCCGGTCGTGATCCAGGATCCCGTCTGGGAGCAGACCTTTCCGTACGTCGACAACATCGCGTTCCCGTTCGCGGATCCTCGCACGGGTCGCGTGACGCACATTCGGATGAGTGCCGAGGAGGCGAACGCGCGGCGCGAGCACAACGAGGAGCGGCTGCGATCGCTGTTCAGGCATCTCCGCATGCTCGGCGTGGAGCCGATTCTCGTGTCGTCCGCCGATCCGCAGCAGATCCTGCTCGCGTTCTCGGGGTGGACGGAGCAGCGCCTCGCGCAACGAGGGGCGGGCTGGTGATGCGCCAGACCAATCCGCTCGTCGGGCTCGGCCTTCTTCTGCTCGGCATCGCCGTAGCGGTCGTCGTCGTTCTTGCGTCGGGTGTGCTCGGCCGCAGCGAGGATGACAACCGGGCGACGGGCGACCCGGTCCTCGCCGCGGCGACCCTCTCTCCGCGCGTGTCCCATTTCGCGGACTCGGTCGACGCGCGCGTCGACGTCGCCGTGGACACGCAGCGCGTGGATCCGGCATCGGTGATCGTCGACGCTCGGTTCGGCCCCTACTCGGAGGTCGAGGCGCCGCACGTCGAGCGCGAGCGCGTGGGGAGAATGGAACGCCTGTCCTGGGGCGTGACGCTGCGTTGTCTCGAGGACAGCTGCCGGCCGCTCAGGCAGCTCGAGCGCGTGAGGTTCGGGCCGCTCCACGTGCGCTATGAGCTCGCTTCGAACGACGGGCCCGTGGCCAAGTCCGTGGCGGTCGAGTGGCCGGCCCTCCTCGTCTCCTCACGCATCGACCAGCTCGAGCTCGCTGCCGAGAACCCGCTGGCTCAGCCCCCCTGGCGGGCTGAGCTGAGGCAGCTGCCGGCCGCGACGTACCGCGTTGCGCCAGGTGCGCTCACGGGAATGCTCTTCGCGCTCGGCGGGATCCTGATTCTCGGCGGCGTCGCGCTGTGCTTCCCGACGTGGCGTCGCCATCGGTCGGCCCGCAGGCACGGCGATGCGGTGCTCGCGCCACTCGAGCAGGCGCTCGCCCTGCTCGAGTCGCAGCCGGATCCGATGACCGACGCGGGGCCCAAGCGGCAGGCGCTCGAGCTCGTCGCGGCGGAACTCGGGCGGCGCGGCGAGCACGACCTCGAACTGTCCGCACGCCGCCTCGCCTGGTCTGCGGACGACCCCGCATACGAGGACACGAGCGCACTTGCGCGGGACGTCCGGCTGGCGGCCGAATCCAATGGAGGAACGCACTAGCGATGCGCCTCCGCAGGCACCCTTCGGCCGTCCCCCTCAGCGAGCTCCCGGCCCTGCGAGCAGCGGCCCGCCGAACCCGCCTCGTCCGGATCGCGATTGCGGCGGGGCTCGTCGGCCTGCTCGGGGCGGCCGTCGTGACTGCAGGCGATGCACGTGCAAACCGCTCCGAGATCGTCCCCGCGGAGACGACGAGCGTTCTCGTCGTCGACCTCTCCAAGAGCATCATCGACACGGAGTTCCGGCGAATCGGCGCGACCCTCCGCAGCCTGATCGAGACGGACACGCCCACCGGGCTCGTCGTGTTCTCGGACATCTCGTACGAGCTCTTGCCGCCCGGCGCTCCTGCATCCGCCCTCGTCCCGGTTCTGCGCTACTTCACCCCAGTGCGCGGCTCGTTTCCGGTCAACCCGTGGCAGGCGACGTTCCGGGCGGGCACGCAGATCTCCGCCGCGCTCGAGCTGGCACACGACATGCTGCTCCGGCGACACGTCACCAACGGGTCGATCGTCCTCATCAGCGACCTCGAGACGGCACCCAGTGACTTCGTCATGTTGACCCGTACCCTCACGCGGTTCCGCGCTCAGGGCGTCAAGGTGCGCGTCGTCCCACTCCAGACGACCGAGCGGGGCCGGAACCTCTTCCGGTCGCTCATAGGCCCGTCCTACCTGCTTCGGGAGCCGGACGTCGCCCAAGCGACTCCTGACCGCATCAGGCGATCGGTGACCGAGAATCTGCCGCTCGGCCTCCTGGGCATCGCTGCGCTCATGTTGCTCGGTCTCGCGGCGAACGAGCGGTGGTGTGCTCGCCTCGCTCTGCCGTGGAACGACGTCGGGGGCACCACGTGACGGCCAGGACGCGGCTCGTCCTCGGGGGCGTGTGCGTCGTCGTCGGCGCGGCCCTCATGCTGCTCGGAGCCGACGTCTGGCGGATCGGCGCGAACATGCGTGAGAGCGACGCGCGATTCGCGCTGGCGCCCGCCGACGGCGAGCTCTGGTCGCCGACGAGGCTCGTGCCGTTCGGTGCAGCCGAGAGGGTGCTCCGGCTGGAGGACGACCTCGCCTATCGACGTGCGGTGCGGCTCTTCGTGCTCGGCAGGCCTCGAGAGCAGCCCTACTCCGACACGGAGGTCATCGCGCAGCGCGGCCGCGCCCAGGAACTTCTCGAGGAGATCGTCGGCTCGGACCAGCTCTCCGCGCGGCGGTCAGCCGCCTCGAACCTCGTCGGGGCGCTCGGCTTTGCGAACGCGGCGCTCGACGAATCGGCCCAGGCGAGCTACCTCCAGGACGCCGTCGAGGACTTCCAGACCGCGATCGTGATCGATCCCGAGAATGACGACGCCAAGTACAACCTCGAAGTCGCCCTCGAGCGACTCGCGACGGCGCAGAAGTCCTCGGACGAGCAGCCGCCGCCGCAGGACACGCGAGGAGGGTCCGGCGCCGGAGCGGGGACGGGCCGCCCCGGGAGCGGGTACTAAGCGTGATCCATCTGACGTTCGTGACCCCGCTCGCGGGGCTCATCGCCCTTCTGGGCACCGTGCCTCTCCTCGTCTTGTTCGCCGTCTCGGACTATGCGAAGAGCGTGCGTTCCGCGCTCTCGGTCGACGAGCCTCGGTTCTCTCGGTCCGTCACCGTCGTGGCGATCGTCGCGGTCGCTGGCCTTGTCGGCCTCGCTGCGGCCCAGCCGGTCCTCGCACAGGCGGAGGTTCACCGCGTCCGGTCCGACGCCGAGGCGCTCTTCGTCATCGACACGTCGCGCTCCATGCTCGCGAGCGTGGACCCGACCGGTACGACGCGCCTCGATCGGGCCAAGGCGGAGGCAGTGCGGTTGCGGGCGGAGCTTCCCGAGCTCAAGGTCGGCGTCGCCTCGTTGACCGATCGCACGCTTCCGCATCTGTTTCCAAACGCCGATGAGGATCTCTTCCGCGCGACTGTCGACGATGCGATCGGAATCGAGCAGCCTCCGCCGATCGCCTACCTCAACACGGGAGTGACGACATTCGCCGCGCTCACGGCGATCGTGACACGTGGGTTCTTCACGCCATCGGTGAGCCACCGCGTCGCCGTGGTCTTCACCGATGGTGAGACGCGTCCGTTCGACGCCTCCGGGCTCGGGCTCGTCCTCCGCCGAAGTCCGGGAGTGCGTCCGATCTTCGTGCACGTCTGGCATCCGAACGAACTCGTGTACAACGGCGGCATCCCGGAGCCGGACTACGTGCCCGATCCGACGAGCGCCGCGAAGCTCGAGGGAGTGGCCCGTGCTGCTCGGGGGAAGGCATTTGCGGAGGGCGACCTCTCCGGAGCTGCCGACGCGGTGCGCTCGTACATGGCGAGCGGTCCAACGATGGCGCAGGAGCGGTCCGAGCGCGAATTCCCGCTGAGCCGGATCCTCCTGCTCCTCGCAGGTGCACCTCTCCTCGTGCTTCTGGTTCGCCTGTCGCGCTGACGCGGCGGCGCGAGCGCGTCGGCGCGCTCAGGTGAGGTCGGGGAAGCCGTGCTCGTCGATGTACGAGATCGTGCGACTTGCGAGCCAGATGACGGCGCCGGGGTCGGCGAGAGCGAGCGCGTCGCGAACCGCGGCATCACCGGCCTCGGGGCCGCCTCGCGACCCCGCCCCCGCGCGGCGCAGCCGACACAGCGCCACCACCGCCTCGTCGACCGCATTTCCCGACTCCTCGTACCACGTGACCCCGACTGCGTTGTCGAGGAGGCGCGTGATTTCGGCGAAGATCTCGCCGAGCTGCACGTCCGCCGGATTCGTTTCCTTCCGAGGCCTTGCGTCGAATCCCTGTGTGTTGTCCATCGAGCCCTCCAGTGCCGCTGGCGCTGCCGGTCGACGAGCAGAGACGATACGGGTTCCTCGTCGCGTGCGCCTCGGCCTGACGTTCTAACTTTGCACGTCCAGTCACGTCTGAATCCTCGGCAGATCGCCGGGTGCCACGCCCGGCACTGATATATCGGAAAGGGAGGACACCTCATGCATCGACTCGGTTTGGCGGCTCTTCTTGCAGTCGTCGCCATGGTCGCGGCCGTATTCGTGGCCGGTGGCTCGGCGGGGACTTCGCAGAAGCCGAAGACGGGAGGAACCGTCATCTTCGCGGCAGAGCAGGAGCCGCCGTGCCTGAACGGAGCCCTCGACGGATGCAACAACACCTGGACGTCGTGGACCGTCGGCACGTCGCTTCGCGCGCTGTACATCATCAAGCCGAGCTTCGCGATCGTCCCCGACATGGCCGATGGAGAGGCCAAGGTCTCGCGGACCGGAGGGAAGTTCACGCTCACCATCAAGATCAAGAAGAAGGCCGTCTGGAACGACGGTGTTCCCGTCACCGTGAAGGACTTCGTCTACACGATGCAGTCCTACCTCGACCCGAAGAACGAGGTCGCGGGCCGGAGCGGTTGGGACTCGATCGGAAGCGTGAAGTCGTTGAGCAAGGACGGCAAGACCTTCCGGGTCGTCTTCAAGACGCCGTACGCACCGTGGAAGGTGCTGCTGGCGACGAGCCTCTACCCGCAGCACGCGCTGCAGGGGACGGACTTCAACACCGTCTGGAACGAGAACTACAACAACCCGAAGACGGGCAAGGCGATGGGCAACGGCCCCTTCATTCTCTCGAACTACACGAAGGGCCAGTCCATCACGATGACGCGGAACCCGAAGTGGTGGGGCCCGCACAAGCCGTACCTCGACAAGGTCACCTTCGTCTTCCGGACGAACACGGACACGGAGATCCAGGCGATCCGTGGCGGTGAGGTCGACGCGATCTACCCGCAGCCGCAGCTGCAGCTCGTCGACCTGAGGAATCAGCCGGGGCTCAAGATCGAGTCGAACGCCGGGACGACCTTCGAGCACTTCGACTACAACCAGCAGCTGAAGGGCGGCATGCCGCTGTTCCGCGCACCGTGGTTCAGGCAGGCCGTTTCCTACGCCATCAATCGCGAGGCGCTCATCAATCAGATCTACAAGCGCTTCAACCCGAAGCAGGGGGTTCTCCAGAACCTCAGCTACGCCAACAGCCAGAAGGGGCAGTACGAGGCGCACTTCGGCGTGTACAAGTACAGCCCCGCCAAGGTCGCCCAGATCATGCAGAAGCATGGGTGCACCAAGGGCAGCGATGGCATCTTCACGTGCCAGGGCACCAAGGCCTCGATCAAGATCGGCACGACCTCGGGGAACAGACTCCGTGAGCTCGTGGTCGAGATCGCTCAGGCCCAGGCCAAGGCAGCCGGTATCGAGCTCGTTCCGGCGAACGCTCCGTCCCGGATCCTGTTCCCGCAGCTCTCGGACGGCAACTACCAGATCGCCATGTTCGCGTGGGTTGGCAGCGGCGATCCGGCCGGCCAGGTCGACATCTATGGATGCGGCGGGGCGGCCAACTGGAAGGGCTACTGCTCGAAGAAGGTCACCGACCTCCTCAGGCAGTCGGACGCCGAGCTCGATCCCACGAAGCGCACCGCGCTCGTGAACAAGGCGGACGCGATCATGGCCCTGAACGTCCCGACGCTTCCGTTGGTCCAGAAGCCGACGTTCCTCGTCTACAAGACGAAGATCAAGGGCATCAGGGACAACTCGACGCTGCAGGGACCGACCGACAACATGGAAGACTGGTGGGTCAGCTAGCCTGATCGACCAGGAGAACCGCTGGGTCCCACCGGTTCGTCGGTGGGGCCCGGCCGCTTTTCGGCAGGAGGCGTCCAGTGCTCACGTACATCCTTCGCAGGCTCCTCTACAGCGTCGTGGTGCTCTTTGCCGCGAGCTTCCTCGTCTTCACGATGGTGTCCGCTGCCGGCGATCCGATGTCGGAGCTGCGCCTGAATCCGCTGATCTCCGAGGAGACACTCCAGAGGCAGGCGGAGGAGAAGCACCTGAACGACCCGATCCCAGTCCGCTACGTGTACTGGGTGAAGGAGGCCGTCACGGACAAGTTCGGCACGCCGCTGTTCGTGAACGAGCCCATCTGGGACGACCTCAAGCGCGTCATCCCGCACACGCTCGCACTCGTTCTGGCCGCAGAGCTGATCTCGCTCCTCATCGGCGTATCGATCGGAATCTACTCGGCGATCAAGCAGTACTCGGTGTTCGACTACGCAGCGACCACGTTCAGCTTCCTCGGCTTCGCGATGCCGGTCTTCTGGCTCGCGCTCATGGTTCAGATCGCGGTCACGAACCTGTTCTTAGCCTGGAACGTCCGCATTTTCTACACGTCGGGTCTGAGCTCGCCCGATCCGGGAACCGGGCTGCACTGGCTCCTCGACCGTGCTCAGCACCTCGCGCTTCCGGTGATGGTCCTGTGCGTCCTGAACCTGGCCGTCTACAGCCGGTTCATGCGCGCGTCCCTGCTCGAGGTCGTGAACACGGACTACGTGCGGACAGCGCGCGCGAAGGGGCTCACCGAGCAGCGCGTGACGATGCGACACGCCGTCCGGAACGCCTTGATTCCGGTGGTGACGCTGGCCGCGCTCAACTTCGGAGCACTCATCGGCGGCGCCATCATCACCGAGCAGATCTTCCAGCTCGACGGGATGGGCAACTACTTCATCCAAAACCTCTTCAGCCAGGACGTGTACCCGATCATGGCGTGGCTGATGATCACCGCGATCGCGATCATCATCTTCAATCTGATCGCGGACATCCTGTACGGTGTCCTCGACCCACGCGTGCGCTATGACTGAACAATCGCTCGAGCGCGACCGAACGGCGTTCGCCGGTGCGGGCGCCGCCATTCCCGCCGACGTCGGGGCGTCCACCGATCCGACTCTCGTCCACGAGAGTGGACTCGAGGTCGAAGTCCGGAGTCAGTGGACTTATGCCCGGCGACGGTTCATGCGCCATCGGCTGGCCGTCGCCAGTCTCGTCATCCTCATCGTCATCTTCACCGCAGGGTTCACGGCACCGTGGATCGCCCCGTACAGCTTCGAGGGATACGACATCAACAACCTCGAGGTTGGGCCCACCTTTAGCGGCGGCCACGTCTTCGGCACGGATCTCCTCGGCCGGGACTACTTCAGCCGTGTTCTCTACGGGATCCGCACCTCGATCCACGTCGCCTTCGTCGTCACGATCCTTACGGTCATCATCGGGACGTCGATCGGCATGGTCGCGGGCTACTACAGCCGGTGGGCGGACAACCTCCTGATGCGGTTCACCGATCTCATCCTCACGTTGCCGGCGCTCGCGGTGTTGCTGACGGCCGCCGCCTTCCTCGGCCACGGCTCGCAGTATCGGGTTGCGGTGATCGTGTCACTGCTGCTGTGGACGCTGCTCGCCCGCATCGTGCGGGGGCAGTTCCTCTCGTTGCGCGAGAAGGAGTACATCGACGCGGCCAAGGCCGCCGGATCGGGCGACCTGCGCATCATGCTCAGGCACATGCTCCCGAACGCGCTTGGGCCGATCGTGGTGTTCGCGACGCTCACGCTCGGCGGCGCGATCCTGCTCGAGTCCTATCTCTCGTACCTCGGCTTCGGCGTGCAACCGCCGACGCCTGCACTGGGGAAGCTCATCGCCGACGGGCAGGACGTCTCGTCCCACGACTGGTGGCTCGTGACCTTCCCGGGACTGACGATCGTGCTCATCGTGCTCTGCATCAACTTCGTGGGGGACGGATTGCGCGACGCGCTCGACCCGACTCAGCGAATTCGTGCCTGAGCCGGTTCTCTCGATTCGCGATCTGACCGTCGAGTTCAAGACCGAGGACGGTGTCGTCCACGCGGTCGAGAACGTGACGTACGACATCGCCGCGGGGGAGACGCTCGGGATCGTGGGTGAGTCGGGTTCCGGAAAGAGCGTGAGCATGCTCGCAGTCCTCGGACTGATCCCGCAGCCGCCGGGTCGAATCGTTCGCGGTGAGGCGTTCTACAAGGGGCGAGATCTGCTCCGCATGCCGAAGGGCGAGCTCAGGCGGATCCGCGGCGGTGAGGTGGCGATGGTCTTCCAGGACCCGATGACGTCGCTGAACCCGGTCCTGAAGGTCGGCGCGCAACTCGCCGAGGCAATCCAGGCGCACAACGAGGGCGTGAGCGACAAGGAAGCACGCAAACGCGGAGTCGCGCTGCTCGCGCTCGTCGGCGTCCCCAAGGCGGAGCAGCGCTACGACCAGTATCCCCACGAGTTCTCTGGTGGTATGCGTCAGCGCGCGATGATCGCGATGGCCATCGCCAACTCGCCATCGCTCCTGATCGCCGACGAGCCCACGACTGCCCTCGACGTCACGATTCAGGCACAGATCATCGAGGTCATGAAAGCGGCCCAGCGAGAGACGCACGCGGCGACGATCCTCATCACGCACGATCTCGGGCTCGTGGCGGAGCTTGCTGACCACGTCGTCGTCATGTACGCCGGGCGCGTCGTGGAGCGGGGCGACGTGTTCACGATCTTCTCGAATCCGCGGCACCCGTATACGGTCGGGCTCATGGAGAGCCTTCCCGGCCTCGCCGTCGAGCAAGTCACACTGCAGCCCATTCCGGGGCAACCGCCGAGCCTGATCAGCCTCCCTCCCGGCTGTGCGTTCCACCCACGGTGCGCACTGTCCAACGGCCGTGCTCGGTGCAGGACCGAGACGCCCGACCTGCGCGAAGCCGGTGCTGCCGAGCATGTCGCTGCATGCCACTTCTCCGAGGAGCTCGAGGGGTACAAGTCGAAGCTGGTCGGCGCAGCGTGAGCGAGGTGAGCACCGGACAGTCGGCCGCCGAGGGGGAGCACGCAGCCGCAGCCGCTTCCGTCTCCGACGGGGCGATTCTGCGTGTCGAGAACCTCGTCAAGCACTTCCCGATCCGAAAGGGTCTGCTCAAGCGGACCGTCGGCGTCGTCCACGCCGTCGACGGCGTCGATCTGGAGGTCCGTCGTGGCGAGACGCTGGGACTCGTCGGCGAATCGGGCTGCGGGAAGTCGACGCTAGCGAGAACCGTCCTGAAGCTGATCGAGCCGACTTCCGGCACGATCGTCGTGAACGGCCGCGACATCACGCGGTTCAAGCGCAAGCAGATGCGCCCGATCCGGCGCGAGCTGCAGATCGTCTTTCAGGATCCGTACGCGTCGCTGAATCCGCGCATGACGGTCCGCAACATCGTCGGCGAGCCGCTCAAGATCCACGGCCTCGCGAGCAACCGCTCCGAGCGGAACAATCGCGTCGCCGAACTGCTGCGGACAGTCGGTCTGAGCCCGGAGCATGCGAACCGCTTTCCGCATGAGTTCTCGGGCGGTCAGCGGCAGCGCATCGGCGTGGCGCGGGCTCTCGCACTGAATCCGCAGTTGCTCATCCTCGACGAGCCCGTCTCCGCGCTCGACGTCTCGATTCGAGCGCAGGTCGTCAACCTGTTGGAGTCGCTGCAGGGCGAGTTCGGGCTCTCGTACCTCTTCGTCGCACACGACCTCTCGATCGTCCGGCACGTGTCGGACCGCGTCGCCGTCATGTACCTCGGCAAGATCGTCGAGATCGGGACACGTGACCAGGTCTACGAGCGGCCTACGCACCCCTACACGCAGGCATTGCTCTCCGCAGTGCCCATCGAGAGCCCGCAGCAGCGCGGAAAGCGTCAGCGCATCGTGCTCGAGGGCGACGTACCGAGCCCGGTCGACCCGCCGTCCGGTTGCCACTTCCGGACTCGTTGCTGGAAGGCGCAGGAGATCTGCGCCGAAGTCGAGCCACCGCTCGAGAATCGAGGATTCGACCATCCGAGCGCATGCCATTTCGCGGAGCCGCTGGAGCCCCTGAACCTGACCGAGCAGGCCGCGCTGGCTGCCAGCGCTCCCACGGTCGAGGTCGTTGCTCCTTCGGCCGAGGTAGACGCGTCCTAACTGCGACACGCAATATGCGTCACAGTGTCTGTGAGCGTCACGGCAGAACTGTGCGACCGCACTCGTAGTCAGGTCTCGCTGGACCTGGACGGCGAGCTCTCGATGCTCGAGCAGGCCCTGGTGTCGCGGCACCTCGAGCGCTGCCCCTCATGTCGCTCGTTCTCGGACGACGTGGCGACGTTCACGAAGTCGCTGCGAGATGCGCCTCTCGAGAAACCCGGCCGGCTCGTCTTCGTCCCTCGGTTGCGCAGGTCCTTCGTCCACGACGTCAGGACGGTCACCGTCCGCGCGGGCGCGACCGCAGCGGGTATCGCGGCTGTGCTGATGCTGGCTCTCGGGAGCAACGCTGTCGTTGGATCCGACAGCCTCGGCGGGGCCTCCAGTTCGGCGTCCGCGTACTCCGAGTCGATGGACTACGAGCTCAGCTTGATCGCGCAGGAGCGCGACCGCAGTAACGGCTTGCACATGACGGTCGCGGTCTGACGACCGAGCCTGCTTCTCCTACGTGAACGTTTCGAGGGGCTCGCGCCACGCGTGGGCACCGGTGTGGCATGCCGGGCGGCCCGCCGGGAGGACTTGCGCGCAGCCCTGTGTGGCGAAGCGTCCGTCCGTCGCCACCGTCAATGCTCGCGCGAGCCAGGAGAAGCACGCGGCGCGTTCGCCAGCTCCTTCGAACGTCGCGCAGCGGTCGACGAGCGCGACTTGCGCAGCGACGGGTCTGGACGCCAGCGTCTCGGCACCCACGGCACGGACACAGGCCGCCACGTCTGATCCGTGGAAGTAGTGACACGTGCCGAGGTCAGCGCTCGGCGAGCCGCTGTTCACGACCGAGCCGGCGGTGACGCACCCGAAGCGCTGGATCCCCTGGAGGCCCGAGCAGAGTCGGTCGACGTCAGCTGGATCGCCGATCGGCGTGGCGGGCGGACGGATCAGGAACGACGGGTACCAGCACACGCGCACGAACCGCGCGGCCTGCCCAGCGCACAGCTTTCGCGGCGAGAGCTCGACGTCGGCCGGACGCGCGGTCTCGTCGAGTCCCGAGATCGAGAGCCAGTAGTCGTGGAAGACCCCCATGCCACAGTCCGGCGCGAAGCGTGCTCCGAGGGAGTCGCACCCACGTAGCGCGTAGGGGATCGACTCCGAATAGTTGCGCATGAACGCGTGGCCGAGGCCGTGGACGCACGTGTACTCCTGCTCTCTCGTCTCACCGCGGCGACAGATCGCAGCTGCCTTCGGCCCTGCCGCTGCGACGGCGGGTCCCAAGGTGGAGATCATGCCGTGGGCGAAGCCTGCCGAGCAGTTGGGATTGTTCGATCGCGGCAAGTAGTCGAGCAAAGTGGCGAGCGTGACGTCGTGATCGGCCGCATACATGCGCCCAACCCGGTGCATCACGAGGTGGCACATGCTCGCGAGGAATCCGCCGTGGGTCCGCACGAAAGCGTCGATCTCGGGTAACAAGGTCGCCGGGTCCTGCGCATCGCGCAGGACGGTGTAGGCCGCATTCGCGAGACACCTCTCGTCCGAGACACCGTTCGTCTTGTTCGCGGGCGTGTCCGTGTACGCCTCGCACTGGGACTGCGTCGCGACGACGGTGGCGGCGGTCCCGCGGAGACCCGCGGGCGGATCATCACCGCCCCGCAGCGCGGTCGCGCCGACGGCGAAGACGGTCAACAATCCACCTGCCAAGAGCACGATGAGAACGCCGATGCGTCTCGCTCTGCCGGTCCCAGCGGTGCCTGTCGGCATTGACGCCATGGTACCTACGCCGAATTTTGCGTCCTGGCCTTCGCTAGACTCCACCCTCCGGCGCGCGGACGACCGCCGCCCAGTCCTTCGCGTCAGGAGAGTCATGTCCGAGAACGGATCAGACCGCACGAACACGGGCCGGATCATCGAGATCAAGGGGGTCGTCATCGACGCCGTGTTCCCCGACCGGCTCCCCGAGATCTACACGGCCCTCGAGATCGAGGTCGGC
>Ga0111539_10009297_pt1 | contig 12409 bp, 9 predicted proteins | sample RhiMethybrSRZTD1_FD_79667 | JGI IMG/M metagenome (GOLD analysis project Ga0111539, IMG submission 79667) | Populus rhizosphere microbial communities from Tennessee, USA - Rhizosphere MetaG P. TD hybrid SRZTD1 (version 2) (version 2) | ecosystem: Host-associated > Plants > Roots > Rhizosphere >...
ATCCGGGGCATCCTCGGCGAGGAGCCCGTCGCCATCGACTACGGCAAGGTGCCGTGGGGCATCTACTGCCGGCCCGAGGTCGCCTTCGCCGGGCACAGCGAGCAGTCGGCCAGGGAGGCCGGGCTCGACGTCGTGGCCTCGAAGCACCGCTACAGCGCCAACAGCCGGGCCAAGATCGTCGGCGACCAGGAGGGCCTGGTGAAGGTGATCGCCGAGAAGAACCCCGACGGCACGGCCGGCACGATCGTCGGCGTCCACATGGTGGGCCCGTGGGTCACCGAGCAGCTGGGCCAAGGCTACCTCGCCGTCAACTGGGAGGCCACGGTCGACGAGGTCGCCGCCTTCATCCAGCCGCACCCGACGCTGTCCGAGCTGTTCGGCGACACGGTGCAGGACCTGACGGGGCGGCGGCTGCACTGATGCCCGCTCCCGTCCCCGCCCAGCGGCGGCACACCACCGGGGCGCAGCGCTGCGCCCTGCACGACACGGAGGCCCAGGCCTGATGGCCGACATCCAGATGCCCCAGCTCGGTGAGACCGTCACCGAGGGCACGATCACCAAGTGGTTCAAGGCGGTCGGCGACGAGGTCGCCGAGGACGAGCCCCTCTTCGAGGTCTCGACCGACAAGGTCGACTCCGAGGTGCCGTCCCCGGTCAGCGGCACGCTGACCGAGATCCTGGTCGACGAGGGCGACACCGTCGACGTCGGCGCCCTCCTGGCGCGCGTCGGCGACGCCCCGGCCGGTGGCGGCGACGGGGCCCCGCCCACCGAGCAGCCCGCCCCCGACCAGGCCGAGCCCGAGCAGCCCGCCCCGGAGCAGGCCGGGGCCGAGCCGGCCGAGACCGAGCAGCCCGACCGGGCCGAGCCCGGGGCGGCCGCACCCGACCAGGGTGAGCAGCCGGTCGCGGCGCCGGAGCCCGCCCCCGAGCCTGCAGCCGAGCAGGCGCCGGCGGCGCCCGAGACGCCCGCCCCGGCGGCCAAGCAGCCCGCCCCGGCCCCGCCGGCGGCCGAGGCCCCGGCCCCCGCCCCGGGCGGCGCCGGCTCGAACGGCGGCGGCCTGCTGCTGTCGCCCGTCGTGCGGCGCCTCATCAACGAGAACGACCTCGACCCCGCCGCCATCGACGGCACCGGCCCCGGCGGACGCATCACGCGCAACGACGTGCTGGCCGTGCTCGACAAGGGCGGCGCCAAGGCGCCGGCGGCCCCCGCCCAGCCCGCGGCCCCGGCCCAGCCCGCGGCTCCCGCCCAGCCGGCGGCCGCGACCCCGGCTCCGGCCCCCGCCCCGGCGGCGGCGCCGGCCCCGCAACCGGTGGCCCGTGCCGGCGAGCGCGACACCGCGATCCCGCACACCAACATCCGGCGGCGCACCGCCGAGCACATGACCCGCTCGAAGGCCACCTCGGCCCACGTGTACGCGTCGATCGAGGTCGACTTCGAGGGCGTCGACCGCGTGCGGGCGGCCGAGAAGGACGGCTTCAAGGCGGCCGAGGGCTTCAGCCTCACCTACCTGCCGTTCATCAGCCGGGCGATCGTCGACGCCATCCGCGAGTACCCCCAGGTCAACGCCAGCTTCGGCGAGAGCGAGCTGGTGGTGCACAACTACGTGAACCTCGGCATCGCGGTCGACCTCGACTTCAAGGGCCTGATGGTCCCGGTGATCCACGACGCCGACGGCAAGCGCCTGCGGGCGCTCGCCCGAGAGGTCAGCGACCTCGCCCGGCGGGCGCGGTCCAAGCAGCTCGGCCCCGACGACATCGCCGGCGGCACGTTCACGATCACCAACCCGGGGCCCTTCGGCACCACCATGACGCTGCCGGTCATCAACCAGCCGCAGGTCGCCATCGTGTCCACCGACGGCGTGAAGCGGCGTCCCGTGGTGGTCGAGATGCCCGACGGCAGTGAGGGCATCGCCATCCACTCGGTCGGCAACATCACGCTCACGTGGGACCACCGCGCCTTCGACGGGGCGTACGCGGCCTCGTTCCTGCGCGAGATCAAGGACGTGCTCGAGACCCGCGACTGGTCGGCCGAGCTGGCCTGAGGGCCCCACCATGACGTTGCGCGTGCGTTGGATGGGGCGGGTGCCGTACCGCGAGGCGTGGGCGCTGCAGCGGTCGCTGCACGCCCACTCGCCCGACGACCACCTGCTGCTGCTCGAGCACCCGCACGTCTACACGCTCGGCGTGCGGGCCGACCTGCGCCACGTCCTGGTGCCGCCGGCCGACGTCGGCGCGGACCTCGTGCGCACCGACCGCGGTGGCGACGTGACCTACCACGGACCCGGCCAGCTCGTCGGGTACCCGATCGTCTCCCTGCCGGCCAAGCGGGGCAGCGGGAAGCACGGCCTGGCCGACACGGTCGCCTACGTGCGCTCGGTCGAGCAGCTGCTCATCGACGCCCTGGCCGAGGTCGGCCTGCCCAGCGCGGGCCGCCTGCGCGATCACCCCGGGGTGTGGATCGACCCCGACAGCGACGATCCCCGCAAGATCGCCGCCATCGGCGTGCGCCTGACCCGCGGCCGGTCGATGCACGGGTTCGCGCTCAACGTGGCGCCCGACATGCGCTACTGGGGCTACATCGTGCCCTGCGGCATCCCCGACAAGCGGGTGACGTCGTTGGCCGACGAGGGCCTCGACGTCAGCCTGCGCGACGTCACCGACGTCGTGGCCGAGCGGGCCGGCGCGCTGTGGGGCGGCCTCCGCGGCGGCGACGCGGTCGACCGCCGCGACGTCGTGTGGCGCCACCGTCCCGACGACCTGGCCGCCTTCAGCCGGGGCGAGGGCCCCGGCCAGGTGATCTCGGCCTCTGGCCGGGCGGTGGGGGCGCGGGCGACCCCGGCCGCCTCGGGCCCGTCGCGCGGGCGGTCCGCCACCGCGCCGGCCGCCACCGCCGAGCCGGCCGCCGCGCCGGCCGCCGCCGAGCCCGCCGCGCCGCCCGACGACGGCGTGCCCGTCCGCCTGAAGGGCCGCCTCGCCCAGGCCGGCGTCACCGACGGCCTGCGCATCGGCGAGCGCAAGCCCGACTGGCTGCGCTCGACGTTCCGCACCGATCCCGGCTACCTGCGCCTGAAGCACACCATGCGCGACCTCGGTCTCGTCACGGTGTGCGAGGAGGCGGGCTGCCCCAACATCTACGAGTGCTGGTCCGACGGCACGGCCACGTTCATGATCAACGGCGAGCGGTGCACTCGGGCCTGCGGCTTCTGCCTGGTCGACACGCGTCACCCGCAGCCGCTCGACCGCGACGAGCCCGAGCGCGTCGCCGAGGCCGTCGAGCGCATGGGGCTGGGGTTCGCGGTCGTCACCGCCGTGGCCCGCGACGACCTGCCCGACGGCGGTGCCTCGGGGTTCGCCGAGACCATCGCGGCCATCCGCCGGCGAACGCCCGACGTGCAGGTCGAGGTGCTCATCCCCGACTGCAAGGGCGACGAGGCGTCGCTGGCGACGATCTTCGAGGCCCGGCCCGACGTGCTCAACCACAACACCGAGACCGTGCCGCGCCTGCAGCGGGCCGTGCGGCCGTCGGCCGGCTACGCCCGCAGCCTGGCCGTGCTGGCCCGGGCCAGGGAGGCGGGGCTCACGACCAAGTCGGGATTGATCGTGGGCATGGGCGAGACCGACGACGAGGTCGCGTCGACGCTGGCCGACCTGCGCGGCGTCGGGGTCGACATCGTCACGATCGGGCAGTACCTGCGCCCGACCACGCACCACCTGCCGGTGGCGCGATGGGTCGAGCCGGCGGTGTTCGACGAGTACAAGCGGGTGGGCGAGCAGATGGGCATCTCGCACGTCGAGTCCAGCCCGCTGACCCGGTCGAGCTACCACGCCCGCCAGGCCGCGGGGTCGACGGCCCCTGCCCCGCGGGCCGCCGCCTCCACCCCCGCCTGACCAGCCGAAACCCCGGACGACGCTCCACCCGCGCCCCGGTAGCGTGCAGGGATGGGCAAGGTCCTCGACGCGCTCGACGAGAAGCTGACCGGTGTCGTGCTCCGCCAGCCCGTGTTCTTCGTGGCCACGGCGCCGTCCGGGCGTGACGGCCACGTGAACGTGTCGCCGAAGGGCACGTCGGGGACGTTCGCGGTGCTCGACCCGCGGACCGTCGCCTACCTCGACCTGACGGGAAGCGGCGTCGAGACGATCGCCCACCTGCGCGACAACGGGCGGATCACGCTGATGTTCTGCACGTTCGAGGGCCCGCCGCTCATCGTGCGGCTGCACGGTCGGGGCGAGGTGGTGGTGCCGACGGACGACCGGTTCCCGGACCTGCTGGCGGCGTTCCCCGAGCAGGCCGACGCGCCCGGCATCCGGTCGGTCGTCCGGGTCGACGTCGAGCGGGTGTCGACGTCGTGCGGCTACAGCGTGCCGCTCATGGAGTACCAGGGCGACCGCCCCCAGCTGCGACAGTGGGCCGAGCGCAGGGGTCCCGACGGCGTCGAGGCCTATCGGGGCGAGAAGAACGCCGAGAGCATCGACGGGCTGCCGGGCCTGCCTGGCCTGCCGCGCGACCCTGGCCCTGGCGTCGGCGTCGGCGAGCTCCCGGCCGCCGCGCCACGTCGCTGAGGGGCGGGTGACGAGCGGCCCCCCGGCCCGCCGTCCGTAGACTCGCCGGATGCTCGCCGCACGCGCTGACCGGGTCAGGTCCCGCATGGCCGACCTGGGTGTCGATGTCCTGTGCCTGTCGGTCGGCCCCGACCTCCCGTACCTCACCGGGTACACGGCCATGCCGCTGGAACGGCTCACGATGCTCGTGTTGCCGCGCGACGGTGACGCCACCCTGGTCGTCCCGGTGCTCGAGGCGCCCCGCGTCGTCGAGCGGCCCGAGGTCTTCACGATCCGGCCCTGGCGCGAGACCGACGACCCGATCGCCCTGGTCGCCGGCCTCGTGGGCGGAGCCCGCACGGTCGGCATCGGCGATCACACCTGGGCCCGGTTCGTGCTCGACCTCCAGGGCGCGCTCCCGCAGGCCCGCTTCGCCAAGGCCGGCGCCGTGACCGGCCCGCTGCGGGCGGTCAAGGAGCCGGCCGAGGTCGAGGCCCTGCGCCGGGCGGCCGAGGCCGTCGACCGCATCGCCGCCGACCTCCAGTCGGGGAACATCCCGCTGGTGGGGCGCACCGAGGCCGAGGTCTCGGCCGACCTGGGCCGTCGCATCGTCGACGAGGGCCATCAGCACGTGAACTTCGCCATCGTCGCCGCGGGCGAGAACTCGGCCAGCCCGCACCACGAGGCCGGCGGGCGCGTGATCCGCCCGGGCGAGGTCGTGCTCTGCGACTTCGGGGGCACGATGCTCGACGACGAGGGCGTCGGGTGGTGCAGCGACATCACGCGGTGCGTGCACGTGGGGGACCCGTCGGGCGAGGTCGCCGACGCCTACGCCGTGCTGCACGAGGCGCAGCGGGCATCGGCGGCGGCCGCGGTGATCGGCACCCCGTGCCAGGACGTCGACGCCGCGGCCCGCGACGTCATCGCCGCCGCCGGGTACGGCGACCGGTTCATCCACCGCACCGGCCACGGCATCGGCGTCGAAGAGCACGAGGACCCCTACATCGTGGCGGGGAACGCCACCGCCCTGGTGGCCGGGCATGCGTTCTCGATCGAACCGGGCATCTACCTGCCGGGCCGTTTCGGCCTGCGCCTCGAGGACATCGTCGTGGCGGCCGACGGCGGCCCCGACGAGCTCAACCGCGCCGACCACGCCCTGGCGGTCGTCGACGCCTGACCCCGGCGGCCTCGGGACGATTCCCGGCGTCGGGGGGACCGCCTCTAGCCTCGCTCGCCGTGATCCGCCTCGACGTCGCCACCGTGCTGTTGCAGTGGGCCGTCGGCGGCCTGCTGTTCCTGTGGGTCACGACGCGGGGGCGCGAGGTGGGCATCGGTTACGGCTGGCTCGTCCGCGGCACGTACATCGTCATGGCGGCGGGCGCGTTCGCGCTGGGGGTGTGGCTCGACCCCGTGCCGGTGCGCGAGGCCTCGGCGCTGGCGGTGGTGGTGGCGTCGAGCGTGGCGCTCGGCGTGTCGATCGTCCGCCGCAAGGCGGGGGTCGCGGGGGAGCGGGCCCGGGTCGAGAAGCGGTCGGCCCGCGTGGCGGCGATGACCGGCATCGACCGGCGGCCCGACGGGCCCGACGGCAGCCTGCCCGAGTTCCCGCCGGTGCTCGACCTGGTCGCCCCGGTGGTGGGGATCCCCGGGCTGATCGCCGCCGGCATCGCCGCCGGTGACCCGGCGCTGCTCTCGGTGGCGCGGGTGCTGGTCGGGGCCGCCTTCCTCGGGTCGATCTCCGACGGGATGCTGCTCGGCCACTGGTACCTGGTGCAGCCGGGACTGGCCCGCAAGCCCCTGCTCGAGATGGTGCGCTGGACGGGCATCATCTGGCCGTTCGAGATCGCGGTGCTGCTGTGGCCCGTCGGCATGGTCTCGGTGCTCGACGGTTCGATCGACGACGGCTACGGCGGGACGTTCGGGTGGTTCTGGGTGGCGTGCGCGGTCACCACGATCGGCCTGGTCGTGGTGACCCGGGCGGCGCTGCGCGAGCGGTACTACTCGGCCGTGATGGCGGCGACGGGCCTGCTGTACCTGGCCATCCTCACGGCGTTCGGCACCGACCTGGTGGCGCGCGCCGTGCTCGCCACCTGACGGCGAGTCCCCCGCCACGAGCGCGGCGCCGGCCTGTCGACCCGCCGGGCCGGGGCGAGCCTGGGGGAGGCAGTTCGCCCACGGTCCGGCGGGCGCTCCCGTCTCGTCGGCGCGGGTCCCGTCCGGAGCGTGCTGGACGGGCGAGAAAGTAGTGCACCACCCACCCTCCGCGGCAGAACGTTACGAAACTGTAACGAAGCCCATCTCACCGCGGTCTGGGGGGAAATCACGAGCCCGATCCGACGACACACCCGTACGGTCGCGGCCGTGACGACTGAACCCGCAGCGCCGGCGCCCTCCCCCGACCCCGACCAGGTGGGGCTCTTCGCCTACCAGGTGGCGAACCAGATGGCGGGCGCCGTCACCGCGGCGATGATCCACCTGGGCGACAAGCTGGGCCTGTTCCGGGCCCTCGCCGACGCCCCGGGTCCGCTCGACACGACGACCCTGGCCGAGCGCACGGGCCTGGTCGAGCGCTGGGTGCGCGAGTGGGCCTACAACCAGGCGGCCGCCGGCCTGATCGTCGCCGACACGACGGGCGACGCCGAGCTGTTCTCCCTCGCCCCCGAGGCGGTGCCGGTGCTTGCGGACGAGACCCACGAGATGAACCTGCTCGGCATGTTCCACCAGCTGCCCCAGAACATGGCGATGCTGGCCACGGCCCTCCCGGACAGCTTCCGCACCGGGGTGGGGCACGACTACGACACGCTCGGCCCCGAGGCGGCGGTCGGCGTCGAGCGCGGCTTCGAGCCGTGGATGCAGAACCACCTCGTCGACGATCTGCTGCCCCGCCTCGACGGCGTCGTCGACCGGCTCTCCGCCGGCATCGCCGTCGCCGACGTCGGCTGCGGCTCCGGCGCCGGCGTGCTGCGCATGGCCCGGGCGTTCCCCGCCAGCCGGTTCGCCGGCTACGACATCTCGCAGTTCGCGCTCGACCGGGCACGTGCGAGCCTGGCGTCGAGCGGCCTCGGGAACGCCGAGTTCCACGACCCCCGCACGCAGCCCCTGCCCGACGACGGGTCGCTCGCGTTCGTCACGACCTTCGACTGCCTGCACGACATGACCGACCCCGACGGCGTCGCCCGGGCCATCCGCCTGGCGCTGTCCGACGACGGGACCTGGCTCGTCGCCGACATCAAGGCCTACGACACGTTCGCCGAGAACGTCCGGCACAACCCCATGGCGGCCCTCATGTACGGCACCAGCGTGCTCAGCTGCATGTCGTCGGCGCTGTCCGAGCCGGGCGGCGCCGGGTTGGGCACCCTCGGCATGTCCGAGACCCGCGCCCGGGCGATGGCCGAGGCGGCCGGGTTCACGCGGTTCGGCGCGCTCGACCTCGACAGCCCGGTCAACGCGTTCTACGAGATCCGACCCTGATCGCGGCCGTCCGGGAACCACCGAAGAGGGCCCGGGGATCACCCCCGCCCGGGCGCCGGGTCGGTCGGCCCGTCAGCCGCGCAGGTCGACCCGCTCGCACCAGCGGGGAGCGCTGACCGGGTTGCAGCGGGCCGCGGCGTCGCCGGGCAGGTCGACCACGTAGCCGGTGCCGAAGCGGTCGTCGGGCCAGACGTAGTCGGTCGACACGTACTGCGCCCCGCTGGCGAGCGCCGCGTCGCGCTGGGTGGTATCGCCCGAGCGGGCCTGGACGGTGTCGGCATCGGCCCGGGTGCGCACGACGAACCCGGCGTCGACCAGGGCGCGGATGCGGGCGGCGTCGCCGATCGGGTCGTTCACGACCGTGATGGCGGCGTCGGGGTCGGCCTCGGGGACGTCGACGAAGATCGACCGGTCCGCGAGGTCGGGCACCTCGGCCCGGTAGGCGTCGCGCTTGGCGCCCTTGTCGTCGAGGACGAAGAGCACCTGCCCGCGGGCCGCGTCGAGCCGGGGCCACCGGCCGGCCGTCACCGCATCGCGCAGCGTGTCGGACCGGCCCCGCACATCCGCCGGCGCCAGCACGCGATCGTCGGGGAAGACCGAGCGGATCTCGGTCTCGAGGGCGGCGAACGTGTCGCTCGTCCACGGCACCGGCGTGACGAACCCCAGGCCGGGGTCGGGGATGCCGCCGTCCTTCGCCTCGATCTGGATGGTGATCGGCAGGTGGCCGGGATGGGCGTCGGACCACGCCCGCACCTGGCCGAGGCAGTCGGTGAACAGCGTGCAGGTCGAGCGGTAGTCGACCTCTTGCACGTGGAACACCTTGAGGCCGGGCTGGCCGAAGGCGGGGTCGACCGGCGCCAGCCCGAGCGCGGGGACGAGGACGGGGGAGGCGTAGCGGCCGCCGGCCGGATCGTCGGCGAACACGTCGAGCTCGACGGCCCGGACCCCCGCGTCGAACTGCTCGGCGAGCGGCCGGTGGGTGTACTCGAAGCCCTCGGCCTGCGCGCCGAGGAAGGCCAGGAGCGCCTGGAACAGCGTCGGCTCGGGCTCGACGTGGTAGCTGTTGTGCGAGGCGAGCACCTGGATCTCGTTCAGGCGCAGCGCCCCGGAGTGGCCACCGGGACCGTCGGGGCGGGGGGTGCGGCACCCCGCCGTCAGCGCCACGAGGACGACGGCGAGCAGGGCCGGGACGAGGCGTCGGCGGGGGCGGTCCATCGGTCGGCAGCATGCCACCTCGACGCCGCCGGCGCCCGAGATGACGCGGACGTCACGTGACTGTTGACACAATTCCAGCCCGGCGCCTAGGTTGCCGCCTGATGTGACGTGAGTCACGTACTGACCCCGCGGTCAATTGCGGGGCAGATCGACATCGCACACTCAGGGGGCACCGTGCGGACGACAGCGACACGGCGACACTGGTTCAAGCGCGCCGCGGCCATCCTGGCCCTCGGCCTGGTCGCCGCGGCGTGCGGCGGCGGGGGCGACGACGACGGCGGGGGCGGCGGGGGCGGCAGCTCGTCGAGCGACGACGCCGGCACGCCGACGCCGGGCGGCCGGGTGGTCTACGGCCTCGAGGCCGAGACCACCGACGGCTGGTGCCTGCCCGAAGCCCAGCTCGCCATCTCGGGGATCATGGTGGCCGACACGATCTACGACACGCTGACCCGGCCCAACGCCGAGGGCGTGGTCGAGCCGTGGCTGGCCGAGTCGGTCGAGCCCAACGAGGACTCGACCGTGTGGACGATCAAGCTCCGCGAGGGCGTGAAGTTCCACGACGGAACCGACCTCACCGCCGAGGTCGTGAAGAACAACCTCGACGCCTACCGCGGCGCGTACCCGACCCGGTCGCCGCTGCTGTTCGTGTTCGTCTTCGAGCCGATCCAGAGCGTCGACGTGGTCGATCCGCTCACCGTCCAGGTGACGCTCAAGCAGCCCTGGGTGTCGTTCGACAACGCCCTGTGGCAGAGCGGGCGCCTCGGCATCCTCGCCCAGGCCCAGCTCGACGACACCTCGTCGTGCGCCGAGAACCTGATCGGCACCGGGCCGTTCAAGCTCGTCGACTGGGTGCCGAACCAGAAGTTCGAGGCCGAGAAGAACCCCGACTACTGGGCCACCGACGCCGCCGGCAACCAGCTGCCGTACCTGGACGCCATCGAGTTCCGGCCGATCGTCGAGGTCGACCAGCGGCTCAACGCCCTCGAGTCGGGCGAGATCAACGCCATGCACACGAGCGACGCGGCGACGGTCTCGGACCTGCGCGACCGCTCCGACTCGGGCGAGGTCAACGCCTACGAGTCCGAGGAGTTCGGCGAGGTCAGCTACGTCATGCTGAACGAGTCGAAGCCGCCGTTCGACAACATCAAGGCCCGCCAGGCCGTGGCGTACGCCGTCGACTTCGACGAGACCAACGCCATCCTCAACGACGGCATCACCACGCAGGCCACCGGGCCGTTCGCTCCCGGCAACATCGGGAACCTCGACGACACCGGCTTCCCGACGTACGACCCCGACGAGGCCGAGCGCCTCGTCGCCGAGTACGAGGAGGAGACCGGCCAGCCGCTGTCGTTCACCTACACGACGACCAACGCCCAGGTGACGATCGAGCAGGGCCAGCTGCTCAAGGAGCAGGCCGAGGCGGTCGGGATGAGCGTCGAGATCGTGACCGTCGACCAGTCGACGCAGATCGACACCGCCATCTCCGGCGACTTCGAGGCCATCGGCTGGCGCAACCACCCGGGCGGCGACCCCGACCAGCAGTACAACTGGTGGAAGTCGGGCTCGCCGGTCAACTTCGGCCGCTTCAGCGACCCCGAGATCGACCGGCTGCTCGACGAGGGCCGCACCACGACCGAGGGCCGCGAGCAGATCTACGAGGACCTCAACCGGCGGTTCGCCGAAGAGGTGCACAACGTCTGGTCGTGGTACACGCCGTGGACCGTCGCGATGGCGACCGACGTGCACGGCGTCCCCGGCGAGGGCCCGACCTCGGCCGAGCCGTTCCCCGGCCTGGCCACCGGGCACCTCGTGACGTACATGTGGGTCGAGCAGTAGCACGAGGGGTCACCGGTGCCGCTTCTCTTGCGCCGCTTCGTCCACCTGGTGGTGGTGCTGTTCCTCGTCACGCTGTTCGTGGCGTTGCTCACCGCCATGCTGCCGGGCGACCCGGTGGACGCCATCGCCGGCTTCGCCAGTCCCGAGCAGAAGGAGCAGCTGCGGGAGAACCTCGGGCTGGACGACCCGGTGTACGTCCAGTACGCGCGGTGGATCGGCGACTTCGTCACCGGTGACCTCGGGGGCTACTACAGCGTCACGGGCGAGCGACCGGTCATGGACCGGGTGCGCGACTCGCTCCCCGTGTCGCTGCAGCTCATGGTGTACGCCCAGGTGCTGGCGCTGGTCATCGCCATACCCGCGGGGGTGCTCACGGCCTACAGGGCGGGGTCGAAGGCCGACAAGGCGGCCAACGCCACGGCCTTCGGCATGCTGGCCATCCCCAACTTCGCCCTGGCCCTCGTGCTCGCGTACTACGTGGGCGTCCAGTTCGGGTGGCTGCCGGTCAGCGGCTACGTCAAACCGAGCGAGGACCTGGTCGAGCACCTCCGGCGCATGGCGCTGCCGGCGATCAGCCTGGCCGTCGGCCAGGTGGCGGTCTACATGCGCCTGCTGCGCAGCGACATGATCGCCACGCTGCAGGAGGACTTCATCACGATGGCGAAGTCGAAGGGGGTGTCGCCCCGGCGGGTGCTGTGGCGACACGCCCTGCGGCCGTCGAGCCTGACCCTGCTGACCGTGGCGGGCCTGAACGTCGGCACGCTCATCGGCGGGGCCGTCATCATCGAGGTCATCTTCTCGATGCCCGGCATCGGCACCCTGCTGTTCGAGGCCATCCAGGCCCGGCAGTACATCGCCCTCCAGAGCCTGGTGGCGATCATCGCGGTGGGGTACGTGCTCGTGAACTTCCTCGTCGACATCCTCTACGCCGTCCTCGACCCGAGGATCCGCCATGCCCGAAGCTGATCCCCTCGACCCGTTCGACAGCGGGGCCGTCAACCCGACGTCGACGATGGAGCCGGTCGACATCGCGGTGCCGACCGAGACCCGGGCGGCCAGGGTCGGCCGCGCCCGCCGGGCCCGCCTGGGCATCCCCGGCATGATGGCCATCGCCTGGCTGGCGTTCGTGACCCTGGCGGCGCTGCTGGCGCCGATCCTGCCGCTCGACGACCCCAACGACAACGTCGCTGCCATCGTCAAGGCACCGCCGGGCACCGACGGACACCTGCTGGGCGGCGACGGGCTCGGGCGCGACCTGCTCAGCCGCATGGTGTGGGGCGGACGGGCGTCGCTGCTGCTCGGCGTGGCCTCGGTGCTGCTCGGGCTGCTGCTCGGCGGCCTGCTCGGCCTCG
>Ga0111539_10009298_pt1 | contig 12409 bp, 9 predicted proteins | sample RhiMethybrSRZTD1_FD_79667 | JGI IMG/M metagenome (GOLD analysis project Ga0111539, IMG submission 79667) | Populus rhizosphere microbial communities from Tennessee, USA - Rhizosphere MetaG P. TD hybrid SRZTD1 (version 2) (version 2) | ecosystem: Host-associated > Plants > Roots > Rhizosphere >...
GCACTGCCGGATCGCCGAGCGCTCCCAGTTCCACCGCAAGAACTACTTCTATCCGGACATGCCCAAGAACTACCAGATCTCCCAGTACGACGAGCCGCTGTGCGTCGACGGCTGGCTGGACGTCGACGTCGAGGGGGAGGTCCGGCGGATCGGGATCACCCGGGTCCACCTGGAGGAGGACACCGGCAAGAGCCTGCACGTCGGGGCCACCGGCCGGATCCACGGGGCCGACTACTCGCTGGTCGACTACAACCGGGCCGGCATCCCCCTGGTCGAGATCGTCTCCGAGCCCGACCTGCGCTCGGCCGAGGAGGCCCGCGCCTACGCCGAGGAGCTGCGGGCGGTGCTGCTGGCCCTCGGGGTCTCCGACGCCAAGCTGGAGGAAGGCTCGATGCGGTTCGACGTCAACGTGTCGATCCGGCCGGTGGGCCACGCCGAGTACGGCACCAAGATCGAGCTGAAGAACCTCAACTCGCTGCGCAGCCTGTACCGGGCGGTCGCCTACGAGGCCGACCGGCAGCGCCGGGTCCTGGCCGAGGGCGGCAAGCTCACCCAGGAGACCCGCCACTGGGACGAGGGCGCCGGGCGCACCGAGCCGATGCGGTCCAAGGAGTTCGCCACCGACTACCGCTACTTCCCCGAGCCCGACCTGGCCCCCATCGAGGCCACCGCCGGCTGGGTCGACGGGCTCCGGGCCGAGCTGCCCGAGCTGCCGGCCGATCGCCGGGCCCGGCTGGCCGAGGCGACCGGGCTGCCCGCCAAGGAGGTGGGCTGGCTGGTCCGCGACCCCGAGGTCCTGGCCTACTTCGAGGCGGTGCTCGGGGGCGCGGGGGCGCCGGCCGCGAGCCCCGGGCGTGACCCCAAGGTCGTGGCCGGGTGGGTGATGGGGGAGCTCCAGCACGACCTGCGCGAGTTCGGCCACACCATGGCCTCCAACCCGGTCGGCCCGGAGCGCCTCGGCCAGCTGCTCGACCTGGTCGCCGCCGGCCGTGTCTCGGCCACCGCCGCCAAGGACGTGCTGGCCGAGATGTTCACCTCGGAGGCGTCGCCGGCCACCGTGGTCGAGCGCAAGGGCCTGGCCCAGATCTCCGACACCGGCGAGCTCGAGGCGGTGGTCCAGCGGGTGGTGGCCGCCAACCCCGACCTGGCCGACAAGTTCCGCGGCGGCAAGCGGGGGGTGCTCGGCGCCCTGGTCGGCCAGGTCATGCGCGAGACCCGCGGCCGGGCCAACCCCAAGCTGGTCAGCGACCTGCTGGAGCGCACCATCGGCAGGTGACCGGCACCCGCACACCCGGACGTATAAGCTCCTCCTTCGACATGGATGCCACCACCCCCCAGGTGCTCCTGGACCGCTACGAGGTCGGCCGGCTGCTCGGCGCGGGCGGCATGGCCGAGGTGTTCGAGGGCCGCGACCGGCTGCTGGCCCGCCGGGTGGCCATCAAGGTGCCGCTGGCCCAGTACGCCCACGACCCGGAGTTCGCCCAGCGGTTCCGGCGCGAGGCCCAGGCCGCGGCCAGCCTCTCGCACCCCGGGGTGGTGGCCGTCTACGACACCGGCTCGGAGAACGGCACCCACTTCATCGTCATGGAGTACGTGGACGGCCGCACCCTCAAGGAGGTGATCCGGGCCGAGGCGCCGCTGTACCCCGACCGGGCGGCCGAGATCTGCGCCGACGTGTGCTCGGCCCTGGCCGCCGCCCACGCCCGTGGGCTGGTCCACCGGGACGTCAAGCCGGCCAACATCATGCTCATGCCCGACGGCCGGGTGAAGCTGATGGACCTGGGGATCGCCAGGGCGGCCGCGGGCGAGACGGCCACCCAGACCGCGACCATGCTCGGCACCGCCCAGTACCTGTCGCCCGAGCAGGCCCAGGGGCAGCCGGTCGACTACCGCAGCGACCTGTACTCGCTCGGCTGCTGCCTGTACGAGATGCTCACCGGGACCGTGCCCTTCCGGGGGGCGACCCCGGTGGCGATCGCCTACCGGCACGTCCGCGAGGACCCGGCCCCGCCGCGGCTGCTCAACCCCGACGTGCCGCCGTCGCTGGAGGCGGTGTGCCTGAAGGCCATGGCCAAGCGGCCCGAGGACCGCTACCAGACGGCGGCCGAGTTCCGGGCCGACCTGGACCGGGCCCGGGCCGGCCAGCGGGTGGCGGCCGGCCCGGGCGCCGGCGCGGCCACGGCGGCGATGGCCACGACGATGCTGCCGCCGCTGGCCGGCTACCCGGGCGGCCCGGGCCACCCGGGCGGCGACCCGACCACGACCCTCGGCGGGCCGGTGACCGCCGGCCGGGCCGCCCGCCACGCCGGGGCGCCGGCCGGTCAGCGCCGCTGGTGGCTGTACGCGCTGGTCCCGCTGGGGGTGGTGGCGCTGGCGGTCGGGGTCGCGTTCACGGTCTCGCGGCTGGTCGAGGGGCTCCCCGAGACCGACTCGGCCCCCACCCTGCCCACCGCGACCAAGCCCGAGGTGGTCGAGACGACCGCCCTCCAGACCTCGACCTCCCGGCTCCAGACCTCGACCTCCCAGCTGCCGACGACCACCGCGCCACCGACCACCGCGCCCACCACGACCCAGCCCCAGCCGGACCAGGTCCAGGTGCCCAACGTGATCGGCCGCCGCCCGCGGGTGGCCAGGGCCCAACTGGAGGGCCTGGGGCTCCAGGTCAACGAGCAGCAGGTCCCGGTCCGGGACCCGCAGCAGGGCAACCGGGTCGTCCTCCAGAACCCGCCGCCCGGCAGCACCGTCGGCACCGGCTCCACGGTCACCATCCTTGTCGGGATCCGGTTCGACAACGGCTGAGCCGCCCCGGGGTGGCCCGGACCGGCGCCCCGGCGCCGGCCGCCCGGTCGGCTCAGCCGCGGCCGCGGTGGAGGTTGTGGGCCCGGATGTTCCTGCTCAGGGCTCGGATGTGGCGGCGCCGGTCGGCGGCGGCCAGGGGGTCGGCGCGCCGCTCGGCCCAGGCCAGCTCGCGCTGGAGCTTCTCCCAGGCGGCGAACCGGGCGGCGGGCAGCCGGCCGTCCTCCAGCGCCTCCAGGACCGCGCAGCCGGGCTCGGTCCGGTGGTGGCAGTCGTCGAAGCGGCACCCGGCGGCCAAGGCCTCGACGTCGTCGAAGGCGGCGGCGGTACCGGCGCCGTTCGTCCACAGGCCGAGCTCGCGCAGGCCCGGGGTATCGATGACCAGGCCGCCGCCGGCCAGTACGACCAGCTGGCGGGTGGTGGTCGTGTGCCGGCCCTTGCCGTCGTCCCGTACCTCGCCGGTGGCCAGCAGGTCCCGCCCGGCCAGGCGGTTGACCAGGGTCGACTTGCCGACCCCGGAGGAGCCGAGCAGGACCGCGGTGCGGCCCGGGGCGAGCATGGCCGCGACCTCGTCCACCCCCTCGCCGGTGTAGCAGCTCAGGGCCAGCACCCGGACCCCGGGGGCGACCGCGGCCAGCCCGGCCAGCTCGCCGGCGACGTCGGTGCCCCACTCGGGGCAGAGGTCGGCCCGGCCGAGGACCACCACCGGCTGGCCGCCGCTCTCCCAGGCCAGGGCGAGCAGGCGCTCCACCCGGCGCGGGTTGGCGTCGCGCCCCGGGGCCACCACCACGACCACCAGGTCGACGTTGGCCGCCAGCACCTGCTCGCCGGCGTTGGAGCCGGGCGTGCGGCGGGTCACGGCCGTCCGGCGGGGGAGCACGGCGTGGATGCGCCCGCCGCGGACCGCGACCCAGTCGCCGACCGCCGGCAGGCCGGCCACGGCGGGGCCGGCCAGGTGGCGCAGGCGGCCGGTGGCCTGGGCGAGCAGCTCGCCCTTGGCGGTCGCGACCAGGTCGCCGCCCCGGTGGGCGGCGATCACCCGGCCCGGCCGGTGCCCGCCGGCCGCCCAGGGGGCGAACAGGTCGACGAAGGCGCCGTCCCAGCCAAGCAGCTCGAGGTCCATCGGCCCCAGTGTGGGCCGCCGGACCGCCGGGCCGCACCCGAATTACCGCCCGGCCGGGGCCGCCTTGACCGGCGGCCGGGCCGCGATCAGGATTCGGCCGCCGTCGGCGACATCCCCCGCATCCGGCGGCGAGGAGGGACGAGGTGGGCAGCGGATGACCGCGGCCAGGGTCATCGAGGCCATCGGGAGCCTGCTGTGGCCGCTGCTGGCCGCCGTGGTCCTGATCAAGGTGATCCCGCACATCCCCGGCGTGGTCGCCGACCTGCGCCGGGCAATGCGGACCCGCGCCTTCACGGTCAAGGTGGGCGGCGTCGAGCTGTCGGTCGAGGAGGCCACCGAGCAGCTCCGCCGGCAGGTCACCGACCTCCAGACGCACATGGCCGCCCAGCTCGCCGAGCCGGGCGAGGTCGCCCCGCCCGACCGGGCCGGCCCGCCCGCCTCGCCCGGGGCCGGCCCGGCCGGGGTCGAGGCCCCGGCCCGCCCCGACCAGGGGCCTCCGACCATCCTGTGGGTCGACGACGACCCCGACGCCCACACCCTGGAGCTGGCCAAGCTGCGCGACGACGGCGTCGAGGTGCTGCTGGCCCGGTCCACGGCCGAGGCCATGGACGTCCTCTCCCTGCGCCGGGGCGTCGGCGCCATCGTCACCGACCTGGGCCGCGCCGAGGACGGCGAGTTCCGCTCCCACGCCGGTCTGGCCCTGCTCCGCCAGCTGCACGAGGCCGAGCAGGACCAGCCGGTGCTGGTCTACACCAGCCACCGCCGGGTCGAGCTGGACCGCCAGGACGCCCTGGACGCCGGCGCCACCGCGGTCACCTCCTCCCCGATCGAGCTGTTCGCGTCCCTGCGCCGGGTCCTGGTCTCTCCGGCCGACCAGCCACCGACGCCGGCCGCGTCGCAGCCCGGCAACCGCCACCCCCGCCGCCCGATCCGGCCCGGCTGAGGCCCACCGGCCGAAGCCGAGGCCGCCCTCCCAATTTCCCGCCGCGCCGCCTCGGCGTAGCGGCCAGGGTGAGCCCGCCGGCCGTCGTCAGTCGATGGCCCGGCGCAGGAACAGGCGGATGCCGGCGGCCAGCGAGGCCACGATGGTCACGACCAGGACCAGCACCGAGACCCAGGGCCGCATGTGCGGGACCTCGGGCACCAGGGCGGCCCGCATGCCCTCGCTGACGTAGGTGAGCGGGTTCAGGGCGGTCACCACCTGGAACCAGGGCAGGTGGTCCAGCGAGGCCCACGGGTACTGGCTGGCCCCGGTGAACAGCAACGGGGTCAGGACCAGGGCGAACATGACGTTGATGCGGTTGGGCGGCACCGCCGTGCCCATGATCATGCCCAGGCACGACCCGACCAGGCAGCCGAGCACCAGGACGGTCACGAACAGCGGCACCCCGCTGGACCGCCAAGGGATCGACCCCAGGATCCAGACCCCGACGGGCAGCATCACCAGCGCGGCCAGCAGGGCCCGGAGGCTGGCGAACACGACCTTCTCGACCGCGACCATGCCCACCGGCAGCGGGGCCAGCAGCCGGTCCTCGATCTCCTTGGTGAAGCTGAAGTCGATCACCAGGGGGAAGGCGGTGCTCTGGAGCCCGGTGACGAAGGCGGTCAGGGCGACGATGCCGGGGAACAGCACCCGGGTGTAGCCGGGCTGGGTGAAGCCGAGGTCGGCCAGGACCTTGCCGAACACGAACAGCAGGAACAGCGGCTGCAGGACGACCTGGGCCAGGAACACCGGCAGCTCCCGACCGGTCACGTACAGGTCGCGCCAGAGCACGGCCAGGAACGCCCTGGTCGGCCCGGCGGCCGTGCCCCTCGGGCCGGGGCCGGTGGTGGTGGACGCGGGGCTGGTCGTGGCGGTCACCGAAGCGCCCTCCCTGTGAGCGCGATGAAGACGTCCTCCAGGCTGGGGGCGCCGATGGTCACGTCGGTGAGCTGGGCCTGGTGGTCCGCGACCACCGCGGCCACCGGCGCGACCAGCAGCGGCGCGTCGCCGGCCAGGTACAGCCGCGCGCGCAGCTCCCGCTGGGCGACGGCGGCAGCCGGCGGCCCGCCGGGCGGCCCCGCCGGCGGCCCGTCCACGGCGCCGCCCATCGGGGGCCCGCCACCGGGTGGGCCGGCGGCCGCGACCTGTTCGACTCGTTCCACGCCGTCCAGGGCGCCCAGCTCGGCCAGCAGGTCGCCAGGGGGCGTGCCGTCAAGGGCCACCGCGATCTCCAGGGTGGTGCGGCCGGGCAGCCCCCGGGTCAGGGCGGCCGGGGTGTCCAGGGCCAGCAGCCGGCCGTGGTCCATGATCCCCACCCGGTCGGCCAGGGTGGCCGCCTCGTCCATGTCGTGGGTGGTCAGCACGATCGTCACCCCCCTGGCCTTGAGATCAGCGACCCGGTCCCAGACAAACAGCCGGGCCGCCGGGTCCAACCCGGTGGTCGGCTCGTCCAGGAACAGCACCTCGGGGGCGTGCATCAGCGCCCTGGCCACCATCACCCGCTGGGCCTGGCCGCCCGAGAACATGTCCGGCTTGTCGTCGGCCCGCTCGGCCAGCCCGAACTCGGCCAGCAGTTGGTCGGCCCGCCGGGCCCGCTCGGCGCCTGGGACCCCGTGGTAGGCGGCGTGGAACAGCAGGTTCTGGCGGATCGACAGCGACCGGTCCAGGTTGTTGCGCTGGGGTACGACCGCGACCAGCCGCCGGGCCCGCACCGGGTCGACACCGACATCGACCCCGCCGACCCTGGCCGTGCCCGAGGTCCGCTTGACCCGGGTGGTCAGGACCCCGACCGTGGTGGTCTTGCCGGCCCCGTTCGGTCCCAGCAGCCCGAACACCTCGCCCCGGCGGACGCTGAAGCTGACCCCGTCGACCGCGTTCACCTTGGACTTGCGATACCGCTTGACCAGATCACGCACCTCCACGACCGGCGGCCGCCCGTTCCCGTCCACGCTCACCTCCATGTGACCGTCCACCGCCAGCGTAGTACCACCTGTGCTCGACCTGATCCGGCGCGACCGGGGGCTGCCCAGACGTGGGAGTGGTTCGAGCGGCTCGCGACCAGGAGCCGGTCAACATCCGGGCTGGGCGTGCCGCTCATCGCGACCTAGCGGGTGAGCACGACCTTCCCCGTGATCTTGCGGTCGTACATGTCGCGGATCAGGCCGAGGGCGCCGGCCAGCGGGGCGGTGGCCTGGACCTTGACCTCGAGGGCGCCGGAGGCGGCCTGGTCGGCCAGGTTGGCCATGTCCTTGACGCCCTGGGTGGGGGGGACGCTGGTGAAGACCCGGAAGCCGAGGATGGTGACGCCCTTGCTGTAGAAGCGCTCGACCCGCAGGGTCGACTCGGCGTCGGCCGAGTTGCCGTAGACCACCACCCGACCGCCCGGGGTCGTGGCGTCCAGCAGCGGGCCCAGCATGGGGCCGCCGATGCCGTCCAGGACCACGTCGAACTCGCCGTCGACGGGGGAGCCGTCGCCGGGGTGGACCAGGGTTTCGGCCCCGGTGGCGCGGACCGTCTTCGCGCGCTCCTCGCTGCCCGCCTGGCCGGTCACCGTCGCCTTGGCCTGGAGGGCCAGCTGGACGGCGAACAGGCCGACGCCCCCGGCCGCCCCGGTGACCAGCACCCGGTCGCCGGCGTGGACCCTGGCCAGGCGCAGGATGCCGACGGCGGTGACCCCGGCCACGGGCAGGGTGGCGGCGGTCACGAAGTCGCAGGCGCTCGGCAGGGGCGCGGTCCACTCGGCCGGCACGATCACCCGCTCGGCGAAGGCGCCGCCGGACGGGGACAGGGCCACCACCCGCTCGCCCACGTCGAACTCGGTCACCCCCTCGCCGAGGGCGGCCACGGTCCCGGCGACGTCCCAGCCGATGACCGTGCCCGGCGGCTGCTTGCCCGCCGTGCGGACCTCGCCCCGGTTCACCGAGGCGGCCTCCATGTCGAGCAGCAGCTGTCCCGGTCCGGGAGCCGGCTCGGGCACGTCGGCCAGGGACAGGGCGGGGGAGGCCGTCGGGTCGGCCACGAGTGCGCGCATCGGCCAAGCCTACTATGCCGCTTGACAGGGTCGGTACCATCCCAGATACGTAACCGTAACCCGCAACAGGAACCGTGATGCCCTCCCGGATCACCCTGGTACTTATCGACTAGCGCGGACGCCGCCGCCACAGGCGGGTCCGCGCGGAACCTCCTATGCCCTCGGGCAGGAGGTTTTTTTCTTGCCCTGACCACCGGAGACCACCAAACCCCTGGGAGCAACCGTGAAGCTCACCGGCGCCCAATCGCTCATCCGCAGCCTGGAAGCCTGCGACGTCGAGGTCGTGTTCGGCCTTCCCGGCGGGGCCATCCTTCCCGCCTACGACCCGCTGCGGGAGTCGTCGGTGCGCCACATCCTGGTCCGCCACGAGCAGGGCGCCGGCCACGCCGCCGAGGGCTACGCCTGGGCCACCGGCAAGGTCGGGGTCTGCATGGCCACCAGCGGCCCCGGGGCCACCAACCTGGTCACCGCCCTGTGCGACGCCTACATGGACTCGGTGCCGCTGGTCGCCGTCACCGGCCAGGTGCCCAGCTGGGCGATCGGCTCCGACGCCTTCCAGGAGTGCGACACCACCGGCATCACCATGCCCGTGACCAAGCACAACGAGCTGGTCCTGGAGGTCGAGCGGATCCCAGGGGCGGTGGCCGAGGCGTTCCACATCGCCGCCTCCGGCCGTCCCGGCCCGGTCCTGGTCGACGTGCCCAAGGACGTCCTCCAGGCCAGCGGCGAGTGGTCCTGGCCCTCCACCACCGACCTGCCCGGCTACCGGCCGGTGACCCGGCCCAACGGCAAGCGGGTCCGGGAGGCGGCGGCCCTGCTACGGGCGGCCCGCCGGCCGGTGCTGTACGTCGGCGGCGGCGTGACCAAGGCCGGGGCCGAGGCCGCCCTGCGCGAGCTGGCCGAGGCCGCCGGGGTGCCGGTCACCACCACCCTGATGGCCCGGGGCGCCTTCCCCGACAGCCACCCCCTGGCCCTTGGCATGCCGGGCATGCACGGCAACTACGCCGCCGTGGCCGCCCTCCAGGAGGCCGACCTGCTGGTCGCTCTGGGGGCCCGCTTCGACGACCGGGTCACCGGCAACCTGGCCACCTTCGCCCCCAAGGCCCGGATCGTCCACGCCGACATCGACCCGGCCGAGATCGGCAAGAACCGCACCGCCGACGTGCCCATCGTCGGCGACGTCAAGCTGGTGGTCGAGGAGCTGGTGGGGGCCTACAGGGCGGCCGTGGCCGCCGACGGGGCCGGCGACACCGAGGCCTGGCGGGGGGCCTGCGCCCAGTGGAAGCAGCGCTTCCCGTTCCGCTACGACCAGCAGGACGACGGCCCCCTCAAGCCCCAGCACGTGGTCGAGCGGGTGTCGGCCCTCACCGGCGGCGAGGCGGTGGTGGTCGCCGGGGTCGGCCAGCACCAGATGTACGCCGCCCAGCACTTCCGCTTCGACCGGTCCCGGTCCTGGATCAACTCCGGCGGCCTGGGCACCATGGGTTTCGCCGTGCCCGCGGCCATGGGGGCCAAGGTCGGCCGGCCCGACGAGCTGGTGGTGGCCATCGACGGCGACGGCTGCTTCCAGATGACCGCCCAGGAGCTGGCCACCTGCACCACCGAGCGGATCCCGATCAAGGTCCTGATCCTCAACAACGGCCACCTGGGCATGGTCCGCCAGTGGCAGGAGCTGTTCTACGACGAGCGCTACTCCGAGGTGCACCTGGGCTTCGAGTGCCCGGACTACGTGAAGCTGGCCGAGGCCTACGGCGCGCTCGGCCTGCGCTGCGACCGGGCCGAGGACGTCGACGCCACCCTGGAGAAGGCGCTGGCCACCGACGACCAGTCGGTGGTGGTGGACTTCCGGGTCGACGCCCACGAAGGCGTCTTCCCGATGGTCCCGGCCGGCCGGCCCAACGACGAGATCATCCTCGGGCCCGAGTTCACCCCCGAGGAGCAGGCGGCGGCGACCCGCCGGGAGGTGCGGACGTGATGAGCACCCACACCATCTCGGTGCTGGTCGAGGACAAGCCGGGGGTCCTGGCCCGCATCTCGGGGCTGTTCAGCCGGCGCGGCTTCAACATCGACTCGCTGGCCGTCGGCCCCACCGAGGACCCGGGCCGCAGCCGCATGACGATCGTGGTCGACTGCGCCGAGCGGCCCCTGGAGCAGGTCACCAAGCAGCTCAACAAGCTGGTCCACGTGCTCAAGATCGTCGAGCTGCAAGACGACAAGGCGGTGGAGCGCGAGCTGGTCCTGGTCAAGGTCAAGGCCGACCCGTCGGTCCGCTACCAGATCATCGAGCTGGCCGAGATGTTCCGGGCCAAGATCGTCGACGTCGGCCCCGACGCCCTCACCATCGAGGCCACCGGCAGCCCGGCCAAGGTCCAGGCCATGCTCGAGCTGCTCGACCCCTACGGCATCCGCGAGCTGGCCCGCACCGGACGGGTCGCCCTGGCCCGCGGCGGCCGGGGTATCACCGACAAGCCGTTGCGGGTGGCGGCCCGCCCCGCCTGACGCGACCAGCCCCCAAGGAGGCACCCATAGAGATGGCCACCATCTACTACGACGACGACGCCGACCTGGGCCTCGTCCAGTCCCGCAAGGTCGCCGTGCTCGGCTACGGCTCCCAGGGCCACGCCCACGCCCTGTCCCTGCACGACTCGGGCTGCGAGGTCCGGGTCGGGCTGGCCGAGGGCTCCCGGAGCCGGGCCGCCGCCGAGGCGGCCGGGCTGACCGTGACCAGCCCGGCCGAGGCGTCCGCCTGGGCCGACCTGATCATGGTCCTGGTCCCCGACACCGTGCAGCGCCACCTGTACGCCACCGACATCGCCCCCAACCTCAATCCCGGCGACGCCCTGTTCTTCGCCCACGGCTTCAACATCCACTTCGGCTACATCCAGGTGCCCGACACCGTCGACGTGGCCATGGTCGCCCCCAAGGGCCCCGGCCACCTGGTCCGGCGCCAGTTCGAGAACGGCCAGGGCACCCCGGTGCTGGTCGCGGTCGCCCAGGACGCCTCCGGCAAGGCCTGGGACCTGGCCAAGAGCTACGCCAGGGCGATCGGCGGGACCCGGGCCGGGGCCCTGGTCACCACCTTCCAGGAGGAGACCGAGACCGACCTGTTCGGCGAGCAGGCCGTCCTGTGCGGCGGCGCCACCGCGCTCGTCCAGGCCGGCTTCGAGACCCTGACCGAGGCCGGCTACCAGCCCGAGGTGGCCTACTTCGAGTGCCTGCACGAGCTCAAGCTGATCGTCGACCTGATGTACGAGGGCGGCCTGGCCGGCATGCGCTACTCGGTGTCGGACACGGCCGAGTACGGCGACTACACCCGCGGGCCCCGCATCATCGACGACGCCACCAAGGCCGAGATGGGCCGCATCCTGTCCGAGATCCAGTCGGGGTCGTTCGCCCGCGAGTGGGTGAAGGAGGACGACCAGGGCCGGCCCAACTTCACCCGCATGCGCGAGGCCGGGGCCAACCACCCGATCGAGCAGACCGGCAAGCCGCTGCGCCGCATGATGTCGTGGCTGCGGGACAAGGGGTAGCGTCGAGCGCATGGCCAAGGTCCTGATCGCCGAGCCGCTGGCCGACGCCGGCGTGGAGCTGCTGCGCACCGCCCACGAGGTGGACGCCCGCGGCTCCATGACCCGCGAGGAGCTGCTGGCCGCCGTGCCCGGCGCCGACGCCCTGGTGGTCCGGTCGGCCACCAGGGTCGACGCCGAGGTGCTGGAGGCCGGCGGCCACCTCAAGGTGGTCGGCCGGGCCGGCATCGGCCTGGACAACGTCGACGTGGCCGCCGCCACCCGGCTGGGGATCATGGTCGTCAACGCCCCCCAGTCCAACGTCATCTCGGCCGCCGAGCACACCGTGGCCCTGATCCTGGCCCAGGCCCGCAACATCCCCCAGGCGCACTCCGCCCTGCGCGACGGCCACTGGGAGCGCGGCCGCTTCCAGGGGACCGAGCTGTACGGCAAGACCCTGGGCATCCTCGGCCTGGGCCGGGTGGGGGCGCTGGTCGCCCAGCGCTGCAACGCCTTCGGCATGCGCCTGCTGGCCTACGACCCGTTCGTCAGCCGCGAGCGGGCCGCCCACATGGGGGTCGAGCTGGCCAGCCTGGCCGAGGTGCTGGCCCGGGCCGACGTGGTCACCCTCCACCTGCCCAAGACCCCGGAGACGACCGGGCTGATCGGCGAGGCCGAGCTGGCCGCCATGAAGCGCGGGGCCCGGCTGGTCAACACGGCCAGGGGCGGCATCGTGGACGAGGCCGCCCTGGCCAAGGCGGTCGGCGACGGCCAGCTGGCCGGGGCCGCCCTGGACACCTTCGCCGAGGAGCCGACCACCGCCAGCCCCCTGTTCGAGCTGGACAGCGTCGTGGTCACCCCGCACCTGGGCGCGTCCACGGCCGAGGCCCAGGACAAGGCCGGCGTCACCATCGCCGAGCAGCTCCTGCTCGCCCTCTCCGGCCAGTTCGTGCCCAACGCGGTCAACGTCC
>Ga0111539_10009299_pt1 | contig 12409 bp, 7 predicted proteins | sample RhiMethybrSRZTD1_FD_79667 | JGI IMG/M metagenome (GOLD analysis project Ga0111539, IMG submission 79667) | Populus rhizosphere microbial communities from Tennessee, USA - Rhizosphere MetaG P. TD hybrid SRZTD1 (version 2) (version 2) | ecosystem: Host-associated > Plants > Roots > Rhizosphere >...
GCGTGGGGGCGTCCCAACGATCCCGAATTCGCGGCCACCGCTTCGCGCGCGCTCGCGGTCCGCGAGGCCGATGCGAAACCGGATCCGGCGCGTCATGCGGCGGCGCTCCAGATGCTTGGCATCGCGCGGTTGCGGCGGATCGAGTACGCCGCCGCCGACACCGCGTTCACCCGCGCGCTCGCGATCCTCGAATCGTCGCCGAAGCGCGACGCGGCCGCGATTGCCGTCGCACTCGGGTGGCAGGCCGAAGCGCAGCGCACGACCCGCCAGCTGAAGCTCGCCGAGGAAACCGCGACCCGCGCGATCGCCGCGCTCGAGCGGGATGCCCCCGGTGACACCGCGATGGCGGTGCGGGTTCGCGTCACCCTCGGCAACACGCTCGCGGAGCGCGGGCGGCCCGACGAAGCGATCGAGACGCTGACGGGTGCGTTCGCTCTCGAGCAGTCGCGCGCGGTGCCCGACTCCGCGTCGCTCGGTGCGATCAGCAGGTTCCTGGGACGTGCGAACGCCGTGGCTGGCAACCATCATGAGAATGCCCGCTGGCTGGCGCGCGCCGTCGAGATCCAGGAGCGCGCGCTGGGTCCCGACCACCCCGATCTCGCGACCACCCTGTACATGCAGGCGTATGCGTACCAGGAAGCCGGCAATCCGCTTGCGGCCCGCCGTTCCGCCGAGCGCGCGGTGCGGATCCGCGAGCGCGTGTTCGGGCCCGGCCATCCGCAGGTCGCGATCGCGATGTGGCAGGTCGGCGGCGCGCTGCGCGAGCTCGGCGACCTCGATGGAGCGCTCGCGATCTACCAGCGATCGGTCACCATCCTGCGCGCGGCGCAGCCGCCCAGCCCGGGAGATCTCGCGACCGCCCTGAACAATCTCGCCGGCGCTCATCTTGTTCGCGGTGAGGGAGCGCAGGCACGCGCGGCGCTCGAGGAGGGGATGGCGATCCGCGAGCGACTGATGGGCCCCGGTGCGGGGCGCAGCTTCTGGGGCCTGACGCGCCTCTCCCACGCGATGATCCTCGAGGGCCGGAGCGACGAAGCCGGCGCGCTCCTCGACACCCTGCTGACGAGTGGTCGGCGCCACACGCCGGTCGACCGGGCCGACGCGTTGCAGATCCGCGCGGCGGCGGCCTGCGCGTCCGGAGACCTGCGGGTCGCGGAAACCAGCTTCGACCAGGCATTCGCGATCTTCGACAGCCTGAACGGGTCCGGCTCGGTGCGCACGCTCGACGCGCTCACCGCCCGCGCCGCCGCGCGCTGGGCGCTCGGACGTCGCGCGGATGCGCTCGCCGACGCGGAGCGCGGCGGACAGATCGCGGTCGACATCATGCGCACCGCCACCCGCGGCCTGTCCGAGGGCGAGGCGCTTGGGTACGAAGGCAGTCGCGTGTCGGGTCGCGACGTCATGCTCGCGCTCGCGGCCGATTCGGTCGGCGTCGGTGCCGACGCGCGCACGGCGGTGCTCGACGCGGTGGTGCAGTCGCGGCTCACGGTGCTCGACGAGCTGGCCGACGAATCGCGTGCCCTGCCGCGTGACGACGCATCGCTCGCCCCGCAGGTCCGCGAGCTCGAGGAGGCGCGCACCGAGCTGGCGAGGGAAATGGTGGCAGCGCTGCGCGAGGGGCGCCCGCCGGATTCGATGGTGGCCGCGGCGCGGGCGCGGCGCGACCAGGCCGAGCGCGCGCTGGCGGCCCGCAGCGGATCGTTCCGCGCGGTCGCGCGCCGTGCGTCGGCCGGCGGCGCCGGGATCGCGGCCGCGCTCCCGCCGGGCAGCGCCCTGGTTTCGTACGTGCGCTATCAGGATCCCCGCCGGATCCTCGACGTCGACACGCCGGCGGCCACGACCGTGACCCGTCCCGCCCGCTACGCGGCGCTGGTGCTGCGTGCCGGGCAGACGTCACCGACCGTCGTCCCGCTCGGCGATGCGGCCTCGCTCGAGACGACGATCGATGGCTGGGCGGTGGCGCTCGCGACTCCGCCGGTGGCCGCCACCGCTGGCGCGGAGGCCGCGCGGCGCCGCTGCGACGCGATCGGCAGCGCGGTGCGGGGACGGGTGTGGGATCCACTGGCGCGCGCGCTCGGCAGCGCCGACCCGGTGTTCGTGGTGCCGGACGGCGCCCTCCACCGCATCAACTTCGCCGCGCTGCCCGCGCAGGGCGGCCGCTATCTGGTCGAACGCGGGCCGCTCCTCCATCGCCTGACCGCGGAGCGGGATCTGCTGCCGTGGGACGGTCCCGCCGGCGGCGACGGACTGCTCGCACTCGGCGGCGTGGATTTCGACCGCACCACCGGTGACGCGTCGGCGTCCGAGCCGCTCGCAGTCGCCGGCATGCGCGCGGTGCGCTCGGCGATTCCCGATTCGCTGCGCGTGCGATTCACCAGCCTGCCCCAGACCGCGATCGAGGTCACCGAGGTCGCGCGCATCTGGCGCGAGGCGGGTGCGGCGGGCGCACCGATCGAGCTGACCGGACCGGCGGCAAGCGAGAGCGAGTTCAAGCGTCGCGCGTCCGGTCGGCGCTTCCTCCATCTCGCCACCCACGGGTTCGCGCTCGGCGCCGCCGCGCCGGCGCCGACCGACGGCACGCGCGGAATCGGCGGGGTCGGCACCGGCGTCGCGGGCGGTTCACGCCGCTCGGCGCCGCTGCTGCCGGGCCTCGCGCTGGCGGGCGCCAACGCGCCCGCCGACACCGCGGCCGAGGACGGATTCCTGACCGCCGAGGAGATCACCGCGCTCGACCTGTCGTCGGTCGAGTGGGCGGTGCTGTCGGCGTGCGAGACCGGTCGCAGCGATCCCGGTGCGGTCGAGGCGGTGCAGGGTCTGCATCGGTCGTTCCGCCGCGCCGGCGCGCGCACCGTGGTGGTCAGCCTGTGGGCGGTGGACGACGCCGCGACCCGCGCGTGGATGACGCACCTGTACCAGGAGCGCCTGCTCCGGAAACAGGACACCGCGGCCGCGGTGCGCGCGGCCTCGCGTGCGCTGCTCGCCGAGCGGCGGGCGAAGAAGCAGGACCTCCACCCGTTCCACTGGGCGGCGTTCGTCGCGTCGGGCGACTGGCGCTAGCGCCCGCGGGCGCTTCGAACGCCCGCTCTCAGCGCGCGACCTTGGGGAACTCGGTGCGCACCGCGTTCGAGATCCGCAGCTCGTCGAGCGCTCCGACGAACGCGTAGTAGGGATTCTGGTCGGACTGCTCGGCGCGCAGGTAGCCGCCGAACCCGGTCAGGTAGTTCACCTGCAGGTAGTTGCCGATCACGAGCGGCGACGGCGACTGCCGGATGCGTCCCGCGTATGCGTACTGCGAGTCGAGCAGACCGTCGAGGTAGAACTTGACGATCCGGCCGTCGAACGTGACCGCGACGTGGGTCCAGCGATCGAGACGCACCGGGCGCGCCGACACGAACAGGCGCCCCGCACCGGCGTCCTCGGGCATCAGGGCGAACACCAGCTTTCCGGGAATCGGGCCGGTCACCAGCGGGGCGAAGAACCCGGGACTCGCCAGCCGCGCGATCGGCGGGCGCAGCAGCTCGCCGCCGAGCGCGAACATCCAGCTCTGGTAGCCCGGCTCCTCGCTCCAGCACGCGGCGATCGGCGTCAGCTCGTACTGACCGAACGCGCTCGGATTGATCCACGTCTCGCAGGTGAACAGATCCGGCGGCTGGAGCACGGGATTGGTCGGGACGAACACGAACGACTGGAGCGAGCGCTGGAAGCGGCGGCCACCCGAGAAGCGCCCGAAGTCGGAGCGCGCGTCGATGCCGGCGGTGCCGTCGAGACGGAACGGGCCCGAGTCCCCGTTGCGGGCTCCGGCGGTCTCGTTGAACCGCCACAATCCGACCGTGATCGAATCGGCGGCCGGCGGCTGCTGGGCGTCGGAACGCGACCCCGACGCGCCGCCCTGGTGGGCGCCGCACCCGTGGGTCGCACTCACCAGCGCCAGCGCGAGCGTCGCAGCGACTCCGCGCGCGATCCGCGTCCGGGTCATCGTTCGCCTGCCAGCCGGCGCAGTGCCGCGCGCGCCTCGGCCGCTGCGGGCGCGTCGCCGATGGCCTGGTAGAGCTCGATCATGCGGCTCAATGTAGCAGGGTCGCGAGTCAGGCCGATCACCGGCCGCCACAGCTCGGCCGCCTCGCTCGGCTGCTGCATCATCAGGCGCGCCCAGCCGCGTCCCAGTCGCGCCTCCATGCTGCCCGGCAGCACCCCTTCGGCGCGGTCGAACGCCGCGGCCGCGTCCCGGAACTCGCCGGTCCGCAGGCACGATTCACCGAACAGCATCAGGGTCTCGCCATCGTCGGGGAAGCGGGCGAGGACGTGCGCGAGCGACGTGCGTGCCTCGGCGAACCGGCCCCACTTGAATGCCAGCCGGCCGCGGATCCGCCACGACCGGACTTCGGTCGAATCGACCAGCAGCCAGCCGCGCGCGCGGTGGTACGCGAGCGTGTCGGGACTCGTGAGGGCAGGCGTCAGCGTGCCAAAGCCGGGATCGATCCGGTAGAGCACCGCGGGCCGTCCGGCGGTCGCATGGCGCACCGTGAGTCCCGGCACCGCCAGGCTGGTGTCGAGCAGGTAGCCGAGCGCGGGACGCAGCTGGAGCTCGGGCCACGAGAAGAACAGCCACCGCGCGCCGTTTTCCTTCGCCGCCTCTGCCAGCGCGGGCAGCGAGTCGACGAACGGGAACGACCGCGCCTCCACGCCACCGTGGAAAGCGAGGTGAGGCTTGCGTGCGATCACGCGGTCGCCCGGCTGGCGCTCGGCCGCCAGCACCTTTGCCACCTCGAGCACCTGGACCGGCAGCTGGTCGATGGTGCGCGCGAGCATCGTGCGGGTCGCCAGCAGCGTGACCGTGAGCGTGGCCACCAGCAGGACCGCCTTGAGCCATCCGCGCCCGGTCGCCAGCGCGAAACGCGGCGAGGCGAAGAACATCGCCGCCAGCGCCAGGTACGCCGGCAGGATCGCGAGCGAGTAGCGCTCGGAATGGAAGGCGGGGACCAGCGCCAGGAACTGGAGGGCTCCCGCCAGCAGCAGCGGCCAGATCCGGCGCACGGTGCCGTCGAGCGCGCCGAGGATCAGGCCGAGTCCGGCCGCGACCGCGACCCACACGCCGAGCAGCACGCGGGCATCGAGCTTCAGGTGCTCGACCACGTTGCCGAGCTCGCGCGCGAACACCGCTCCCGGGTCGCGCGCGATCACGTCGCCCAGCGAGTGGAACTGGGACTGCATCGTGCGCTGGTAGTCGTCCCACACGATCCCCTGCGGGCGGGCGAACACGTCGAACGCGATGTTGTGATGGAGCTGGGAGGCGAACCGCGCTCCGTGCGCGAACGCGAACAGCGTCCACGGCAGCACCGGCAGGGCGAAGCCGGCGAGGAACGCGAGCGCCGCGCCGCGCCGCCGCGGATGGAGGGTGCCGCCGGCGACGATCGCGACCAGTCCGGCCACCAGCAGCACCGCCGCGTTGTAGCGGGTGAGGAAGGCGAGCCCCGCGAGCGCGCCGGCGAGCAGCGCGCCGCGGGTCCCGGAGGTGGTGAGCATTGCCAGCAGGGCGACCGACTGGAGCGCGAACGCGAGCGCGTCGGTGGTGGCCGAGAAGCCGTACCGGAGGAACGAGCCGTTGCACGCCAGCAGCAGAACGCCGGCGAGCGCGAGCCGCGCGTCGCCGCGGCGCGCGAGAATCCGCGACCACGCCCACGCGCCGAAGGTCATCGACACCGCCGACAGCAGCTCGGCCGCGGTCAGCAGATCGCGCACCACGAATCCGACCAGCGCGAGCGCGATCTCGTAGACCGGTCCGACCACCGCATAGCGCGAGGGATCGAGCCGGCCCGACTGGATCAGACGTGCCCCGTCGGCGTAGGCGCCGTAGAAGTCGGTCTCGGTGAAGTAATCGCCGATCCGGTGCGGACCGAGCGCGAAGATCAGCAGCGTGACGAACACCAGGCCGAGCACCACCTGGGTCAGGCGCTCGAGACGGAGCGCCGTCGCGGGTTCGAGCGGGCCGGCGTGGAGGCGGAGGCCCGCACCGCTCGGGCCGGATCGGGGCGTGGCGCGGCCGGGCGAACCACCGCGGGCGCGCGTTCGGGTCCGGTTCATCGGAGCCCGGGGCCCGGGCAGGGGTTGGGCATGGCCGGCGAGTCTATCGTGCGCCGCGAGCGGGTTGCCACCCGGCAAAGGCAACGCGGCGACGAGCGAACTCGCCGCCGCGTGCGGGAGGGTGCGGTCAGGGGAGGGCCGTCCCTCCGGGTTCCGGTTGGCCAACGTCGGGGATCGTTCGCCGGCGGGATCGATCGAGGGCGACGAGCGGGCGGGGGACCCGGCCCGTCACCGGTTCGCGGCCGACGGCGCGGGTGGGGAGACGCCGCGCTCACGTCCAGCCATCGAACCTCTTCACTTCTTCACGGCGACGAGCGGGTGGGGAGATCCGCTCGCCGCCGCCGCTCAGCGCGACCGCCGCTTCCGAAGAGCCGCGCCGACCGCCAGGAGTCCCATCGAAGCCAGCGCCATGGTCGTCGGCTCGGGAACCGGTTTGACCGTTCCATCCGTGACGGGTTCGACTGTGACCGGGATCTCGGTGTAGATCGGCCCTGCACCGTCACTGCCGGTGCTGCCGTCACTCTGTTCCTTGGGGGCAGGCCCTCCGGGCTTGACCTTGGTGGTGCCCGCCAGCGATCCCGGCTGGACGTACGCGAACACCGGGGCACTCAGCACCATCAACGCGCCCAGGATGATTACCGCTTTCCTCAACTTGAACCTCCGACCGGTTTGCGAGCAGCAAGGGGCCACGGGCGCTTACATACAGGCAAGCGATGTGCCGCGTTCACGCCGCATTCGCAGGCGCTTGCGCCGCTTGATGAAAGCGTCGCGTCGATCGTGCGACCCGCGCGTGCGCGCTCGCCGCGGCCGAAGAATCGTCAAGATCACCGACATACACGGGTGTGCGAGTGGCCCTGCGCGCCGACTCGTGGAAGGATCCGACGCGTGATCACGATCGCGTCATCGAAGGAGTGTCATGAGCGAGCATGAAGCGAACGAAGCGAATGGGTGGGTTGCCCCGGGTGATGCGGAGATCCGCGCATTCCTCGCCACCCGGCCGGTGATCGCGATGGTCGGCGCGTCGTCCCGTCCGGAGCGGCCGAGTCACGGCGTGATGGCGGAACTGCTGGTTGCCGGCTACGACGTGATCCCGGTGAATCCCAACGAGACCGCGGTGCACGGCGTGCGCGCGTTCCCGAGCCTGGCGGCGATCGGGCGCCCGGTCGACCTGGTCGACGTGTTCCGCCGCGACCAGCATCTGGTCGGGGTCGCGCACGAGGCGGTCGCGGTCGGCGCGCGCATGCTGTGGCTCCAGCTCGGCCTGGTGAGTCCCGAGGCGTACCGGATCGCGCGCGCGGCGGGCCTGATGGTGGTCATGGACCGCTGCCTGATCGTCGAGCATGACCGACTGATCGGATCCCGCCGATGAGCGACGTGCCGCCCCCGGGCCCGGCAGGTCCGGGGGTCGACCCGCAGGATCCGATCGGGCTGTGCCGGACCTGCGTGCACAGCCGCCAGGTCCCTTCGCGCACCACCCGGTTCTGGCTGTGCGGCCTGGCGGCGACCGATCCGCGCTTCCCTCGCTATCCGCGCCTGCCGGTCGTCCGGTGCGCCGGCTACCGGCGCACCGACGAGCTAGCAGGCTGCTGAAAAAGCCGAGGACAAGGCGGCGAGGGAGCGACGAGCGAGGTGTATCGTAAAGATACTCCGCAGCGAGGAGCGACCGAGCCAACGCAGTGATCGGGTTTTTCAGCAGCCTGCTAGGGCAGGATCACCAGGCGCGCGGTCCGCTGGAGACCCGGCGTCGCGAAGCGCACGAAGTAGAGCCCGGCAGGAACCGCCGCGCCTGCATCGTTGCGTCCATTCCAGTGGATGTTCGACAGGCCGGCCGCCCGCTCCCCGTCGATCAGCCGGGCGACGCGGCGTCCGCTGGCGTCGTAGACCGCGAGCGATACCCGCGCCGACTTCGGCAGGCCGAACTGGAACTCGGTGCCGCTGCCGCGCAGCGGATTGGGACGCGGCGGCGCGAACGACAACGGCGCCCCGACCGGTTCGCCGGGCACGCCGACCGTCGACTGGGTTCCCGCCACCAGATGCAGGACGAGATCGGATGCGTCCACCCCGCCCGGGAGCGGCTCGTCCGCGGTGGTGAAGACCAGCGTCGCCTCGTAGGTGGCATTGGGCGCCGCCCCGGTGGAGTCGAAGGCCACCGTCCAGGTATGGCCGAGCCCGCCGATCAGGGTCGGGGTGAACCCGCCGACCAGCGCGAAGCGCGCGGCGTCGGGTCCGGTGATCCCGCCGTCGAGCACCGACAGCTGCGCCTGGAGGGCGTCGAAACCGAGGTCGTGAACGCGCCGGCTCTGTTCGACCGCGAGCCCCGGATCCAGCGACCCGAACTTCAGCGTGTCTTCGGTCACCACCACCTGCGAGTCGAGTGACGCGACCGCGTGCCGGAGCACGCGTCCCGACAGCAGGACGGTCTTGTTCAGCGAGTCGGGATCGTCGGTCGCGACGGTGAGCGGGGTCGTGAAGGCTCCGGCGGTGACGGTCGACAGCGACAACGTGTGCAGGTTTCCGGCGCCGGCGGCCGCCGAGAACGAACCGGGCGGCGCGCTCCAGGGGGCCGCGACCGAGAGCGAATAGTCGAGGTCGTCGCCCGGGACCGCCGCCGCGTTGTTCACGGTCAGGTTCTGGTCGTGGGGCGCGGCGCCCTGGATCACGGTCGGGAAGTCGAGCTGCGAGATCGCCGACACCCGCGAAGGCAGCCGCAGGTCCATCACCACCGGCAGGTGGTCGGACGCCGCCCACAGGGCGTTGGCGATGGTCTGGCCGACGGCGTTGTTGGGGAACGTGTTGATGTCCTGGTTGTAGTGAAGGCCGTCGTTGCCGTACGCGAAGCAGGCCTGGACGTCGAGGCCCTCGCCGTTCTGGATGCCGGTCGAGGTCAGGATCAGATCGAACCGGTCATCCACCCCGCCGCCCGAGAACTGGGGATCCGGCACGTAGACCGGACAGTTCAAGCACGGCGCCTGGGTGTAGTAGGGCGACCAGCCGGAGACGACGTGCCAGTTCTGGCTGCCGCCCATGACCGGGATCGGATCGGCGCAGCGCCCGTCGTTGTCGGGTTGCGACTCGGTCAGCCGCTGATAGGCGCCCTCGTACGAGCCGTAGAGGTTGTAGTCGCCGCCGATCAGGAAGTTCGGACCGACCACCACCTGGTTCACGCTGTTGAGCGTGTTCCGGATCTCGCCGCCCTCGAGGCGGCGCGTGGTCGAGTCGGGAGTGCCGGGACCGCCCGCCTTGAGGTGGACCGAGTAGAAACGGAACCACGCGGGATTGGTCAGGTAGCCGACCGGTTTGACCAGGCACTGGAGCACGCGGCGAGGGCCCGAGGGCGGCAGGAACGAGCCGACGTTGGTGATGTCGACCTTGGACGGCTTCCAGAACACCGCCATGTACTCGCCGGCCTGGACGTCGATCGCGCTCGTCCCGGTCCACTGCCCGGGCTCGTTCACGTTCAGCACGTTGGTCAGGAACGAATCGCGCGACGCGACCGAGTTCAGCTCCTGGGTGATCACGACGTCGGCGCCGATTCCCGCCATGACGGTGCGAAACGCGGGCTGCCGTTGCGTGATCGTGTTGGCCGAATGGTTGTAGTGGAGCAGGTTCCAGGTCACGACCCGCAGGGCATGGGCCGGCGTCGGGACGGCAAGGAGGAGTCCCAGCGCCAGCATCATGCCCGGATGAACTCGGCGAACCGCGTTTCGTTCCATCGTCACCTCACGACCGCGAGCCGCGCGGTCTGCATCGGCAGACCGTCGCCGCTCAGGCGGACGAAGTAGAGGCCCGCACCCGCCGGAGCGCCGCTCTCGTGGCGGCCGTTCCAGGTGGCCGACCAGCGGCCTGGTGCGAACGCATGGCTCGCCAGCGTCGCGACGCGGCGGCCGGAGAGATCGAACACCTCGAGTCTCACGTCCGCGGCGCGGGCGAGGTCGAAGTGCACGGTGCTGGTTCCCCGCAGGGGGTTGGGGAACGGTGCATGGAGCCGGGTGGTCGTCGGCACATCGCCGGCGCCGGTCCCGGTGGTGCTGCCGGGGGTGAGCTGCGCGGTCAGCGTGACCTGCACGTCGGCCCGCGCGAGCCCGCCCGGCAGCGCCTGGTCGGCGCTCTGGATCACGAGCGTGGCCTCGTACAGCGAGTCGCGGGTCGCGCCCGCGTCGTCGAAGTGGATGGTGTAGGTCTCGCCGATCCCGGCGAGCTGGATCGGCGCGGTGCCGCCCACGATCGTGAACCGGCCATCGCCGCCGACCACCGACGCGCTCGCGACCGCGAGCTGCGCCTGCAGGGCGTCGTAGCCCTGGTTGTGGACGCGGAGCTCGCCATCGCTGAAGCCGCTCGGATCGTGGACGCCGAAGTCGAGTGCGCCCGCGGTCACGACCGACGCCGAATCGAGGGACGGCGAAGCGTGGCGCAGCACCGTGCCCGACAGACCGACGTTGAAGTTCGGCGCGTCGAGCGAGTTCGAGTGAACGGTCGCGGTGCCGGTCTTTCCGCCGGGCGTGCTGGTATCCATGCCGAGCGAGTGGCTGTCCGATCCCGGTCCTGCGAGTCGCGTGAAGCTCCCGCCCGGCGCGGTGAAGCCGGCGGTGGCGGTCAGGGTGTACTCGAGCGTGTCGGCCGGCGGCGTGGCGGGATTGCCGACCGTCCAATTCGTGGTGGCGGTCGCGCCGGTGATCACGGTGCCGAACGCGAACGGTCCGCCGCTGACGGTCACGCGCGCCGGCAGCGAAATGTCGAACCGCAGCGGCATGTGGTCGGCGGCCTTGATCAGTGCGTCGGCGTAGGCGGCGCCCTCGGGAATGGTCGGGGCGTCGGTGATGTTCTTGTTCAGGTGCAGCCCGTCGTTCCCGACCACGATATAGGTGCCGGGGATCAGGTCGATGCCGTCGCCATCGTTCCAGTTGGGGGTGGGGAACACGAAGTCGAAGCGGTCGTCCATCCCGCCGGTCGCTGCGCCGCTCGCGCACAGTGCGCCGCCCGACAGGCACGGGGACTGGGTGTGGATGTTCACGAAACTCGCGTTGTCGTGCCAGTTCTGGACCACCGCGGTCGGGTTCAGCGGGTCCATCACCCGGCCGTCGTTGTCGGCCTGACTCTCCAGCAGCTTCCAGTACGCCGACTCGTCCGAGCCGCGATAGAAGTTGAAATCGCCGAGCGTAACGAGATGGGTGCCGGGCGGCGCCGCGTTCATGCTGTCGCGCAGGCCGGTCGCTTCCGCAAGCCGCTGTGCACGCTCGGCCGAACCATCGGACGCCTTGAGATGAACGCCGTAGAACCGGATCTCGGCCGCCCCCGAGTTGTATCCGACCGGCTTCATCCGCCACACGTGCACCAGCCGCAGCAGATTCGCCTGGTTGGGGAAGAACGCCCAGTGACCGACCATCTGGAACTTCGAGGTCTTGTAGTACAGCGCGTTGTTGGTGTCGTTGCCGTCGGTGAACGGCGCTGCCGACCACTGCCCCGGCTCGAGCGTGTTGAGGACGCTGTTCAGGAACTCGTCCACCCCGGCCTGGCTCTGCATCTCGCCCACCACCACCACGTCCGCGCCGAGCGGGCTCAGGATGGTGCGGAAGAGCGGATCTCGCGACGCCCCTGTCGAACCCGGGTAGTTGAGGATGTTGTAGCTGACGACCCGCACCGCGTGGGCCGCGGGCGCGCCGGCGAACAGCATCAGGATGGCGAACAGACAGGTGCGCGTATGCCGCGCGACCCAGGGCTCGGGGGCCATGAGACTCCTGCGCAGGATGCAAAAATGGACCGGAGCGCCAAGGGCACGGCCCCCTGGACGGCGTCACGGCTGGGGAATGTCCAGCTGAATGGCTACAAGCGTACGGTACCGGCCGAACGCCCCACAACCCGCGATTTCCGCGGGTTCAGCGGCACAGCCAGGTCGCGAGCGCGAGAGAAACCGAGGCCAGGAACACCCACTGGAGCGTCGCGGCCGCGATCGGCCGGATCCCCGCCTCGCGCACGTCGTGGAACCCGGTCTGCAGCCCGACGCCCGCCATGCCCACGCACAGCAGCCACAGGTCCGCCCGCCGCAGTGCGTCGAGCCACGGGGCCGGGACGACGCCGATCGAGTTGATCACCGCGAACACCAGGAACAGCACCAGGAACCACGGCACCGGCGCGACCTGCGCGGCGCCCGCGTGCTGGTGGTGACGCCGCAGATCGGCGGCCAGCATCAGAACCACCGGGGCGAGCAGGGCGATGCGCGCGAGCTTCACCACGGTCGCGACGCGCGCGGCCTCGTCGCTGACGCCGAAGCCCGCCGCCACCACCTGCGCCATCTCGTGGAGGCTCGCGCCGTCCCACACGCCGTACACGA
>Ga0111539_10009300_pt1 | contig 12408 bp, 9 predicted proteins | sample RhiMethybrSRZTD1_FD_79667 | JGI IMG/M metagenome (GOLD analysis project Ga0111539, IMG submission 79667) | Populus rhizosphere microbial communities from Tennessee, USA - Rhizosphere MetaG P. TD hybrid SRZTD1 (version 2) (version 2) | ecosystem: Host-associated > Plants > Roots > Rhizosphere >...
ATGGTGGGCGCTCGCGTCGAGCGCGCTCATGTTGCTGCTGGCCGCGGCGACGGCTCGCGCCCAACCCGCCACCCAGGATCTCGCATCAGAATTCGCCGGCCGCGTCGCGGCCGCGATCGCGCCGGGTGCGGCGGTGCATCTGGTCTGCACCGGCGATGACGGCCGGACTCAACTCGATCTGGGTCGATCGCTCGCCGCCCGAGGCATCCGCCTCGCCGAGTTGCGGGACGGCGCGACGACGGTCCGCTGCAGCTGTCTGGAAAACCTCAGGGAGTATGCCTGCATCGCCGACATCGGTGAGGGCGCCGCGCGGCGTGTCGTCACCGCGACGCGCGCGAAAGACAGCGGCGGCCGTTCAGTGCCGAAGCCAATCGTCGCGCTTCAACTGCGGCCGCTTCACACGCAACGCGATCCGATCCTCGACGTGACGATGGCCGGAGCGTCGCTGCTCGTGCTGACGCCCACGACGGTGACGCGGATTCCGCTTCCAGGACAACCGGCGGTCGCGCCGCAGTCAGCGGCGGTCACCACGGGACGCGTCTGGCCACGGGACCTGCGGGGGCATCTGCGGGCCGACGGCGACGCGTTCCAGGTGTTCCTGCCCGGCGTCACCTGCCGCGGCACGTCGACGCCGTTCGCGCTGGCGTGCGCCGACGAGGGGGAGTCGTGGCCGATCGGCATCGAGAACGCCGGCATGGCGGCAAGCCGGAACACCTTTGCGACGCCCGAAGGCTTCTCGTTTTACGAGGCGGCGCCGCTCGACGGCGGGCAATGGCTCGTGGTCGACCAGCAGGGGACGCTGACGTTTCTGGACGCGCAACGCCGGGTGGTTGCCCGAGGCGATGCCACCGATCACGTCGCGGCGTTGCGGAGCGCCTGCGCGCCAGGCTCGTATGTCGTCACCGCGCGACGCTCTCCGGACGCGGACGGCGCCGACGTGCTGCGCCTGGCCCGTGTCGTGGGCGGTTCGCTGGTACCGGAAGCCTCGACGATCGCCTTGCCTGGCGTTCTGACCGCGTTGTGGTCGGCGCGGGTGCCGTCGCGCCCGCCGGAGGATCGCGAGGCGGTCGCCGTGGTGCACGATGTTCAGACCGGACGTTATGAAGCGTTTCATCTCAGTCTGTCTTGCGCTCGCTAGCGTCGGTCTGGCGAATCGCGTCGTCCAGGGCGCGCGGCCTCGCTATGGCGGCACTCTGCGTGTCGAGGTCGAGGCGACGATCAGGTCGCTTGATCCCGCCGCCGCGACCAGTGACACCGCGGAGGCTGCGGCGCGCGCACGCGCGATGGGACTCGTCTTCGAGCCGCTCGTCACGATTGATGAACATGGACTGCAACCGATGCTGGCGACGTCGTGGGAAAGCGATCCTCGCGGCGCGCGCTGGCAGTTCCGCCTCAGATCGGGCGTACAGCTCCACGACGGGTCAACGCTCGAAGCGTGGCACGTCGCGTCCGCGTTGCGTGTGAGTGAACCGGCCTGGATGATTGCGGTCGAGTCCGGCGCCGTCGTCATCAGCCCGCGCGAACCGCTGCCCGATCTTCCCTGGCTGCTGACCGACATGCGCCACGCCGTTGTCGTTCGTGGCTCCGGCGGCGCGCTTGCCGGCACGGGGCCGTTTCGACTCGAGTCGCGCGAGCCGGGGCGCCTGTCGCTGCGGGCCCACGACGCCTATTGGAAGGGGCGGCCGTTCGTCGACGCGATTCGCATCGAGATGGGACGCTCGGCCGCGTCTCAACTCAGCGATCTCGAAGGTGGCCGCGCCGATGTCGTCGCCGCGAGCGCACTCGACGTCCGCCGCATCACCCAGCGCGGGCTCCACGTCGCCGCGTCGCGTCCGCTCGACGCGATCGCCGTCGTGTTCGAGCCGCATCGTTCCACGGAGACGGCGCTGGCGTGGCGTCGCACGCTGAGCGCGGCGGTCAATCGCGCATCGATGAGCGCCGTGCTGCTCCAGCGGCTGGCGGAGCCGGCAGACGCGCTCGTGCCGCAGTGGGTGTCCGGCTATGCGCCACTCTTCGCCTCCGATCGCGGAACGACGCTGTCGAGGGCGGCCATCGCCGCACTGCCGACCGATCAGCGCGAGTTGACACTTCGTGTGGACGCATCCGATTCGCTCGCGCATGCGATCGCCGATCGCATCGCGGTCGACGCTCGAGAGATGGGGTTCGTCCTCAAGGTGCAGGCACCGGCGGGGCTGGCGCCTCGTCCGGACGCCAGGCTGGTGCGGGTCCGAGTCCCGAGCACGTCGCCCGACCGCGCGCTCGCGGCGTCGATCGAACGGACGGCGAATCGTGACGGCAGCCCGACGCAAGCCGCGCTTCCGCCGGCCGCCGCACTGGACGCCGTCTACCAGGCAGAGAGTCAGCTGCTCGAGCGATTCGTCGTCGTGCCGATCGTGCACCTGCCGGACATCTACGGCTTCGGCGACCGCGTGGGCACCTGGAACCGGCCAGCCATAAGCGCGTCTGGCGCCTGGAACTTCGCCGATGTCTGGCTGAGGAGCGGTGCGCCGTGAGACTTCGGACGCGGCTGTTCCTGTTGGTCGGAGGCGTCGTCGCGGTCGCCGTGACGTTGGTCACCTGGAGCATCTCGACCAGCGCGCGACGATCGTTCGAGACGCTCGATCGGCAACGGACCGACGCGCTGGTCCTGCAGTTCCGCCGAGAGCTCGCCACTCAGCGGGAAGACGTCAAGCGGCGGCTCGATCGCCTGGCGTCGACAGACGTTCTCCTTCGCACCGCGCACGAGATCGCACGGCGCGGCACTGACTACGCACCCTTCGTCAACGAGGCCGCGTCCCTCGCGGCTCTCCAGGGCCTCGACTTCCTGGACCTCGTGGCGGACGACGGGACGATCATTTCGTCCGCGCACTGGCCGGCGCGGTTCGGCTATCGCCAGGCGTGGGCGACGAACCGCCGCGACGGCCCAGCCGGCGAGGCGTTCTTGCAGACGATCGATCTGCCTGGTGAGACGGCGCTCGGCCTCGTCGCGGTCCGCGGCGTGCCGTCGAGTGGGCGAACGATCTACATCGCCGGCGGCCGCCGGCTGGATCAAGAATTCCTCAAGTCGCTCCAGCTGCCGCCGGGTATGCGCGCCTTGTTGTACCGGAATGTCGATGCTGAGGGCTCGCGCCAGCCGCTGGTCGATGCCTCCGGACAGCGGCTCCAGGCGGCGGAGCTCCAGCCGCTGATCGGTCGCGTGAAGCAGACCGGACAGGAGCACGCCGGGACGGTGCAGTGGCCCGATGGTCCAGAGACGGTGCATGCGATTCCGTTGACCGGCGCCGGCGGCGGCGTTCTTGGCGTGTTGCTCGTCGCCAGCTCGGGCCGCGAGCTTGCCGCCTTGATGTCCCGCATCCGGTGGAGCGGTATCGGTCTGGGCCTTCTCGGCGTCATCATTGGGTCGGCGCTCAGCTACGTCGTCTCCGCCAGGGTGACGCGTCCGGTGGAACAGATCGCCGATGCCGCGCGGCAGGTTGCCGCCGGCGATTGGAACGTCCGGGTGGGAAGCGTGCACAGCTCCGGGGAGATCGGCGAGCTGGCGCAGGCGTTCGACGGCATGGCCGGTCAACTCGTCGAGCAGCGCGAACGGCTGGTACAGGCCGAACGCGTCGCCGCATGGCGGGAGCTGGCGCGGCGTCTCGCGCACGAGCTGAAGAATCCGCTTTTCCCGCTGCGTCTGACGGTCGACAACCTCCGGCGGGCCCGAACGCTGCCGCCGCCGGAGTTCGAGGAGGTCCTCGACGAGAGTCTGGCCACGCTCACGACCGGCTTTGCCAATCTGAACACCGTTGTCGGCGGCTTCAGCGAGTTTGCGAGGATGCCGGCGCCGGCGTTCGCGATGGTGGCTCCCAACGAAGTCGTCGAGCGCGTCGTCGCGTTGTTGCGCGCCCAGATGCAGGCGCCGGGGCGTCCGCCGATTGCGGTGACGCTCGATCTCGACCCGTCTCGCGAGCCAATCCGCGCGGATGGCGAACAGTTGGGACGCGTCGTCCAGAATCTGTTATTGAACGCCATCGACGCCATGCCGCAGGGCGGGCAGCTGCGGGTGCGAACCGAACGCAACGGCGCCTCGTTCCGCCTGGACGTCACGGACACGGGCGAGGGCCTCACCGAAGAGGAGCGTCAGCGTCTGTTCACTCCGTACTACACGACGAAACAGCATGGCACTGGCCTGGGCCTGGCGATCGTGCAGTCGGTCGTCACCGACCATTTCGGGAAGGTCTGGGTCGAGAGCGTCCGGGGCGAGGGGACGACTTTTCATATCGAGCTGCCAACCGGCGGGCAGCCCAACGGGGCCAACGCATGATCCGTGTGCTGATCGTCGACGACGACGCGTCGACGCTGGCGTCCATCTCGCGCACCTTCCGGCTGGCCGGCCACGAGCCGGTCGTCTGCGACAACGCCGCCCGGGCGATCGCGCTGCTGCAGCAGGAGCGGTTCGACATCGTCTTTTCTGACGTCGTGATGCCGGGCAAGGATGGTCTGTCGATGCTCGCCGATCTGCGGGAGCTCGGCGTGATGACGCCAATCATCATGATTTCCGGGCAGGCGACCGTCGACATGGCCGTCCGCGCCACACGTCTGGGCGCCCTCGACTTTCTCGAGAAGCCAATCTCCGCCGAAAAGCTCCTGCTGACGGTCGAGAACGCGCTGAAACTAGTGCGGCTCGAGGAGGAGAACCGCCAGCTTCGCCGCCGTGTCGGCCGTCACGACGTGATCTGGGCCAGCGACGCGATGCAGCGGGTGATGGCGCAGGTCGATCGCGTGGCCCCGACCGAATCGCGCGTCTGCATTCTCGGAGAGACCGGCACCGGCAAGGAACTGGTAGCGCGGGCGGTGCACGAGCGCAGCGCACGGCGCGAGCGGCCGTTCGTGACGGTCAACTGCGCCGCCGTGCCGACCGAGCTGATCGAGTCCGAGCTGTTCGGTCACGAGAAAGGCGCGTTTACCGGTGCTGCGGCCCGTCATCTGGGGAAGTTCGAGCAGGCCCACGGCGGCACGTTGTTCCTGGATGAAGTGGGCGACATGCCGGCGGCGATGCAGGCCAAGCTGCTGCGGCTCCTGCAGGAAGGCGAGCTCGAACGTGTAGGCGGCGAACGGCCGATCGCCGTGAACGCGCGGGTCATTGTCGCGACGCATCGCGACCTCGAGCTGCTGGTGCAGAAGGGCACGTTTCGCGAGGACTTGTACCATCGCATCTTCGTCTTCCCGATCGTGATGCCGCCGCTGCGCGACCGTTCGGAAGACATTCCCGTGCTGGCGGAACATTTTGCCCGGCAGGTCGCAGAACAGAACGGATGGAAGCCGCGCGGCTTCGAACGTGAAGCCATCAACGAGTTGGTCCGCTACGCCTGGCCGGGGAACGTCCGCGAGCTCAGGAACGTCGTGGAACGCTTGCTTCTGCTGACCGACGATGCGGTCGATGTGACGACGGTGCGGCAGGTGCTCGCCGGCCGTCACGCGAAGCCGGTGGAGCAGCGGGGATCCGGCACGCTCGCGGATCGCGTCCAGGCGTTCGAGCGCGAGGTGGTGGTCCAGGAACTGAGCGCGCACGGACACCGCGCCACCGAAACCGCCCGCGCCCTCGGGCTCGAGCGCAGCCATCTGTATAAGAAATGTCAGCAGCTGGGCATCGACATCAAGGGTGAGAGGAAGTAGTTGCCCGTTTCAATCCAAGCCACGTCGAGAGGCCGGTCAGGCACAGCACGCCGGTGACGGGTTCGGGGACCGTGGTTGGTGGCGAGGACTGATCGAGCGCCGTCAGCGTGGCGCCGTCGAGGCCGGTTACTGCGATCGCCCCACCCGCGCCGTTACCGAGCGCGTTGACGGCGCTGACTCCCACGGTCGTCGATTGGCTGCCCGGCAACGCCCCCACCGTGAACGCCAATGCAGCGAGCGTGACGGGATCCCCTTGAAGAACGTCGAGCTGCGCCGCCGTCAACGTGCTGACGACCGCGAGATTCAGCACGCCGGGGCTGACGAGTCCCAGGCTGAAGTCGAGCGCCTGGCCGCCCGGAATCGATCCGAGCGCGCCGGTCAGCGCGAAGCTGTCGAGCGTGAGCACCGCCGCGTCGTAGCTGATGTCGAAGTCATAGTCGCCGATCACGGCTCCGGCCAGGTCCGAGACGAGCAGATCGAGTGAGACCGTGTTGCCAGGTGAAACCGTCTGGCTGCCGGGGATCAGCTGAATCGACGCGGCCCGAGCGTCGGCGACTCCGATCGACAGGGCGGCGCACAGCGCGATGATGAGGCGCGTCATGATGTTCTCCGTCTACGGGTTGCACTGCGCCTTCGTGCACTGCAGCGTGCAGGCACGGGCGTCGTTGGCGTTGATGAAACGGTCGGCGTTGATATCTCTGGGGTCGCCGGGCGAGGCGGCGCGGTTTCGCACGGCCATGATCAGCGCCACGTCGTTGCGATCGATGTCGTGGTCGTTGTCGAGATCGCAGGCCATCGACGGGCCGACCTCGTTGCGGAAGTAGCCGTAGAACTTGTTCACGCAGGGGACGCCTGCCGGCAGCGTCAGCGGCTCGAGTACCGCCGATCGCGGAATGGTGATGGACGGCAGCGCCGAAAAGTCGCTGACGCACGGCAGCATCGGCGGATAGAACGTCTTGCCGCTCTGCGTCAACTTGGCGGACATCAGCGCCTTCACCTGCGTCGGGCCGGTACCGTCCGGGACGAACTGCTGAAACGTCAGACCGAAGTGATAGGTGACGCCGGCGATTGGCGCACCGGCGGGCAGGTCGAAGATCGCCAGCTGTCGGCCTGGGCCAGGCGTCAGCGTATGCGTGTCGTCCACCGGCACATAAGACAGGGCGGGATAGACACTCAGCGGCCCGGTGTGACCGGCGCCGTCGTCGTAGGTGCCGGCGATGTTGATGGCTGCCGCCGGCAGCTCGACGATCATGGGATCCGCAATCGCTCCGAGGATCAACCCCAGCTCGCTTGCCATCGACGCGGTGGAGGTGATCGGCACGCCATTCACGAAGTACTGGCACGAGACTGTGCCCCCTATCGTGGTGCAGAGACCTAGAGTGGCATGGGTGTCGATCGCGGTGAACACCGCGTCGACGAAATCGCTGACGTCTTCGATGATTTCGCGACCGATTGTCACTTGCAGGAAACAGCCGACGCTGGTGATGGAGACGAGGCAGGCAAGGGCCAGTCCACGCAGCCGATTTCGCATATAAAGCTCCCAGCACTGGTACAGGCGCATTCGAAGTCCCGACCGGACCATCGGCCTATCCGGCCGGTAAAATGGTCCCGTGACCGGGGACGTCACGCGACTGCTGGAACGCTGGGGCGCGGGCGACCGTGAGGCGAGCGCCGAGCTGATCGCGCTCGTGTACCAGGAGTTACACGCGATGGCCCGCAGCCAGATGCGGCGCGAGCGTCCTGGCCATACGCTTCAATGCACCGCGCTCGTCCACGAAGCCTACCTGCGCCTGGCGGCGCTCGATGCGGCCCGCTGGCAGAACCGGGCGCAATTCTTCGCGATCTCGGCCCGTGTGATGCGGCATATTCTGGTCGACCACGCACGGGCGCGGAAGGCGAACAAGCGCGGCGGCGATGCGGAGGTCGTGCAGCTCGACGAGGCACTCACGGTGCCGGCGCCGGAGAACGTCGATCTTGTCGCGCTGGACCGCTCACTCGAGAAGCTGGCCGCGATCGACGAGCGGAAAGTTCGCGTCGTCGAGCTGCGTTACTTCGGGGGGTTGTCAATCGACGAGACTGCCGAAGCAACCGGCTGTTCGCCGATGACGGTCAAGCGCGACTGGGCGATCGCGAAGGCGTGGCTGTTTAGGGATCTATCGAGCTGATCTGAAGGAAAGCAGCATGGACACGGCGCTGTGGCAACGGGTCCAGGAAGTGTTCGCTGACACCATCGAATTGCCAGTCGACGTGCGGCAGTCGCATCTCGCGGCCGCGTGCGCCGGCAACCCGGATCTCCTCGCGGAAGTGACGTCGCTGCTCGAGGCGCACCGGCGCGCCGGCGCTTTCATCGAGTCTGTCCCCGACCACATCGGGCCGTACCGGATCGAGGAGGAAATTGGCCAGGGCGGAATGGGCACCGTCTACCGTGCCAGCCGCGACGACGGGCAGTTCCGTCACCAGGTGGCGGTCAAAATCCTGAGTCTCGCGGCGACGCCGTCGCTGTACCGCCGGTTCCTCGACGAGCAGCAGATCCTCGCGAACCTCTCGCACGCCAACATCGCCCGGCTGCTGGACGGCGGCATCACGCGTTCCGGACTGTCGTACATCGTCATGGAGTTCATCGAGGGCGAGCCGATCGATCGGTATTGTGAGAGCCGCCCGGTCAGCGAGCGCCTTCGGCTGTTTCGCACGGTGTGCGCCGCGGTTCACCACGCACACCAGAACCTGATCGTGCACCGCGACCTCAAGCCGGCGAACGTCCTCGTCACGGCTGATGGCGCGCCGAAACTCCTCGATTTCGGCGTCGCGAAGATGCTGTCACCGGATCAACGGCGGTCGGACGTCACGATCGTCCAGGCGATGACTCCCGAATATGCGAGCCCCGAGCAGATTCGCGGCGGTCTGGTGTCGACCGCCAGCGACGTCTACTCGCTCGGAACCATCCTCTACGAACTGCTGACCGGCCGGCGTCCGTACCTCCTCGACGGAAGGACCTACGACGAGATCCGTCACGTGGTATGCGATCTGCCGATCGAGAAGCCGGCGACCGGCTCGTCGGATCTCGATGCGATCGTGTCGAAGGCGATGCGGAAGGAGCCGACCGATCGCTATCCGTCGGCCGAAGCGCTGTCCGCCGACATCGAGCGGTACCTCTCGACGCGCCCGGTTGACGCGCGGCGAGGGGCCAAATGGTACGTGTTGTCGAGGTTCGTGCTTCGCCACCGCGTTGCCGTGGCGACAGCAGCGGTGGTCGCAGGACTGCTCGGCGGCGCTGTGGCGATGACGCTCTACCAGTCACGCCTGGCGCAGCGCCGGTTCGAGGCCGTGCGGCAGCTGGCGAGCTCGGTCATGTTCGACATCCATGACGCGGTGGCTCCGCTTCCAGGGTCGACGGCCGTCCGCAAACAGATTGTTTCGAGCGCACTGACGCATCTCGACAGGCTGGCGCGCGACGTCGGCGGCGATCCGGAACTGCAACTCGAGCTCGGCAAGGCCTATCTGCGTCTGGGCGATGTGCAGGGTTTGCAGTCGCAGGCGAACCTTGGCGACCCCATCGGCGCGCTCGAGAGCTTCAAGAAAGCACATGGGCTTCTGACCGGCATCAGAGATCGCGCCACCAATGCCGACGCGACGCACGCGCTTGCCGAGGTCAGCCGTCACGGCGCCGCCGTGCTGATGTTCACGCGTCAGGCTGACGAGGCCCGCCGGTGGGCGGACGAGAGCGTGACACTGCTCGAGGGGCTCGTCACCAGGAATCCCGCAGACGCGCACCGGCGTGAACTGGCCGCCTCGTACAGCATCATGGCCGACGCCACAGACAGCCTCGACTATCGGTTGAAGGGGCTGGCGATCGTGGAAGCCCTGCTGGTCAAGGCGCCAGACGACGAGAATCTCCAGCGCGACGTTGCGCTCGCCCACAAGAACATCGCGTCGCCCCTCGTTCGGGTCAGCGAAGGGGATCGCGCCATTCGGCACCTTCGCCGCGCGGAAGAGATCGATATGGCGCGCGTGGCGGCACATCCCGAGAGCCGCCAGGCGAATCTCGACTTGTCGTTCGACTACAGCCAGAACGGCATGTTCTACTTCAATCGGCGTCTGTTCGATACGGCCCTCGAGAATTTTCAGAAAGCGCTTGCTATCCGATTGCGCCTCGCCGCCTCCGATCCCTCTGATGCGCGCCTTCGCGACCGAATCGTCTACCTATACATGCGCGTCGGCCAGACGTTGATGGGCATGAACAGGGCGATCGACGCGCTCCCGGCGTTCGAACAGGCGCGGCGGGTCAGCGAAGCGCTGCTGGCCGTGGAGCCACGGCATCCGCAATACCGCTCCAACGTCGCAGGATCTCAGCACAGCGTCGGCGACGCTGAATCGGCGCTGAGCCGCCGTACTGCCGCGTGCGCGGCGTGGCGTGAAGGGTTCCGAATCTACTCCGGTCTGGAACAGGAGGGTAAGCTTCGCGAGACAGAGCGCGATGACTTCGAAGAGCTGCGGATTCGCCTGACGTCGTGCTCGTAGGCCAGGCCGCCGAATCCAATCGGGTGATCACTCATTCGGATCGCAGATCGTGCCGAACTGGTAGCCGCTGGCGCGCAGTTCCGGCAGCAGCCGTGCGATGGCTTCGACCGTGTGCCGCTGATCCGCGAACGGCGCCGACTCGTCGCCGTCGTGCATGACGACGATGTCGCCGTTGCCGATGCGATGGCGAACGCGATTGTAGGCGGAGTCGCCGGTGCGGCGCTGAAACCAGTTCCAATCCCACAACATCCAGCTCCAGCCGATCATCCGGTAGTCGATTTTCTTCAGTCCCGCGTACATCGACCAGCTGCGCCAGCCCGCATGCGGACGAAACGCGCGGCACGGACGCCGCCCCGCGACCTGCTCGATGCGATCCGCGGCGGCCATCACCGTGCGCGCGAACCTGTCCGGCGACATCAACATGTAGGCGCGCGTGTGCGAGTGCACGGCGACAGCGTGTCCTTCGGCGAACATCCGCTGGACGAGCGGAGCGGTGTCCGCCGTGATGTGACGATCGATCAGAAAGAAGGTCGCGCGTGCGCCGCCGCGCGCCAGCACGTCGAGGAGATCCGGCGTCGTCGTCGGATTCGGGCCGTCGTCGAAGGTCAGGTAGACGGCGGGCGGCGTGCGCCGCGGCATGTGCCAGACGGATCGGTCACCGACGATGGCATCGAACAGGAACGGGGCAGGAGCCGTGTGGGCGAGTGCCAGGACGCCGACGCCGATGGCAACAAAGAGCCACATCACGGCAATGAATGATTTGGTGATTTAGTGACTTGGTGATCGGACCGCCGGCAGCAGCTCGGCGAGCGCCGCCTTCAACGCGTTCATGCCCGCGCGGTCGCCGCGATGGTGGCCCATGCGAACGACCACCAGGTCGTGCGTCGGGATGATAACCACGCGCTGGCCGCCCGCGCCGTTCATGAAGTAGGACGTCTTCGGGATCGGCCAGGCACCGTCGCCGTTGACCCAGAACAGCCCGCCGTAGACTGGCGTCTTCCACGCGGGAGCGGGCGTACTCACGAATTTCGACCAGCCCTCAGGCAGCAGACGCTGCCCCTGCCACACACCGTCCTGCAGATACAGCAGGCCGAGCCGCGCCCAGTTGCGCGGCGTACCGTAGTCGTAGCCGGAGAGGAGGAAGTTGCCGTACGGATCGGTTTCGAGCACCTGCCGGCGGATGCCGACTTTGTCGAACAGCGCGCGTTGCGGGTAGGTCAGGTAGTCTTCGCCACGTCTGGTGACGGCCTGCTTCACCAGCCAGCCAACCATCAGCGGATCCGAGTTCCGATAGCGCCCTTCCGTGTTCGGAGGAAACTGCTGCGGCCGCGTCATCGAGTGCTTGAAGGCGTCGATGGCGCCCGTGTAAATCAGCGTGTGGTCCGGGTATCCCTTGTCGGGTGTGTAGTCGGGATCCTGTCCGGCGATGAACTTCAGGCCGCTGCTCATGTGCAGCAGATCGACGATCCTGATCGCGCCGCGCGGATCGCCGGGCACGCGCCATTCCGGTACCGGGACGGGATCGTCGATCTTGTAGACACCATCTTTGACCAGCAGCGCGAAGAGCGTCGCCGTCAGGCTCTTGCCCATCGACCAGCTCTCCAGCTGCGTGTCCTTCGTGATGCCGGGCATGTAACGCTCGGCGACAATCTGCCCCTTGTAGACCACCACCATACCGGCGGTGAGCGCGTCGGGATCGGCGAAGGCGAGGTCGACCGCTTTCGCGAGACGGGAAGCGTCGAGTCCGGCTGGAGGTGACGCTGTGGACGGCGCGTCGCCCATCGGCCATGGCTGCGTCGCCGCGTCGGGCAGCCGCGTCTTCACAGGCACCGGTGTGAAATAGATGCCGTCGTGATCCTGCGGGTGAATGATGCAGCCCTGGTCGCCGTAGAACTTCGCGGTGCGAGTTGTCGTGCCGTGAGTCATCCGCACGAGCTTCTTGTCGCGATCGACCGCGTATGTGACGCCGGCGCGGTGCTCGTCCGGGAAGAGGAAGAACCCGCTGTTCTTGAATGCCTCCGCAGGTTCCCGACCGGACACGAATACCGCCGAGCACAGCACCTTGGCGTAGCCAGCCAGACCCAGGGCGATTGGCGTCCCTTCTGGCGCAAATGCGGACGGCGGGCGCGCCGGCTGCGCGGCCGGGAGCGCGATCGACCAGGCGGCGACGCACAAGAGAGCAGCGGTCAGCATTCGCATGAGCGCGATTCTAGCTCCAAGACGTTATGCGCA
>Ga0111539_10009302_pt1 | contig 12407 bp, 8 predicted proteins | sample RhiMethybrSRZTD1_FD_79667 | JGI IMG/M metagenome (GOLD analysis project Ga0111539, IMG submission 79667) | Populus rhizosphere microbial communities from Tennessee, USA - Rhizosphere MetaG P. TD hybrid SRZTD1 (version 2) (version 2) | ecosystem: Host-associated > Plants > Roots > Rhizosphere >...
CCGCCCGCGATGGTCGTCGGGTTCACGGTGATGGTCTGGCAGCCGATGACCAGCGTGTAGGCGCGGCTGCCCGTGCAGCCGTTGGCGTCGGTGGCCGTGACCGTGATCGGGAAGCTGCCCGTCTGCGTGGGCGTCCCGGAGAGCACGCCCGTGCTGGTGTTGAGCGTGAGGCCGGTGGGCAGCGTGCCGGTGAGCGACCAGGTGATGGTGCCGGTACCGCCGGTCTGGGTGAAGGTCTGCGAATAGGCCGTGCCCGCGGTCCCGCCGGCGATGGTGGTCGGGTTCACCGTGATCGTCGCGCAGCTGGTGTTGATGACGAGCGTGTAGGCGCGGCTGCCCGTGCAGCCGTTGGCGCCGGTGGCGACGATCGTGATCGGGAAGCTGCCCCCCTGCGTGGGCGTGCCGGAGAGGACGCCGGTGGTCGAGCCCAGCGTGAGGCCGGTGGGCAGCGTGCCGGTGACCGACCACGTGATGGGAGCCGTCCCGCCGGTCTGGGTGAAGGTCTGCGAATACGCGGTCCCCACCGTGCCGGCGGGGATGGTCGTCGGGTTCACCGTGATCGGGGAGCAGCACAGGTCCGGCTGCACGTCCGCCACCTGGCGGTCGAAGTTGGTCAGCGTCACCTCGTCGTAGCGGAACCCGTCGAGGGACAGCGAGCCGTCGGTGCCATAGCGGACCTCGACGCGGCCGATCAGGCCGGCCGCGTTCAGGTTGGCCGGGGTCCAGCTGCTGGAGGCCCAGGAGGCCGCCGTGCCCGCCCAGCCCGGCTCATTGGTGGTGCAGAACCCGCCCGCGTTCCCCGACGCGTTGTAGAGGCGGCCGGCGCTGGGCGAGACGACGGTCCGCGCGCCCGTGGCGGCGTTGACCAGCCCGACGTTGGCGCGGTCGTACCAGATCCCGCCCGACTGGCCCTCGATCGTGAAGAAGCTGCTGAGGGTGAGGGCGGTGGTGGCGGTCAGGCGGACGCGGGGCGAGCGGATGATGTCGCAGGCGCCGGCCTGCGCCGTGGACGAGCGCACGTAGCGGGTGGTCCCGTTGGCGCCGCCGGCGGCCGTGGCCTGCGTCCAGGTGCCCTGCCCGATCTGCCAGCCCTCCAGGTTCCCGGCCGTCTCGAAGGAGAAGGTCTGGGTGGGAGTGGACTGCCAGTCGCTCTCCACGCCCGTGACGGTGGCGATCACGCTGCGCACCTGCCCGCCGAGCTGGTCGGCCGTCACGTCGATCCGGAACTGCGTGGTCTGGTCGAAGGTCAGCCCCACCGGCCGTACGTCCACGCTGCCGGTGGCGCTGGCGCACTCGGCCACCGAGGCGGCCAGCGTGGCCGGCAGCGGCGTCACCACCACCGAGGCGGGGTGGGTGAGGGGCACCACGGCCACGATGCGCGCGTTGGTGAGCGCGCCCGTGCCCGTGTTCTGCACGGTGACGCCGAAGGTGGCGGTCTCGCAGTTGTCGAGGATGCCGTCGCCGTCGCCGCCGGTGACCGTGACCGTGACGCTGGGCAGCACCGCCATGTTGGCGCCGGCCACGGGCACCGCCGTCACGGTGTTGCTCATGCGGCCGAGGCAGACCGCGGTGGCGCCGACGGGGATGACGTTGAAGAAGTACGTCCGCCCGTTCTGGAGGCCCTCGGCCAGGAAGGTCGTGCCCGTCGCCTGGCCGATCCTGACCTTGCCGAAGTTGGCGCCGTTCACGCCCTCGGTCTGGTAGACGTCGTAGCGGGCGGCGTTGGCCACCGCCGTCCACGACAGGGCCACGCGCTGGTCCTGCGCGGTGGCCGAGAGCGTGGGCGCGGCCGTGGGGCCGGCCGCGCACCCGCCGTTCTGCGCCGCGGGCGTGGTGCAGGCGATGCCGTGGCGGTTGAAGGCGGAGAAGATGGCCGTCATGTGCGGCGTGCCGTCGTTCAGGTTGCCGTTGTCGTCGTCGGCCGCGATCAGGTTCATGTAGCCGGCGGTGGCCGGGCAGCCCGCGCTGCCGGCCGTGCACTGGTACCAGTTCGTGACCGGGCCGGCGCCGGCGAAGAAGAGCCGGGCCCCGATCTCGAGCGAGGTGTTGTGGTCGAGGCCCAGGATCGTGGGCAGGTCGCGGTTCACGAGGTCCCATCCCGCCTCGGCCACGATCATCCCTTCGCAGTGCGTCTCGCGGTTGCAGGGGCCGCGCGAGCCCTGGGCCGGGCAGGCCTGGGCAAAGGCCAGCGTGTGCGGGTTCCCGCTGGCGTGGCGGGCGAAGTTCACCTCGCGCACGCCCGAGCAGGACGTGCAGGCGTCGCCGTAGCCGTCGCAGTTGGCGCCGATGAGGAAGCCGCGGCCGATGCAGGAGGTGTCGAGGCGCAGCAGGGCGTAGATGTCGGCGATGGCCTCGCCGGGGCTGGAGACCGTGGTGTTGCCGCTGTTGTTGTCGAGGCCGTGGCCCCACTCGTGGTCGAAGATGGCCGCGATCTCGCCCGTGTTCCCGCACCCGCCGCCCTGGCGGTAGAAGTTCACGGTGGCCCCGTTCCAGAAGGCGTTGCAGGTCAGGTTGATGTTCATGTTGGCCGTGAGCTGCGTCTGCAGCCAGGCGTTGGTCGGCAGGTAGCCGCGCGCGAACTCGTTGAGGCGGGTGAGCTCGTACATCCCGGTGCGCGCCGAGTGGGTGTCCCCGGCCGAGTGGCCCGCGGGAACGGTGCAGTTGGTGCCGGCGCCCGCGCCCAGGTCGAGGTCGCCCGCCGAGGACTCGTTGACGGCGCCGCACGCGTCCGAGATGCGCGTGTAGCGGCCCGACAGGGTGGTGGAGACGGTCCCCGTGACGCAGCCCAGAACGCCACCGGAGTTCGTGGTCATGGGGCCGCCGGGCGTGGTCACGTCCAGGAAGGGCATGGGCCACCCGGCCTGCTCGATGCCGTCCGGCGCCACCCCGTCGTTGCTCACCGGGAAGACGCCGCCCACGATCTTGCGCGTGACGTACTGGTTGCGGTCCTGGAACGCGATCAGCTCGCCGGTGGCGGCGTCGACCAGGCCTTCCCACGAGCCGCCGTCGCCGAAGACCGTGGTGGGGACGGCCCAGGCCAGCCGGAAGTCGTAGCCCTCGCCCCGGGCCATGGGGATGTATTCGAGGACGGCGTCGCGCGTCCGCGCGTCGGCCACGGCCAGCGGCTGCACGTGCTGCACGATGGCCGCCCGCGCCTGCTCCGCGTCCAGCAGCGCGGCGGCCGGCTTCACGTCGCCCCAGTTCTCCACGCCGAAGAGGACGAGGTTCCCGTGGTTGATCACGGCCAGCAGCGACGCGTCCCGGACCGGGACGCCCTCGACCATCCGCGGGGCGTAGATCTGGACCAGCGCGCCGTCGCCGTGGACCACCACGCGCGGGCTGCCCAGCTCCGCCGCGTCGATGCGCAGCGCGGCCTGGTTCCGCTCCAGGAGGTCGAGCAGGGCCTTCCAGGCCGCGTCGCCGATCTCCGCCGGGCCGGGCGCCGCGTCCGGCCAGCGCAGGTCGTTCCCCACGCCCGTGCCCGGGATGAGGGGCAGGGCGAGCGTGAAGGAGGCCAGCCGCCCCGCGCGCCGGTCGTACAGCGCGGTATCGGCGCCCCAGCCCAGCGCGGCCAGGTCACCCTCGGCCCCGTGCGCGGCGTCGGCAGTGAGCGCCGAGACGGGGGCGAACGCCGGGGGGATGTACAGGTCGGGGTGGCGGTAGGCCTTCTCCGTCGCGGACGACCGGGGCTGGACGACGGCCTCGAGATCCGGAGCCAGGGACAGGACGACGGCCAGCACGGCCAGCAGGCGCGCGCACAGACGCATCTACAGATGCCTCCTGGAGGGGGGGAACGGCAGGGAGCGGAAGGATACGGGGGTGGTCCCCGGATGTCAAAAATTGAAACGGCGGGTGGCCCGGCGCGGCTCGGCGAACGCCACGTGCCGGCCGGCCTGCGGGCGTGGCTACCGCTGGTCGAACCGCCGGAACCATCTCATCGCATCGTCGTCTCGTTCCGCCGCCCGGCCCGCGATCACGTGCTTCTCGCCGTAGAAGATCTTGAGTTCGTAAGGCCGGCCCGCCTCGTCCAGCGCCGCGGCGAGCTGGAGCGCGTGTCCCGGCCGCACGCCTTCGTCCGCCCCGCCGTTCATGATCAGCACCGGCACCGTGATCTTCTCCGGCCAGCGGACGGCCGAGCGCGACGCGACGATCTCCGCTTCGTTGACCGGGAAGCCCGGCCAGATGGTCGCGGCCAGGCCGCGGAACGGGCCTCCTTCGGCGATGAACGTGCTCAAGTCGGTGATCGCGCCGTAGACCGCCATGGCGCGCGCCGGGAAGCCGTTCCTGGCGGCCAGCAGGCACATGATCCCGCCGCGCGACTCGCCGTACAGGAAAAGACGGTCGGGGTCGGCGTACGGCAGCGCCTTCACGACCGGCACGATGTTCATCAGGTCATGCAGGTCTGCCCCGCCCATCTCGTCGTGGCCGGCGGCGCCGCCGCTGCCGCGCAGCATGGGCGCGATCACCAGGTATCCCTGCCCGGCCAGGCGCCGCGCGGGCATCAAGACCTCCGGCGAGAAGTCTTCGCGCACGTAGCTGCCGCGGTTGAAGACCACCACCGGCATCTTCGCGTTCCGCGGCGGGTGGGCGGGGCGGTAGAGGTAGGCGTACACGTCCAGGCCGTCGCTGCGGTACGTCACGCGCTCCATCACGAAGCGGCGATCCGCGACCGCGCCCGCGTATTCGGCTCTGGTGTGCGCATAGCGCTCGATGCCCTTGTAGGACTCGTAGGCCGGGAACACGACCGGCTGGACGTGGAGGATCGCGGACACGACGAGCGGCAGGGGAGCGCAGCAGGGCAAGGTCCCTCCAATGGGCTTCGACCGGCCCGAGTGGATGACGTCGGCCGCGCCGGCCGGGTTCCCGGCGGACGGCCCCTCCTTCCGAGCGTGCCGTCCCGTTACCATTACCTCGCCCACGGTCACTGGAGGGGTCACTCTAACGGCGAGGCGCGGTCTCTTTGCGCTCGCGGGAGTCTCGACATGAAGGCCACTGTGCGTGTTCTCGCGTTCGTGACCGCCGGCGCCGTGTGTGTGCTGGCCGGACCCGGCCTCGCCTCCGCCCAGGTCCAGGGCGATCCGGCCGCCGCCGCGGCGGCCGCCGTCCATGTCTCGGACGCGGGTCCGGCGCCCGAGGGCTGGGGCACGGCGTCGCTGAGCGTCCTCACCATCAACTCGTACCAGTTCGAGACTCTCTCCGCCTCCACCGTCTATGCCGGCGACGGCACCAACGGCCGTTACGTGACCTCCGGCCCGACCTGCTTCGAGGCGCCCGTCGTGCTGCCCACGGGGGCCATCATCCACCACACCGACCTCGAGGCCTGCGACGCCAGCGCCACCGGCGACGTCGCTTCCGTCCTCTTCCGGTGCAACCTGGGGACCTGCGCCAACAACTATTCGCTCAGCAGCACCGGCTCGGGCGGCTGTGCCCGCACCGCGGGCGCCCCTCCGGCCGTCCTCTTCACGGTGGAGAACAACAGCTTCATCTACACGCTGCAGGTCTGCACTGGCGCGCTGGGCAGCGCGAACGCCTTCAAGGGCGTGCGCATCTTCTACCGGCTGCAGGTGAGCCCGGCCCCGGCCACGGCCACCTTCCCGCTCGACGTGCCCACCACGCACCCGTTCTTCCGCTTCGTGGAGGCCATGGCCGCCTCGGGGCTCACCGGCGGCTGCGGCACGGACTCCTTCTGCCCCGACCAGCCGGTCACCCGCGGCCAGCTCTCGGTGTTCCTGGCCTCGGCCCTGGGCCTGCACTTCCCCGACTGACGTCCTTTCAGAATGCGCCGTCCAGCTCGTGGCGGAAGGCGCGGCCCCGCGATTCGGGGTCCCATCCGGCCTCCAGGGCGGCGCGGATCCCGGTCTCCAGGGCGCGGAGCAGCCGCGCCTCCGAGGGGGGGCCGTCGCCGTGCTCCACCTTCAACGTGAGGTCGAGGATCAGCTCGCGCGTGCGCTCGGGGCGCAGGGCGACCGAAAGCGAGAGGGCCTTGATCCCCTTGCCCCACACGAGCCACCCGTGCCGGTGGGCCCAGGTGTAGTCGACGCCGTCGACGGTGATCGTGGCCACCGCCGCTCCGCGGCGCGCCGCTTTGCCGCGCAGGCGGCCGGAGATCAGCCGGTCGTCCTCCGGCGAAGGTGTGCCCGACCGGCCTCGTGCCACGCGCAGAGTGTACTTTGCGTGTCACGAATACCCGTCTGGCGTTACCGTGTGGGACGAGGCGCACCACTGCGGTTCCCGGTGCGCCATTCGAGAGGAGAGCCATCATGCGAAGTCCCTCCCCCCTGGTCCTGTCGCTGCTCGCCGTCCTCGTCTCCGGCCCCATCGCCGGCGCGAACCCTCCGGCGCCCCCGCCGGACCCCGTCCGGGTATGGAACGAGCTGGCGCTCGCCACCGTGCGGAGCCAGTCGGCCAGCGACGCCCAGGCCGCCCGGCTGCTGGCCATGGTGAACGTGGCCGTCTACGACGCGGTGAACGGCATCGTGTCGCGGAACAGCCTGCTCCTGCGGCGCAAGCACGCGATCGTGCCCGTCGACCAGGCGCCCCACCACGCGAGCGTGTATTCCGCGGCCTCCGCCGCCGCCCACGCCGTCCTGGCCGGCGAGTTTCCGGCCCAGCAGGCGGTCTACGACCAGCAATTGGCGGCCGACCTGGCGGCGCTGCCGCCGGGCGGCTTCACCCAGGAGGGCCGCCTGTGGGGCGCCGAGGTGGGGCAGGCGGTGCGCGAGGCGCGCGCCGACGACGGCTCCACACCCAACGAGTCGCAGCCGGCGGGCTCCGGTCCCGGCCAGTTCCGCGCGGCCTGGTCGGGCGTGCAGTTCCGCAACCTGGCGCCGTTCGCCATCGCCGACTCCTCCGTCTACGTGGGCGCCGGGCCGGCGCCGCTGGCCAGCCTGGACTACGCGGCCGCCTTCGCCGAGGTGAAGCTGGTCGGCGACGCCGCCATCCCCGACGCGGGCAAGCTCGACACCTTCCGCTTCTGGAGCCTGGGGGCGGGGACCTCGCAGCCCCCGGGCGCGTGGGTGCAGATCGCGCTCACCGTGGCCGGCACCCGCGGGCTGGACGTCATCCAGAAGGCGCGGCTCCTGGCCCTGGTCAGCATGGCGCTGGCCGACTCGGTGGCGCCGACGGTCATGACCAAGTTCGTCTACCGCCATTGGCGGCCGGCCACCGCCATCCGCGAGGCCGACACCGACGGCAACCCGCTCACCGATGCGAGTCCCACCTGGGCCCCGCGGGGGGGCGGCATCGGCACCTCGCCCGAATACTGGTCGGGCCACAGCTCGTTCAGCGCGGCGGGCGCGGCCGCCCTGGCCGGGTTCTTCTGCAACGACTCCATCCCGTTCAGCCTGGCCACCGACTCCGCGCCCGGCGGGAGCGCCCGCAGCTACCCGAGCTTCTCGGCGGCGGCGGCCGAGGCCGGAGCGTCGCGCACGGTGGGCGGCATCCACTTCCGCTTCGGCAACGAGGACGGCCTGGCCGCCGGACGCGCCATCGCGGGCGAGGTCCTGTCGAAGAGCCTGCTGCGGGTGCTGGGTCCGGCGCACTTCGGCAGCTGCCCGCTCTGATCGAGGGATCGCCGGCGCGCGCGGCGGCGTGATCGCGGTCACGTCCGCCGCGCGCCTCCCTCGGAGTCCCGTCACAGCCCGCGGGCCCCGGCCTGGACTGGCCAGCGGAGGAGATCGTATTCAGTGTCCATGCGTAGCCATCTCCTGTTCCCCGGTGGCTTGGTGGTCGCGGTGTGCTGGGCCGCGTGCGCCACCAACACGCCGCCCACGCCCTTCCCGACGCCGACGCCGCGGGTCACCCCGACGCCCGGTCCCACTCCGACACCCGGGCCCACACCGACTCCGACTCCCTCCCCGACTCCGACGCCGACGCCGACACCGACACCGACTCCGACTCCGACTCCGACTCCGACTCCAACACCGACACCCACCCCTGCCGCCGGCCCGCTCGTGGCCATGCCCGACGGAAGCTGGCAGCGTGACGGCCGCCCCTGGACCATGCGCATGGTCATCGTCTGCTGCAAGGGCTACCCGGACGACGATCCGCGTGACCTGGCCAAGTCGCAGAACTGGCCGCTCACGTCGAAGGAGTTCCTGCAGTGGATCACCTTCCACAGGCAGAACGCCACCATCCTCCGCATGTTCATGGAGCCCATCGACGAGCGCGGCGCCCTGTTTTCGCCCTACCGCATCGCGACCGAGGACCTGAAGGTCGACCTCGAGGGCTGGAACCCCGAGTTCTGGGCCTACGTCGACGACATCATCGCGGACGGCGACCGGCGCGGCGTCGTGTTCATGGTGGACGTGTTCGACACCTGGCCCCAGGACCACGGCCTCAGCCCGTGGTGCCGCCGCTACAACGTGAACAACGTGGACGTGTGCGGCAGCAACGTGCTGCGCGGGCCGCCGCCCCCGCGCGCGCTCGACTTCGCGCGCAAGGTGTTCGAGGAGACGGGCCGGCACCGGAACGTCATCTACCAGGACGGCAACGAGGCCTTCGAGGCCATGTCGCCCGAGTGGTCGCTCGGCTTCCGCGACCTCCTGCGCCGGGTGGAGGCCGAGCGCGGCTACGTGCGCCATCCCTTCGGCACCCAGAGCGACGACGACGGCGTGCGGGGCCAGGTCGACTTCGTGTCCTACGAGCAGGAGCTGGCCCCGGACAGGTGGTGCGGCGGCAGCCCGCGCGTGTGCAAGCCGACCATGGTCAACGAGAGCGCGCCGCTCACGCCGCAGCAGGTGCTGCGCCAGGTCTACGCGGCCGACGCCAAGGGGACGACGTTCGCCTTCTGGATGGGGGAGCAGAACCAGGACCAGCGCGGCTTCACGCTCGAGCACGGCCTGCAGCCCTGGGCCGAGGGCCAGCCCATGCCGGCCTGGGCCCGCCCGGCCGAGCGCTGCCCGTCCACGGCCGGCATCGACGTCAAGATCCACCAGTACGTCTGCAACAACCAGACGGTGCCCGTGCCCTGTTCGGGCGGCAACGCCGTGCTCGACGCCACGCCTCTCTTCGGCCGCCTCGGCCCCCGCGGCGTCTGCAACAGCGAACACGACAACTGCGACGGCCGCATCTGCGAGCCCCCCGACGGCCTCACGTGGAGCTGGTCGGCCCCGCCGGGCGTCACCATCCGCATCCAGAACACGGGCGAGTGCGACGGCCTCTGCCGCAACATCCCCTGCCGGGGCGACCGCGGCTACCAGCTCGTCTTCGAGCACCTCCGTCCGGGCAACTACTGGGCCAAGGCCGAGATCAACGGCCAGACCGACTGCGAGGGCAAGCGGCTGACCAACGCCTCGGGCCAGCGGGAGTTCTGGGTGGAGTGACCGGCTGACCGCAGGGCGGGGAACCTTCGCCGGGAGGGCGGCGTTACCGGGGAGAGGCTGTCGTCTCTTCCCGGAGGGACTTCGATGGGCAAACGCCGCCATCGTGGCCTGGCGCTGGTGCTCTGCGCGCTGGCCGCCGGCCCTGGTGCCGCGCCGAGCGCGGCCGGAGATTCGGCCACGGACGCGTCGTGGCAGAAGCTCGAGGCCACGCTGGCGTTCCTGCGCGCGCGCAATGCCCGTGACTACGCGATCGCGTCGCCGCCCGGCATCGACGAGGGCCGTTACGTCGAGATCGGCGGCCTCCAGCAGTGGATCACGATCCGCGGCCAGGACCGCCGCAACCCGGTCCTGCTCTTCCTCCACGGAGGACCGGGCGACGCCACCAACCCATGGGGCTACGCCGCCTTCGGAAGCTGGCTGCGGCATTTCACGGTCGTGCAGTGGGACCAGCGCGGGGCGGCCCGGACGCTGGCCAGGAACGGAACCGCTTCCGCCGCGACCGTCAGCGTCGAGCGGATGGCGCGCGACGGGATCGAGCTCGCGGAGTGGCTGCGCGCGTCCCAGGGAAAGGCGAAGATCGTCCTGGTCGGGCACTCCTTCGGGTCCATCCTCGGCGTGTTCATGGCCAGGGCCCGGCCGGACCTGTTCCATGCCTTCGTCGGAACCGGCCAGGTGGCGGACCCGGCCCGGAACTACGCGGTCGCCTACCGCGCGCTCCTCCAGAAGGCGCGGTCGGCGGGCCCGCCCGCGGCGGTGCGGGAGCTGGAGGAGATCGGCCCTCCGCCCTATGCCGACGGCCGCGGCTACGGAGTGCAACGCAAGTGGTCGAACCGGTTCGAGGGCGCCGACCTCTTCCTCCCCTCCACGCTCGGCCTGGCCCTCATGGCCCCCGGCTCCACGGTGGAGGACACGAACGCGTGGCTCGAGGGGCAGATGTCGAGCGCGGAGCGCCTCGTGCCCGAGACGAGTGCGCTCGAGGCCAAGGCGCTGGCCGGCCGCTTCGCGCTTCCGGTGTTCGTGATCCAGGGGGCGGAGGACTTCACCACGCCGACGAGCCTGGCCCGGTCGTTCGTGGACCAGGTGCAGGCGCCGCGCAAGGGGTTCGTGCCGCTGGCCGGCGGCGGGCACTTCGCCGTCTTCATGAAGTCGGACGCGTTCCTGCGCGCGCTCCTGGCGCAGGTGCGGCCGCTGCTGGACGCCGATCGGCGCTAACCGGCCGGCCCGCGCACGCCCTTCCGCTGCCGAAGCGCTAGAATCCGCCCGCCGTCCAGACGAAGGAGGCGGGCCATGAAGCGGTCGCGTGCACTGGTGACCTTGCTGTTGGCCGCGGCGCCGCTGTTGGGCGCGGCGCAGCTCGCGGCCGCGCCGGCGATGCCGCCGCCCCTGCCGCCGCTGCGCGAGCAGGACCGGATCCGCCAGCAGTGGCTGAAGACGCGGCTGGACACGGTGCTGCCCGGCCTGATGCGCAAGCACGGCGTCGAGATGTGGCTGGTGGTCTGCCGCGAGTACAACGAGGACCCGGTCTTCTTCTCGCTGGTGGCGCCGTCGGTGATGGCGGCGCGGCGGCGCACCATCCTCGTCTTCCACGACCGCGGGGAGAAGGGCGTCGAGCGCCTGGCCCTGGGCGGCGGCGGCAGCGCGGGGCTCTACCAGGTCTACCGCGACCCGGCCGTCGAGGGCCGCGAGCTGTGGGGCCAGGGCCAGTGGGCGCTGCTGCGCAAGCTGGTGGACGAGCGCCGGCCGAAGACCATCGCCGTGAACGTGTCGCAGACCCACGCCTTCTCCGACGGCCTCAGCGTGGGGGAATGGGAGCAGCTGGGCGCGGCGCTGGGGCCGTGGACGTCGCGCGTGGTGCGGGCCGAGGGCCTGGCCCTCGACTACATCGACACCCGCGTGCCCGAGATGATGCCCACCTACCGCCAGATGATGGCCCTCTCGCACGCGCTCATCGCGCGCGCGTTCTCGAGCGAGGTCATCAAGCCCGGCGTCACCACCACCGACGACGTGGTCTGGTGGCTGCGCCAGCACGTGAACGACCTGGGCCTGGGCGAGTGGTTCCCGCCCTCGGTGTCGGTGCAGCGGCCCGGCCAGGGGGCGGCCAGCGTCATCGCCGACCACGAGGCGGTGGTGATCCAGCGCGGCGACCACCTCCACACCGACTTCGGCATCTACGCCATGGGCCTGGCCACCGACACCCAGCACGTGGGCTACGTGCTCAAGGAGGGCGAGACCGACGCGCCGGAGGGCTTGAAGCGGGCGCTCCTGAACTCGAACCGGCTGCAGGACATCGTCCTGGAGCGGCTGAAGCCGGGCCGCACCGGCAACGAGGTGCTGGCGGACGCGCTGGCGGCCATGAACGCGGCCGGGCTCAAGGGCACCGTCTATTCGCACCCCATCGGCGACCACGGCCACGGCGCGGGACCGCTCATCGGCCTCTGGGACCGGCAGGAGGGCGTGCCCGGCCGCGGCGACGTGCCCGTCCTTCCCTCCACCTGGTTCTCCGTCGAGCTGGAGGCGCGCACGCCGGTGCCCGAGTGGAACGGCCAGGAGGTGCGCTCGGCCCAGGAGGAGGACGTGGCCATCGACGCCGAGGGAAAGGTCGCCTGGGTGCGCGAGCGGCAGACGACGTACCACCTCGTGCGCTGATGAGCCAGGCGCACGCGTTCCGGCCCCGTTCGCTGGTGCACCGGGGAACGGTGGCCGCCCGGGCGGTGCTGGTCGGTGACCACCTCTGCGGCGAGAGCACGGCGCGGCGCCGGGTGCTGCGTCTCTGGCGCCCGGGTACCGCGGTCCACCGGCTGCCCGAGGGCTGGCTGGTGGTCCTGCCCGCGGCCACGGCCCTGCCGGCGGCGAACGCGCCGGGCACGCTGTTCGTCGAGAGCGCCGAGGCGCTCGTCGCCTTTCCCTCCACCGGGCCCGGACAGCCCCGTCTCCAGCCGGGCGGAGCCGCACTCTACCGGGGCGGCGTGATGGTCACCGAGCCGGTGGACAGGGCGTCCGTCGTCTCGCCCGCCGACTGGCTGGACCTGCGCGGCTACGCGGTTGCGGAGGCCGAGTCGCTGGGGGGGCCGATCCCGCCGCCGG
>Ga0111539_10009303_pt1 | contig 12406 bp, 8 predicted proteins | sample RhiMethybrSRZTD1_FD_79667 | JGI IMG/M metagenome (GOLD analysis project Ga0111539, IMG submission 79667) | Populus rhizosphere microbial communities from Tennessee, USA - Rhizosphere MetaG P. TD hybrid SRZTD1 (version 2) (version 2) | ecosystem: Host-associated > Plants > Roots > Rhizosphere >...
CAGCGCCCCGGCCTGATGCGCGTCGTGCGCGCCGTCACTCGGGCGCGAACATCCGCGGGCCCTTTCCCGTACCCGCGGCATGGGTCCCCGTTCCGCCGTCTCGCCGCTCGGTAGCCTTCTCGAAGAACTGCGCGCGGAGGCCGCGCCGCGCACACCGCGCCGCGTGCGGTCGGGTGTCGTCGTTCCCTTCCCGCGGCGTGCGCACGCCGGGCCCGAGCCTGAGCTCGTTCTGGAATCCGGCGTCGTGAGCGGCGGTCGCGCGCAGCCCGCCCGTTCCTGGCGGTGGGCTCCCGCGCTCGCGCTTCACGCCGTCTTCGCGGCCGCGGTCATCGTGATCCCTCTGCTGGTCGCCGACGAACTGCCCTCCCCGGCCACGGGCGCGAAGGTCTTCTTCGTACAGGCGATCGCCCCGCCTCCGCCTCCTCCGCCTTCCGCGCCGCGGCTGACGGCCGCGACCGCCCGCGCCCCCCATCCACGCGAGGTCTCGACGCGGCCCACGACCCCGGTCGCGCCCGTGGCGCGGGCCGAGGTCAAGCCGGAAGGGCTGGTCCCGCCCGCTTCCCTCGACCCGCCCGCCGCGCCTGCACTCGCGGACGAAGGCGTCCCGGGCGGAGTGGACGAGGGGGTGCCGGGGGCGATCGTGGGCGGTGTTCTGGAGCGTGTCTCCGCGATCGAGCCCGTCTCACCCACGCTTCGCGTCGGCGGCGCGATCAAGGAGCCGCGCAAGCTCAAGAACGTCGCCCCCGTCTACCCGGACGTCGCCGCGCGGGCGATGGTCGAAGGCGTCGTGATCCTGGAGATCGCGATCGCGCCCAACGGCCGCGTGGACGACGTGCGCGTCCTGCGCAGCATCCCGCTCCTGGATGCGGCGGCCGTGGCCGCGGCCCGGCAGTGGGTGTTTGCGCCCACGCTCTACCGGGGCGTCCCCGTCTCCGTGACCATGACGGTGTCGGTGCGCTTCAGCCTGAGCCAGGGCGTGGCTGCGTCCTAGCAGCCGGGGCTTGGTTCGTATGGCGGAGAGAGGGGGATTCGAACCCCCGGAGGAGTTACCCCCTCACGTGATTTCCAGTCACGCCGATTCAGCCTCTCTCGCATCTCTCCGGAGCTGAGCGGGCAGGAACCCACAACATAACACCGTCCCCGCCGGACCCACAACGATTCGCTTTCCCGCCATCGCCGGTTGGGCTATCCTCGGAGGTCAGGGGTCGGCCGGACGTGGATCCCGGCCCTGCGCAACGCGAGACGCCCAACCCCGCCAGGCCCGGAAGGGAGCAACGGTCCGGCGATCCTCGGGTGTGCCGCAGGACAGCCGGGGTTCACGTCGGGCCGGCCCTCCCACTTCTCCATGTCCTACCAAGTCCTCGCACGGAAATGGCGTCCCCGGACCTTCGACGAGGTCGTGGGGCAGGGCACCGTCACCCGTACCCTCAAGAACGCCCTGGGCTCCGGCCGCATCGGCCACGCGTTCCTGCTTTCCGGCGCGCGCGGGGTCGGGAAGACGACCAGCGCGCGCATCCTGGCCAAGGCCCTCAACTGCTCGAATGGCGACAAGCCCACGGCCGAGCCCTGCGGCGAATGCGCCTCCTGCAAAGAGATCACGAACGGCTCTTCGCTGGACGTGCAGGAGATCGACGGCGCCACCCACAACGGCGTCGAGCAGGTGCGCGAGCTGCGCGAGAGCGCGCGCTACAACCCCGCCCGCGACCGCTTCAAGATCTGGATCATCGACGAGGTCCACATGCTCTCGACGGGAGCGTTCAACGCGCTCCTGAAGACGCTCGAGGAGCCGCCGCCGCGGGTGAAGTTCATCTTCGCCACGACCGAGTACCACAAGATTCCGGACACGATCCTGTCCCGCTGCCAGCAATACGACTTCCGCCTCATCCCCGCCCGCGAGCTGGTGACGCACCTGCGGCAGGTGGCGGACGGCGAAGGCATCACCGTCTCCGACGACACCCTGGCCCGTCTGGCCCGTACCGCGGAAGGCAGCGCGCGCGACGCCTTGAGCCTCTTCGACCAGGTGCTCTCTTTCAGCGGCCAGACCGTGCGCGACGAGGACGTCTCCGCCCTGCTCGGACTCATCGACCGCGAGCTGCTCCTGGCCGCTTCCCGCGCCGTGGCCGCGGGAGACAGCCTGGCCGCCCTGGAGCTGGTCGAGCGCCTCTCCGACTACGGTGCGGACTACCGGAACTTCACGCGTGAGCTGATCCTCCACTTCCGCGAGCTCCTGCTCCTCAAGGTCGCGCCGGGGGAGAGCGTGCTCATCGCGCAGATCGTCCCGGAAGAGCGCGATCGGCTCCAACCCGTGGCGGCCGCCCTGTCGGAAGAGGACCTCCTGCGCATCTTCGAGGTTCTGGCCAAGGCGGAGACGGACCTGCGCCTGGCCCAGGATCCGCGGGTCACGCTGGAGATGGCGCTCCTCAAGATCGTTCAGATGCAGCGCCTGCTCCCGTTCGCGGACCTCGTGTCGCGCGTCGAGCGGCTGGCGGGCGGCGTGAGCGCGCCCGCTCCGGCCCCCGCGCCTCGGGCGCCGGAGATCGCCGCCGCGCCGCGCCCGGTGGCTCGGGTCGAGCCCACGCCGGTGCCCGCTCCCGTCCCGACACCCAAGCCGGCGGAGGCGCGGATGCCGCCGCCGATCATGAGCGCGATCCAACCCGCTGCCCCGGCCGCAGTGGCTCCCGCGCCGGCGCCCGCAGCGGTGGCCGCAACCGCAACCCTGGCCGACGGACCGGACGCGGTGTTGCAGGCGATGGTCGCGCAAGCGCAGACGCGGCCTTCACTCGCCCAGCCGCTGCGCTCCGCCCGCGCGCGCCAGGACGGTGAGACGCTGGTGCTCGAGTTCACGTCCGACTTCTCCGTGTTCGCGGACCTCCATGCGGACGAATACCGGGACCTCGCACGCAAGGCGACGGGCCGGCCGACGAAGGTCAAGATCACGTCGGGTGCGGCGGCGCCGGAAGCCGCGGCCGGTCAGCCGGAGGTCGCATCGCCCGAGCGCAAGCGCCAGCAGCTGATCGAAGAAGCCTCGCGCGAGCCCGCGGTGCAGGAAGCCTTGGACCTCTTCGGCGGGCGGGTAGTGGACGTACGGGAGACGAAGAGTTAGCCGAACGCAGGGGATGCCGAGCGAGGGGGTTTCAGGGGGGTCGCGAACACCCATCGCGATCTTGTGTGAGTGCCCCCCTGACTTAATAAGCAAGAAAGACAGGTTCCCACCATGAACCCGCAGAAGCTCATGAAGCAGCTCCAGCAGAAGCAGGAGCGCATCCAGCAGGAGATCGCCGCCCTCCAGATCGAGGCCAGCTCCGGCGGGGGCATGGTCACCGTGGTCATGGACGGGCAGAAGGCGGTGAAGAGCTTGCGCATCGACCCCGAGGTCGTGAGCAAGGACGACGTGGACATGCTGCAGGACCTGGTGCTGGCCGCGGTCAACGAAGCGGGGCGCAAGGTCGACGAAGCCGTGCAGGAGAAGATGGCGGGACTGACCGCCGGCTTGAACATCCCCGGCCTGTTCTAGGCCCGGCGCAGCTTCAGGACGAGGTCCACGAGGGCGGCCGCATCCACCGGCTTGGTGACGACGTCCTGGTATCCGGCCCGCTGCGCATCACGCCGGTTGTCGTAGGAAGGATGCGCGGTGATGGCCACTGCGGGAATCGCGCTCATCGGCGGCGCGAGCTGACGCACCCGCCGCATCAGCTCGAACCCGTCCATCGCGCTCATGTAGATGTCACTGAGCAGGAAGTCGTAGCGGGCCTTGCGGAGGCGGTCCAGGCCTTCCGATCCGGCTCCGACGCCCTCCACTTCCGCTCCCGCGGCCCGCAGCATCGCGCAGAGGACCGTGAGGGCGACGCGATCGTCGTCCACCACCAGGATCCGGAGTCCGAACAGTGGCGGCGCGAGGGAGGGAGGTGCCACGCGCGGCCAATGTACACGCCTCCGGGGGCGCTCTCAACTCACGCTCCGCGCACGTTTTTGTCGGTTGCCAGCCGCAACCGTGCTGCTATAGTGCGCGCGAACACGCCGCGGTCGTGCTTGCGGTAAGGAGGCATATGTCGAGGCTTTTCCGCTCCCCCGCCCTCATCACTCTTCTGGCCCTGGCCCTCGCGCCCGCCGTCTTCGCGCAGTCACAGGCGACCACCGGCGTCATCGAAGGCACCGTCCTCGACGCGAGCAACGCTCCCGTTCCCGGGGCGAACGTGACCATCCGCAACACCGCGACCAACTTCGAGCGCGCGCTGCAGACGGACGGCGACGGGCGGTTCCGCGGCCTGCTCCTGCCCCTCGGGCCCTATCGCGTGACGGTGACCCTGGCCGGCTTCGCCACCCTCGTGCGTGACGGCATCAACCTCGCGGTGGGACAGACGGTGAACCTCGATCTCATCCTGAAGGTGTCGAACGTGCAGGAGGAGGTCGTGGTCACGGGAGCGGCCCCCCTGGTCGAGACCGCGCGGGCGGAGGGCGCGGACCGCATCGACGACGCCGCCGTGCGCGGCCTGCCCAACAACGGCCGCAACTTCCTCGACCTCACCAAGCTCACCCCCGGCGTCAGCATCGTGCAGGGGCCGGACGGCGACGAGCTCACCATCAACGGCCAGAAGGGGATCGCGAACAACATCTCGGTGGACGGGGCCGACTTCAACAACCCGTTCTTCGGCGAGCAGCGCGGCGGTCAGCGTCCGCCCTTCACCTTCAACCTCGACGCGGTCAAGGAAGTGGTGGTGGTGGCGGAGGGCGCGCCCGCGGAGTTCGGGCGCAGCAGCGGCGGCTTCGTGAACGTCGTGACCAAGTCCGGCACCAACGACCTGCACGGCACCCTGCACGGGTACTTCAAGAACCAGGGCCTCTCCTCCGCGCCCAAGCGCGGCGACGGCACCACCGCGCCCAAGACGGATTTCGACCAGCAGCAGGCCGGCTTCACCCTCGGCGGCCCCATCGTCAAGGACAAGGCGTTCTTCTTCACCGCTTTCGACTACCAGCGCGGCCGCTCGACCAAGCAGACGGACCCGAGCCGCATCGAGCAGCGAGTGGTGGACTACTTCGCGAGCGTGGGCAGTCCCAACGAGAACGGGTCCATCGAGCGCACCAACGACGCGCGCGTCTTCCTGGGCAAGGTGGACTGGCAAGTCAGCCCCTCCAGCCTGCTCACCCTCCGTTACAACTACACCTGGTCCGAGCAGCAGAACGGCACCTTCGACGTCGACTCCTGGGGCACGAGCGCGAACGCGGTGGAGAAGGACTACTCACACGCGGGCAGCGGCTCCCTGATCTCGAGCCTGTCCTCGACCATCCTCAACGAGCTGCGCTTCCAGTTCGCGCGCGAGTACCGGCCGCGGCCCTACGACGGTCCGAACATCAACGGCCAGAGCCGGCCCCTGCCCGACACCGCCTTCGACTTCGGGCGCGGCTACCGCTTCGGCGAGCCGTTCTTCATCCCCGTCGACTACTACGACCAGCGCATCCAGCTCAACGACAACGTGTCCCTCATCCGCGGCAAGCACGCCTTCAAGGTCGGGGTCGAGGCCAACCTGGTCAAGAGCGTCCAGACCTTCGTCGGGTTCGCCAACGGCCGCTACATCTTCAGCTCCACCGACGGCTTCCTGAACTACGCGCGCAACCCGCGCTACGTGGAGTGCTCGAACGGCACGACGTCCCAGATCGGCCAGTGCCCGGCCGGCTCCAACATCAGCGGGCCGGTGCTCCTGTACCTGCAGCAGGCGGGCGTGGGCGGCCTGAGCGTGGAGGAGGCGGGCACCCAGAGCATCCCGCAGAAGAGCATCGCCCTCTTCATCCAGGACAAGTGGCAGCCGAAGCGCGGCCTCACCATCCAGTACGGCCTGCGTTGGGAAGGGGAGAAGGAGCCGGACGTCATCACGCCCCCGGACCAGGTCTTCTTCAGCGGGTTCATCGGCAAGACGGTCACCAACAGCAAGGGGACGTTCACATTCCCGTCCGACGGCAACATCCCCTCCGACTGGACGATGTTCCAGCCGCGAGTCGGCGTCTCCTGGGATCCCAAGGGAGACGGCAAGACGGTGCTCCGCCTCAACGGCGGCGTCTTCTACGGGCGCGTCCCCGGCCTTTCCCTGGCCTCCACCCGCTCCACCAACGGCAGCCGCGGACAGACGGTGTTCCGCAACAGCGAGCTGACCGGGATCCTCGGTCCCGTGCCCGCCTATCCGAACATCATCCCGGCCAGCCAGATCGGCTCGCCCTTCGGGCCCGACGTGTACGTGTTCGACACCGAGTTCGACAATCCGCGCACGTACCAGGGGTCGGTCGCGGTGGAGCGGCAGGTCAGCGACGACGTGGCCGCCCTCGTCCAGTACAACCACGCCGCCGGCCGCCACATCACGCGTTTTCTCAACTCCAACGACGCCATCGACTACGGCAGCCCCTGGGCCAGCGGCCTCAACGGAGGCCCCAATGGCATCGGCACCCTCTGGACCGTCACTTCCAATGCGAAGAGCAACTACGACGGGATCACGTTCGGGGTGACCAAGCGGCAGTCGCACCACTACGAGTTCCAGCTGAACTACACGCTCTCCTGGGACAAGTCGGACGACGACAACGAGCGCGATCCCTTCACCCTGCGCTACGCGCGGATCAGCCAGCTCGACCAGGAATACGGCTACTCCGACCGCGACCAGCGGCACCGCTTGAACGGGTACTTCCTGTGGCAGGCCCCGGCGGCGATCAACGTGAACTTCCGGTACTCCTACCGCTCGGCCCAGCCGCTCTCGTTCTGCGCCAAGGGCGCCGCCTCCTACTGCACGACCGATACCACGCCGTCGCAGGCGCCGTTCATCGCCGGGCCTTCCGACCGCGTGCGGGCGGACGGGTCGGTCGTCCAGCGCAACACGGGCCGCAAGGACAACACGTACTCCGCCTTCGACGTGCGCCTCTCGAAGGAGTTCAAGCTGGGCAAGAGCACCGCGATCGAGCCGATCGTGGAGGTCTTCAACCTCTTCAACAGCGCGAACATCCTGGTGCCGCAGACCACGAACCTGATCTTCAACTTCGACGGGACCATCCGGGCCGGCGTCGGCGATCCGCGCCAGGTGCAGATCGGCGCCCGGCTCATCTGGTAACGATCTGACTCGCCAGCGCGAGCCTCTCGTCCTCCTGGGCGTGGGGCTCGCGCTCCTCGCCTGGTCGGGCCTCCGGCCGCACGATTACTTCACCTGGTTCCTCGAGACGGCGCCGATCTTCATCGCCGTCCCGATCCTCCTGGCGACGCGGCGCCGCTTCCCGCTCACGCCGCTGGCCTACCGCCTGATCTTCGTGCACGCGCTGATCCTGATGCTCGGAGGGCACTACACCTACGCGGAAGTTCCTCTCGGCTACTGGGTGAAGGACGCGCTCGGCCTGGCCCGCAACCACTACGACCGCCTCGGGCATTTCGCGCAGGGCTTCGTGCCCGCCATCCTGGCCCGCGAGATCCTGCTCCGGAAGACGCCGCTGCGCTCGGGCCGATGGCTGTTCTTCCTCGTGACCTGCGTGTGCCTGGCCATCAGCGCGTGTTACGAGTTCGTGGAGTGGTGGACGGCCCTGGCCACGGGGGAAGCGGCCACCGCGTTCCTGGGAACGCAGGGAGATCCCTGGGACACGCAGTGGGACATGTTCCTCGCGCTCGTGGGCGCGCTCGCCGCGCAGCTGACCCTCGCCCGCGTCCAGGACCGCCAGCTGGCCGCCCTCGCGTCAACTCGGGCCGCGCTCGACTAAACTCCTCGAGTGGACCATCCGGCGCCGCTGACGCGCCTCATCGACGAGCTGCGGCGGCTGCCCGGCATCGGGCCGAAGTCGGCCCAGCGCATCGCCTTCCATCTCCTGAAGGGCTCCCGCGAAGACGCGGCGCGCCTCTCCACCGCGGTGGGCGAACTGCTCGAGGCCCTGCGCACCTGCTCGATCTGCAACGCGATCACGGACCTCGAGGTGTGCTCGACCTGCGCCGATCCCGCGCGGTCGGACCGTGTCATCTGCGTCGTGGAGGAGCCGCACAACCTCGTGGCCGTGGAGCGCACGCGCGATTTCAAGGGCCGGTACCACGTCCTGCACGGGGCGCTCTCCCCGCTGCAGGGGATCGGCCCGGACGAGCTCAAGGTCCAGGGGCTGCTCGAGCGCGTGCGCGCGGGCGGAGTGGACGAGATCATCCTGGCCACGAGCCCGACCGTCGAGGGGGAAGCGACGGCCGTCTACCTCTCGCGCCTGCTCAAGCCCCTGGGGGTGAAGGTCACCCGGATCGCCATGGGCATTCCCGTGGGATCGGACCTCGAATGGGCGGACGAGGTGACCATGGCCAAGGCTCTCGAGGGGCGGCGCGAGTACTGACCGCCCGGCCCCAAAGCCAGGTTTGAACTTGAGCGGAAGCGCCGCTATACAATAGGGCTTCCCGCGGCAGGCCGCCGTCTGGCGCAAGGCCAGCAGTGGTACGGCTTTAGAGGAGGATCACGGAATGGCGGCGCCCGACATCGTCATGTACGAGGAGGAGTTCAACCAGATCAAGGCCATCATTTCCAAGCTCCGCGTCGATGCCAACTCGAAGGTCGTCTTCCTCGTCGACAAGAACGGACAGCAAATCGCGGCCCACGGGGACATCGAGAACCTGGACACGACGTCACTGGCCTCGCTCACCGCCGGCAACGTGGCCGCCACCGACGGCCTGGCCCGCCTCATCGGGGAGAAGGAGTTCTCGATCCTCTTCCACGAAGGGGAGAAGGACAACATCCACATCTCGATCGTGGCCCAGCGCGTCATCCTGGTCGTGATCTTCGACGAGCGCTCCTCGCTCGGCCTCGTGCGCCTGCGCGTCAAGAAGGCGTCGGAAGAGCTCAATCGCGTCTTCGCCAACATCATGTCGAAGGTCGAGAAGGAGAAGGCAGCGGCGGGGGCGGCCTTCGAGAGCCCGTTCGCCGAAATCACGGACGAGGACATCGACAGCTTGTTCAGCGAGTAGCAGCGGGACCAGAAGAGATGACCTTCATCAACTACGCGTCCCGCGAGATCAACTGCAAGATCGTCTACTACGGGCCCGGCCTCTGCGGGAAGACGACGAACCTGCAGTACATCTACGACAAGACCAACCCCACCGCGAAGGGCAAGCTGATCTCCCTGGCCACGGAGACGGACCGCACGCTCTTCTTCGACTTCCTGCCCCTCGAGCTCGGCACCGTGCGCGGGTTCAAGACGCGCTTCCACCTCTACACCGTCCCCGGCCAGGTCTTCTACGACGCGAGCCGCAAGCTGATCCTGAAGGGCGTGGACGGGGTGATCTTCGTCGCGGACAGCCAGGTCGAGCGCATGGACGCGAACGTGGAGGCCATCGAGAACCTGGAGACGAACCTCAAGACCCAGGGCTACGACCTCTCCGCGATCCCCTACGTCCTCCAGCTCAACAAGCGCGATCTGCCCAACGTGGCCTCCGTGGACGAGATGAAGCGCCTCCTCGTGCGGAAGAACGAGCCCGTCTTCGAGGCGGTCGCGGCCAAGGGCCCCGGGGTCTTCGAGACCTTGAAGGGCGTGGCCAAGCTCGTGCTCGCCGACCTCACCAAGTCCAGCTAGAGCCCGCCGTCCGGTTTGACGCCGCCTCGCGTGCGGCGTAGTGTCCGCGCACATGCCCACGGGTCGTGAGGAGCTGGCGCATGCGCTCCTCCTGCACGTCGCCGCCGGCACTCTGGACGTGCAGGAGGCCGCGCCCGCGCTGCGCGCGCTGGTCGGCGGGGCCTCCGGCTCCGCATCCAGCCGGCTCTCCCTCCTCGAAGCCCTGCGCGCGGAGCCGCCGGACGGGCTGGCCCCCGTCATCGCCGCGCTCCAACGCCTCCGTTCCCGCGACGCCGAAGCCGCGCACGCGCTCAAGGCGGCGTCGCAACCCCTGACCCCCGAGCTCGCGGCCGAGCTCGCCGACCTGCCTCTCGACGTTCCCCTCGGCTGGCGCACGGGCGCGCCCGCCGGCGCGCGCTGGGCCGACGCGTACGAGCTGCTGCAGCACCACCTGTTCCTCGACGGCGCGGCGACGCCCCGGCTGCGCGAAGCGATCGCCGCCGCCCTCCGCGGGGCCGCCGCCCGCCTGGCCGAGGCGCCCGCGCCCGCCTTCTGGTCCGAGCCGCGCCGCCTGCTCGCCGCGGCCCGCGAGGAAGTGGGCACGGCCGATGCGGCGGTCGTGTCCGCGCTCGAGGCGCGCTCCGCGGAGCTGGACCGCGCGGCGGGCGCCGCCCTGGCCCGCGCGGACGAGGTGCTGGCCGCCCTGCCCGCGCCGATCCCGGAGGACGTACCCGAGGAGGCGCTCCTGTCGCGCCTCCCCGCGAGCTTCCGTCGCGCGGACGCCGCGCACCAGCGCGTCCTGCTCGATGTCGCCCTGGCCTGGCCCACCGCGGCCCTGGTGCCGGCGCTGCTCGCCATCGCCACGGAGCCGTGGGCCCAGGAGCGCGCGTTCCTCGTGCTCACCCTGCGCTTCGGCCCCGTGCATGGACCGGACTGGCGGGCGTGGAGCGCGTGGCTGCGCGCGCAGGAGGTGGCGCGGGCGCGCGCCCGGCCCGCCGCCCCCGCTCAATCGACCGCGGTCGAGCGGATGATGGTCTGGGAGCTCCAGAGGACCGACAGCCCCCACGAAGTGGTGTCCGCCCTCGAGAGCTGGGCACGGCGCCGCCGCCCGTCCGTCCGTCCGCAGGTCATCGTGGACCGATGGCAGAGCGTTCTCACGACGGCGGAAGCGAACGCGATCCTCGGCACCAGTGTCCCCGCCGCGACCGGTGGCGTTCCGCCGCCGCCGCCGCGTCCGTCCGCCCCGACCGTCTCCGTTCGTGCGCCCCCGCGTCCGCCGCCCGAGCCGCCGGCTTGGCAGCGCCATCTCCAGGGCTTCTTCGCCGAGAACTGGTACATGGTCGCGGGCGTCCTCATGGTCGTGGTGGGCAGCTCGCTGCTCGCCTACTTCACCTGGGACCGGAACTGGCTGCTGCGCTACACGATCGTGCCCGTCCTGCTCGGGGCATTCACGGCCACCCTCGCCCGCACGGCGTCCTGGCTGGAGAAGAAGGACAAGCACTTCGCGGGCACGGGCGCCACCTTGCGCGGGGCCGCCATCGCGCTCCTGCCCGCGAACTTCATGGCGGTGGCCCTCCTCGCGCACGACCCGCAGGTCACGCGCAAGCTCGTCGCCGTCCCCGCGATGACCCTGCTCTACCTCCTGTTGTTCGGGCCCGCCCTGGTTCGCTGGACGCGTGCCGTGCACCCGCGGCTCGGCTCCCTCGGCCTCACCCTCCTCGCCCTCGATGGGCTCGTCCTCCTGGAGCCGCTCACGCGCGTGCTCCTGCCCATCCCGCCCGCGGTGCAGCTCGCGCTGCTGCCCGCGGGCTTCTACGGCGGCTTCCTGCTCGCGGGGGCGGCGGTGGTGCGCTTCACGCGCGAGGTGATGGACCGCGAGATGGCGCTGGAGCGGCGGGTGCCGTGGTTCGTGGGCGCAGCCCTCGTGATCACGTACCTCGAGGTCTTCACCTGGGTGCACGGGTCGCTGCGCATCCTGCCGCGACCCGCGACCTACGCGCCGCTCGTGATCCTCGCCGGCGGCCTCGTGCTGCACGTGGAGCGGCGGTTCCTGGCCCTGGCCGCTCAGGCTTCTCACGCCGCGGAGTCGTTCCTCGGCTTCGCGCTCGTAATGGCCGGCCTCCTGATGGGCGCGGCGCACCCTCAGGTGCGTGTGCTCTGCTTCGCCCTCGCGGGCGTGGTGTGGCTGTACCAGGCCGTGGCCCGGGAGCAGCCGCTGCACCACTGGATCGGGGCCACCCTGCTCGTGCTCGCCGGCGCCGCCGTCGGCCTCTTGCCCGGCTTCCCGCGGCCGTGGCTGCCCGCCCTCGGACTGGGCCTGGCCGTGGCCGTCGAGCTGGTCGCGATGCGGGCGCCGCGGGGGCGGACGCTCCTGCGCGACGTGTGCCGCGAGATGCACCTCGCCGTCCTGTTCATCACGGCCGCCGTCGCCGTGCTCGCGCAGTGGCACTACCGCAGCTGGCCGCCCGCGACCGCCGCCGTCCTCGCCTTCATCGCTGCCCTCTTCGCGCGCCGCGCGCACCAGGACCAGAGCCTGCGCTGGCTGCACACGGCGATGGCGCTGCTCGCCCTGGCCCTGCCGTACCTCGGCTTCGTGGACATGGAGGGCCGCCGCCTCCAGGGCAACACGATGGCTTTCGGTCTCGGCCTCCTCGCCTGGGCCTGGATCGCGCTCGTGCGCCTGCGTCCGACGCCGCTGCGGCGTGGCGCGCGCTCGACCGTGCTCTGGCTCTACGGGGCCCTGGCCCTTACCGCGATGGCGCTGCGCGTGATCGTCGAGCGCGGGCACGCCGCGGCCCCGCTGTGGACGGGCTCGTTCCTCGAATACGGCGGGCCACTCCTGATGGCAGGTGCGCTGGCCGTCGCCACCTAC
>Ga0111539_10009304_pt1 | contig 12406 bp, 11 predicted proteins | sample RhiMethybrSRZTD1_FD_79667 | JGI IMG/M metagenome (GOLD analysis project Ga0111539, IMG submission 79667) | Populus rhizosphere microbial communities from Tennessee, USA - Rhizosphere MetaG P. TD hybrid SRZTD1 (version 2) (version 2) | ecosystem: Host-associated > Plants > Roots > Rhizosphere >...
AGCATCTTCACGAACAGATCGCCCGCACCGCCCACCGTTGCGGGACTTGCTCCGCGGAGGAACGCGATCGTGCGACCATCTGGCGAAATCGCCGGCGCGAATGCCGCATCGGTGAAGTTCGTCAACGGCGTGTATTCCATCAGCGGCCGCGCGGTGCCGCCTTCGGAACGCGTTGTGCGCGAGACGAACGCCGTGCCGGCGGCCACCGAAAGAGCAGCCAACGCCGCTGCCCAGGCCCACCTCTGGCGAACCACTCGAGGGCGTGGACGCATCGCGTCGGCTGACGGCGCTGAAGATGCGGCGTCGCTGACGTGCTCGGTCCGCACCGACGCGTCCATTCGCGTGACCGAGGGAGTGAAGACGTACCCCCGGCGCGCCACCGTTCGAATGACCTGCTGGGCATCGTCGTTGAGCGCCTTGCGGATATCGGCGATGCACTTGGTGATCGATTCATCCGTGACGACGACGTCGCGCCAGATCGCCTCGAGGAGCTCCTCGCGCGTGACCAGTCGGCCGGCGTGCTCGGTGAGGTACCGCAGCACCTGAAATGACTTCGGGCGCAGCTTGACGTCGGTGGTTCCCCGCATCACCCGTTCGGCCGACACGTCCAACGTGACGTCGAGGAAGGAGCAGATCACGGCAGGCGCGAAGTGTAACCGACTCGAGCCGAAGCTGTCATTGACAGCGCGACGCCGGGCGCCCGCAGGCCTGCCGGGTGCACGAATGCGCACCGCGGCATTGACAGGCGCGCGCCGAAGGTCGGATCATCGGCACCCATCTATGCGCTGCATGCGAAACCTCCTTGCGAGTCTGTGCTTCGTCGTCGCGTTGTCGGTGTGCAGCACGGCGCACGCGGCGGGCGTCGACGTCGTTTTCCAGCAGGGTTCGCTCGGCGCCACCGCATTCTTCAACACGTCGGACGAGACCGGCTGCATTTCTACGACGGTCTTCGTCATTGCGAACGCGGATACCGAACGCGTGCTTCCAGCGCCCGGAACGCGCGGTGCGCAGGTCGCGCTCGTGATCAGCCAGGTCGACCTGTGTCGAATAGCTCCGATTCTCACGGGCAACGGCGTGTCGGAAGAGGCGACGATCGTCGTGTCGCCGAATCTGCGTGAGGCATCGGTGACCGCTGTCGTGCCGGTGCTGAACCTGTTCAACGGCACGCTGGTGGACGTGTTCGTCGACCTCGATTTCGTCGGGACGTCGATTATGGTCGCGGAGAACGGGGTCGAGTTGAATCCGTACATTCCCGGATACTTCATCAACACCACGTTCAATCAGACATTCCGCTATGCGACCGCCACTGGATCGGTCATGACTGTCGACGGTGAGCTCACGCCGGAACCGTCCGTCGACGGCATGATCCAGAACGTCCGTGTCGGGACTGTCGTCATCACGCGGCCCTGATCGCGCTGGTCATCCGGTCAACTCCCAACCCACTTACGCCGGAGCCAACTTCCAACTCCCAAGCGACCGCCGTGGTTTGGAAGTTCCGTTTGGGAATTGGAATTTGGGAGTTGGGAGTGTGAAGTTGCACCCGATGGTCCGTTCTATCCAGACACGCCTGCGCAAGGCGGCCGACCCGACGCGTGCACCGCAGATGCAGGCGTATATGAAATCGTCGATGCGTTACCTCGGTGTCGCGTCACCTGTTCACAAGACCATCTGCAAGGAGGCGTTGCGCGCACATCCACTCGCGTCCTTCGACGAGTGGACCAACGTCGCGCTGGAGTTGTGGCGCGGCGCCAGGTTTCGCGAGGAGCGATACGCGGCGATCGCGGTGACCGGCGCGCCACAGTACCGTTCATTCAACACGTTCGCCGCCATGCCGATGCACGAGGAGATGATTGTCACCGGTGCGTGGTGGGACTACGTCGATACGATCGCCGGCCACCAGGTCGGAGACGTGCTGCGGGCCGAGCCGCGACGCATGAAGCCGCTGATGCGGCGATGGGCCCGCGACGCGAACATGTGGAAACGGCGCACGGCGATCCTGAGCCAGCTCGGATTCAAGCACGACACCGACCTCGAGCTGCTCTACGCGTGCATCGAGCCGAACCTCGCCGACCGTGAGTTCTTCATCCGCAAAGCAATCGGCTGGGCGCTGCGCCAGTATGCGTGGACGAATCCGCGCGAAGTGGGCCGCTACGTGCGCGAGCACCGGACCGCCCTCAGTCCGCTCAGCGTGCGTGAGGCCCTCAAGAACATCTGAGCGTCCGATTCCGGGACGCCCGATCCCACCGTCGAACGAAAATCGGGCCTGAACGCGGATCATTGCGGGTTTTTCTCGCGGCACAGCGCTTGATACGTGTCGATGTGCACCATGACTTCCGAACCCGCACCTCGCGTCCTCGTCGCCGACGATCAGACCGACGTCGTCGTCGCCCTCGGCCTGCTGCTGCGGCAGGATGGGCTGGATGTCGAGAGCGCCGGGTCGGTGCTCGAGGTTCGCGAACGCGTGCACGCCAGCGCCTTCGACCTGCTGTTGATGGATCTGAACTACGCGCGGGATACGACGTCGGGGACCGAGGGCCTGGAACTGCTCGCTGACGTCCGCGCGCACGATCCGCTGTTACCGGTGCTGGTGATGACCGGCTGGGGCAGCATCGATACCGCCGTGGAAGCGATGCGCCGCGGTGCCTGCGGATTCATTCACAAACCGTGGGACAACGACGCGTTGACCGCCGCCATTCGCCGCGAGGTGGAGGATGGGCGGGCGCTGCGCCGTGCCCGGTCTCGCGCAATCCGGGAACAGCAGGAAGCACAGACGATCCAGCGTTCCCTGCTGCCCACTGAGATCCCCGCGATCGACGGCGCGGACGTCGCCGCGCGATGGAATCCCGCATCTGCCTTTGGCGGCGACCTGTACGACGTGGCGCAACTCGCCGACGGGCGGATCGCGATTTCGATTGGCGACGTGTGCGGAAAAGGGTTGCCCGCCGCGTTGCTCATGGCAAACGTGCAGGCACTGGTCCGCGCGTTTGCGTCCATCGATCCGTCACCGCGCTCGCTGGTGACGCGCCTCAATCACGAGCTCTCGCGTCATGCCGGCCTGCGGCGATTCGTGACCTTCTTCTTCGCTGTCTACGACCCGGCCTCCCGGCGATTGACGTACTGCAATGCCGGTCACAATCCGCCCATGGTTGCGCGCGCGGATGGTTCGATCGCGCGGCTCGACGCCGGCGGGATGGTCCTTGGTGCGTTCGAGCACATCGAGTTCGAGGAAGCGAGCGCGGAGCTGCGGAGTGGCGACCGCCTCCTCCTCTTCACCGACGGGATCACTGAAGCTCGAACGGCCGACGATCGCGAATTCGGCGACGAGGGTCTGCTCGAGGTCCTCAGTCGCCGGCGCGACGCGCTCGATGCACAAGGGCTCGTCGACGCCGTCGTCGCCGGCGCGACCGAGTTCGCGCGTGGCGAGTTCCAGGACGACGCCACCGTGCTCGGCATGATGATTCGATGATCGAGATACGGAGCAGAACGGCGTGAGGCGTGTGGAGGCGACCTTCAGGCCTTTGCCGGCTCGGGTCGCAAGCTTTCGGATCCGGTCGGAACGCGGTCGCCTGCCACGTCGCAGAACTCCTCGTACGGGAAATCGGAGCCGAGGCGGCGCAGTTCGGCCCGGCAGTAGTCGTCGATGCGACGCTGCTGTTCCAGCGAGAGCAGCTCGGACGAGCCGCCTTGCGCGCCCCGGCGGACCATCGTCCCGGTGCCGCGCCATGGGACCATCCTCCAGTTGGCGAACTTGGCGTCGACGCGGTGCATATAGTCGAACGACGATTTCTCGCACACGCGATCGATCACCTCGTCCGACGCGTGAACGTCGAGCAGCTGCGCCACGCGTCGCACCGCCGACCGCAGGTCGCGCTTCATCGACTTGAACGAGACGACCAGCACGTTGGGCCGATCGCGATACGACCAGTAGCTCGCCGTGCTGGCTGCCCACGGTCCCCACGCCGGAAAATACTCCGAGAGGAACAGGTCCAGCCACGACTCCACCGACAGCGTTGTTCCGATGGTCGCCCTGATGAAGAAGTGATAGCTCGAGACGAAGACGTCTTTTGGATCGCGAATGACGGAGATGTAGCGGGCGTCCGGTGAATAGGGGACCTTCGTCCAGTCGTAATGCGTCTTGATCACGCGCTTCTGCTCCGGCGACGCTCGCCAGATCGAGTCGTCCTCGAGCGGAATCGCGTAGCCGCGCATCGGCCCTTCGCTCATGTCCGGCCACGGCACGACGGTGTGAATGTGATCGAAGTCCGCCTTGCCATGATTCACGAGCTGATGGGCAATCTGCATCATCCAGTTCGTGCCGCTCTTCACGTAGGTGGCAACGAAGACGTCATGTGACGTCGGCGTGTAATTCGCCAATGGATTCAGCGTGGCGAAGCGTCTGCGCATCCGCGCCGTCACTCGCGGAAGGATGCGATTGGTCAGGCCGAGCGCCTCGGACGTCCACACAGCCGGACGAACGACACCGTCGATCATCCCGCCCATCATGTAACGCATCACCAGCGGCGGCGGCTTTCGTTCGAAGCTCATGACATCTCTCCTCGGGATTTGCCGGATCGGTGATCGGCGCGATAGTGCACCGTGATCGTCGCGGTGTCCCGCAGCAGATCGACGTCGCCGATTTCGTATCGTTCCACCGGCAGATGCGTGCGTTTCCGCAGGTCGTCGAGCAGTTCCGCCGACATCTCGGGGCCCAGCAGATCGAGGCGGTCGTAGCGAACCAGCCGCGACGCCTCGCGCCCGGAAAACGGTGCCGCCTCCAGGATGCACACCATGCCGACGATGACGACGTTGACGATGAGCAGTTCGGGAAGGCCGATCGCCGTGCGCGCCAACGCGTTCAGGAGCGCGAGCGCGATCACCACGAACAGATACGTCAGGTTGCGGACCTGGATCGGTTCGGTCCGATAACGGAGGATGCCGAACACCGCGAAGAGGCCAAGCGCGAAACCAAGCTGCACCGGCACGCTGCTCAACAGGTAAACCAGCGAGAACGTCACCAGGTTCAGGAGCACGAAGGTGAACACGTAATCGCGGTTGCGATACACGCGGTAGTGCACGAGTCGCACGACGATCCCTGTGAAGAACAGGTTCAGGGCCAGACGCGCGAGCAGAGTGGTAACGGTGTCGGAGAGCGGGAACATGGTCGCTTGTGCGCCGCTCGATTATGCGATCACTCGCTCGACCGCGCGCAACGCCGGCTTGAAGGCGTTGGCCCGGACCGGCGCCAGGCGCACGGTCGCGAGACAGTATTTGCTCAAGGTCTCTTCGCGGATGTGCAGGCGGCGCAGGACATGGACCACGGGGCCGGCGTTGGCGAATCGCGCCTGCTTGACCTCGGCGACGACCAGCCCCGGGAGCCGTTCGGACCGGTGTTCGTCGCCGAACGCGATGTTCCAGTCGAACGTGACGCGCTCGTTGAACGCGTGGCCAACGAGCGTCAGTCGCGTGAAGGTGACCCGGACGCATGACATGAGCCGATGGGCGCCGATCGGGCAGTGAGCGTCGATGAAGCCGGGCGCGCCATCGCTCAACTCCGTCGCAGCCGCGCTCATGTTCGCAGCACCGCCGCTGAACGGCAGCTCGAGTCGGGCCTTGCTCGTGCATCCGCCCCTGCGTTTCACCTCGAGAAACGTCAATTGGCGATCGCAATGATGTCGGAGCCGGACTTTGTATCTCGGGAAGCGTCCGCGTCGATGGTCGTCGAACAGCCGGCGATCGGACGTGTCGAAATACACCGTTTCATAGCGGGCGGCCAGCACGTCGCCTGCGCGGGCGACGCGATAGTCGGCGACGAGATCCGCGAGCAGGGGCTCGAGCAGCCGCTGTGACAGCAGGTATTTCCGATCGACGCGCTGCTGAAGCGCACGCGCGGCGATCAGGTCGAGCGGCGCTTCGTCGAAGCGCGCGAGAGCGTCAGTAATTCCGTCCTCGAATGCCGACATCTTTGAGGTAGGATCCTCGGCGCCTATCCTCTCATTTCACTGGAGCCTCATGCCTGCGACGCTGCACGTCGGTCGTCGGACGGTGAACCAAACGGTGGGCTGCCTCGTGGTCGCCCTGTTCCTTCTGGCCGTCGAGAGCGTTTCGGCCACCACCTATGTCTCTGCAGAGCCGATTCCGAGCGAGGACGTCGTCGGCACTCAGGATCTGTCCGCACTTCTCAGTATCGGCTACGTTAATCTCGAACGATGGAGTCAGCGACTCCTGACGGAGTGTCGAACCGTCGACAACGTCCTCGACACGCTGGCAGCCCACGGCGCGATCGGTTCGGTCAGCACATCGAACACACAAGTCGTTGTCGCGGCAGGAGGCTTCGAGGCGATCACCGATCCGTCGTTCGTCTTCACGCTTCAGGATACGGGTGCCGGTTCGGTGAACGCGGCCGATGTGAACGTCCTCGACAACGCCCTTGGCTACGTCCTCAGTCAGAGCGGGACGACGCATTTCAGCCCCGACAATCCGAAGGCATATGCGTTCACGCTCGACTATGCGGTCGTCACCTTCACCGGAACGCTGACCGGCGATCAGGCGCGCCAGTTCTTCGACCGTGTCGGCACGGTCGACCCCGCGCTGTGGAGCGGGCAGTTCGCCGGCTTCACGCAGATCGACTTTGCCGGTTCGTCGACGAACAACTCGATGCTGTTTCTCAAGCCTGCGGCCAGCAAACACCGCTTGGCGTCAGGCCTGTTCGAGGCGGTCGAGACCGAACCGCGCGCCACCTACTCGCCGCTCAAGAACAATGACACGCCGACGACCGCACGCGCCGGCGTGGCGTTTCCGGGAAACGATTGGCTGGCGTTTCCGGATGGCGACGACTATCTCCTGAACATCGGCGACTCGTCTCAACTGCGCGACGATCTCGCCCTGTTGCGGCAGCGGCACCTGGATGACGTAGCGCTCCTGCTCGACGCGATTGCCAACAACCGCGTCGAGGCATTCCTCGGCGCCGGGTTCAGCTGCTCGGACTGAGCGCTTCCTACCAGACGCCCGGGAACGGTTTGCCGACCAGGAACGCCGGGTTCGCGCCCTTGCGCGGTGCGTACTTCTGCACCCGGCCGGTGCGCACTTCCGCGGTATAGAGATTCCCGTCTTTATCCGTCGCGAACCCGTGCACGCCCCACTGACAGCCCTGGCACGTTCCAAACGTGCCCCACGAATAGAGGAAGTGGCCTTCGGCGTCGTAGGCGAGCAGCTTGTTCGAGCCCTGATCGGCAGCCCAGAGCACGTGGTCTGCACCCATGTAGATGCTGTGGATGTTCATCGGCGGCCGCGGGCCGAAATCCCACTGGTCGAGGAACTTGCCATTCTCGTCGAACACCTGCAGGCGCCCGTTGTTGCGATCGTTGACATACACGCGCCGCGTCGTCGGATCGACCGCGATGCCGTGCACGCTGTTGAAGTAGCTGGGGCGCTTCTCGTTGGGCGGCGTGCCCTTCATCCCCCATTGCAGGAGCTTCTTCCCGTTCATGTCGTACTTGATCACGCGCGTGCCGTCGTAGCCATCAGCCAGATAGAACGTGTTCGCGTCCATGAACGCCATGAAGGTCGGCCGTGAGAAATGCGTATCGTCGGTCCCGGGGACGCCCGGCGTGCCCAGCGTGAGGAGGCGCTGTTTCCCGTCGTGGCTGAACTTGCTGACGAAGTGGTTGTCCGCGTCGACGATCCAGATGTTCTTCTGCGGATCGTAGGGGCTGATCTCCACGTCGTGCGGCCGTCCCCAGATGCTGTCCCACTGCGACCAGTCCTCGATCATCTTGCCGTTGCGATCGAAGACGACGATGACGTGCTCCCAGCGCCAGTCGATGCCCGGACGGCCGTCGCTGCCATCAGCGTCTGCCTTGCCGGAGCTCGGTGTGGCACTCGCCGTCTCGCGCACCGGCAGGCCGCCGCCGATCGGGAACTTGATGCTCGGCCCAATCTGTGGAAGCCACGTGCTGCCACGCCCCAATTTCAGGACCGGCAGCTCGCCCTTCTGCGTCACCAGCACGCGATCGGGACTCTCCGGGTACACGTCGGTCGATTGCGACCAGGTCCACCCGTCGTGGTTGGGAAGACTCTCCCCCAGCGGTCTCGGCCAGTTCTGGACCGGGTCGTACGGGCCGAACACGTCGTGACCGCCCTTGAGTCCCGGAACAGCGGCGAACCCTTCACCGGGCGTGTTCTTCCGCTGGCCTTCGATCACGCCAACGCGGTTACTCACGACGATGAATGCGATGAAGCCGATCAGGATAGCAATGCGTTGCGCGCGTATTCTCATGATGCCTCCGCAAGCTGGATGGTGGATGGTGGATGGTGGTTCGCGGTTCGTGAGTGATCCACGAACGACCAACCACCATCCATCACCCGACGCGGTGGGAACGATATGTGCGTCTTGATTGCGAGTCAATCAAACCACGTGATACCGTTCCCGCCACCGTGGCGGAGCTCTCCTTCGTTTCCCATCTGCCGCTGCTGCGCATGACCCCGGAGAGCCTCGATTGCGGACGTTTTCATCTGTGGCGCGTGCCGTTCGAGGTGTTCGACGACCTCAGTCAGGGCGCGTTCACCGATCATCGAGCCGCCTACGAGGCGACTGCTCCGGTATTCCTGCGCGTCGACATGAACGTGCCCGCGGGGGACGGCCTGATCCGCCAGATGAGCGCGGCGAATCGCAAGACCCTCGAGCTGAAGATTCCAACGGCGCGCTGGCACACGATGAACAGCCTCGGGCTCGATGCGCTCGTCGCTCTGCATTCCTCCGTCGTCGATCGTTTCTCAGCGGCGCTCGCGTTGGCCGCACCCGCGTCGCTGCTGCCGCCATCCCGCTGGAGCGTCACGTTCGGACAGGTGGACGAGCAGCATGCCTTCGTGCTCGGCAGCGAAGTCGCCGGGACCATTCGCGTGCAGGGTGATGCGGACCTCGAATATCTGTTCTCCCCTGCCTGCGTCGGACGCGAGCTCGACGCAGAGACGCTGCAGCGGGCCGTCGAATGGCAGGGCATGATCGACTTCATCCAGCAGCATGAGGAGGTGGTTGCGGCTCTGCAGGTGTTGCGCGCCGCAGCCGCGCCCACGCTCACCGAGGCCGAACAGTCGCTGCTGTGCAGCGTCGCACTCGAAGCGTTGCTCCTGCCCGAAGTCCACTCCGGCCTCGAGCAGGTGTTTGCAACCCGGTCGTCGCATCTGCCGGCGGCGCAGGACGTGGCCGCCGTTCAGGGCGCGGCCCTCACGCTCTACGAATCGCGCAGTGCTGGTGTGCATGGCGCGGCACAGACGCCGGATGCCGTCGCTGCCATCGGTGCTGCGTACGCGACGCAACTCCTTGCCGCCGCCATCGTCGGACTCGCACATGGATTGCACGAGGGTCGCAGTCTGGAGGATCTGCGGACGGCACTCGACGGCGGGCCGCTGCCGGCTTTCAACGCGCCGACGTGGACGCTGCGAGACGATCCGCCCGGTCTGCGCACGGTGTCTCGCATCTCGCCGCCAGTAGACAGGCAGCCGTTCATCCAGCGGTTTACCAGCGCGGGCCTGCAGGGCGTCGATGGCGCCTACGCCTGTTACTCGCCGCTCACCGGCCTCGGCTGCACGGCGATGCAGCCGCTGAGCGATCCGCCGTGTCCAGGGATCATCCCGCTCACCGGAAGCGAGGTCGTTTCACTCGAAGACAAGGACATCGCGCGTGACTATCTCGGTGAGCTGCACCAGATTCCCGAACGGATCGCCGGCCTGACGATGTTCATGCCAGATGCTGGCGTTGACGAGCAGCAGGCGCTGCGGAGTCTGCGGCGTTCACGCGAGCTCGCGGTCGCAAGTCTGCGGCTGGCCGGTTTCGATCAGTTCATCGATCCGGACCTCGCAGGTCTGCACGTCATGCACGAGCGCCGTCCGTTGCGCGAACCGAGCGTGCTGCGGCAGACGGTGCTCACGCGTCTGCGGAAGGATCCGGATGCGGTGATCGAGGCTGCTGACCGCGACCGCACGTCGCCGATGTGGGAGCTGGTGTTCCGATACTCGCAGTCACCCGGTCATCCCGACATCGAGCGATGGCTCAGCGCGTTTCGTCGCGTACACGACAGCGACTTCCTGCCGCCGCTCGCGCGTGCCAACCTCGCGATGGCGCTCGTCGAAGGATTGCTCGGACGTTTCCGTCCACCCGACGATCCGATGCCGCTCGAGGCGCTCGTTGCGAAAGTCACCACGCTCGCCACCGATTCTTCCGCCGCATCCGCGGCAGCGTGGTTCAGCACTCAGGCACGCGGGTGGAGGAACGCGCTCGCGCATGGACGTCTGCAGGAGATCGACGACGCGGCGATGGACAACCTGCTGGCAATTGCTCGCGCTGCTCTTCCACGCGCGATCGCGCTCTGGCTGGACGGCGGTGACCCGAAGCGACGACCCGCGAAACTGCTGATGCGAGAGCTGTCGGGCGCAAGTTCGACGTGAGCGACTCACGCGTCGCGCCGTCGCCGTGCGTCCCGGACCCGTTCAATCGCTGAGTCTCGGGCGGGTTCGACCGCGAGGTGAGGAATAGGACCCGCCAGGGTGAGCGCCGCTTTGACGGATTCCTGGAGGCTGCACACGACGAGCGCTCGCCCGGTGGCTCCCAGGCGATCTGCGGTCCGTTCCAACGTCCGCAGTCCGGCGCTGCTGATATAGTCCACGCCGGTGAGGTCCAGGACCACGTCCTGTCGCAAGGACTCGGTTGCCGCGTCGAGAATCCGCTGAAGGTCCTTGGAGGTCCGTTCGGAAATGCGCCCTTCGGCCGCGATGGTCGTGACGCCGTCCGCCTCCGTCTGTTCCACGCTCAGATACCAGACAACGTCGTCTTTTCGCGCCACAGGCCGAATGTAGCTAACCTTACCAACTTTCCTGGCGGTGCTGTGTATTTCACTAACGAGAGCGATACGGCGCTCATCGAACGCTGCCTTTCGGGCGAGACGACGGCATTCGAGACCCTGGTTTCCCGATATCAACGAGGCCTGTTCAACGTGGCATTGCGGATGCTTGGCAGCTACGAGGACGCGCGCGACAGCACGCAGAACGCGTTCGTCAAGGCCTACGAGCATCTGGACACCTTCGACGTTTCGCAACCGTTTTTCAGCTGGATCTACCGGATTCTCAAGAACGACTGCCTCAACACGCTGCGCGCACGGCGTCCGTCGGAGCCGGTCTCGCTCGAGTGGCCGTCCGAGTCCCGCGCGTCGGATGCGGTCGAATCGTCGCAACGCCAGCACGCCGTGCAGTCGGCGCTTCTGGCGCTGACGCCGGAGTACCGCGAGGTCGTGGTGCTGAGACATTTCACGGACCTGTCCTACGAGGACATCGCGGCTACGTTGGGAATCCCGGTCAAGACGGTGAAATCACGCCTCTACACGGCGCGGCAACGGCTCGGCGCTCTGCTTGCCGAGTGGCAGTGAATCATGAGCGATCAGGAACGAACCGACCCGTTGAGTCACGGTGAACCCGATGCGGTGAGCCGTCTGCTCGACGGACTCCCCGACATCGATCCACCGGCGACGCTGGTCGCGGATGTGATGTCGAGCATTCAACGAACTCGAGTCGTGGACCATCGAGGACCCGTTCAATTCAGGAGACAGACCATGGCGAAGAAGGTGCTTTGGGGCGTAATTGGCGTCGCGGCGGCGGTGTTGCTGGCGATGAGAGTGATCGGGTACCCACCGTCCGAATCGGGCACCGAAGGCACCATCGGGGCGGCACAACGCTATCAGGCGCCGCAGATCTCGAACGCCGACGTCAAGGTCACCGACGCGCAGCTTCAGGCGTTTCTCCAGAGCGATGCGTTCGAGCGGCTGAAGAAGGACAAGGCGGCTCGCGCCGCGCTCCGCAACAAGGATTTCCAGAAGGCGATGGGCGACGAAAAGGTCCGCGCATTCCTCGCGGAGCCGGGCATGATGCAGGCGCTCGCTGCGCCCGGCGTGATGCAGGCGCTCTCGCAACCGGCGGTGATGCAGGCACTCGGCAGCCCGGCGTTCATGCAGGTCCTGCAGGCGAACGGGCCGCAGGTGGCAATGGCATCACCGGCGGTGCAGCAGGCGATCGCCAGTGCGCCCGGCGTGATGCAGGCCCTGGCGAGTCAGCCCTTCGCGCAAGTGCTCGCTGCGCCGGGCGTCGCGGACCTGTTCTCGTCACAGGCGTTCTGGGTCTTCATGTCCTCGCCCGACGCTGCGCAAGCGCTGGCAAGTCCGGCGCTGATGGACACGCTTGCCAACCCGCAGTTTGCCGCGGCACTGGCGAGCCCGTCGCTCTACCAGGCGGCCGGCGAGGCGTTGCAGGCCGCGGAGCAGTAGACAACCCAAACGCTTTCGAGTTGTGAAGAACGAGAAGAGCGCGAGAGAATACTCGCGCTCTTTCCGTTACAGGATCCTCGGGGCTTATCGAACCAATG
>Ga0111539_10009305_pt1 | contig 12405 bp, 14 predicted proteins | sample RhiMethybrSRZTD1_FD_79667 | JGI IMG/M metagenome (GOLD analysis project Ga0111539, IMG submission 79667) | Populus rhizosphere microbial communities from Tennessee, USA - Rhizosphere MetaG P. TD hybrid SRZTD1 (version 2) (version 2) | ecosystem: Host-associated > Plants > Roots > Rhizosphere >...
CCCCGCCGGAGGCCAAGACCCCGCCGGAGGCCAAGACCCCGCCGGAGGCCAAGACCCCGCCGGAGGCCAAGACCCCGCCGGAGGCCAAGACCCCGCCGGAGGAAGTGAGCGGATCGGCGCCTCAACAGAAGCCGTCCCAAGCTCGCTCGCGCGGAGGTCCTGCGAAGAAGCGAACAGGCCAGAGGCCGTCTCAGCGGAAGTCGAGGTCGAGGAACGCACCCAAGGGGACGACGACGAAGGCCACCCCGGCCGAACGTGAACGAGAAGCGTCGGCGCGGCCGCCTGGTCACCAGGACCAGCCGGAGGCTCCGAGCTCTTCTTCTTCCGAAGCCGTCCCCGCGAACTCGACCGAACGTACGACCGAGGATGGCGTGACGGCCGGTCAGGAGCAGCTAGATCGAGAAGCACGGCGGACCGAAGATGGAAACAACCCCGAGCCATCAGCCGCCTCGGATGGTTCCGTCGACCTTCCAGCCGGGGGGAGCTCCACGGATGGATCGGTCCAACGCCGGGAGGGGAAGCCCGTCGCCGATGACCATGTGAGCGCCGAAACGGTCGACGACGCGGAGGCGAGCGAGGTCGGCGCCGAGGGCGCGCGCTGAGCGACATGCCCCATCGGGGGCCCCACGATCATGAGCACGGCATCGACGATGGCGCCGATCCGTCAGCTGCGGGACTCACCGCGGAACAACGCTCGGCCATGCGCCTGCTCGCTCTCGATCGAGCCACCGCAGATGTGATGAGCACCCTGACGGCCGGTGGCGTCCGGAGCATCCTGCTGAAGGGTCCTGCGCTCAACCGGTGGCTCTACCGAGAGGACGAATGGCGGAGCTACGTGGATTGCGATCTCCTCGTCTCGCCGGACGACGTGAGTCGAGCCGAACAGATACTGGAGGGACTAGGTTTCAGTCGCGAAGGGCTCCATTCGATCCGTCACGACTGGGACCGATACGCGGATTCTTGGCGAGGTCCGTCCGCCGCCATCGATCTTCACCATTCGATGATCGGGATCGGCGTCTCGCCGCAGGAGTTCTGGCGTGTGATGTCCGAGGCGACGGAGTCGATGACCGTCGGGGGGGCGGATGTGGAGGTCCTGCACCCCAGCGCCCGAGCCTTCGCGCTGGTGATCCACGTTGCCAAGGACGGATCCCGGCGGGCGAAAGCGCGGCACGATCTCGGTCACGCGGTCACGAGACTGCCCCTCGAGACCTGGCGGCAGGCTGTTCACGTCGCGGAGCGCCTGGACGCTCGGGAGGCCTTCGCGGCGGGGCTGAGGATGGAACCGAACGGTCGCGAGCTCGCCGCTCGCCTCGGTCTGCCCGACACGACGCCGCCGGTCGACGTCGCGATCCGGCGGCACGGAGGTGCACCGCCGCTCGCGGCCGGCGTGAACTGGATGATCACGACGCCGGGGATCGGCAACAAGCTCCGAGTGATCGGCCGGAAGCTCGTCCCGCCGCCCGCTTTCATGCGGTCCTGGAAGCCTCTCGCGAGGAGGGGAACGCTCGGCTTGGTCGTCGCGTACCTCTGGCGCCCGTTCTGGGTCCTGTGGCATGTCGGGCCGGCCGTCCGGGCCGTGGTTCGTGCACGACGCGCAGAGCGACACGACACCGCTCGGAAGCATCGGTGACCGCTGGACGGACCGGGCCTTCACCGAGCGGACCGCGGCTCCACGTCATCTTCGGACTTCCGGCCGCCGACCACAGCGCGCCTCAGGCGGGCGATCGCGGACTCGAGAGCCCTGAACGACCCTCCCACACCACGGAGATCCTCCAGCGCGGAGCCCAAGCCGATCGCCGCCCGTCGTGCGAGGGCGAAGCGGGCCTTGGATGGAGCCACACGGAACGTCGCGACGCGTGCGCTCCATCTCGTCGATCCGACGGCGAGGGTTAACAGCCCCATCACGAGCCGCGGACGAGGCCACGCCGACGGGTCCGTTCCCCATCGCTGGGCGCGGCGAGCGGCGCTCCGGTTCCTTCCTGACACGAAAGCGAGATCCAAGACAGCACGGGGCGTGATCATCGCGCGAGGCACGCGGTGCCGGACGACCGCTCGCCGACAGAACCAGATCGCCACGCCCTGATCCCGAAGGCGGTCCTGGAACTCGACGTCCTCGAAGGTTCCTCTCGCATCGCCCCGTCTGCCGACCGATTCGTCCCAAGAACCGGATCGCTCGAACACCGTCCTCCGCACACCGAGGTTGGCCCCCCAGACGTAATCGTCCTCCGTGAGGATCCGGTCGTTGCCGCCGTGATCCAGTAGCCCAAGTTCTTGGATCGCGTCGGGAGGAAGCCACGACGGCCAGGGTCCGAGATCGTCAGGAAGTGGGATCACTCGGCCGCCGGCGCAGCCGGTGTCCTCGCGGGTGAACGATCGTACGAAGGCCGAGATCCACGTCGGGTCGACGATCACGTCGTCGTCGGTGAACAGGAGGAGCGGTGCGCGAGCAACACGGATGCCGCGATTCTTCCCGGCACTGAGGCCGATCTTCGGTTCAAACGCTGCCCTGAATCGCTGGTCACGTCCCGCCCATTCGGCGATGACCCTCGAGGTGCCGTCGGTCGACGCGTTGTCCACGACCACGATCTCGTAGCTCGTGTCCCCCTCTTGATCCGCGAGCGACCCCAGGCAGTCCGCGAGCCACGCCGCACGGTTCCGCGTCGAGATCACGACGCTCACCTCGGGGACGGTCTCTTCGCCGTCGGGGATCACCAGCCCGCGACCTGGATCGCCGTTCGAGGATCAGGACCGATCGGGGTACCAGCCACCGATCGTGTATCGCTCTCTTCCGGCCGCGTCGGCGGTGATCGGTTCGACCTGATGCATCGTGTCGGCGAGCACGTCGAAGATCACGATGCTGTTGTGCCGTGGATCGATCCGGCTGTCGGATCCGCTCGGGTCGGTCATCACGAGCGTCCCTCCGTAGCTGGCTTCCCAGCCCTCGGAGAGGTAGATCACCAGCGCGATCCTCCTGCCCTTGATGTCGTCTGAGTGCGGCCGCAGGAAGTCGCCCTCGCCCATCGCGTGCACGCCGAAGTCCTCGCTCTCGCCGAGATCGAAGCCGGTCGCGGCTTCGAAGAACCCGACGAACGCCGGTTGCTGGAGGGCCTGGCGGAACTGGAGGTACGTCAGCGCGTTGGGGCTCATCTGGTACTCGGGAGGGATCCCGGCGAGTCGGGAGAGCCGGGACATCCGCTCGTCGGGGTCGGCCGTCTCCCACGCTTCCTCGCTCACCGATCCGTCGGAGTAGAGGCCGAATTCCTGCCCGAACTGAGCCTCGTGTTCGAGGAAGCGGGTGAGCTTGTCGGCCTTCGCGGGCACGAGGAAGTCCTCGAGGAGAAGCAACTTGGCTGGGTGCCCGGCCAGCTCCTTCCGATATCGCTCCAGCGTTGCGTCCTCGAGGTGATGTGACTGGATCCAGGGATCGAGCGCCGATCGGTCGACCATGCGTGCCTCCTACGAACGCGGTCGGCCATCGTACCGGGGATCTCCCAGCAACCCATCTCGCCGAGGCGCTCCTCGAACGGTCGTTACCATCTTCGTCATGACGGATGCCGTCGCCGTGCTCGCGACGTTCGGGTTGGCGGTTGTCTTCGGATGGGCCGGCGCAACGAAGATCCTCGGAGCCGATCGGTGGCGAACGGACCTCCGCGTGACCTACCGGCTCCCGCGGCCCATCGCGGCAGCCGCCTTCGTGCTCGTGCCGTGGACCGAGCTCGGTGTCGTCGTCGCACTCCTCACCGGCTGGTACCGGCTCGGCGCGGTCGTCGCGGTCGTCCTCCTCGTCGCATCGAGCATCGCGATCGTGCGGGCGCGCCTGATCCAGGGAACGAACCGGCTGAGTTGTGGCTGCTTCGGCGGATCGGCGCCGCGGGACTACCGCGTCCTCCTGTTGCGGAACGGAGGGCTGATGGTGCTGGCGATCGCGCTGCTGGCCTGGTCGAACGACGGTCCCCTACCGCGCGGCAGGGTCGATGTCCTCGTGGCAGCGACCGTGACTCTCGGGATCGTGGCCGCGATCTGGACCGCTCGGCAGGTCAGGGCCTACCTGCGGCGCGGACTCGTGACGGAGGGGTCAGGTTCGGAGGGGTCCATCGACGTCCCTCCCGGAGCCTGACTGGCCGCCGCAGACTTCCGCCCGGACGTTCCACCGCCGCGAGAGCGCAAGCCCGTCCAAGCCGGCACGCGTTCCCTCGAGGTGACGTGATCGTGTTGCGGTAGGGGCTTCGGCGGGGGGCTCGGTCACCTGGGGGATATACCCCGTTTCGACGAGTGGCGGGGCGGGGTACGTTTCGGATACGATGCCAGTCCGACGCAACCCGGTCGACCGGGGGAAAGGTGGGGCGTATGAAGTACGAAACCCCAGAAGTGACTGACTTCGGGTCGATCGTGGACCACACGTTCACGACACCCGGAGGTGTGAAGGGTTGTCAGGTGAACTGCCACCTCGACAAGTTCAACGAGAACTCCGCGAACTCGCTGGTGGCCTCGTAGCCTCGCAGCTCTTCCAAGCGTAGGAGAACAGGCGGCCGCGGCGACGCGGTCGCCTGTTTCTATATCCGGATCCCCTCGATATCCTCGCCAACCTCCACGGATGGGTTCTCTCATGGCTGTCCTCGCCCGGCGCGATCGCCCGGACCCCTCGGTCCTCGGACCGATGGTCAGGGTTGCGCCACATCGGGGGTCGCTGGCGCACTCGATCGAGCGGGGCGACGCGATCCTCGGGATCACCGAGTCGGGCTATCCGGGGAGCACGAGCTCCACGAACGAGGACGGGTGGGCGGCGGTCTTCTGCGGCGCGCTCGACAACGTCGACGAGCTCGCGGCGGATCTGCATCTGGACGGTCCGGGCGAGACACCGCACGAGCCTGCGGCCGTCACGCTCGCGGCATACCGGCGCTACGGGGACGACGCGCCGCTGCACCTCCGAGGGGCGTTCGCTGCCATCGTCTCGGACGGGTCGCGGTTGATCTGTTTCCGGGACCACCTGGGGTACGGGACCCTCTATTTCCGAGACGAGCCGGGTGCGTTCTACGCCGCGACCGAGCAGAAGCAGGTCCTGGCCGGGGCGAGGATCGGGAGGGATCCCGACATGGATGTCCTTCGCGATCTCTTCTACAAGACCGACCATGGTCCGGAGCCCTGCGCCCTGCGAGGGGTGAGCCGGCTCCCGAAGGCGGCGATGATCGTCGCGGACCGAGAGGGCGTCCGGCAACGACGGTACTGGCACCCCGAACGACTCCTCGAGACTTCCACGTATTCCGACGGCGACGTCGAGGAGCGATTCGACGAGCTGATGACTCGCGCCGTCTCGCGGATGATGACGGGCCACGACGTGGTGTCTCTCTCCGGCGGCATCGACTCGCCCGGAGTGGCGGCGTTCGCGGCACCGAGACATCGCAGCATCGCGGGCGAGCCACTCGCGGCGCTCTCGACGGTCTATCCAGAGCTGCCATCGGTCGACGAACGAGGCTTTATCGAGCTCGTGGCTCGGTACCTGGGACTCGATCCCCTCCATGTCTACGAGCAGACGGCTCGACCGCTCGATGAGATCGAGGAGTGGGTTGCCCTCGTCGACGGGCCGACCCCGACGATCTCGCTGCCGCAGTACAAGGAGCACTACGGCAAGGCGCGGACTCTCGGCTACCGCAACATGCTGTCGGGCGAGGTCGCAGAGTTGGTCATCGACATGACGATGTACCGCTTCCCTCATCTGCTCCTGCACGGGCGCTTCGACGCGGTCCGACGGGACCTGACGGCTCGCCGGCGTCGAGGCGCATCGCTCTCCTCGATCGGACGAGCCCTCGTCTCTGCGTTCACGCCGTCGCCGATCGCGAGGCGCAGGTGGCGCCGGAACCGGGACGGCGTCCCGGACTGGGTGGATCTCGACATGGCCAACGAAGCCGCGGTTCGCTCCGTCGTCCCACCTCGTGAACGATGGCGTGCCGTGCAACTCGCCTGGCTCGAGCCCGTCGGGATCACCGTCGAGGCGGACGAGATCTGCCAGGACCTGTGTGGCGTTCGCAACCGGAGGCCTTGGACGGACGTCGACCTGTGGGAGTTCTTCCTGAGCCTCCCCGCGGAAGTGAAGTATCCGGATGGCCGCAGCAAGACCTTGGTCCGCCGGCTCCTGCGCGGGAAGCTGCCGGACGAGATCCTCGATCGGCGGGACAAGACCGCGTTCGACGATTCGATGCTCGAATCGATCGACTACCAGGGACTCCGGCGATGGCTGTCCGAGCCCACCGATCGCGTTCCGGGTGTTCGGTACGATCGATTGCAGGACAAGCTCGAACGTCAGGAGCTGAACGTGACGGACGCGATGTGGGCGAAGGATCTCGCGTCGATCCACGCGTTCCTGGGGACGTGGTAGGCGAGATGGCGGTCGATCACCGGGACGACGTCGGCGTTGGCGTTGGACGACGCTCCGAGCCCTTCCCGGTCGTCGAGGTTACCGACGTGGCGAGGCGCTTCGGTGAAGCCGAAGCGCTCCGGAGCGTCTCACTCTCGGTCAACGCAGGGGAGATCCACGCACTCCTGGGTCCGAACGGGGCAGGGAAGACCACCCTGATGCGGATCCTCACGGGCCTCCTGGAGCGACACGGTGGTGAGGTGAAGGTCTTCGGCACCTCGATGGACGACGTCCCCCTCCGCGACTACCGGCGCGCCTTCGGATTCATCCCATCGGGCGACCGGTCGTTCTACCTGCGGCTGAGCGGGATCGAGAACCTGCTGTTCTTCGGGAGGCTCTCCGGCATGGACAAGGTCCGCGCGCGCGCGCGAGCCGCGGCCTGTCTCGAGGACGTCGGTCTCGGGGACGTCGGCAAGAAGATGGTCGGCCTGTATTCGCACGGGATGCAGAAGCGCCTCGCCGTGGCGAGGGCCCTGCTGATGGATCCGTCGTTGCTGTACATCGACGAGGCAACGCACGACCTCGACCCGTCGGGAGCTCATCGTGTGCGACAGCTCGTCCGAGCGCGGGCGCAGCAGGGTGCCGCGGTGCTGTGGGCGACGCAGCGGCTCGACGAGATCCGAGGGTTCGCCGATCGCGTCACGCTGCTTCACCAGGGACTCGTGCGCTTCGTAGGGACCGTGGACGAGCTGATGGCGATGGTGACGATCGATCGATATGCGCTCGATCTCGACGGGGGGCCCAGATCGGCCGCGGACGTCACCGAGCTGGCGCGATCGGCGATCGGCGAGATGGGCTCGATCGCTCCCAAGGCAGGCTCCGAAGGCCGGCATTACGAGCTCGCGCTCGGCGCGGGCGCCTCGATCGGGCGGGTCGTCTGGGCCCTCGAACAGGCCGGCGTCCAGGTTCGGTCCTGCCGAGAAGAGCGCTCTGGGATCGAGAGCGCCTTCCTCCATCTGACCGAGGCGACCGAATGAGCGTCACGCTTCCCTCGACGGGTCGATGGGACGCGTTCCGGGAGGACTTCGCGAAGGCCCCGGCGTTCCTCCGACGAGATCTGATCTCGCTATTCAGTTACCGCATCGCCTACTTGACGGACTGGATCAACATCGTCGTCCAGGTCTTCCTCTTCTACTTCGTGAGCATGCTGGTTCCTCCAGACCGACTCCCGACCTACGGCGGCGAGCAGGTGAGCTACCTGGAATACGTCGCCGTCGCGCTCACCCTGACCTCCTTCGTGCAGGCGGGACTCGGCCGATTGATCGCCGCGATCCGGAACGAGCAGCTGATGGGGACGCTGGAATCGTTGATGGTGGCGCCGATGTCGCCGGAGATGCTGCAGTTCGGGTCGATGGTCTACGACCTGATCTACGTTCCCCTTCGCACCGCGATCTTCCTGATCCTCGTCTCGGTCCTCTTCGGCGTCCAGTTCAACGTAGCGGGCCTCGTCCCGACGAGCGTCATCTTCGTGTTCTTCATGCCGTTCATGTGGGGTCTCGGCATCCTGAGCGCGGCGGCCGTCCTGACGTTCAAGCGAGGGGCGGGCGTCGTCGGCATCGTGGGAACGGTCCTGACGTTCACCTCTGGCGCGTACTTCCCGATCAGCTACCTTCCGCCGTGGCTCCAGTGGGTGGCCGAGTGGAACCCCATCACCGTTGCGGTGGAAGCCTCCCGGCAGGCGCTCCTGGCAACGATCACCTGGGCGGAGGTAGGCGAGGCGGTCGCCCTCATCGTCCCCTTCTCGATCGCGAGCCTCGCGGCAGGGGTCGCGGCATTCCGCCTCGCGATGCGACGCGAACGGCGTCGCGGAACCATGAGCCTGTACTGAGTCGGAGGTGAGCTGACGATCGAGCACGACACGATGATCCGACGGAACCCACGCGCGGAATTCCGGAGCCTTGGCGAAGAGGAGGGCGGGGTCGTGCTGCATCTGGACACGGCCGCCTACCACGGTCTCAACGGCGTCGGCGTGGTCGTCTGGGGGCTCCTGGACGGCATCACGTTCGGGGACCTGATGGCGAAGCTCAGACAGGAGTTCGACGACGCCCCCGAAACACTGGATCAGGACATCGATCGGTTCATCGGCGCGCTCGCAGAGCGCGACCTCGTGATCATCGGTGATGTCGCACAGGAGGCGGAGCCGCAGTGAGCGGCTGACCGAACGCTCAGCCGTATCTCGCGAGCTCCTGGTGCCCCGATCGGCCCGGGGGCGGCCCAACGTCCTCACCATCGATCTCGACCCAAGCGTGCGCATCCTTGTCCTTCGGCACGAGGGGAAGCCCGATCACGAGTTGGGGTTCGACCCCTTGCCTCCGCAGGAGCTGGAAGAGCACGAGGGATGACCAGAGGCACCGCGCCTGCCACCCTCCCAGGCGAAGGACACGTTGGACGATCCTCCCCAATCTCCTCGGTTCGACCGGTCGAGCGTTCGCCGAGGGCTCTCGCTGGCCGAGCTCCGTCATCAGGCGAGGGAGCGGTGTGCGTTTCGACCGGAGGTACGTCGATAGGAAGCACCACCAGATCCGGGAGACGAGGAGAACCTTCTCCAACGGATCGAGGCGCGAGGTGCTGGGCGAGCTCATCGGATGAGGCATGTCGTCACGATGTGCTCGACGAGTCGGGGAAGGGTGTCGATCGCGAGTCTGCGATAGAGGTTCCAGACGGGCACCTCTCGAGCGATCTGGGTGATCGCGTCGAACAGCTTGGTTCGGTCCTGATCGGTGGGGAAATGGAAGCTGAGCGTCCAGAGGTCGGGGAACGATCGCTCCGGTGGAACCCGCTCGAGAACCATGTCGTCGTCCCCTCGACGTAGGAACACCACGCCTTCGAGAGGCACCGGGGACGTGTCCCCCCGCATGTCCTCGTCGGCGACGAGGTAGGTCCGATCGGGATCCTCTCCGATGACCCGGGCCCGGCTGATCCCGAGCTGTTCCGAGACGTCGGGACGGATCCTGAGCATGGCAGGCCCGGGCACGACGGACGGGACCGGAGCGGGCCGATAGCACGTCGTGTCTTCCGAGAGGGGGCGGTAGCCGGCGTTCAGGAACGCCGAGGCGATCGTCGACTTCCCGTAGAGGCGGGGGCCCGCGAACAACAAAGCCGCTCCACCGACGTCCACAGCCGCCGCATGGAGCGGGACGTCACCTCGGTGAGAGAAGCAGAGGGCGAGCGGGAGCCCGAAGAGCCGCGCCTCTCGCACCACGCCGGTCCCAGGTCCCGACACATCGATCGAGGGTTCCGTGGGGTCGATCACGAACGAGCAGACGTCCTCGATCGTGACGACGTATCCGTGCCCGGCCTCTTCGAGTCGGATGTCCGGACCCTCGCCGCCGGTCCACGTCATCAACGGGGTCGCTTCCTCGGGCGTTGCCACACCCCGTTCCGTGATGCTCAGGGGGGTTCCATCACCGCCGCGGAGCGAGAGGAAGGGGATCTCGGACCGGATGTGGTAGCCGAAGACGCTTGAGAGCGCGGCACCTTCGCCAGCCTCCGAGGGTGGCGTGGTATCGCTCGTTCGCTCCGCTGGCAGCGTCATCGGTCTTGGGTCGGGCACCACGAGCCGTCTCGCGGCAACTTCCGCGATGATACGGGACGCGTTGGGATGGACCTCCTCCGGTCGCGGGCCGAGAGCTCATGCCGGTATGCCCTTGGGTTGGGTTTGTGAGATCGCGCCGACGTGGGAGGATGCCGCCCATGACCGAGCCACAGATCCGCATCGTGGAGGACGGCCCGTACGAGGTGGTCGGTCCACTGCCGCTGGCGCGAACCAGCAAGGTGAAGACCGAGTACGGCGAGCCGGTCGACTACACACCGCTCGAGCCGATCGAGACGGACACGAACTATCGGCTCTGCCGGTGCGGCAAGAGCGCCAACAAGCCGTTCTGCGACGACAGCGAGCTCGAGGAGCCGAGGGTCGACGTGAAGGAGCGGGCCGACCACGGGCCGCGCTCGGAGCGGGTGGAGGTGTTCCAGGGCGACGGCGCCGTGATCACCGACGACCTGTCGATCTGCTCGCACGCCGGCTTCTGCAAGGACCGGTTCACGGGCGTCTGGCAGATGCTCTACGTCGACGACCCCGAGGTCCGCGAGCGGATGAAGGGGATGGTCGAGCACTGTCCGTCGGGCCGGCTCGCGTGGGCCGAGTCGGTCGACGCGCCGGAGCACGAGCCCGAGTTCGAGCAGGGGATCGCCGCGATCCGGAACGGACCGCTGTGGGTGCGGGGCGGCGTCAAGGTCGTCGGATCGGACGGCGAGGAGTACGAGGTCCGGAATCGGCAGACGCTCTGCCGCTGCGGGTACTCCCAGAACAAGCCGTTCTGCGACGGCTCGCACCAGCTGGTCCGCTTCCGCGACGGCTAGAGGTCGATGCCACTCGGCAGATCGTCAAGTCGCTTGACCATCACGGTCGCGAGGTCAGCCGGATAGATCAGGCGGTGGGCCGCTGCCACGCGCGGGGCTCGCTCTCGGAAGAAGCTCACGAGGATGTGGCCCGCCGCGAGGAGCACATCGCGCTCCATCGGCACGAACGTGGCCTCGAGCGGTTCGATCGCGGCCGTCCGGACCTCGTCGTCGAGCTTCCAATAGGGCTCGTCGCCCACCAGGACTCCCTGCTCGATCCGCACGATGTTGACGCAGTGGTTCCGGAGGGCTTCCAGCTGACCGGCGGCCCACCACAGCTGGTTCCGTCCGATCGCCTTCACGAAGTGCGAAAGCTCGTGCCAGAACCACGAGAGGGACTGGCGCAGGGCGTCTTCGTTCTCTGCCAGATCCGATCGCTCCTCTTCGAACCTGACGCCCTCGAGGATCCCGCTCCTGTCGAAGAGCGTGCGGTGACGGCCGGGCCAGAGGTCGCCGAGCGCTCCCTCGCGGCCGAAGAAGATCTCCGCCTCGGTGCCGTCGGCCAGGACGAACGACACGACCTCGGCGTGGCCGAAGTCCTCGACGAAGACGGGCTCGCCGAGCGCTTCGATCAGGGACGGCCGGTCGCGCACGACGTCGTCGAAGGCGTCGTCGCGCGTGATCACGCAGAGATCGACATCGGAGAACTCGTCGGCGCGGTCGCGGGCACGCGATCCACCGAGGAAGGCCGCCATGATCCGATCGTCCGCCTCGCACGCCGCGACGAAGCGCTCGATGATCGCTTGCGGGTCGGGAAGGGTCACGGGCGGCAGACTCGCAGGTCCGCCGCCCGTGGTCGAGCTACGCGGGGACGAGCCCCAGGTCCTGGAGCAGGCCCGGCGGGATCGCGTGGCAGTACGGCTCGTGGCCGTTGTTCAGGTAGTAGCGCTGGTGGTAGTCCTCGGCCGGGTAGAACACCGAGAACGGCACGATCTCGGTCGCGATCGGCTTCGAGTACCTCGCCTGCGCCCGGTCACGCGACGCGTCGGCCGCCGCCTTCTGCTCGTCGGAGTGGGCCAGGACGATGCTCCGGTACTGCGTGCCGTGGTCCGGTCCCTGCCGGTTCACCTGCGTCGGGTCGTGCATCGCCCAGAAGACCTCGAGGAGCTGGTCGTAGGAGACGACCTCGGGGTCGAACGTCACCTGGACGACCTCGGCGTGACCGGTCGTGCCGGTGCAGACCAGGCGGTAATCGGGGTCCTCCACGAAGCCCCCGCTGTAGCCGGAGACGGCCTCGATCACGCCCGGGACCTTCCGGAAGAGGTGCTCGACGCCCCAGAAGCAGCCGGCGCCGAACGTGGCGGTCTGGGTGGACATCTCGATCCTTTCGTTGGCTTCCATCGTCATAGTCGCAGTTCCGGCCCGGACGTTGCGCTCGACCCCGTTCAACCTCGTCCGGAGGACCTAGACCGTTGGGTGATGCACGGAAATAGGTCCCTTCGCCGATTCACATCTGGGGGGCTGGTACCCGATATCGGGTAGTGCAGGGTGGCAGACCGAGGAGGGCAGTGGACATGCGACAGTGGGAGCTGATCGGGATCACGGACACGGTGGATTGGACGCCGCCGCGCCGGGACCCGGCCCCGACCGAGGAA
>Ga0111539_10009308_pt1 | contig 12404 bp, 9 predicted proteins | sample RhiMethybrSRZTD1_FD_79667 | JGI IMG/M metagenome (GOLD analysis project Ga0111539, IMG submission 79667) | Populus rhizosphere microbial communities from Tennessee, USA - Rhizosphere MetaG P. TD hybrid SRZTD1 (version 2) (version 2) | ecosystem: Host-associated > Plants > Roots > Rhizosphere >...
AACCGACGGCCCTTTTCGACGCGCTGACGCGCTACGGCATCGCCGCCCACCGCATCGTCGCCCTGCGAGCGGTGCACCGTCGCGAACCGGTCGAGCCGCCGGCGCCGTGACCCGCTCCGCTGCGCCGGCATCCGGCGCAGTGCCGCCGCGCATGCTGCTGATTTCCGCCAGCGACTACCAGTCGGCCGTGATCAAGGGCGTGGCGTCGATGCTGGCGGAGTTCGACGAAGGCGGCTTCTTCGATCGCGTGCTGATTGCCTTTCCGTTCGCCCGAACGACGACCAGCGTGAACGTGTCCGAGCGCGTTGCCGTGCGCGACATGGGCACCGACTGGTTGCCGTTCGGCAGCCGCCGCATGGCGCGCCGCGCCGGCGCGCCGCTGCATCTCGCGCGTGCGGTCGCGGATTTGGTGCGCTCGGTGCGGCGCGATCAGATCGCGATCGTGCGCGCCACCGATCCGTGCTTCTCCGGCGCGATCGGCTGGCTGGTGGCGAAGATCGCCCGCCGTCCGTTCTGCGTCTCGATACACGCGGACTTTGACAAACGCCATGCGGTCGGAGGCGCATCGGCTGGAGCGACGCTGCTCGGGTCGCGCGCGCTGGCGCGGCGGGTCGAGCGCTTCGTGCTACGGCGCGCCGACATGGTGATGCCGATCCGCGTGAGCCTGCGCGAATACGCGTTGCGGTACGGCGTGCTCGAAGATCGCATTCGAGTCATCCCGCACGGCACCGACCTCGACGCGTTCGTGCGAGCGACCGGCGAGGGGGTGCGCGACGAGCTTCGAATCCCGGCTGGCAAGAAGATCATCAGCTTCGCGGGTCGGCTGGTTCGTGAGAACTATGTCGACGACGTCATCGCGCTTGCGCGGCGGCTCGTGGCCACCCGAGACGATTTCGTGGTCGTCATGGCGGGCGGTGGGCTGGAAGAAACGCGGCTGCGCGCGCTGGTCGAGAGCGATGCCGTTCTCGGCCGCGTCGTCCGGCTCGCCGGATTTGTTCCGCGTGCGACCGTCGCGGGCCTTCGCCGCATCTCCGACGTCAGCCTCTGCCTGATGGGCGGCTTCAGCTTGATCGAAGCGTGCGCGGCAGCCTCGCCGGTGATTGCCTACGACGTCGAATGGCACGCGGAGCTGGTGTCTGACAACGAGACGGGCGTGCTCGTGAAGGAGCACGACCTGGACACGCTGGAGGCGGAAGCGAACCGGCTGCTCGACGATCGGGCGTTGGGCCAGCGGCTCGGCGCTGCGGCGCGGATGCAGGCGGTGCTGAGCCACGACCTGCAGCTGACCCGCGCGATCAAGCAGCAGTGCTACGCGGATGTGATGCGTGGCTGATCGCCGACGCCTGCAGCGGTTGATTGGATACGCACCGGGAACCGGCCTGGCGGTGTGGGCGATCAACGTGCTGGTGCAGCGCATCCTCAGGCTCGATGCGGAGTGTCCGTACAACAAGCACTTCACCAGCCGGGTCATGCACGCCCGCGGCCTGAGCATCGAGGACGAATGCGACAAGGTGCGCCGGAGCCTGGCGGTGAGCGGCGGCTGCTACATCAACGCCGCCGACGGCCTGTCGATCGGCCGCGGCACGATCTGGGCGCCGAACGTCGCAATCGTTTCGCAGGATCACGGGCGCAACGACCTCGATCACGTGCCGCCGACCGCCGGCATCCGGATCGGACGCGACTGCTGGCTCGGGTTCGGCTGCGTGATCATGCCCGGTATCACGCTCGGTGATCGCACCATCGTCGGCGCCAACGCGGTGGTGACGCGATCGTTTCCGGAAGGCGATCAGGTGATTGCCGGCGTGCCGGCGCGCGTCCTCGCGCGGGGGCGCGGCCGCCACGAGCTCGCCGGCTGACCGCCCAATGGACGCCAGGACCGTTGCCATCCTTCGCTGCCCCGTGAGTGGCGCGCCGCTCGAGCTCTCCACCATCGACGGCGAAACGGAGGGCGATCGCTCGGTCGTGCGAACGGGGATCCTGTTCTGCCGCGCGTCGAAGCGTTGGTATCCCGTCATCAACTACGTGCCGGTGATGCTGACCTATCGAACCCGGCTCGCCGATCGGTTCAGAGCGTCTCACGCAGCGTCATTCGCGGCGCTTGGCGATTACACCAGCCCGGCACTCACGCCGCCTCCCGGCGAGCTGTCGGTGCAGAAGACCTTCACCGAGGAATGGGAAGGCCTCGGCGACGACCAGACGACGTTCATCTACTCCGACGCCGAGCTGCTCGCGCTGCACCGCGAGGTGTGGCTGCGGTTTTCCGAGGCCGAGGCGAGCCGCATCGACAGCGTGCTGAACGTCGGCTGCGGGTTCGGTAAGGAAGCGGTCGTTCTCTCATCGATCTTTCCGAACGCGGACATCTTTGGCGTCGACCTGAACCTGTCGCTGCTCCAGGCGGCGCCGCGCCTGAAGGGCCAGCCGCGCGTTCACCTCGTGATCGCATCGCTGTTCCACCTGCCCTTTGCCCCGGCGAGCTTCGCGCACGTCCACAGCCAGGGTGTCATCCATCACACCTACTCGACCGAAGCCGCGTTCAAAGCGATCGCGGCCTACACGCGCCCAGGCGGATCGCTGTTCATCTGGGTGTACGCGCAGGAAGATTCGATGGTCGTGCCCGGCGTGCGCGGCGCGTTCGTGCGCGCCTACTGGCTGGTCTCGCACCGGATCGCGCGCCCGGTCCTGAGCCGCTTGCCGGCGCCATTGCGCAATGCGGCGATGTGGCTGCTGACGCTCGCGGTCTACCCCATCGTCAAGCTGCGCAGCCGACGATCGGATTGGCATTTTCAGAACACCCTGCACGGGCTGCGCGACGCCTTGACGCCACGCTATGCGCACCAGCACGGCTTCAACGAAGTGCTCACCTGGTTCGAGGACGCGGGCTTCGAGCCGCGGCTGCAGTCGCCGAGCCGCTATCGCGATCTGATCGGCCGCCGCCTGGTCGGCGTCGGCGTGGTCGGACGCCAGGTGCGCACCTGATGTGCGGTCTCGCCGGCATCGTCGCGCCGCGGCCGATCGAAGGGCTGCCCGCCCTGGTCGACGGCTTCTCGCGCGCGCTCGAACACCGCGGCCCGGACGACTTTGGCTTCCTCAGCTGGGGCGGGGACGGCTTCTGTGTCGACCGCGATCCGAAGGCCCTCGCAGGTGGAAGCGTCGCGCTCGTCCATCGGCGGCTCTCGATCGTCGATCTCAGCCCGCGGGGCTGGCAGCCGATGATCGACGCCACCGGCCGCTACGCGCTGATGCTGAACGGCGAGATCTACAACTACCCGGAGCTCCGCGTCGAACAGGAGCGCGACGGCGTTCGATTTCGTTCGACGACCGACACCGAAGTGCTGCTCAACCTCGTGATTCGCGAAGGCGTCGCCGGCCTTCGGCGCGCGGTCGGCATGTTTGCGCTCGCCTTCGTCGATCGCGAGCGTCGCAGGATGTGGCTGGCGCGCGATCCGTTCGGGATCAAGCCGCTCGTCTATGCCACGCGCGACGGCATGCTCGCGTTCGCGTCGGAGATCCGGCCGTTGGTCGAGCTCGGGTTCGCGCGCCGCCAGGTCGAGCCGTCGGCGCTCTTTCATTACCTCCGTCACGCAATCACCGACTACGGCGAGCTGACGACGATCGACGGCGTCCTGCAAGTGCCGCCGGCGCACTCGATGGAAGTCGACGTCGAGACCGGCGCCGTGTCGGCGCCGCGCCGCTACTGGACGCCAGCTGTCGAGCAGCGCACGGCGATCGGCCTCGACGCCGCCGCCGAGGAGCTGAGGGCGCTCTTTCTCGACAGCATCAAGCTTCACCTCCGTGCCGATGTGCCAGTGGCCGCGACGCTCTCCGGCGGCATCGACTCGAGCGCGATTGTCGGCGCGATCCATGCCGTAAACGGCGACAAGGCGCCGGCAACGTTCAGCTACATCGCGGACGATGCGGCGCTGAACGAAGAACGGTATGTGGATCTGGCCGCGGCGTCGGCAGGAGTTGCACCGCGCAAGATCCACGTGCAGCCGCAGCAACTCGCCGACGAACTCGATGCGCTGATCCTCACGCAGGAGCAGCCGTTCACGACGACGAGCATGTGGGCGCAAAGCCGTGTGTTCCGGCGCGTCAGCGAGGACGGCTTCAAGGTGGTGATGGATGGGCAGGGCGCCGACGAGCTGTTCGCCGGCTATCCCGTGTTTCGTGCCGCGCGGCTCGCGAGCTTGATCCGCCGCGGCCGCTGGCCGCAGGCCGTGAGGCTGGCTCGATCGCTGCCGGATCGCGGTGTGCCGTTGCTGCAGGCGGCGGGCACCCTGTTGCCCGGCGGCGTCCGGTCGGCGGCACGACGGCTCGCCGGCCGGCCGACGATGCCATGGTGGCTGAATGCAGACTGGTTCGAGCGTCATGGCGCCGTGTCGGAGCGGCCGTTCGCCGGGAGCGCGGCGCCGACCGATCTGAGCGCGCAGCTCTATGACGCGACGGTTGCGAGCAGCCTGCCGATGCTGCTGCGGTACGCCGATCGCAACGCCATGGCGGTGTCGATCGAGAACCGCGTCCCGTTTCTGACGGTGCCGCTGGCGCAGTTCGCGTTCACGCTGCCCGACGATCTGCTGATTGCAGCCGATGGCACGACCAAGCGGCTGCTGCGCGCGGCAATGCGCGGGCTGGTGCCCGACACGATCTTGCGCCGGCGCGACAAGATCGGGTTTGCGACGCCCGAAGCGAAGTGGTTCAACGACAGCTCGGCGCTGCGGGGGCAGCTTGCTGCAGTGGCATCGCGGCCGCTGCCGCCATGTTTTGCGCCGGCACTGGCCGCGCGGCTGCGCGACGTCGCGGAAGGGCGCGCGCCTTACGGACCCGAGATCTGGCGTTGCTGGAACGCGCTGCGCTCGGCCGAGCTAATGCGCCTGGAGTTTCCGTCCTGAGGATTCTTCTGATCGCGCAGGCGTTCCCGCCGTTCAACGCCAGCGGTGCGGTGCGCGTCGGCAAGCTCGCGCGTTTTCTCGTCGATCGCGGCCACGACATTCGTGTGCTCACCGCCGCGCCGCTGCCGTACCCCAGGACGCTGCCGGAAGAGATCCCGAGCGACCGCATCATCGTCACGCGCTCGCTCGATCCGTTTGCCCTCCTCGCACGGCGTTCGGCGGCGAGCGGCCGCGGCGCCGTCCCCAGCCGATCGCTCGTCGGCGAAGGCGTTCGCGGCCGGGTGGTGCGGTGGGCGGGCGCGCTGTTCGCCGTCCCGGAGCCACAAGTCGGCTGGTATCCGTTCGCGCTCGCGGCTGGTGGCCGGCTGCTGCGCGAATGGCAGGCCGACGTGATTTACGCCAGCGCGCTGCCGTTCACCGCGCACCTGGTCGCGCGTTCCCTGGCGAAGGCGGCGGCGACGCCATGGGTTGCCGAGTTCCGCGATCCGTTTGCCGGCAACCCCTACTCGAACCTTCCGGGCTGGCGGTTCCCCGTCGATCGATGGATCGAGCGGCGGACACTCTCGTCAGCTGCCGCGTGCGTGACGGTATCGGAACCGATGGCGGCGACGCTGCGCGAACGACACCGCAAGCGCACGATCGTCGTCCTCAACGGTTACGACGAGCGAGCCGCGGCGCAGCCAGCAGTTGAGCGTGAGGCGAGCGCCGGGCCGGTGACGATTCTGTATACCGGCCTGATCTATCCGGGACGTCGCGATCCGGCGCCGCTGTTCGACGCGATTGCGTCGCTGGGGGAGCGCGGGCGGGAGGTGCGCGTCGAGTTCTACGGCCAGGATCTGCGTGGCGTCGCCGAGAGCGCCGCGCGCCATGGCGTGTCCGATCGCGTGCACGTCGGCGGGGTCATTCCGCACGCCGACGCCGTCGCGGCGCAGCGGCGCGCGGATCTGCTGCTGCTCCTGCTCTGGGATGATCGGCGCGAGTTCGGCGTCTACACCGGCAAGCTGTTCGAATACGTCGGCGCCGGCCGGCCAATTTTCGCGATCGGATCGGATAGCGGCGTGGCCGCCGACCTGCTGCGAACGCGAGGGCTCGGCGTGGCCGCCCGCGGCGCGGAGGCGATTGCCGCGGTGCTCGCGCGCTTCATCGACGAGAAGCGCGCCACCGGCCGCGTCGCCGCCCCCGACCCCGGCGCGAAGGCCGGCCTATCGCGCGCCGAGCAGTTTCTCCACCTCGAATCGCTGCTCGGCGACGTTGCCGACGCCGCTGTCGCGCGGCCGGCGGCCGTTGCCACGCGCCCCGGGCGCGTCGACGCTCGCCAATCGTGACGCCGCCAATCTCAATCGTGACCGTCGTCGGCGCGCGCCCGCAGTTCATCAAAGCGGCAGCGGTCTCGAGCGCGCTCGCGGCGGCGAGCGATTTTCGCGAAACCATGGTGCACACCGGACAGCACTTCGACGACGAGATGTCGGCGGTGTTCTTCCGCGAGCTTGGAATTGCCGAACCGGCGATCAACCTCGGCATCCACGGCGGCAGCCACGGCGCCATGACCGGCCGGATGCTGACGGGGATCGAAGAGACGATCACCGCACACGCGCCGGACTGGGTGCTGGTTTACGGCGACACCAATTCAACCCTCGCCGGCGCGCTCGCGGCCGCCAAGCTGCACGTGCCGGTCGCGCATGTCGAGGCCGGGCTGAGATCGTTCAACCGGCGGATGCCGGAAGAGATCAACCGCGTGCTCACCGATCACGTCAGCACGGCGCTTTTCTGCCCGACGCGGCAGGCGATCGCCAACCTCGCCCGCGAAGGGCTCGACCGAGGCGCCGTGCACGTCGGCGACGTGATGTATGACGCGTGCGTCGCCGCGAAATCGCGCGCGATGTCCCTCAGCGGCCTTCTGCCATCGCTCGGGCTCGAGCCGGGAACGTTTGCGGTCGCAACGGTGCACCGCGCCGAAACCGTGGACGAGCCGGATCGGCTTCGCGCGGTACTCGGCTACCTGAAGGCGCGGGCGGCGGAACAGCCGTTGGTCTTTCCGATGCACCCGCGCTCGCGCGCCGCGGTCGACGCGCTCGGCCTCGACACCCGGCCGATTTGCGTCATGCCGCCGGTCAGCTACCTGCAAATGGCGCGGCTGCTCAGCGAGTGCGACCGCGTCTTCACCGATTCGGGCGGAGTGCAGAAGGAAGCGTACTTCCACGGCAAGCCATGCGTGACGCTGCGCGACGAAACCGAGTGGGTGGAAACAATCGAATGCGGCTGGAACCGGCTGTGGCACGGTCCGGACTACAAGCCTCGGCGGCCGATTGCCGACTACGGCGAGGGCGACGCCGCAGCTCGAATCGCCGGCCTCCTGCGCGATCGAGCCCGATGAGAGCGACGCGCAACCCGGCGCACGAGATCAGCGCCGGCAACCCCTGGTACGTCGACGACCAGTCTGCGGTACAGCTCGGATCGGCTGCGTTCCGTGCGGTGGTCGAAAACCGGTGGCGGCTGTTCGAGCGCGCGATCGACGAATGGCTTGCGCGCACCGGACAATCCGCGCCGCGCCTCGTCCTCGACGCCGGTTGCGGCGACGGCATCAACCTCGTATTCCTGCGCCGACTGATCGCCTCGCGTTTCTGGCCGACGATGCTCGTCGGCGCCGATTACAGCCCGCTGCGGGTTGCGCGCGCGGGGCAGAGCGCCGGCGCGCAGCTGCTGCGCGCGTCGGTGACCGCGCTGCCGCTCGCGAGCGAGCGCTTCGACGTCGTGATCTGCAATCAGGTGCTCGAGCACATCGTCGACGATCGCACCGCGTTCGCCGAGCTGCGGCGGATCCTGCGGCCCGGCGGGCTGCTGATCGTGGGTGTGCCCAATGAAGGCTCGCCGCTCGGCCTGCTCAGGAATCATCTGCTGCAGCGGTCCATCCTGAGCGCGACCGATCACGTGAACATGTACACTCGCCGGGCGCTCGCCGCGCGTGCGCGTGCGGCCGGCTTCGAGCCGATTCGGATCGAGCCCGAAGGGTTCTTCACCCCGCATACGACTTTGCACGCGCTGTTGAACCGGTGGTCGCCGGTGCGATCGCTCCTGAACGCCGCCGGCCGCGCGATGCCGGGCTGCGCCGCCGGGCTGCAGATGGTTGCACTCCGCCCGAACAGCTGATTCCCCCATGTGCGGCATCAGCGGCATCGTCACTGACCGGCTCACGCCCGAGAGCGCGCGGCAGGCGGTTCGCGCCATGAACGACCTGCAGCGCCATCGCGGGCCAGACGACGACGGGGTCTGGGACGACGAGCACGCGTTTTTCGGGCACCGTCGGCTCGCGATCATCGATCTGAGCTCCTGCGGTGCGCAGCCGATGACCAACGAGGACGGCAGCCTCGTGCTCGTCTGCAACGGCGAGATCTACAACTTCCACGAGCTGCGCGATCGCCTGCGGAGCAACGGCCATCGCTTCAGGAGCGAGACCGACATCGAGGTCATCCTCCATCTTTACGAAGAGCACGGCGACCGCTGTGTTGACACGCTCGCCGGGATGTTCGCGTTCGCGCTGTGGGATCGCCGTCGTCGCCGGCTGCTGCTCGCACGTGATCGGATCGGCGAGAAGCCGCTCTACTATGCGCAGGTCGGCGCCGGGATTGCCTTTGCGTCGGAGGTCGCCGCGCTGCTCAAGGTGCCCGGCGTGTCCGCCGCGTTCGACGAGGAGGCGCTCGCAAGCGCGCTGGTCTATCCCAGCGTGCCGGCGCCGATGACGATGTTCGCGGGGGTGCGGGCGGTGGAGCCGGCCTCGTGCGTGGTGTTCGAGAACGCCGCGCTCTCGCAGCGGCGGTATTGGTGGATTGACTGTCGGGCCGGCGTGGCGCCGCGGGCCGAGGCCGAGGCCGCGGCCGAGCTCGACGCGCTGCTGGCACGCGCGGTCCGCGGCGCCCTGATCGCGGACGTGCCGGTCGGCGTGCTCCTCTCCGGCGGGGTCGATTCGGCGGCGATCGCCGTGCACGCCACGCGCGCCGGCGCCGACATCCACGCCTTCTCGGTCGCGGGCGATTCGCCGGGGCGGCCCGATCCCGATCTGGCGCGCGCCCGAGAGGTCGCGCAGCGGCTGCGGCTGCCGCACCACGAGATCCCGTTTACCGCGCTCGACCTCGGCGAGCTGCCGGCGATGGTCGCGCGCTACGCGCAGCCGTTCAACGTGTTCCCGATGCTGTATGCCGACCAACTCGCCAGGCGCGTGCGCGCGCACGTCACGGTCGCGCTCGGTGGCAACGGCGCCGACGAAGCGTTCGGCGGCTATCGCGGCTACAACCGGCACCTCGCGCTCGATCGGCTCGCCGGGGTGCTGCGCCGGCTGCCGCGCGCGGCGGTGAAAGCGCTTCCCGCCGGCGGCGATCGCGTGATGCGACTGCGCGCGGCCGCCGCCGCGCCGGTTGAAGAACGCCGCGGCGCGGCGCTGAACGAGCTGTCACAGCAACTCGGCAGCGCGCTCTTCACGCCCGAGTTCGCCGCCAGGGCCGCGAGCCATCGACCGGGCGACCGGGTGACGAGGTATGCGCGGGAGTGCCGGCCGCGCGATTACCTCGACACGGTGATGTACTCCGATCTGATGCTGTATCACCAGCACGGCACGACCGTGATCACGGATGTCTCCGGGATGTCGCACTCGCTCGAGATCCGCGCGCCGTTTCTCGATCACCGCCTGCTCGAGTTCGCCTTCGCGCTGCCCCGGCGGCTGAAGATCCCGTCGCTCGTTCGCCCCAGCCGCAACAAGTACCTGTTGAAGCGGACGCTGGAGCAGGCACTGCCGCATTCGGTGCTCTACGGCCGCAAGTTCGGATTCGGGTACAACATTTCGGCCGCCGCGCTGCTCGCGCGCGAGTGGCGAGGCGCGGTCGAGCGGTTCGTCCGCCGGGGCCGCTATCTCGAGCTCGGCATCTACTCGAGGCAGGGCGCCGACTGGGCGATCGCCCACGCGCCCGCAGAAGTGTGGCGCCTGCTGGTGTTCGCGATCTGGGCCGAGCTGTTCGTCTTTCATGAACCGGTGGGGGCGATTGCCGCGCGCATCAACGACGCCCTCGGACAGCAGCAGGTGGCGTAGGCGTGCTCAGGCGCGTCTACGTCACGACCACTGTCTATCAGGGGATCGCCGCGGTCGCCACGCTGGCCGCGCTGCGCTGGCTCGCAACCTACGTCGATCCGGAGACGCTGGGACGGTACAGCCTGTATCAGTCGGTGATCGTCGCCGGGACGCTGTTCCTCGTGAGCTGGCCGAACGCAGCGCTGCTGCGATTCGGCCGCGAGGAGTGGACGCGGGACGGGCGCCTCGGCACGACGCTCGGCGCGCGCACGGCGCTGTTCGCGGTCTGCGTCGCGATCGCGATCGCCGCGGCCTGGGTTGCGGATCCGTGGCTCCGCCGGTTCCTCGGCGTTGATCGCTCGCCGTTCCCCTGGATTGCCGCTGGCCTGCTCGTCACGCCAGCTGCGGAACTCGCGATCTATCTGAGCCAGGCGATCGGCCGCACGGTCGTGTACGGCTACAGCCCGGCAATCGTTCGCATCGGGTTTTTCGTGGGCGTCTGTCTGATTCCGCTGTTCGGTCGCCGCGCCGGGTGGACGTATCTGGCAGCCTGGCTGATCGCGTCGACGGCGGCGGCGACACTGTTCACGCTGGCGACAACACCGCGAGCCGCCTGGGAAGGCTTCGCGATCGACCGGCCGATGCTGGCCAGGCTGCTGCGATATTCGTGGATGTTGCCGTTCGGCGCCGTGAGCACGTACGTCGTGAACTGGATCGACGCATGGGTGATCCGGAACGTGAGCGGCCTGGCCGCGGTTGGCGTCTACAGCTGGGCCTATCAGACGACGGCGATCGCGAGCCTGGTGTTCGCGCCGATGGCGGTTGCGCTGACGCCGCGCGTGATCGACGCGCGGCTGAACGACGATCGCGCGCGCCTCGAGCGCTACACTGGATCGATTCTTCCGGCGGCGCTGGTGTGCGCCGCCGCGGTGGCCGCGAGCTTCGTGCTGGTGTTCCCGGCGATTCGCGCGCTGACGTCTCCAGCCTACGCAGAGGCCTATCCGGTCGTGCTCGTCCTGCTTGCCGCTTTGCCGTTTCAGCTTACCGCGCACCTGGTGACGCCGCTGGCCAGCGCCTACGAGCGGCTGATTCCGCGCTTCGTGATGGTCAGCGTCCTCATCGCCGTCGTCAACGTCGCGGGCGATCTGCTGCTGGTGCGGCGTTTCGGGATCATCGGTGCGGCAATCGCGACCGCGGCGGCGTTTGCCGCTGGCGCGCTCGTCCTGGTGACGGTGGTGCGCGCGGAAGGGCTCGCATTCGCGCCGCTCTGGCACTACGCCGCGCCCGGGCTGGTGGTGTTTCCGGCCGTGGCGCTGATGTACTTCGCCGGCCCCTTCGTCGGATCGGCGGTGATTGTGGCTACCGGGGCGATCGCGCTCGCCATCGGGGCGTTCTCGCGCAAGCGCCGCGCGCGGACTACCGCGCGCGCGTGGCCGTTTTCGGCGCTCGCCGCGCTCGGCATGGCGCTGACGCTGGACGACGAAGCGCACGGTGGCAGCGCGGAGGGCGTGCGTTATCCCGCTGCTCCGCGGGCGATCGAGAGCTGAAGCCACGCGCGTGCTGCTGACCGATGTCGCCGATCTCGTCTCGCCCTGCTGCCGCGAACCGCTGTCTGTGGCCGAGACAGTGGCGACGCAGGACGATCGTTATCTGATCGAGGGGTCACTGGCATGTTCGCGGTGCGCGCACCGTTTTCCGGTGCGCGGCGCGATTCCGCGGCTGCTACCGGACGACACCGGCGAGAACGCGAGCTGGAACTACAAGTGGCGGGAGATCGACCGCGGGCGCGGGTTGAATCACGCGATCATCGACCGCAACGATCCGGCCTATGCGCTGCACGACATCTACGATCGCAACAGCCACGGCGGACGCGCCTTCCAGGGGATGCGCGGCGGCCGGGCGATCGAGATCGGCTGCGGCGTCGGCCAGTACGTCATCAAATCGCTGGTCGAGCACGCGCCGCAGAAAATCGTCGCCTTCGACCTCACCGAAGGGGTGGACACGCTGCGCCGGATCGTCGTCCAACGCCATCCGCAGCTCCTTGATCGCATCCTGTTCGTGCAGGGAAGCGTCTTCGCGCTGCCGTTCAGGCCGGGGAGCTTCGACTACGTCTACTCGCTCGGCGTCCTGCATCACACCGGCGATACCGCGCGGGCGGTTCGCGCCGCCGCGGATCTGGTGCGCGAAGGCGGGCAGCTCAATATCTGGGTGTATGCGGCCGCGCTGTATCACATCGACACGCGCGAAGAAGGGCGGCGGCATTTGAGCCACTGGTTCCCGCTGGCGCGGATCGCCTATGCGCGCCTGCAGGCGCGCGCCTGGTATCGCGTCTTCGCGCGACTCTCGCCGCAGCAGGCGGACCGGTTCCTGCGGCTGTTCTCGTCCGACGCCTGGTACGCGCTCTCGCGCACGCCGGTGCTCAACATGATCACGCGGCTCGTGATGTCGCCGCCGCCGCA
>Ga0111539_10009309_pt1 | contig 12403 bp, 8 predicted proteins | sample RhiMethybrSRZTD1_FD_79667 | JGI IMG/M metagenome (GOLD analysis project Ga0111539, IMG submission 79667) | Populus rhizosphere microbial communities from Tennessee, USA - Rhizosphere MetaG P. TD hybrid SRZTD1 (version 2) (version 2) | ecosystem: Host-associated > Plants > Roots > Rhizosphere >...
ATTACCTCCGATCACGATGGTCAAGGCAATCAGTCCGGCGATGAGCAGCGCGACAGGTACCCACCGGACCCACCAGAATGGCGGTCTGATATGCGCGGTTGGCGAAATCTCCATAAGTATCAAACTCCTTGTCGGTTCGGTGGCTTATGTTTTTGCTTAAAGGTCAGATTAGCACAACCCTTTAAACGTCGCTGGAAACCTAATAAGGCGTCCGCGTTTGTGCCCTAGCAGCCCTGGCGAACGCAATATTCAGGTGGCTGCGCCGCAGTCGTAAAGCACGCAGTAAAACAAAGCGCGGCTATGCAAAGCGCTGCTGGACCGCATCACTGATCGCGTTCATATCATCGAGACGGGCACGGAAAGTTACCGCTTCGAGCGAACGGTGGCGGCGAAGAAGAAGGTCAAAGAATAGTTCGAAGAGAGAAACTGTCGGCAAAACTTTGGAGGGTTCGCCGACAGTATCGGGCTGTCTTGATATGCTTATGATAAAAATCCAGACTGCCCGATACTGTCGGCGAATCCCAAAGCCAAACAGATCAGCACTTATGACGACGCTGACGATGACATCATCACGCGAGCGAAGGTAGAGGTTCTCGTCTTTTCACGATCAACCCCGGCAAACCAATCTGGCCCATGGCAACCATAAGCACTTATGCACTATCGACCATAAGTGCTTATGGTTGCCATGGATCTACATGGACGACGGGCACGATTCGCACTTATGCCATATAGCGCATAAGTGCGAACCGTGCCCGTCGTCCGGTCCAAACATCAACGTCCGTGAACGTCCAGATCCAGGCGCCCTCCACCGCTCCAGTCTCAATACCCGACGCCCACCACGACGAAGCCCGCCCAATGGAATGGATGCTGATACCGGCTATCTCTCTTCAGCTTCAAGGCCGCCGCGCGCAACGCCTCCGCCACCGAGTTGGGCCTCGCCGATCCCGTCGGATGGGCAGGGTCAGATCTGAGGCGCCGATGGAATTCGATCATCAATTGCGCCGTGCTGTCGGATCTCACTTTCCATTGGCTGACCACGGTCGTCGGCGCCCCCGCCACAAACAAGGCCCACGTCAATCCGATCATTCCCTCGCCACTGCTTACACGGCCACGTGCCGTCTCGCAGGCCGAAAGCACCACCAGGTCGGCCCGCAGATCAAGCTTCATCAACTCTCGCGCCTCCAACACCCCATCCTCTTGCGTGGCCCCAGGAGTCGGCGCCAACAGCAGATGTGAGTACATGGGGCTGCGATCGTCGAGAATACCATGTGTGGCCAGATGCAGGATGTCATAGTCTTGAGCCCTGGACTTAAACTGTTCCTCGCTCGCGGCCGGCCCAACATAGATCTGACTGTGTGCGGGGCCATAGACTCTTGCCAGCGCGCGGACATGTCTTTCTGCTTCTGGCAGCGGATCGAATTCGGCCATTGACGCGACCCCGGCTCGAGTGAGGGGCTGGGCGCCGAGCGCCGGATTGCCCATGGCCAGGAGTCTTGGAGCGGCCAGTGACCGGGCCTCCTTCTTGCGGTGGGCCTTGATCATCTCGCGCAGCACGGTCAGTGATGGGGCGTAAGAGATGGTGCGATCGTCGATCAGGTAGCGATTCCGTGGCGTCTGCAAAACCTGGAAGGGCAGTTCCCACAGCGCCCCGTCGGGCACAATCAGCAACCGGGTCTTGCCCTGGAGTTGCGCCGCCGCCGGCTTGATCAGCAGATCATAGAGCTCGCGGGCGGGTTTGAGAAAACCATTGTCTGAGGTCGAAAGCATCCGGCGGAAGCGCTCTACCCGGTCGGCGAGGTCCTGCTGCTTGATCTCCAACGGATAGACTCTGGCACCCACGGCGCCGGATCTGGTGAGGACGAAGAGACATGTCTTCTGATCGGCCACGACGAACTCGAGGAGCGCAGTGTCGGCGTCGGGCAGCAAGTCGCCGGCCTCTTCGAGCCGCAGCGGTGGAGCTTCCCCACGCCGCGCCTTGAGTTCGGGATGAGCGGCATAGAGATTGAACTGAAAAGTCTCAAAGTCGAGACGGGCTCTCTGCAATTGGTCTTCCAGTGCGGCGAGGCGCGTCGGATCGGGGTGTGGGCGAAGCTTTTCGCGATAGAGCTGGGAGTTGAAGTCGACAAGCTGGCCGTTGAGATGGCGCTCTTGCTCCTGCTCCTCCCCGGTCATGGCCTTGGTGATGTTGACCCGCCCGCTTGAGAGGACATCCAGTAGAACACGAGCTTTGGCGCGTTCGGCATAGTTCAAAGCTCCATCGGGATTGTTCTGGGCAATGAGCAATTCGACCATCTCGTAGTAAGGAGATACTCTGGTCGCAAAAAAGCGCTGCTGTTCCTGCTCGCCGCCCGCGATTTGAGCGCGCTGGGTTTCGACGGCGGCGATGGCCGCGTCAAAGGATTGGCGAGCGCGGCCGGGCTGACCCAGAGCGACATAGGCTTTGCCTTCAGTAGTGAGCGCCTGCTGGAGGAGTTCGGTGCTGCCGAGGCTTTGGGCAAGGTCAATGGCTCGCTTGGCAAATTGCAGAGCCTGTGTGGGATTGCCTTGCGCCTGGAGAACCTTCCCGATGTTTTTCAGCGTGTCGGAAGCGCCAGCCCGGTCGCCGATCTCCTCTCTGATCTTGAGGCTCTTCTGCAATTGCTCCAGCGCTCCGGCGTAGTCGCCCTGCAAATGGTAAACAAGTCCGATGTCGTTCAGCGTGGCGGAAATACCTGCCCTGGCACCGATCTCCTCTTCAATCTTGAGGCTCTTCCGAAACTGCTCCAGCGCCCCTGCGTAGTCGCCTTGCTCCCCGTAAACGCTCCCGATATTGTTCAGTATGGTGGAGATGTTCGCCCGGTCGCCGATCTCCTCTCTGATCTCGAGGCTCTTCCGAAACTGCTCCAGCGCCCCGGCGTAGTCGCCTTGAAACTGATAAATGCTCCCGATGTTGTGCAGCACGATGGAAATGCCGTTCCGGTCGCCGATCTCCTCTTTGATCTTGAGGCTCTTCCGATACTGCTCCAGCGCCCCGGCGTAGTCGCCTTGCGCCTTGCGAGTAACGCCAATGTTGATCAGCGTGTTGGAAATGCCTGCCCGGTCGCCGATCTCCTCTCTGATCTTGAGGCTCTTCCGAAACTGCTCCAGCGCCCCGGCGTAGTCGCCTTGCGCCTTGCGAGTAACGCCAATGTTGTTCAGCGTGTTGGAAATGCCTGCCCGGTCGCCGATCTCCTCTTTGATCTTGAGGCTCTTCCGAAACTGCTCCAGCGCTCCGGCGTAGTCGCCCTGCGAAATGTGAACCGTTCCGATGCTGTGCAGTGTGCGGGCAATACCATCTTTATCGCCCAGGTCCTCGGAGATTTTAAGGCTCTTCTGAAACTGCTCCAGAGCCTTTGCGTAGTCACTCTGCAACCGATGAACTTCCCCGATCCCTCGTAATGCCCCGGCCATGGTCTTTCCGTCGCCGCCTTGCTCGGCAATTTCTATGGCCAGCTCATAAATCTCCTTCGCTTGATCGTAGTTGGCCCGGCCCAACAACTGCTGCCCCCGCGTCAGCAGCGCTGGCCCCACCCCGACAGTCACTAGCTCTCTCTCCTGCGTCAGCAGGGCGGATCGCTCCGTCCGGCTGCCAGTCTTGACCAGCGCATCCGCCAGGTCTTCCGCCGCGGGCGCGTATCTCCACACCTTCCAGCCTCCAGCCTCCTTTACCAGCTCAAAGTTGATAATCAGCCGTTGCTCGCTCTTCTGCCGGTTCTTGAGATTGATGGAAGTCCGCGCGATCGTCGCCCGCAGGCTGGCCTTTTCGCCCTCGACCTTGACACGCGAGATGGCGGGGCGGCCATCACTCAGTTCTTCACTGGCGAAGAGCTGCTGCAGGCTCTGTTTGTGCGCCGCCAGGTTCGGCGATCTATCGCTCCACAGCGCCACCACCCCTGCCAGATCCTTCCGGTCACAGGCGGCAAAGTAGCTCTCGACCGCGGCGCCCAGGGCCGCATCTTCAGGCGTCGCTGATGCCGTGCCTTGCGCGTAGGAATCGATCCGAACCAGATTGAAGACGAAGATGCCGAGGGCGAGCATCAGACGCGATGGAAGCAAACTGCTCCAGACCCGAGGAAGCTTAACAGATATCATAAGACCACCTCCTGTGCGACAAGCATCATGACAAGCATCATTATCAGATTATGGCCAAGCCGAGAAAGGCTGAAAAGCACATGATTACTGGAAAGCCGATTCTAAAGGTGGGTGGGAGCAATTTCAAGTTGCATGCCATGAGCGCCTCTTGGGGGTTCTGGCGCAAATCTGATCATTATGGATAATCCTCGGCATGACTCAACTCTCTTCCGAGAAGCCCGGACTCTTCAAAGGCCATAATTTCAACCATCTTCTTATCATTCAGGCCGTACGATGGTATGTCCTTTATAAGCTGAGTTATCGCGACGTGTGCGGTCTGATGGCGGAGCGCGGTGTCACGGTCGTACATACCACCGTTTTGCGATGGGTCCAATGCTTCGTTCCCGCTTTCGAGAAAAAATGGAAGACATATGCGCGTCCCATCGGCTCATCCTGGAGAGTCGATGAAACCTATATCAAAGTGAAGGGTCAATGGCGTTATCTCTACCGTGTGGTCGATAAGCAAGGCCAGACGGTCGATTTCTTACTGAGTAAGACCCGAGGTAAAGCGGACCGCCGCAAGCTTCTTCAAAAAGGCCACCGGCAGTCATAAGGCCCCGGAGAAGATCACACTCGACGACAATCAGGCGTCCCATCAGGCTGTCGCCGAATTGAAGGCCGAAGGCGCATTGCCCGCTCAAACGCTCGTCCAGACCAGCAAGTACTTGAATAACCTGATTGAGCAGGATTATCGAAGAGTGAAGCAGAGATGTTATCCAATGCTGCGGAAGTAACCTTAAGCGGAATCGAGTTGGCAAACAAAATCAAAAAAGGACAGTTCGACACATCGGAGATCACCAGCCCGGGGACCATGATTCTACAAGTATGGGAATCCGTACTTGCCGCGTAAGGAGAAGTTGAAGATAGGCTCAGTCTGCCTTCTCTCGAAAGTTTGCACCAGAATCTTTCGTGGCTATAGACAAGCGATAGGCCAGGGTGTACCTTGTCTATACCCTAAGACATTTTCAGAAAGGAAACCGCGCATGAAAAGTCGCTACCAGAATCGCATCGAGTTGTTGCAAGGGACGCTCGACCTGCTCATTTTGCAGACCCTGCAATGGGGGCCACAGCACGGTTACGGCATCAGCCTCGCCATTCGCAACGACTCCGGCGAGGTGCTGCAAGTGGAAGCCGGTTCGCTCTATCCGGCGCTGCACCGGCTGGAACGCAAGAAGTGGATCAAGGCCGAATGGACGGTGTCGGAGAACAACCAGAAGGTCAAAACATACCAACTGACGGCGGCGGGCAGGAAACAACTGGCGGCGGAACGCTCCAACTGGGAGCGGCTGACCGCCGCGATGGCAGGCATTTTGAATCCACAAGCATAGGAGCGTGACCCATGAAATTCTTTCGCTGGCGCGAGCGCAAAGACGAAGAACTCGACGCCGAAATCCAGCAACATCTCGACGAAGCCGTCCGCGACCGGATGGAACGCGGCGAAACCGCCGAACAAGCGCAGGCCAATGCGCGGCGCGAATTCGGCAACGTGGGCTTGGTCAAAGAAGTCACGCGCGAGATGTGGGGCGGGGCTTGGCTCGAACGATTGATGCAGGACTTGCGATTTGGCGTGCGAATGTTGCTGAAAAGTCCTGGCGTTACCCTGCTCATCGCGCTTTCGCTCATGTTGGGCATTGCGGCCAATACCACAATCTTTAGCATCGTCAATGCATTGTTGTTAGCTCCGCCGCCGGTCGAGCGACCAGACGAACTCTGGCAAGTTTGGCGCGCCAATTTGCAAAGCTCGTCAGCAATGAAACGGTATCGCACTTTGCCGTATCCGAGTCTGCAATTTTTGCGCGAGCATCAGCAGTCGTTTCAAGCTTTGGGGGCGATGGAGATCGAGCCGCAATCCGTCACCTGGAATCACGACGGGGCGGGCGTGGCGGTGCAATGTCAGACGGTGACGGGCAATTATTTTGAACTTTGCGGCGTGCAGGCGGCGCGGGGGCGAACCTTCGCGCCAGACGAAGACCGCACGTCCGGCACGCATCCGGTAGCGCTGGTCAGTTACGAATTCTGGCAGCAAAAGCTCGGCGCGCGCCCTGATGTCATCGGCCAACCGATGACGATCAACGGCGCCGCGTTGACGATCATCGGCGTAGCCCCGCCGGGATTCACTGGAGCCATCGGTGTAGTCGCGCCGGAACTCTGGATTCCTTTTGCGATGGCTCCGACGATCTTTCGAGAACCGGAGTTGCTGACCAATCACGGGCGGCATTCCAGCGTGGGGCTAGGGCGTTTGAAACCGGGTGTGATGAGGGCACAGGCCGAAGCGGAGTTGGATTTGTTGATGCAACGGCTGGCAGAAGCGCAGCCGAACCGCCACGAAAACCTGCGCATCGGGTTGCAGCCTTCGCTGGCCGTGCCGGCGCACGCACGCGGGATGATCGCGGGGTTCACAGGCATCCTGATGATAGCGGTGTTTTTCGTCCTGCTGATCGCTTGCGCCAACGCGGCGAATTTGTTGTTGGCGCGGGCTGCGACGCGACGCGCGGAAATGGCCGTGCGTGCGGCGCTGGGAGCCAGTCGCGGACGGTTGATAGGACAGGTTTTGACCGAAAGCGTATTGCTCGCGGGGCTGGGCGGTAGCGGCGGCATGCTGTTGACGACCTGGATAGCGCCGCTGCTCGTGCGCTTGATGCCGGAAGAGATTCCGATGCGGCTGACGCTGGCGATGGATTGGCGCGTGTTCACGTTTGCGGCGCTGATGTCGCTGGCGACAGGTTTGATTTTCGGCTTGGCTCCGGCGTGGCGCAGCGCGCAGTTTGATTTGACGACGCTCAACGCCAGCGGATGCAAAGCCTCGGCGCGCAATTCACGGTTATCGCGGATGCTGGTTGTCGCGCAGATGGCCGTATGCCTGATTTTATTGATTGCGGGCGCACTGTGTTTGCGCAGCCTGATGAAAGCACAGGAACTCAATCTCGGCTTTCAACCCGCCGGACGAGTGCTGGCCCGGGTGGACTTGAACGATGTCGGTTATCAGGTTGCCGAACAGCAAGCATTTTATGCGCGCTGGCTGGAACGCACGGCGGCGCTGCCCGGCGTGCAATCCGTCTCGCTGGCTCATCGGCTGCCGCTGGGCACAGGCTCGAGCTCCATGCAGATCAGTCCCGCCGAACGACCGCTGCTGCCGGAAGAAAATCGAACCACCATCAATGTTTTTCAGGTTGCGCCTGACTATTTCGCTACGATGGGCGCCACACTATTACAAGGGCGCGAGTTCAATCAGCACGACCGCATAGGCGCGCCGCTCGTCGCCATCCTCAATGAAACCGCCGCCACACGCTGGTGGCCGGGAGAAAATCCGATTGGACGGCGGCTGCTGATCAACGGCATCAACGGAGAAACCGCCGAAGTCGTCGGCCTCGTCTCAAACGGCAAATATCTTTCGCTCAGCGAAGAACCAACGCCGGTCATCTTCCTGAACTTCCTGCAACGCCCAGCCGCGGAATTCACTCTCGTCGCGCACGTCGCTGGCGATGCGCAAGCGACGCTTGCCGCCATCCGCCAACTGACGAAAGAACTCGATCCGCGTCTGGCGCTGACACAGATGGCGACGTTGCACGACTATTTGAAGCTGGCGTTATTTCCGATGCGTACCTCGGCGCTGTTACTCGGCATTCTCGGCGGCGTGGCGTTGTTACTCGCAGCTTCAGGACTCTTCGGCGTCATCGCCTATGCGGTCGCACAGCGCACGCGCGAAGTCGGCATTCGGTTGGCTTTGGGCGCACAACAAGGCCAGATCCTGCGGCAAATCATCAGCGAGGGAATGCGTCTGGCGGGCTGGGGCATCGCGTTGGGATTGTCAGGCGCATTCGCCCTGACCCGCCTGATGCAAAGCATGCTGTTCAATATGAGCGCGACTGACCCGCTGACGTTCGCAGGGATTGCGTTGTTGCTTTCGGCCGTTGCGCTGTTGGCCTGCTGGCTTCCGGCGCGACGGGCGGCAAAGGTTGATCCGATGATTGCGCTACGACACGAATAACGACGACACAAACACAGAGGCACAAATGATGAAATTCTTTCGCTGGCGACAACACAAAGACGAAGAACTCGACGCCGAAATCCAGCAGCATCTCGACGAAGCCGTCCGCGACCGGATGGCACGAGGCGAATCCGCCGAACAAGCGCAGGCCAATGCGCGGCGCGAATTCGGCAACGTGGGCTTGGTCAAAGAAGTCACGCGCGAGATGTGGGGCTGGGCAACGCTTGAACGCTTAGGACAAGATTTGCGATTTGGTTTGCGGATGCTGCGCAAGAATCCGGGCTTTTCATTGATTGCAATTCTGACTCTGGCGCTTGGCATCGGTGCGAACACGGCGATTTTTAGTGTGATCAATGCTGTGTTGCTGAGACCGCTGCCTTACGATCATGCGGAACAATTGGTGATGGTTTACACACGTACTCAGCGGGAAGTGCGGCAGCCAGTGTCTTGGCCTGATCTGCGCGACTGGCAAGAGCAGAACCAGTCATTCTCCGATCTTGCCGCCTTTGTGCCGCAAAGTGTGAACCTGACTGGGCGGGCGGAACCGGGGCGCGTAATCGGAGGATTTGTCTCTGCCAATTTCTTTACATTGTTGCGCGTCAACCCTGCGTTGGGGCGGGCTTTTACGCAAGGCGAAGATGAGGCAGGGGCGGAGCGAGTGGCCATCGTTAATCACGCGGTTTGGCGCGACCGCTTTGGGGCTGATCCCAATTTAGTTGGGCAGACGGTGACGCTGAACGGACAAGTCTTCACTATTGTTGGCGTCATGCCGGAAGGATTTCGCTCGCCTTACTCTGAGGTGGATGTCTGGCTGCCCATTCACCATCATCCGGGCTTTTTACTCGACCGCAGGGCCAGCATCCTCGAAGTATTAGGTCGCTTAAAACCCCAGGTGACCATTCAGCAAGCCCAAACCGAAATGGAAGTTTTGGCAGCGCGTTTGGCACAGCAATATCCAGCCACCAATGCTGAGCGCAGCGTTAGTCTTTATGGTTTGCAATCCTTACTGGTAGAACCCGTGCAGGCAAAACTGTGGGTCTTGTTTGCGGCGGTGGGATTTGTGTTGCTGATTGCCTGTGCGAACGTCGCCAATTTGACGTTAAGCCGTGCGCTCACACGACAACGCGAAATAACGTTAAGGGTGGCGCTGGGAGCAAGTCGCCCGCGTATTGTTCGACAGTTATTAACCGAATCGTTGCTGCTCTCATTGGCGGGAAGCTTGGTGGGGCTAGGGTTGGGAAAATGGGGGATGGATGCGCTGGTCGCCAATAGCAGCGTGAGTTTGCCGCCCGGCGTGGCGGTTACGATTGATCCTTATGTGTTTGGATTTGCCTTCGGTCTCGCACTACTGACCGGAATCGGGTTTGGTTTATTTCCCGCCCTACGCTTGTCGCGGCCTGATTTACATCATGTGCTGAAAGAGGGGGGACGGATTTCAGGTCTGGGGACAACGGGCAACCGTTTTCGTGATTCGTTGGTGGTAACACAAGTTGCTCTGGCATTTGTTCTGCTGATCGGCGCCGGGCTGATGGTCAGAAGCTTTGTCCATTTGTTGCGCGTGAATCCTGGGTTTGAGGCCAAGAACCTCTTAACGCTCGAATACCGTCTGCCACGCAACAAATATCCTGACCCACAACAACAATGGCGATTTCATCAACAGGTCGTCGCAAATGTGACGGCCTTGCCCGGAGTGCAAGCGGCAGCAGTGTTTTTCAGTGTGCCGAATGGCGCAGGAATCGGCACGACGGAATTTATGTTGCCAGATCGTCCCACACCACCTGCTGGTCAGTGGCCGCAGGCGCAAACCAATCGTGCCGATGCCCACTACTTTCGTACGATGAATATTCCGCTGCACAGAGGCCGGGTTTTCGTCGAACAGGATCATCCACAGAGTCCGCCTGTCATCGTGATCAACGAGACGATGGCACGTCGCTTTTGGCCTGATGAAGACCCTGTCGGTAAGTCCGTGACCTTACAGGAGCCAAAACTTACGGCTACGGTGATCGGTGTCGTTGGTGATGTGAAGCATAATGGATTAGCGGAACCAGCCCAGCCGCAACTTTATCTGTCCTTTGCCCAGCAGCCACATATTTTCGCTTCGCTGGCAGTTCGTACAACCAGTGATGCGCTCATGTTTTCCAATGCTGTACGCAACGCGATTTGGGCCATTGATAAAGATCAGCCCGTTTGGAAAGTACGAACGATGGAATGGCTCCTGGATCGTGCAAATGGCTCTCAGCGGTTCCTGATGCAAGTGTTGGCAGCCCTCGCCATTCTCGCGTTAATTTTGGCAGCAGTAGGAATCTACGGTGTCCTTTCTTATGCCGTGAGCCAGCAAACGCGCGACATCGGCATCAGACTAGCGTTAGGCGCGCAAACACACGACATTTTAACGCTTGTTCTGAAACGCGGGGTGGGGCTGGTCCTGTTGGGCGTGACGATGGGTTGCGTGGCGTCTCTGGCGATGACGAGGTTAATCAGTGGATTGTTGTTTGGTGTGACAGCGACTGATCCGCTGACGTTTGGTGGTATCGCACTTTTACTGACGCTTGTTGCAATACTGGCGTGCTGGGTTCCGGCACGACGCGCAACAAAGGTTGATCCGATGATCGCGCTGCGACACGAGTAGCGACGACTTGCAGCAATCAACGACTGATTTTAACCGAAACAGGAGCGTGATACATGCAATTGAAAGTCTCCTTGCGGTGGCATGGCGTGACAAAGTAAATTCGATCTGATTCTGACTTGGCTGATGCTAGCGCTTGGCCTAGACTGCGCCCGAGGCAACCGCGGATGGCCAAGAGCGATCGCACTCTAAAGGCTTCGCCGTTATCCGGAATCGCCGCGATCAATTTTCGATGCTTTTCCGGTATTCCCCTTTTCTCTTCGGTTTCTCTCTCGGATCCATTGGAGTTGTTTTCAAATCAAACTTAAGAAACTCCAGCGGGCTATCACTCATGTTTTCGAATCGAGCGATTCCGGCTGCCGGCATCCAGATTGTCTGCCCCAGCGCAAGGGTGGTCTGTTTCGCCTCCCCTTTCCCTGCGATCAATCTGAAATTGGCATCTGACAAGGCAATGAAGAGAGCTGGATTAGGCGAGATTATTTCAACATCGAGGCTTTGGCGTGGCGCACAGATCAGTCGCGTAATCCGCATCTGCCCGTTTTCGAATTCAACTTTCTGGTGATTCTTACCGGGAGGGTATTCACCGCGATTATGACGCCCGATCATAGAATCTCTGTCGACCGTATAGGTCTTGAATTCAACCCGCAAAAATTCGCTTGGGACATCAGCAGTATTTTCCACTTCGTGAGTCTCATCGATGAAAGTAGTCGGCGAGAGACGGTAACTCCCTGCTGTCGTCGCGGGTCGCGTTAGTGCGGGGTTATCCCCACCTACATGCTTGAAGATCACTGGGCCCGCATTGTTCAGGTAAACATAGGCGACGGGCAATCTGGAATGGTCATGAGCTGGTATCTTTTCGTGCGGCCCATAATGCACTCTGACGATTTTCACCCAATCGTTCTCAAATTGTAGTTTGTACGTTTTCGGTAGAGTCGTTAACGGGTCCTGAGAAGATGCGGCAACAGCAAAATAGAATATTGTCGCTGAAATCATCAAGGCTCTTGCTCTCATAAATTTCCACGCCTTTCCTGTAATTGTCACATTCGGGATTGCCTTAGCTCATTCCTATGTTATCCCAAAGGCTCCGGCTGAAACAGTGGATTAAAGGCGTGGACTATCGGAGGCTATTGCGGCTTACATGCATCGATTCTTAGCTGGTGGCGCGCGTGGCGCCAACAATCGGATGGATGTGAATATTTATGGCGCGCAACGATCCGGGGATGGCATAGAGCATACGGGGCTTGTTTAGCGTGTGCTTTCGATAGCCTGCTTACCGAAAGCGCACAATCCATCAGGGAACCTCCAAAGATGAAATATCGATCTCGAAGGGGAGGATAGAGAGGTAGGGATGGCGCTGTCGCGCTGGCCCACCGAAAGGGGCTGTGCTACTAGCGCCTCATAGAGGACTTATGAAAACACTTCTGTTTGTATTACTGGTTACAGCGCTCTCAGTTCAGGATGATGTGGCGGAGCGAGTGCAGTTGTCGAAAATCAAAGACGTAGAAAAGGCCAAAAGCAATAAGCGCTCGCGCAAAAATAATCCGGCATTATCCATCGTAGGGGCAGACCTGCGTGTGGGGCCCCGGCCGCGGTGTACGACGTGACACCGGGGCCCCACACGCAGGTCTGCCCCTACGATA
>Ga0111539_10009312_pt1 | contig 12402 bp, 10 predicted proteins | sample RhiMethybrSRZTD1_FD_79667 | JGI IMG/M metagenome (GOLD analysis project Ga0111539, IMG submission 79667) | Populus rhizosphere microbial communities from Tennessee, USA - Rhizosphere MetaG P. TD hybrid SRZTD1 (version 2) (version 2) | ecosystem: Host-associated > Plants > Roots > Rhizosphere >...
GAACGGCGGGTGGTCGCCTTTCATGAGCTTGGGCATGCAATGGTCGCACTTGCCCTGCCGGGAACCGACGAGGTGCACAAGATATCGATCATCCCTCGTGGCGTTGGCGCCCTCGGCTATACCATTCAGCGACCGACAGAGGACCGCTTCCTGATGAAAAAAACGGAACTCGAGAATAAGATGGCCGTGATGATGGGTGGACGAGCATCGGAACAGGTCGTATTCAACGAGATCTCAACCGGCGCATCGGATGACCTAGTGCGTGCTACCGACCTTGCCCGAGCCATGGTGCTCCGTTATGGCATGAGCAGTGCGTTAGGGAACGTGGCTTATGACCGGGAACGGTCACCCTTCCTGCAACCGAACATTCCCGTGCCACAAAATCGGGAATACAGCGAGGAGACGGCTAAAGCAATCGATAACACGGTACGCGCGCTGGTGGACGACGCATTGGAGCGAGCTATCTCCATCCTCAGGGCAAACCGTGGATTGCTGGACCGCACGGCCGAGGAATTGCTCAAGAACGAAACGCTAAACCAGCCGCAGATAGAAGCGTTGAAACGGGAAATCCAACGGGGCGCAGCCCTCGCGGCCTGACTACAGGCGAGTGTCAAAGGGAACTTCAGTTTGCCGCAAAACCGACCTGTTTCGAACTGACAATGTGTCTCCGGCACCATCATCGGGAGAACTGGTGTGGCCGCCAGGAGCAAGACGTCCGATGCGAGGCGCTCGATTGCGCGGCAGCCCGACCCGGACTGTTTGCAGGCACGTCATACTCCTCATCGGCATCGATCACTGCCTGCCCATTCGCGCCATCGCCTTGCTTGCATCTCGTCCCGCAATGCCCACTGTTGCGCTTGCGAGCACTTGTTCAGATGATTTTTAAATAACTATAATTTGGCTTGGGTTTCGTGTATACTGCGTAGAGCGATGGAAAGGGAACGAACGTACCCGCGTGTATGTCTTGCCTTTTCTTCGGTTCATCGTTCCTGACCGTTTCCCGATCTCTCTTCGATTTTCCAGTTCCCAGGAAATTGTGCGGCACGCTGGTTAGCGGCGATGTTTAGGGTTTTCTTGAATAGCATCCCTAAGTGGGACGCGTGGAAAACTCCTCGTTGTGCGCCGGCGGTGCTATGCCCATCAGTATGGCAGTAATGTCCTGCTCGCGCGCGTTAGCGCATCAATAATCCCAAGTCCAGCATTTATGGGCGACCAATACCGTGGCAAGCAGCCCGGCGCACTCAAAAAGCGGCGCGTGGTCGTTTATATTGCAACGATAAGCCTAGTGCAGCAATAGCGAACTGGAATCCGGAAATACGATGCATCATGCATTCCATTTATAGGAAAATAAAGTGTCTTTCGAAAATCTAAATCTGCATCCACTCATCCTTAAGGCCATTAACGACGCAGGTTACACGTCCCCCACGCCCATTCAGGAACAGGCCATCCCGGTGCTTCTGGCCGGTCATGACCTGATGGCCTCGGCGCAGACCGGCACAGGCAAAACCGCAGCCTTCATGCTTCCGGCGCTGCACCGTCTCGCAGAGCCGTCCAAAATACCGGCCAGGGGCCCTCGGGTACTGGTGCTTACCCCGACGCGGGAACTTGCCCTCCAGGTATCTGAAGCCGCGGCAAAGTACGGCAAGCATCTTCCACGTGTCAGGGTCGTTAGCATACTTGGCGGAATGCCCTATCCCTTGCAGAACAAACTGCTTTCGCAACCGGTTGATATCCTGGTCGCTACGCCTGGCCGTTTGATAGACCATATCCAGCGCGGGCGCATCCAGTTTTCGCGCCTCGAAATGATGGTGCTGGACGAAGCCGATCGCATGCTTGACATGGGTTTCATTGATGACGTGGAGACTATCGCCTCGGCCACACCCGCCACCCGTCAGACCCTGCTGTTCTCAGCGACGCTTGACGGCGCGATCGACAAGGTCGCCGCACGCTTACTCAAGGCGCCCCAGCGTATCCAGGTGGCAACGCAACAGGCAAAGCTGGATAACATCGAGCAGCGACTGCATTACGTGGACGACATGTCCCATAAAAACCGCCTGCTGGATCACCTTCTGCGCGATATAGCAATGAAACAGGCGATAGTTTTCACCGCCACCAAACGCGATGCCGACACGCTGGCTGACAATCTCTCGGCTCAGGGTCATGAAGCCGCTGCGCTGCATGGAGATATGAATCAGCGCGACCGCAACCGCACGTTGACAAAGCTCCGCCACGGCGGGCTCAGAGTGCTGGTGGCAACCGACGTTGCCGCGCGTGGAATTGACGTGGCCGGCATCACTCACGTGATTAATTTCGACCTGCCAAAGTTTGCGGAAGATTATGTCCACCGTATCGGGCGCACCGGCCGGGCGGGCGCATCTGGAATCGCGGTATCATTCGCTTCGGTGAAGGATGGCGTCAGCCTGAAAAAAATAGAACGCTTCACAGGGCAGCGTATCGACTCGCACGTAGTACCAGGACTGGAGCCAAGATTCAAATCCCGTCCGGGTTCTGGTGCCGGCGTGGGCAGCGCTTCACGAGGCGCCCCAAGCGTGGCCCACAAACGCAGCCGTACGTGGGCAAACGATAGCGGACGAACCGCCGCGAGCACCGGAAACTGGGAGAACGGTCGCGGGCGTTCCTTGAGCGATAATCGGGAAAAGGCGTCGCGGGCAAACACCGCAACCAATACGTTTAGAAACAGCAGTGCGCCGAGTCCTTATTCCAGGGCCAAGTAAGCGGCTGTTATGCCCAAAAGCTCCGGCCTTTAAGGCTCGGAGCTTTTTTTGTGTCTCAACAACCCCCCCTGAGAACAACCCTCTGAGGGGGCCGGGGAAAACTTCATTCGAAGCTCGTTCACATGGGCGCGCGCTACCCACACCGAGACATTGATCTTCTATTCCGGCTGGTTGCGCATAAAATCGGCCGTCTGGTAAAACGCCTTTCCAAGGCTCTTGCACACCTCCTGTTCCAATCCGACGTCTTCCATCGCCCGGCTCATGCAGGACAACCACTGGTCACGTTCTGAAACGCCAATGGAAAACGGCAGGTGACGGGTGCGCATGCGCGGCTCGCCAAATTTTTCCGTATACAGGGATGGGCCGCCCATGAGACCGCACAGGAACATGAACAGCTTCTGTCGCGAGCTGGTCAGGTCCTGTGGGTGAAGCTTGCGTATTCCATAATAGTCCGGATCCTCGTCCATCAGATCGTAGAACCGGTCCACCAGACGCCGCACGACAGTTTCACCGCCCATCAGTTCATATGCTTCTATTAGGTGCACTTCGGCCTCTCCACTTAAACCACTGATTCAAAACGTTGTGAAACGGACGTTCGTCGTAGCAGCGTGCGCAATATCCAGTATGCGCCGACGGTAGCGAGCAGGTGCTTTGCCGTGTGGCCGCTCACGAGATTCCCCAGATCATAAATTTGCTGATCAGCCATTTCCGCTGCCTTGGCAAGCGCGTACCACCCTAATACCGCGTATATGTCCGCTCCACGGGTATATAGGGGGGGAAAAAGCTTTGCCAGAAGAATAATCACCAGAATTGAGTAGAATTGCACCACGATATAAAAGTTCAGATTCCCAGAACCTTGCTGCTCGCTCCAATTCCAGTACAGCACGGATCCGGCACCGAGCATAACCAGCAGAGGCAGCAACTGCAGTCCGGCCCGGACGCTCACACGCTCGGTTAGGGTTGCCGCAACCAGCGCCGTGATAGCAACGGCCATCGGGAGCCGATCCCACATCAGCCGGTCATTATCCGGGGCCAAGTGATAATATGCGGAGCCAAAGCTGGTCATCGCGACGCTGGCAAAAAGCACGAGGTAAGGCCAGCGTTCACGCGGATCTACAAAAGCTGAATTCCTCCGGGTCCTGCCTGAGCGCGTTACAAAAAGCAGGCCAGCGATCCCCACCAGCAGGAATCCAACGTTGGAAACAACATTGAATAAACTTGGTATACCGAAAAACTCGCGTTGATCCGCGAACTGGTGGTATTCCACTGGCTGGGGAACAGGAGGAGCAAGCCCGGCGATCAGCAGCATTGCTACAGAAAGAACTCCGAGCAGCCATAGGCGGAAGCGTGCCCGACGGCGGCCTGTGTTTTCTTCACTAATAAATATAAAGCGGCCTCCCCTCATTGCCGTAGCCATCCCCATGGCAATGCCTCAGCGCATCTTTGCCACTGCCTCCTCCACTCGGTCCACCGCAATAATCTCAACACCCTGGATGCCCTGTTTTGGCATATTTGCTTTCGGCACGATCGCGCGAACAAATCCCAGTTTGGCCGCTTCTTTCAACCGTTCCTGGCCACGCTGCACCGGCCGCACTTCACCCGCCAAGCCCACTTCCCCAAACACGACCATCTTTTCCGGCAAGGGCCTGTTCCTGAGCGAGGAGACGATCGCGAGCAACACTGCCAGATCGACCGCCGGTTCAGTAATTTTCACTCCGCCTACCGCATTGACAAAAACGTCCTGATCAAAGCACGCGATGCCCGCGTGCCGATGCAGTACAGCGAGCAACATCGCCAAGCGGTTCTGTTCCAGCCCCACGCTCAACCGCCTTGGATTAGGCGCGTGGGCCTCATCCACCAACGCCTGAATCTCAACGAGCAGGGGGCGAGTGCCTTCCTGCGTCACCATCACGCAGGATCCCGGCACTTCCCCGCCATGATGAGAAAGGAATAGCGCGGAAGGATTGCTGACTTCGCGCAAACCTTTTTCGGTCATGGCGAACACGCCCAATTCGTTCACCGCGCCAAATCGGTTCTTGAAGGCGCGAATCATGCGGAAACTGGAGTGCGTGTCCCCCTCGAAATATAGCACCGTATCCACCATGTGCTCCAGCACGCGCGGCCCGGCCAGCGATCCTTCCTTGGTGACATGCCCGACCAGGATCATGCACGTGCCGCTGGCCTTGGCCAACCGTGTCAACTGGGCCGCGCATTCCCGCACCTGGGCTACGGAACCGGGGGCGGACTGGAGGGCATCCGAATAAATAGTCTGTATCGAATCGATCACGGCTACCCCCGGCCTACGCTCGGAGAGCACTGCCTGGATCTGTTCCAATCGGATCTCCGCCAGCAGGTGTATAGCCTTCGCGTCCAGCGCCATACGCCTGGCCCTTAGCGCCACCTGGCGAGCCGATTCCTCGCCACTGACATACAAGACCTCTCGTCGAGGCGAGCACTGGGACATCTGGCAAAGCGCTTGCAACAACAACGTGGATTTGCCGATCCCCGGGTCTCCTCCCAGCAATACCACCCCGCCCTCCACCAGGCCCCCGCCCAGTACACGATCGAACTCAGCGATGCCACTGGAATAACGCGCCTCCTCCCCGTCCTCCACCTCGCTCAAATTCTGCACCTGACCCGTTTCAGACACCGGCGCGAAGCGCGACGCGGTTCTCTCGGCCACTGCCTCGATGAGCGTGTTCCACGACTGGCAATGAGGGCACTGTCCCTGCCATTTGAGGGTTTGACCGCCGCATTCCGTACAGGAATAGGTCGACTTGCTTTTCGCCATCTTCTAAAAGAGTTGAGCCCGTGCAGGCACTACAGCCCTGCGGGCAAGTGCAAAATAGGTGCTAACGAATACCAGCAACATTCTACTCCGTTTGGAAGACGCGCTCGCCCTTCCCATGACCTCAATATCGCCGTAAAATTCTGGATCCCTGTGAACAGGCGAATCGGGTCGCTCTTGACGAGTTCTCGCTCATCCTGCGATTTTCCGTAAAACTCGGCAGGGGTTGCCCGCTGCAACGACATCTTCGGGTATATCCTTTGTCACCACACTGCCCGCTCCTACCGCAGAGCGCGCGCCGATGCGTACGCCGGGGCAGATGACCACGCCCCCGCCTATCCAGACATCGTCGCCGATTTCGATCCTTGCGCCGAGTCACGCTTCGCTCGCCGATCAGCCGCGTGCAACGGATGTGTCGCAGCATAAACCTGGACCGCTGGCCCAAACAATACGCGTGACCCAATGCGTACCGGAGCAACATCGAGAACGACGCAATTGAAATTGAAGAAAACGTCTTGACCGAGGGTGATGTTGCTGCCGTAGTCACAGAAGAAAGGCGGCTCGATCCAGACGCCTTCTCCAGCAGAAGGCAGGAGCTTTTCTATGAGCCGTTTACGCTCCTCCACTTGATCGTCCCCGGTGTCGTTCAGCCTTTTCACAAGCAGCCGCGCCTCGCGGCGCTCAGCACACAACTGCGGGTCGAACGGATTGTAGAGTTCACCGCTCAACATTTTATCTTTTTCCGATCTCATTCAGCCCACCTTGGTTAAAACGGTTGGACAGCCAATCCGGACGCTGTCGAGATTGGCAGGAATTTGCGATAAGAAGCCCGTTATATGCTATAGACCATTATTGTATGGCCCTGCCATGCGTGGTACGAAAACCTGATTAAAAACTCGCTCGGCGCGGCGATTACCTGACTACCGTGTTCTGACTACTGTGCTGCTTTCTCCTTTCGTTAGACCAGGGGAAAAGCTTGATTGTGGCTACTTGCAATATCCGTACCGCGCGACGACGAAACACGGCAACGTAGCGCTACGATGACGAGATTTGTGACGAGTGTGACTGAACTCAACGAAAATAAAGCCTCGCCTGCTCCGGCAGCCAGCGCCTGGGGACCTCTGAGCATGCCTGTGTTCCGCGCCTTCTGGCTGGCCGCGCTCGGTTCCAATATCGGGACCTGGATCAACGGCGTGGCTTCCGGCTGGGTAATGACCGATCTGTCCCATTCTCCGGTAATGGTGTCACTGGTGCAGGCCGCCGCCTCGTTGCCGATGGTGCTGTTCGCGCTGGTTGCGGGAGCGCTCACCGACATCGTCGACCGGCGGCGATATTTGCTGGCGACCCAGATATGGATGGCCATATGTGCGGCAGCACTCGCTTTCCTGGCTGCGGCCGGTCAGCTCGATGCCTGGGCACTGTTGATCCTGACCTTCGCCCTTGGGATTGGCGCATCCATGGCAACTCCGGCGTTGAATATCACGGCGCCTGAACTGGTTCCCAAAAATCTGCTGCCGCAAGCGGTTGCCCTCGGTTCGCTGTCCATGAATCTCTCACGATCCGTCGGTCCCGCCATCGGGGGGCTGCTTCTGTCGCAGGTCGGCGCGTGGGCTGCATTCGGTCTGAATGCCATCTCGTTCATTGGCATGATCGTGATGCTCTGGTACTGGAAAAGCAAGCCGGATGAGCGATCGCTGCCTCCGGAACGCTTCTTTCAGGCGCTACGTGCCGGCCTCCGATATGCCCGCCGTGCTTCGCCCTTCCGCGCCGTGCTGATCCGCACCATCGCTTTTATTCTATTCACCATTTCTGCGTGGGCGCTGCTCCCGCTGATCGCGCGCAACGAACTGGCCGGGGGGCCTGATACCTACGGCTTCCTGCTGACGTTCGTCGGCATTGGTGCAGTTGTAAGTGTCGTCATTCTGCCGCGGCTTCAGGCCGTCATTTCTCGGGACCGTCTGGTGCTGATCGCGAGCATCATCTACGCGTTAACGATGACAGCGCTGGCTACCGTGCGCAGCGAGCCCATCTTATACGGCGTGATGATCATTGCGGGCGCTGCGTGGGTAATCGTTCTGTCCTCGTTGCAGGTTGCAGCGCAGGTCTCGGTGCCTGCATGGGTTCGAGGACGTGCCTTGTCGCTATACATTATGGTATTTTCCGCCGGGCTTACGCTCGGCAGTCTATTGTGGGGGTGGGTGGCCACACATGCAAGTATTCCCGTCGCGCTGCTGGGATCGGCTGCCGGTGCTGTGCTCGCCGCAGTCGGTGTACGCAAATACAGCCTGGGCGATCGCGAGGCGCCTGACCTTTCGCCGTCTTTCCACTGGCCCCATCCCCAGGCGGCAGGGGATCTGGACGGGGAACGTGGCCCGGTCCTTGTTACGGTCGAATACGAGATAGCGCTGGCGCAGCGGGAGGCCTTCCTGGACGCCATGCAGCAACTCGGTACGATCCGGCGGCGCGATGGCGCCTTCAGCTGGGGCGTCTTCGAGGATATTACCGTACCAGGAAGATATATCGAGCTATTCCAGCAAGACTCATGGCTCGACCACTTGCGACAGCACGCTCGTGTCACGCGCGAAGACCAACGTGTGCAGGAAATCATCCACCATTTTCACATTGGCGCCGCCGCTCCCAAGGTTTCACATTTTATCGGCGGGGCGCCTAAAGCACTTACAGACAGCCCACTGGAAACCGCCTCATGAGTCTCTTCCGTTGCTCCGACTCCGAGTGCTGATGCTTTCTTTCTTCTGCTAAAGTAAGCTGGCGATAAGCTACGCCCTCGTGTACTCATTTATTAAAGGAGGATAGACATGATGGAACTACGACCCGCGCGGGACCGAGGTCACGCGGATCACGGCTGGCTGAATTCCTGGCACAGCTTTTCCTTCGCCAACTACTACGATCCCAAGCATGTTCAGTTTCGCGCGCTGCGCGTGATCAATGACGATACCGTCGAGCCGGGAGGCGGTTTCGGCACGCACAGTCACCGTGATATGGAAATCGTCAGTTACGTGTTGGACGGATCCCTTGCCCATAAGGACAGTATGGGCAACGGTTCCATTATTCGCCCCGGCAACGTTCAGCGGATGAGCGCCGGCACAGGGGTGCAGCATAGCGAATTCAACCCGTCCAAGACCGAGAAAGTCCATTTCCTGCAGATATGGTTTATACCCAATGCTCTCGGCATTAACCCCAGCTATGAGGAAAAGTATTTCGGCGACACGGAAAAACGCGGCCACCTGCGCCTGATCGCTTCTCCCGACGGTACCGATGGATCCGTAACAATTCATTCAGATGCCAAAATGTTTGCCGTACTCCTGGACGGCAACGAGCAAGTTGAGCACCCCGTTGCGCAAGACAGATACATTTATGTCCATGTGGCCCGTGGCGAGGCGGTGCTGAACGACACTCACCTGCAAGCAGGGGATGGCGCCATGCTCGACGGCGGCGAGCGGGTGCTGCTTGCGCAGGGTCGCAACGCCGAGGTGCTGGTTTTTGACCTTTCGTAGAAGGCACTGCGCGAGGATCGGAAAGTGAGCCCCTTCCGGCGAAGAGGGGCGAGTTATCGTGGCTGACTGCGGGTGTGGCCTGTTGCCCGGGCTTGAGCGACCATCCCCTCCTAGGCCGGGGCTCGGCCGGGGCGCCAGTCGGCGATCAGTGACGGCTCCCCCCCCGCCGCCTGAAAATCGCAATCCACGCCGAGTCCTGGCACGCCGGCAAGACGCTCCCCGCTAAATATAAGCGGCAACGTTTCACGCTCCCATGGTGGGATCGCAGCCTCCTGTAAAAGGTTCTTCAGGCTGCGGCGGGGACGTTTGCAATCCGGGCGCATGCGCTCGCCCCCACGGCGCAACCCCACCGTGACAGGAAACTCCGAAAGTTTGCCCAAGCTGATCCCCGTTCCTTCAGCTGGCGTGAACGTCAACGTGCCCCCCAGCTCGGCAATCACGAGCCGTTCCTCCCCCTGCCAGGCCAGACGCCAGTTGATGGGAGGGCGGATACTCGATGCCCGAAGGTACAGGAGACCCTGGAATGCGCGTATTTCGGTGTTCCCGAATGACACATGCAATTTTGCATTTGCACCTGAGGATAGCAGCTGGCGCAAAATATCCTCAAGCTTTGCAGCGCTTGGCAGAATCGCGCCCTGGCACGCAAACGTATAGCGCAACAAGTTCTTTGCGCGAAGAAAGCCGAGCCTGCGCAAACACTCGATTTCAATTTTTCCGGAGGCGCAGCACTCCCTGCCGTCCGCCTGCGCCAATTCGTCCAGGAGAGCCGATGCCTCCGCGATATGTCTGCTAGTGCGCAGAAAAGTCTTGCGATAGGACGGGAAACGTTTTGCCAGCAGGGGGAAAAATTCGTGACGCAGGAAGTTGCGGTCAAAAGCAATATCATCGTTGCTTTCATCCTTCATCCACCGCAGCGCGTGTTCGCGCGCATATTCCTCGATCTCCTGCCGAGATACTTCCAGAAGTGGGCGCAAAATCCTCGGGTAAGCCGCAACTCCCGGTTCTGAAGCCTGCTCGCTGCTTTGTGGCGCTGACGCTTTCATCGCTGAACGTCCAGTCCTGACAACTGGCATGCCGCTCAGCCCTTTCACACCCGCGCCACGCAACAGCTGCAGCATCACGGTTTCAGCCTGGTCATCCAGGTGCTGCGCCAAAACCACATAATCGGCCTCGAGGGCTCCAAATATCCGGTAGCGCTCGTCGCGGCCGGCCGCCTCAAGGCTGATGCCGGGTGTCCGAGAGATCTTCAGCCTGACGATCTCTAACGGAACACCCCTAGAGTGGCATAAATGATGGCAAAAGTGGCTCCAGCGGTCGGCATTCGGACTGATACCGTGATTGATGTGAATGGCCGAAAGCGAAACCCGAAGCTGAACCGATAACGGCACAAGCAGATCAAGCAGCACGACCGAGTCCACTCCACCGCTCAACCCTACGACCAGCCGGTTTCCTCGCCGCACCTGTTCACGCAATACGGTTTCGGCCTTGCGTGAGACGCTACTTGACTTTCGCTTCCTTGAACTTGCCATATCCCATCAGGCGGGTAAAGCGTCTCTCCAGCAACAACTGCGGGGAATGGCCCTGGAGGTGTTTGAGCGATTCCTCAAGCGCCTTCCTCACGTCTTGCATGGTAGCAAGGTAGTCGCGATGGGCTCCGCCCGGCGGCTCGCTGATAATCTTGTCGATCAGCCCCAGAGTCTTGAGGCGATGCGCGGTGATGCCCATTATCTCGGCGGCCTCGGGCGCCTTGTCAGCGCTTTTCCACAAGATGGAGGCACAGCCCTCGGGGGAGATAACTGAGTATGTCGCATATTGAAGCATCTGTACCGTATCGCCGACTGCAACCGCCAGTGCCCCGCCGGAGCCCCCTTCACCGATGATTGTGCAGATGACGGGCACCTTCAGCTCCGCGAGAACATAGAGGTTCCGCCCGATGGCTTCGGACTGGCCTCGTTCCTCGGCACCGATGCCGGGGTATGCGCCCGGGGTATCGATGAAAGTGAGCAAGGGGATGGAGAATTTTTCGGCGAGGCGCATCAGACGCATCGCCTTGCGGTAGCCTTCCGGTTTAGGCATACCGAAATTACGGTGTATCTTTTCCTTGGTGTCACGGCCTTTCTGGTGACCGATGACCATCACTGTTTGACCTTGAAATCGCGCCAAACCGCCCACGATGGCATGATCGTCTGCAAAACTGCGGTCGCCATGCAGCTCTTCGAAGTCGGTAAATAGATGTCCGATATAATCGAATGTGTAGGGCCGTTGAGGATGTCGCGCGACCTGCGAAATCTGCCAAGGCGTAAGCTTGGCGTAGATGCTATTGGTAAGTGACTGGCTTTTCTTCTGTAAGCGGGAAATTTCGGCTGAAATATCCACTGCTGAATCTTCCTGGGCGAAGCGCAACTCCTCGATTTTTGCCTCAAGCTCAGCGATAGGCTGCTCGAAATCCAGAAACGTGATCTTCATGCAACACGGATGTGATTCGAAAACGTAATGATACATGAATGCTGGGGTACCGCACGAATGTCGAGTGATGAGGTTAATCCAAGCATCCCAATGTTTTGAAATTCAAAGAAGAAAAAAATGGAAGCAGGAAAGCCGCGAAATGACGGCTACAATTGTGCCATCCGAGCGAGCTGCCGGAACGGGCTGGCTCATTTTTCCCGATCACGCGCCTCCAATGGTTGTCACGGTTAGGTACTGTCTCCAAACGGACGCATTATCACTGCCGTAGTTGATGACTCCGTTTTCCTTAAAAGATAAGAATGAATAACCCTGAACCGCTTCAATTGCCAAACGTCGAAAAATTCAGGGAGATCGCTCTTTGGCCGGTACAGTTGATTCCAGGCCACTCGGGCGGCTCCCAGCTTCAGAATCATTGGGAGTGTCTGAACGCGACAAGCGCGAATTCCGTATGGAAAGAAATGGCAGATGAATTCAGGGACGAGCCGGCCAAGTTCGAGGAGCGGCATTACAAGGAATTTGTGACCTTCCTCCCTTTCGTGCGCCGCTTTTTGTACGGCGAGGGCGGTGACAGGAACGGCAATCGAAACCTCGTCAGCCCGCGTATCCGCGTGTTTCGGCGTAAGGACGTCGCCCAGGCGCGGATTACGCTCCCCGGGGACGTCCTCCCCGAAACTTTCGAAGTTGAGCATGTCGATCTGTATTTCTTTTATGACATCGACATTGCAATACTCGTGACGGAAATCGTCGGCGAGAAACTTTCGCTGCGGCAGGCGCTTGATACCCTGTATCGTTTTGGCCGAGCTTATCCCACGCATTGGGAGCCGAGCGGCCGGGGCGGCCATTGTCCCCTGAGGTTGGAGTGGATCTCGCATAGCGGTGCCGTCCTTGCAGTATCGGA
>Ga0111539_10009314_pt1 | contig 12401 bp, 9 predicted proteins | sample RhiMethybrSRZTD1_FD_79667 | JGI IMG/M metagenome (GOLD analysis project Ga0111539, IMG submission 79667) | Populus rhizosphere microbial communities from Tennessee, USA - Rhizosphere MetaG P. TD hybrid SRZTD1 (version 2) (version 2) | ecosystem: Host-associated > Plants > Roots > Rhizosphere >...
GCCGCCATCGCAGCGCACCGAGCTGCCGATCCCGCGCGATCTCGAGGACCTGGTGATGGCGTGCCTCGAGAAGGATCCAAACCGGCGGCCGCAGGACGCGGAGCGGCTGTTCGAGCTGGCGTGCGGCTGCCGCACCGCCGACGCGTGGACCAACCAGATGGCCAAGGCCTGGTGGGAAACGAATCTGATGGAGTTGACCGGCCCGCTGACGCTGGTCGATCCGCGTCCCGAAGACGCCACCCAGGCCGTGGTCATTCAGGGCTGAGGAGCGAGCATGACCGACGCCGCCGCCATGGCGCTGAACCGGGCCGACGACAAGACGTGGCTCGACCGCCTGCTGTCGATCTTCACCGAGGTGCACGCCGGCGAGGGCACGACCGCCCTGCTGATGCTGGTCAACATCTTCCTGCTGCTGGTCTGCTACTCGATCATCAAGATCGTCCGCGAGCCGCTGATCCTGCTGGGCGGCGGCGCCGAAGTGCGCTCCTATACCGCGGCCGGCCAGGCGCTGGTGCTGATGGGATTCGTCCCCTTCTACGGCTGGTTTGCCTCGCGCGTCGATCGCATCCGGCTGCTGGTCGGCGTGACGCTCTTCTTCGTCATCAACATCGAGCTGTTCGCGCTCGCCGTCGCCGCCCGGGTGCCGTTTGTCGGCGTCGCCTTCTTCATCTGGGTCGGGATCTTCAACATCTCGCTGATCGCGCAGTTCTGGTCGTTCGCCAACGACATCTACACCAAGGAGGCCGGCGATCGCCTCTTCCCGACGATCATGATCGGCATGACCGCCGGCGCCCCGCTCGGATCGCTGATTGCCGGCGAGCTCTTCGGCCTCGGCTTCACGCCGCAGGTGATCCTGCAGATTTCGGCCGCGCTGCTGCTCGCGACGCTCGGCCTGTATCTGCTCGTCAACGGGCGCGAGACCCGCCGTGCGGCGGCGCCGAAAGCACCGCTCGCCGCGGGCGGCGGCTTCGAGCTGGTGTTCCGCAGCCCCTATCTGCGGCTCGTCGCGCTCCTCATCGTCCTGCTCAATATCGTCAACACCACCGGCGAGTACCTGATCGCGCGGCTGCTGTCCCGCCATGCGGCCGAGCTGGCCACGGCCACCCCCGGCTTCAACACGCAGGCGTTCATCGGCGCCTACGTCGGCAGCTATCAGTTCTGGGTCAACGTCGTGGCGCTGCTGCTGCAGGCGTTCGTCGCCTCGAGGCTGGTGAAATACCTGGGGCTGCGCGGCGCCCTGCTCGCGCTGCCGCTGATCGCGCTCGGCGGCTATTCGCTGATTGCCGCCGGCGCCGGCTTTGCGATCGTGCGGTGGGTCAAGACGGCCGAGAACGCGACCGACTACTCGATCATGAACACGGCGCGGCAGCTGATCTGGCTGCCGACCTCACGCGAAGAGAAGTACAAGGCGAAGCAGGCGATCGATACCTTCTTCACCCGCGGCGGCGACGTGCTCTCGGCCGCCGTCGTCTACTTCGGTGCGATGCGGATGGGGGTTGCCGGCTTTGCGGCGGTGAACGTCGTCCTGGTCGTGATCTGGCTCATTGTCGCGCTGCGAATCCTGCAGCACCACCGCGCCCTGGCGCAGAGGGCCAAGGCCGCGTAAGCGTCCGAGCGCGCCGCAAAAGAAATTCCTTTTGCGGGCTTTGCGTTCTACACGCGGACGCTGATCGGCCGGGAGCCCCACGGGCCGGGCTTGACCTTGGGGCTGCTGCCCGGCAAATCGTACGACGACGGCGACGACGCCGCGAGCGGGCTGCCGAAGAGAATCACCAGCATCAATCCCACCGCCATCGTGACCAGCGCCCAGCCGGATGCGCGCGCGATGGCCGTCATGAAGCTCGAAAACTGTAAGCGAGTTGCGGTTTTCATCTCGCGCATTTTCTTAGCAAGCAACGCGCCGCTGTAATCGTCAGTCGACGCCCGGTGAAGCGCCGAAAGCGTCAGCGAATCGCTGATTTCGAAAGTGATGCGGCGGCCGGTGTGTTCAGGATCGCATCAGGGTGTACGAGCGCCGTGCAATGATGCGACACGATGGACGCGCTGACATTTTCGAGGCGTGACAAAAGTCCGCCGCGTGGAAGACTTCTTCTTAGGGGGCGCGCCGGAATCCTCGGCCCAATCCGACTCTGCCGTGGTCGGCGGTTTGCAGCTTCACCTCCCGACGCCGATCAGTAACAATTCTGATCGGTTACCATTGCGACGCGGGCTCGCGCGGGGCGAGCCGCAAACCGGGACTCGGGACCAACAATGCATTCTGTGCAGAATGACCTGTTCCTGATGACGAAGCCCACCGCGAGGGTGGCGGCGCGCCGGCCGCGCCCGTCGCTGATGCCGTCGCGTCATGCGACCAACGTCGACATCGACGTCAAGGGCGTCGACGATCCGCTGCTGCTCGCGCAGATCTCCAGCGCGATGCCGAATCTGTTCGATCATCTGGTTGGCACCTGGGCGGTGGAAGTGCGGCCGTCCGACGAGTACGGCCGCTGGCTGCTCGGCCTGCACGGCGCGTTCGGGCGCCACGTCTGGTCGTTCACCTCGGCGCCGCCGGATCTGCCGGAAATGATCGCGGCGAAGCTATCGGGATTCTTCCGCGCTGCAGCCGCAGCCTACGAGCCGGCAGTCCACTGAACCAGCGGCGCTGGGAACCACGAAGAGCACGAAGCAAACGAAGGACACGAAGAAGAGCGAGAACGCGTCGCACGCCGCCGCGTTGCGGCGGCGCCGCGTCCAAAGAACGACAGAAACACAAGCCCGCTAAAGGCGCCGGGGGGCTTGTGTTTCTGCCGTTCTTCGGGCGCGGCTGGTCGGCCGGCGCAGCCGGCCGACGTGCGACGCGTCGTCGATGCCGCGAGTCATCGTGCCGCGAGCCCGCTGAGTCTCCAAGGTCAAGTTCTTCTTCGTGAACTTCGTGCTCTTCGTGGCCTTCGTGGTTTTCTGCACTATCCTCTGCAGATGGCTGCGCCCCGCCGGCATCTCTCGATGCTGCGCTCGTACACCGCCGCCGACGCGTTCACGATCGCCAACGCGACCTGCGGCACCATCTGCATCTTCCTCTGCCTCGACTACCTGGCCGAGGGCAACCGCCGGCTGTTGTGGATCGCCTTCCTGCTGCTGCCGCTGGCGCTGGTCTGCGACGTCCTCGACGGCTACGTCGCCCGTCTCGACGCCCGCCGCCAATCGGTGCTCGGCGCCGACCTCGATTCGCTCTCGGACGTGATCTCGTTCGGCGTCGCGCCGGCGGTGCTCGGCTACACGCTCGGCCTGCGCGGCGGCTGGGACACGCTCTGCCTCACCTATTTCGTCGTCTGCGGCGCGAGCCGGCTGGCGCGGTTCAACGTCACCGCGGCCGCGCTCGCCGACGAGACGACCGGCAAGGTGAAGTACTTCGAGGGGACGCCGATTCCCACCAGCATCGCCATCGTCCTGCTGCTCGGCCTGGCATTCAGGCTCGGGCGCTTCGAGGAGGCGTTCTGGTTCGGCGCGGCGCGCATCGGACCGGCGGTGCTGCATCCGCTGGCGCTCATCTACGTCGTCAGCGGCAGCGCGATGATCAGCGGGACGCTGCGGGTGCCGAAGCCCTAGCTGCGGTGTCCGCGAACGTCGCGAGCCGATCGAGGAGCGCCGTCGCCGCCTTCTTCTCCCTCGCCGGCGCACGCCCGGCGTAGCGCCGCAGCACGAACGCCGCGGTGTCGTACGCCGATGCCCACATCCACGCCACGGCGACACGCTTGTAGAGGTCGCCATAGCCGCGCTCGAGGATCTCGCGCACGGCGGCGAGCTTGCGCCCCTCCGCCAGCGCCGAGTAGAGCTCCAGCTCCACCTGGCCGACGACGCTCCAGAAGTCGGGGTCGCTGGCGGTCCTGGCGTCGAGGCTGCGGCTCGTCGCCTCGGCGATCGAACGGTCAATCCCCTTCCACCCGCGGCGTCCGAGGTTCAGCGCCAGCTCCGCGGCGAGATAGTTGAGGCCGGGGTAGAACAGGTTCGGCGACTGCGTGTCGCGGCCGATCGCCGCGGCGCGCTCGTAATGCCGCTTCATCGCCGTAATCGCGCCGCGCTCCTCGGCGGCGCGGCCCGCCGCCGCGGCGACGAGCGCCAGGCGCTTGTAGGCCGAGCCGCGCAGGCTCTCGCGCTCCATCGTCGGCTGCACTTCGCCGAGCTTCTCGAGTATCGCGATCGCGTCCCTGATCTCCGATCGCGCCGCGGTCAGCGACTTCTTCAGCCCGCGCCCGGCGGCCGCGAGGGCCCGGCGTGCGGCGGCGCGGCCCTTCCGATCGGCTGCACGACGTCCACGCCCGGCCTCCCTCGAGCGCGCCGCTGCGGCGTCGCGTTCCTTCTCCGCGCGCGCGACGGTTTCGGTCGCCAGCCGGATCCGCAAGTTCACCAGCTGTTCGGCGGCCTTCATCGGCGCGGTGCCGTCGTCGGCCGCGACGGCGCGTTCATACCAGCGAATCCCCCCCTCGAGATCCCGCCCCGCCACGAACGCGGCACCGAAGGCGTCGGCGATCTCGCCGATACCGCCCCACCGCCCGCCGAACCTCTGCTCGAGCACGCGCACGCGTTCGAGCTGGCTCTCCGGCTTGTAGCCCTGGAACCTGGTCTGGACGACAATCGTCTCGAGCGCGAGCTTCAAGGCGGATGCCGAGGCAATCCCGGCAAACTCGTCCTCCGACTTCGCCGACGGCGCGTTCGCATCGGAGCGGTCGCGGCGCAACACCCAATCCGGATCGCCGTAGCACTGATACGCGGCCCAGGTGTTGTTGGCCGGGTTGTACGCCGCTTCGCGCGCCTCCGCCACCGCGTTGATGAAGCGGCCGCCGCGCAGGAGGACGCTGTAGAAGGTCCGCGCGAAGGTCGCCGCCGAGTCGTCGTCGACGGCCCAGCCCGCGGCGACGACGCATTTGACGCCGATCTTGATCAACTGCTCGGCCACGCCGGAGGCGAACTGCGCGCGGTCGTAGCCGTCGATCGCGAGCAGCTGGTCGAGGCTGCGCGCCGCGAGGTGGCAGCAGTTCACGAACACCAGCTCCGGCACCACGCGCATGGTGGCAATTTCCCCCGGGCCCAGAAACGTGCCGTTGGAGAGGACCACGCCGCCGAAACCGCCGTTGTCGCTCGGCAGCTCGCCGTGGCCGGCGATGTGCACGATGCGCCACGGGCGCTCGAACAGCGCGTCGATCACCGTCCGGGCATTGGGCCCCGGCTGATCGTCGCTGTCGCTGAGCAGCGCCCTCACGCTCTCGCGCTCGAGCGCGCCGGGGGCAACCAGGCATTCGTGCACCTGCAGCGCCTCGTTGCGCGCGCCGAGCAGACGCGGGTAGCGCGGCGGACACTCCGGCTCGCCGACGACCAGGACGCTGGAGCTGGCGTCGGCGTCGCGAACTTCGGCCCGGAACTCGGTCGTCCGCAGCCTGCGCAGCAGCTTCGCGCGGATCGCCCACGGGCGATGCTCCGAGTTCTGGTCCTCCTGATCGGTGTCGAGCAGTTCCCACGGGATGCCGGCCGTGCCCGGCTCGAGCTCGATCTGCATCTCTCCGGTGCCGGCGAGAAACGGCTCCATCTCGACCGGCACCAGCAGCTTGAAGAGCGTGCGGCCAATCTGATCGTTCGACTGCGCGTTCGACGCGTTCGCAACCAGGTCGCGCAGGAGCGGACCCTGCGTCCGCTGCGCGCGCACCTCGCTGCGCGCCCGGCGGGTGTCGAGCGTGTACTTGATCCTCGTCTCGCCCTTCTCGCCGCGCTCGGTTTCGGCGGTGATGAAGTCGTAATCGACGCCGCGGTATCCCGATTCGAGCGGGCGGAGCAGCGGTCCGATGCCGGTCGCGACCTCGTCGGTGATCTCGTAGCGATCGGGCGTCGCCGCCGCCTGCATCTTCAGCGACCGCCACGCCTCCGTCGCGCGGTCCAGGTACAGCTCGATCAGCCGCAGATGTCCGACGCGCGGCCACTGCAGCCCGTTGCCGCCGGCGCCGGCGGCGAGCAGCTCGTTGGCCTCGTAGACGCCTTGCGCGATCCGCTGCGCCGCCTGCCCGGCGGTGATCCCCGTGCCGCCGCTGGCGAGCAGCGTCGCGGCCAGGTCGAAGGCCCCCGGCGCCCGCTTGTCTTCCTCGCGCGTGCGCTGGGCCCAGGCGATCACCGCCTGGCGGACGGTGCGTACCAGTTCGGCCGCGTTCAGCTTCCCTTCCTCGCCGAGGCCGACGACGATGACGCCCTTCGGCCGCGGCATGCGCCGGGGGCTCTCGGGATCGAATTGCGTGTTGACGAAGATCTGATGGGTTCCCGGCCCGAGTGGATACAGCCCCATGTCGAGCGAGTGCTTCATCGCCCCGCCGATCAGATCGTTCATCACCCGCTCGGTGCCGGTGAGGCGAGTGGAGCGATAGTGGCCGAGGAGGATCGGCGCTTCCTCGAAGGTGAGGTCGCCGTTGACGACGGTGATTTTCAGCGAGCGTTCGCGGGGGCGCGCGCTGGCGGACGGCGCGGGCGCCGCGGCGGCGCGGGCGCGCGGCCGTTCCGCCCGGGCAACGCGCGCAGCGGCAGCCGGCACGGCCGCAACCGTGACCCGCTCGCGCAGCAGCCGGTGATCGGGCAGGAGCTTCGACGGATCGATGCGGCGCAGTCCCTGCGCTTCGCCCGAAAGGGCGCGGACGAGAAAGTCCACGGTCTCGGGCCGGCCGAAGAAGCTGACGTGCGTGACCGGATCGCCCGCGATGTTGCCGCCTGGTCCGAAGCACCCGATGCGCGCGGCGTCGATGTGTGTGGACCCGGCCTGATCGATGCGCCAGCCGCCCTCCGACGGCACCACCAGATCGTTCGCCGACCCGAAGAACTGATCGACGCCGGTGTCGACCATCCGCAGCAGCACCTCGCCGGCGGGGTTGTAATTGGCGACCAGCGCTGAGTAGCCCCCCTCCGGCGGCCCCGGCGGCGACTGCAACCCGCCGATTAGATCGCCGGCGCTGTCCATCGCGTGCAGGCCGGGAATATCGCCCGAGGCGTGGCGCGCGAGCCAGACGAGGCCATTGCCGACGAAGGCCGCGCCGGTCGTAAACGGATTGTCCGGAAACAGCTCGATGAGGTTCGCCAGCCAGCCGACCGTGTCGGACCAGCGCTGCGGCGTGGCCAGCGGCGTGCCTTCGTTCGGGCAGGCCACCAGCACCGCGTGGCCGAGGGTGAAGCGATCCGCGAGCGCACCAAAGACGCCGGCGCGCTCGACCAGGTTGCGGAGAACGAGCCCGCCTCTCGAATGCGTGATGACGTCGAACGTCGCCGGCTGCGCCGGCAGTCCCTCGAGCAGCATGCGCGCGTTTTCTTCGGGCGTCCGGCTGAGGCTGAAGTGATCGAAGGCATAGACGCGGTCGCCGTATCGCTCCTTCAGCCGCTCGAAGAAATTCGACGACGCCAGCGCGGAATACGCCCCCGCGGCGTTGGAGAAGGTGCCGTGAATCAACAGCAGCGACCGATCGGAAGACGACGGCCTGCCCGACGCGAGCGCGCCGCTGCGCAGCGTCTCCGCCGTCACTTTCAGCCAGCCCTCCTTGAGACCGCGTTTGGCCCACGTGTTCTTCTCGAAGGCGGACACGAGCTTCGGCAACAGGAGGCTGACGGCCTTGTCGGCGCCGGCCTTGCCGACCTTGATCACCATCACCTTGATGGCGTCCGAGACGACGCCGCGGCGCCCGGTCGCGATATCGGTGGAGCGCACGGTGATGACGAACCGCAGCTGATTCGGCAGGCGCCCTCCCCGGCTGGTCGATTCGACCGGCAGATGAAACGTGAGCGCGCCCGATGGATGCCGGATCGCGACCACTGCGGTCTCGCCCGATTCGAGGCTGCAGGAGAAATCGAGCGCGCCGGGCCCCCCGGGACGTCCGCGCGTCGCCGGCCTCGGCTGGGCGATGAACTCGTCGGCGACCTCGGACTCGTCGGTCAGAAAATCGGACGGCAGGCCGGCGGACGCGCGTGACGCGCCGCGCAGGCGCCCGCGGCTGGCGGGCTGAACGGACCAGTCCGAAGTGTTGAGCTGAACCATCGGCATAGGGATCCCTGCGGTGAAACGCGAGCGTACCGCGTTGCCTTCGTTCGCTCAAGGCGGGCGCGCGCACGAACCGTGCAATCGAGGCTGGCCCGCGCGTCGCCACTCACGCTACAGTCGCCGGACCGTGACACCGATGTCATCGGGCGAGGAGAGGGTGGATGGCGAAGCGGGCAGGACGGACGAAGGGGCGAGGGACGAAGAAGGGCCGCAAGCGCAGCAGCACCGCGAAGACCTGGTCGACGCGGCCGAAATCGCTGTCGCTGCACATCGGGCTGAACTCGGTCAGCCCCGCGCACTACGGCGGATGGACCGGCGACCTGATGGCGTGTGAGTTCGACGCGAACGACATGACCGCGATCGCCCGCGCCAGCGGCATGAAGCCGACCGCCCTGCTCACCCGCCGCGCGACCCGCGCCAACGTGCTCGCGGCCCTGCGCAGCGCGGCGCGGACGCTGAAGTCCGGCGATCTGTTCTTCCTCACCTATTCCGGCCACGGCGGGCAGGTGCCGGACGTCACCGGCGAGGAGCAGGACAAGAAGGACGAGACCTGGTGCCTGTTTGACGGCGAGTTGATCGACGACGAGCTGTATCTCGAACTCAGCAGGTTTGCCGAGGGCGTGCGCGTTGTCGTCCTCTCCGACAGCTGCCACAGCGGGACCGTGACCCGCGCGCCGATGCCCGAGCCCGACGCCGTCCGGCCGCCGGGACGCTCGAAGATGATGCCGCCGGCGGTCGCGATGCGAACGTATCGCGAGCACCAGGCGTTCTACGACAAGCTGCAGAAGGCGGTGGCCGCCGAAGCGGGCAACTCGCTGGCGCTCGATCCCGACGCCGCGCTGGCCGCCGGCCGGATCGCGGTGAGCGGCCGCCTGACGACGATTGCCGGCGACTGCAAGGCGTCGGTTCTGCTCATCTCCGGCTGTCAGGACAACCAGACGTCGATGGACGGCGATCACAACGGCGCCTTCACCGAGCAGCTGCTGCAGGTCTGGAACCACGGCGCCTACCGCGGCACCTACGCGAAGTTTCACGCCGCGATTCGCGCACGCATGCCGGCGACGCAGAGCCCGAACTTCTTCACGCTCGGCCCCGCGGCGGCGTTCGTCGCGCAGCAGCCGTTCAGCGTTTGAGATCGAGCGGGTTCAGCGGCGGAGCGAGCGGGTCGTCGCCGAGAACTCGAGCATCTGCGCCGTCAGATCCATCGGGTACGAGATGGTGACGTCGGTGATCTCGCCGGCGGCGTTCTTGACCGCCTCGAGCTTCGGCATCACGAAGCCGCTGTACGACGGCAGGTGCAGCGTGTCGACGCGCGCGACCACCTCGTCGCGCAGCTTCGGATCGAAGTGCACGCCGTGCGTCTCGAACAGCGTCCTGGCCGCGGCGTAGTCCCCTTCCGCCTTGATCCGCTGCACCTCCGCGAGCAGGCGGCCAACGCCCTCGCGAAATGCAGCCGCATCGGTCATGACGTAATAGGTCTTGCCGTCGCGCGTTCGCACCTCGATCGCCTTGGTGTTGGCCTTCAGCCAGTTGACGATCATCTGGCGGTTGCGCATGTGATCTTCGGCGATCGTCGTCCCCGTGCGGACGCGGCGCAGCTGGAGCATCGCGTTGCGCGTGTACCCCTCGTATTCGGCCAGCACGATGTCGTTGCGGTCCGCCGCTGGAACCAGGCCCAGCTCGCCCAGCTTCGGATCCGGCAGGAAGTAAAGCGCCACCAGGTCGGCGCGCCCCTCCTCGAGCGCTGAAAAGTGCTCCTTCAGCGCCGCCTGCGGCGTGCCCGTGAGCCGCTCGCTGACCTTGCCCGAGGCGTGGCCGATCACCTCGTGCATGTTGGTGGTCAACTCCTCGCCGAGCCCGCCCCACTTCGCGCCGCGCGCGGCCTGCTCCGGCGTCCACGCGAACTCGCTGCGGTACGCCGGCAGCGTCGACTTGTCGTAGGCTTCGCTGACGTTCGACAGCGACACCGACTTGCTGCCGTAGCGCTCGCGGATCGCCTGATCGTTCGGCAAATTGATGCCGACCGGCGTGACCGGGCCGGAGTCGCCGGTCTCGATCACGACGTCGATCGCGTTGGCGGTGATCCCCTGCACACCCTGCTTGCGGTACTTCGCGTCCCACGGCATGCGGTCCTCGAACCACTGCGCGTTCTGCGCCAGCGCCTGGATGCCGGCGGTCTTCTGCCGGTTGACGTGGAACACCAGCGCCTCCCACGCACCCTTCATGCCGCGCGCGTCGAGGTAGACCTCGATGAAGCCGTTGATCGTGTCGACCGGCGAGGCTTTGTCGGCCACCCAGGCGATGTCGTAGGCCTCGCGATCTTTCGTCTCGCCGGTCTGGTAGAACTTGATCAGCGCACGCAGCGCGGTCGCGGTCGCCTCGGGCGCGAACTTGATCGCCTCCTCGAGGTGGCCGACGACAGCGGCGATCTGCGGCCCGTATTTGCCACCCGCGCGATAGACCTCCTCGGTGAGCTTGCCGCCCTGCTTCATCAGGCGCGAGTTGAGCGGATAGGCCTCCTTGAACCCCTCGAGCTCCTTCATCGTGACGCCGACGTAGAGGTTGTTCGCGCTCGCCGTGAGGATGTCCTTGCCCGGCGGTGGATTCTTGTCGGTCACCTTGGGATCGACCGACGCGTCGAAGAACATCGGCTGGAGCCGGCCGAGCAGCGCATCGAGCGTCTCGCCGCTCTTCACCGGAAAGCTGGCGCCCGCCCCGGCCGCCGCCTGCGCCGCGGCGGCGAAGGCCTGCGGCGTGCACGTCAGCACGAACTTCTGCGCCGTCAGGTTGTTGTAGGGTCCGGTGTTGATCCAGAACAGCTTCGTGTAGCGCTGGATCTCGGTGAGCGTCGCCGGATCGATCGATGCCTTGCCCGCCGACGCGACGATCGCTTCGAGGACGTCGCGCATCTCCAGCGCCAGCGCGTGCTTCTGATCGTAGAAGATGTCGCGGCCGGCAATCGCGGCCTGGTACAGATGCCAGACCAGCGTCTTGTCCTTCAGCGGCAGATCGCGGAAGCCGTCCGCATACAGCTGCACGACCGCCGCATCGTCGACCCGTTCGAGCAGGTACTTACGGTCGCCGGCTGGCGCCGGCGCGGCTGTTCCCGGCGCCGATGCCGGCGTCGTGCTTTGCTGCGACGGCTGCGCTCCGCTGCATGCCGCCGCCAACACCGCCGCCATCGCGGCGGTCAACCTCGTCAGCCTCGAAACTCGTGCGCGCATGGTCCTGATAGTCTATCGCGAGGAGTTGCGCATGAAGCTGACCGAGCTGTTCCTGTCCGAGCTGACCCGCGAAGTGGAACGTTCCCGCCGTGCGTTGCAACAGGTGCCGGCAGGCAAGTACGACTGGAAGCCGCACGAGAAATCGATGCAGTTCGGCTATCTGGCCGACATGGTGGCGAGCATCCCGTCATGGATTGCGATGGAGATCAAGGAAAACGAGCTCGACGTCGCCCCGGCGCAGCCGCGGATGAAGCCGACGCCGAAGGAAACCAGCGCGGCGCTGGTCGAGGCGCTCGACAAGACCGCCGCCGATGCGCGCGCGGCGCTGGAAGGTACGACCGACGAGCATTTGAAAACCCCCTGGCGTCTCCTGGCGCGCGGCCAGGTCGTGCAGGAGGCGCCGCGCTACGAGATGATCCGCGACACCATCAATCACTGGGCGCATCACCGTGGCCAGATGACGGTGTACTTGCGGCTGATGGGCGCCAAGGTACCGGCGATCTACGGGCCGTCGGCCGACGACAAGGAGTTCCGGTAAACGGCGTCAGACTGGCGTCTCCTCCGGCGCGTGGGCGGCGTAGAGCAGCGGCTTGGTCCACAGGCTCTCGAGCCCCTCGAGGATGTCGGAGGCCCAGCTGAACACATTGCGGCCGGCGACGACGCGGCGCATGGCGGCCATCCGGGCGCGCCGCTCGTGCTTCGGCATGTCGATCGCGCGCGCCAGCGCGTCGGCGAAATCTTCGGCGTCGTAGGGATTGATGATCGGCACGGCGGTGACGGTGGTGGCCCGCGATCCGAAGCGAATCGTCTCGCCGCCGGCGTCGATGTCCGCATCGAGCTCCTCCTCGACCGCCATCACGAAATTGCGGCGATCGCGCTCGAGTTGAAACGCCAGCAGATCGTTGGCGAGAAGGCCCTCGAGCAGCTCGCGGCGCCAGGGCCAGGCGCTGAAAGCCGGCGCAAAGGCCTACATGCTGAAGGACTCCGCCGACACCGATCTGATTCGCGGCGTCGCCGCGATCGCGGCCGGCAAATCGTTCTTCAGCCCCGCGGTCGCCAAGGTGATGCTCGACGACTACGTCCGCCACCTGGCGGAGAAAGGGATCGTCGATCGCTACGAGTCGCTCTCGGAGCGCGAGCGC
>Ga0111539_10009315_pt1 | contig 12400 bp, 14 predicted proteins | sample RhiMethybrSRZTD1_FD_79667 | JGI IMG/M metagenome (GOLD analysis project Ga0111539, IMG submission 79667) | Populus rhizosphere microbial communities from Tennessee, USA - Rhizosphere MetaG P. TD hybrid SRZTD1 (version 2) (version 2) | ecosystem: Host-associated > Plants > Roots > Rhizosphere >...
ATTCAACGCCTTCGATCGTCTCATCGGTCTCGATCGGCTGAAAGTGTTTCACGGCAACGATTCGAAGCGGCCATGCGGCAGTCGCGTCGATCGACACGAGCACATCGGCCATGGTTGTCTCGGCCTCGAAACGTTCCGGCGGCTGCTGCACGATCGACGATTCAGCCACTTGCCAATCCTGATCGAGACCGAGAAGGCCACCAGCGTCACCAAACCTAGGGCAATCGAGATCGATCGTTATGACATGCAGAACCTCGACACGCTGCGACGCTTGCGAACGAAGAACTAAGAACGGAAGAACGATCGGGCCGGCCACTCAGTCCCTTTCTGTAGTTCTTCGTTCTTCGTTCTTGATATATTCCGCGCATGAAGCGAGCGACGATTCTTGGTCTTCTCGTAGGCACATTCGTGCTGCAGAGTGCGTGGGCCGTCTACACGCAGACGTCGAAACCGCCGGGTCCGCTGCGCACGGAGCGCGTGAAGGGCGACCTGCACATGATCGCCGGTGAAGGTGGCAACGTCGCGCTCTATGCGACGAGCGATGGCGTCATCCTCGTGGACGACATGTTCGATCGCAACCACGCCGACATCCTCGCGCAGGTGAAGACGGTCACCGACAAGCCGTTGAAGTACGTCATCAACACGCATCAGCATGACGATCACGCCGGCGGCGATCTCAAGATGCTGCCGATCGCCGAGGTCATCGCGCATCGCAATGTCTACGCGAATCTGAAAGAGCTGAAGCGGCCGTACTACGAAGACACGCCGGGGACGCCGATCGGCCTGCCGCGCATCACGTTCACCGATCAACTCGACGTGCATCTCGGCGGCAAAGACGTGCAGGCGTACTACTTCGGACGCGGGCACACCAGCGGCGACGCCGTCATCTATTTCCCCGAGGCGCGTGCCATCCACACCGGCGATCTCTTCCTCGCGTTGAGAGCCGGAGGCCGAGGCGCCGCACCCGCGCAGCCGCGGCCACCCGGCGTGCCGATTTATGTGGACTACGTGCAGGGCGGCAGCTTCATGGAATGGTCGAAGACGCTAGACGGCGCGCTGAAGCTGGATTTCGACACAGTGATTCCAGGACACGGGCCGGTCTCGACGAAGGCCGATCTCGTGAAGTTCAAGTCCGATCTCGAGACGATGCGCGGGCGGTTGACCGGTCTGATCAAGCAGGGCAGCACCAAGGCGCAGCTGGCGAAGATTCTGGAAGACGACTACGGCTGGCGATCGACAGGCTGTCCGCAGAGCCCGCCAACGGGTGGCTGTCTGCAGTATCAGCAGCTCGATGCCCTCATCGTGGAGCTTGGGCAGGCCGAGGTCTCGCGTGGCAAAAAGTAGTCCGGTCAAGACGCACGGTCTCACCCATGTCGCGCTGGCCGTGCGCGATCCACGGCGCTCCATGCGCTTCTATCGTGACGTGCTCGGCGTTGTTCCTGTCTACGAGAGCGAGGACTTCGTCCAGGTGCAGACGCCCGGCAGCCGCGACGTCATCGTCTTCGAGCGCAAGCCGCGTCAGGCCGGGAAGTCAGGTGGCGTCGTACACTTCGGATTCCGTCTGCAACGGCCCGAAGATATCCAGCACGCAGAGGACGTCGTGCGGAAAGCGGGCGGCACGATCAAGCAACGTGGCGAATTCGTCCCCGGCGAGCCGTATCTGTTTTTCAACGATCCCGATGGCTACGAGGTCGAGATCTGGTACGAGATCCCGACCAAGGTCGACCCGAAACCGTAAGGGGCGCGAAATAGCTTCGCGCCCGGCCGGCAGGGGTGGAATATCCGAGGACCTTTATCGATTAGCGTGAATAGGTGGATGCTGCGAGCGAGGGAAGAGTCATCGGTTGCGAGAGCTCAAGACAAAGTGGGATCCACAGAGGCAATCTGATGTCAGAAACGAAGCCCGTGTTCGCAGCGACGCTCGATCGGTTTGCAGATGTCGAGGACGACATCGACGGCGTTGACCTGCGCTATCTTCCGCCGTTCACGATTCTGCTGGTTCGGACGACGAACTCCCTCTATCGCGTCCTCATCACCGAGGGCCCGGAGGTCTACGTTCAGGGCGGCGTCTTCTTCCCCAATCCGACGACAGCGTATCTCGATGGAGCCAGCCTTGGGAGCAGTTGTCTCAAAGCCGGCTGGATTGGCGTCGGCCTGAGCCTGCAGCTTCGCTCGGGAGATCAGCGCATCACCACCTCCCGAGTGCGCTCCATTACCAGCGAGCAGGCGTGGGGCTCGATCGTGCATTAGCCGCACGTCGAGAGCGCGGCGCCCTGCTCGCCCGCTAAGGCCCTTCCCGCGGAATCGATCTGGTCATCGCGAAGAACCTGGGCGTGATCGCCAACGCCACGACGAAAAGAACTGCCAGGAGTAAATCGGGAGCCGCTGCCGTCGCGTCCTCCACCGCGAGGCGTCCGTGGCTGTACAGCACCGCCACCCCGGCGACGTGACCAAGCTTCTCGACGATGCTCGGGATCATCAGCGGCCAGAAGCGCGAAGGGTTCGACCCGATCACGAGAAACGCGATTTGCCACGCCATCGCCACCGACAGAAAGCCATAGAAGAACTGCGGATAATCCACCGGCGCGGCATACTGACGTCCGGTCAGGTCGACAAGAAAGTACAGCGGCGTCAGTACGACGATGCCCCACACGCCGGCAATCAGAAACACCGCTCTCGCGAATCTCATGCGTTAGTCCTCCTGAAGGCGAGCAATGAAGATGCGGCCTCTTGAAGAGAACTCGCGCCGCCGCGTCGCTATTCCAACGTGATCGATCGAGCCGCCGTTCGTGCGGGCGGCGTACGGGTGATGTGCGGGCGCTGTGAGTGGTCGTCACTGCGTCTGCACCTCAGACTCGTTACATGACAGCGGCACGAAAAACAACCTTCGTCACGACAGTGGCGGGATTCCTTGGCAGCACGCTCCTCCTGGCACTTCCCCTCGTTGTCGCACAGGTGGGTGACACCACTGACGCGAACCGAATCGTCGACGTCACGCTATCGCGATACGCCTTCTCGCCTGAGCGCATCGAGGTCCGGCTCGGCGAGCGAGTGTGGCTCAACGTCGTCTCGGCCGACGGCGTGCACGGATTCCAGGTGAAGGAGCTCGGTCTGAACGCGCGCACCCCCGCGCGCGGGAGATCGACGGCGATCGCACTGACGCCGACGAAGGTCGGGACGTTCGAGATCACCTGCTCCGAGTACTGCGGGAGCGGTCACAGCCGCATGAAGGCCTGGTTGATCGTGACGCCTGGGACCTAAACGCAGATTAGAGGAGAGTTCATGTTCGCCAACACCCCTCGCTCGATCGTTTTCTCGACCGCGGCGCTCTTCATCGTGTTGAGGATGGCTGCCGTCGCACAGGAGGTCCAGTCGATCTCGAATCCTTCGCAGGCTGCATCCGCCACGCCGTCGGATGCTGCGCCTGCGGATGACGACGATTCGGCGCCGGTGCTCGCGGAGCCGGACTTTCGGGTTCTCAACCTTCCGTCGACATTGAGGCTCCCGCGCCACGGATCGAACTTCCAGCTCACGCACCGGTTCAACGGCAACCTCCGGGAGGGCAGCCTCGGTGGGAATGCGGGCAGTCTCTTCGGGCTCGATCAGGGAGCGGCAGTCGGCTTCGAGTACCGGTTCGGCATCGCGCGTCATCTGCAAGCGGCTGCGTATCGTACGGCGATCGACAAGACCTTCCAGTTCTACGGCAAGTACGACGCCGTGCGCCAGGGCGCTTCGATCCCGGTGTCGCTCTCGGCTCTCATCTCGGTGGAAGGTGCGGACAATTTTCAGGAGCGATATTCGCCCGCAGTGGGCCTGGTGGTGTCACGAATGGCCGTCGACAGGCTCGCTCTGTACGCGACGCCGGTCTGGGTTCACAACACCGCCGCGCTGCTGAACGTCGATCGCGACACGGTCTTGGTGGGCATCGGCGGACGCGTGCGAGTGAGTTCCACGGTGTACGTCGTCGCTGAAGTGGCTCCCCGCACCAGCGGCTACCGTCCCGACAAGGCCGCCTACGGGTTCGCGTTAGAAAAGCGCGCGGGCGGACACATGTTTCAACTCAATTTCAACAATGGCCAGGGGACGACGCTGGGACAGATCGCGCGCGGCGGCTTCCCGGACAGTCTCTATCTCGGCTTCAACCTCGCCCGGAAATTCTTCTGAGCGAATCCAGGAGGCAGAACAGCAATGTATCGAATGTCAGCTCTCTTTGTCGGTCTGAGCATCTTCGCGGTCGGGTGCGCGGACTCATCGTCATCCCCGTCGGCACCGTCACAAGGGACCCGCACCACGTCCACGTTCACGGTACCTCTCTCGCCGGCGAACGAAGTACCACCGACCACCAATGCCGATGTGAGCGGCTCTGGAACGGCCACTATTGCCTTGACAGTGACCAAGGACGAAGGCGGCAACATCACGTCGGCGACGGCGGACTTCCAGATCAGCGTCTCAGGGTTTCCGGCTGGGACCGTGGTGACCGACGCGCATATCCACAACGGCGGCCCGGGCGCAAATGCCGGGGTCTACGTGAGTGTTGGTCTCACTTCGGGTGAGCTGGCGCTCACCAACGGCAGCGGATCGGTGACCAAGAACGGAATCAACGTGCCGTCAGACAGGGCCGCCGCGATCCTCAGCAACCCCGCCGGGCACTACTTCAACGTGCACACGTCGCTCAATCCGAACGGGTCGATACGAGGCCAGCTCGCGGGTGGCGGCGCGACCCTCGATCCGGGTGTTTCGACTCCTTACTGACGTGGATCGTACTGTTCATCACACGTGCAACAGCACTTTTATCAACAAGGACCAGGAGGCGTGGACGGACCGTCCGCGCCCTGGTTCCCTCTTGAGGATTCTGGCGATCTGCGGCAGCCTCCACGCAGAGTCTGGAAATCTGGCGCTTCTGAACACGGCCGCCGCGTCGGTGCCGCCGGGTGCGGAACTTGTCCTCTTTGACGGCCTTCGGGACCTGCCGCACTTCAATCCCGATCTCGAGGCGAAGGGCGTGCCCGAGAGCGTGACGAAGTGGAGGCTGGCGATGACCGAAAGCGACGCCGTCCTCATCTCCGCTCCGGAGTACGGTTTCAGTCTGCCGGGTGCATTGAAGAACGGCATCGACTGGTTGATCGTTTCTGGCGAGCTCGAACAGAAGGTCGTGGCTATTACAGCCGCCGTGGCGGGGCCCGAGCGTGGCCGGCGTGGATTGGCAGCACTCCGCGATACCCTGTCCGCAGTGCGGGCGACGATCGTGGGTGGAGAGCCGATTGTCAGGGGGCCGGGAATGGAGTGTCAGGTCGCGGCACTTGTGCGGGCCTTGATCGAAGCATCGGCCGCACATCGCGCCACGCGAATCGAGCGAAGGGCATGATCACGATTTCATTGGACCGACGCTCCGTTGAGCTCTCCGACGGACGCCATCGATGTCCCTCAGTAACGCATCGATAGCGCTGGTGCGCCCCGCTGCGTACGCCGCGGCCCACCGAACCGGGCCGAGATGTGTCCGCGCCTCACGCTCCGCCAGGTTCCGCAGATCCTGTACCGATTTGTCGGAGACTGTCACGCCTGTGCGTTCGGTGACGGCGTCACGGGCACCCAGAATTCGCGCCACCCACGCCTTGTCGCCCTTGAGCACGGCTGCGGCGGCAAGTGGGACCAGCGCATATACGAACGCGAACTTGTCATTGAGCTCACGGATGCGTGTCAGGCTCTCACGCATCAACGCGATCGCCTCATCGGGGTTGTTCCGACGCACCGCCAGGATCGCGCGAACATACAGTGCCCAAGTCATGAACCACGGACCGGCGTCCTGGAGCACCGATGTGGCCTCATCGAGCAAGCGTTCCGCCTGGCCGGCATCACCTGTCGCAAGAGCCAGCACCGCCATCCCGCTCAGCGCGTTGCCGGTACCCGACGGTATCGCCAGCATCCGGAACCTTTCGATACTCCGCACGAACATTTCGCGCGCCGCGTTCTCGTTGCCAAGAGCGTGCTCGACGTGACCGGAGACGTGCTCGGCATGGGCGACCGTTTCCATGTCGCCAACGCTGTGAGCGAGGACCAAGGCGCGGGCAAGCGCGGTACGTGCGCGCTCGAGCCCTCCCTGCGTCCACCACATCCCGGCCGCTCCGAGGAGCGCTTTCGACTCGGCACCTGCCGGGAGCGATGGTAGCGTCAGAATCTGTTCGTACCATTGCACGCCTTCGAAGGAATGTCCTCGGATCAGCCAGAAGTATTTCAGCGCCCAGGCGATGTCGGCCGCGTCGGCTGGGCGGCCGCGTTCGATGAGCCACGCCAGGGTGACACGGTAGCTCTCGAGATCGTCGCGCACGCGATCCAGCCATTCGACCTGCGCTGGTCCCATCAGCCCTTTCGCGGCGCGAGAGGCTTCGCCGATGCAGTAGGAGGCGAGCCCTTCCAGTGCGTCATCGCGCTCTCCGGCGGCCGTGAGTTCGAGAGCGGCGTAGGCGCGAACAGTTTCGAGCATCTGATACATCGGCCGAGTCGCCACCGACGTCTCGGCGCGCAGCAGGAGGCTCTTGTCGATCAACCCGGCCGCCACGCCGAGCGCCTCGTCGCTTCCTCGCGGGGGCGCCTCGGAATCGGCAAGGACGGCCGCGGCAGCGTCAATCGGAAAACGGCCAGGCAGTGCGCCGAACCGTCGGAATGCGCGCTGCTCGGTCGGGCCAAGGAGCTGATAACTCCAAGCCACCGTCGCGTTGATCGTCTGCTGGCGTTCGGGAAGATCGCGCGGGCCGGCGGTCGAGAGCAGCACGTCGCGATCAAGTCGACGGAGCAGATCCTCGACAGTCAGCACTTTCATCCAGGGTGCGGCGAGTTCGAGGGCGAGAGGCAACGCATCGAGCCGGCGACAAATCGCGGCCACTGTCGGAACATTCGCGGACGTGAGCTGAAAGTCAGGCTGCACGTCTCGAACCCGTTCCAGAAAGAGGCGCACAGCGGGAGCGTGTGCCAGATCATCCGGCGACAACACTTCGGCGCCCGCTCGTAATTCGAGAGGCCCGACGGCGTATTCTCGTTCGCCTCGCACACGCAGCGACGCGCGGCTGGTGACCAACACTCGGAGCGACGCAACCGATGCCAGCAGATCCCCAATCAGAGGCGCGGCGTCGAGCACGTGTTCGAAATTGTCCAGCACCAGCAGCGTAGGACGATCGCCGCACGCGCCGCGTGCGCGCATCGGTAGGTCGATCGCAAGGACATCTGACAGCCCCAGTGCCTCGGCGATCTCCGACGCGACGAACGCCGGATTCCGCGTGGCCCCGAGCGGCACGAACGTCACGCGGGTCGAGCGCTTTGCCGCGATCGCGTGCGCGATCTCGATCGCCAGGCGGGTCTTTCCGGCTCCACCGGGTCCGGTGAGCGTAATGAGGCGCACGACGGGATCGGAAAGCCACTGCCGCAGCGTCTCCAGGTCCGCATCGCGGCCGAGCAGCGTCGTCAGGGGAAGCGGGGGCGGATAGCCGCTGAGATCATCGACTGCGGTGTGGTCAGCAGGTGGCCGAGCGCTGCGCAGCAGCGCCTCACGAGCTGCACTTGTCAGGTCGAGTGCACTCGAAAGCGCACGCACGGTCTCGACGTGAGGCCGCTTTCGTCCCCCCCGCTCGAGCGCACTCACTCCGTGCACTGAAAGGCCCGCAATCGTTGCGAGCTCCTCCTGTGTGTAACCGGCAGCCTGGCGGAGTGCTTTCAGCTGCGCCCCAAAAGACCCCGGAGCGCTCGGTTTCATAACAACCCCTTATCTTACCGCCGGGCGCCCGTACGGGAGTTGTACGAGTCCTGTGAGGGGTTCGTGGGTGGTCGCCACCGCGTTCGCACCGCAAACTGGCCACATGGTCACGGACACCCCCCTGGAATTGGTGAGCACGGCCGTGCCGGCGGCTGGAACTGCTGAGAGCTTTGACGAGGTGGTCCTTCCGCACCTGGACGCTGCGCATCGGCTCGCGCTCTGGGTCATGCGGGATGAACACGATGCGGAAGATGCAGTGCAGGAGGCGTCCCTCCGAGCCTTTCGATACTTTCGGACGTTTGGCGGTGGAGATGGGCGGGCCTGGTTCCTCAGAATCGTTCGCAACACCTGTTATGGGCGGCGTCGAGGTGCCCACGCACCGACCGACTCGTTCGATGAGGAGCAACACAGCAGCGGGCGACCACAGCGGGATCCCGAAACGTTATTTCTGCAAACCACTGCCGCCACGTCGATAGAGCTGGCGATGAGCCGCCTGCCGGATCAGGTTCATGAACTGCTGGTTCTGCGCGAGGTCGAGGGTCTGTCCTACCGGGAGCTGGCCGACGCTCTCGGGATACCCATTGGAACCGTGATGTCACGACTATCGCGAGCCCGTGGCGCGCTCCGCAATGCGTTGGAGCAAGTTCAACACGGCTCGGCCTAGGGCAACGCGAATACGGAAATGGCGCCGCCATCAGGCGGCTCCGCCACTTTGCCGGGATAGATGAAGCTAAGCCCTCGGTTCATGCCGGCGACATCGCCGCCCCAGCCTGCGAGCACCGCGAGGTACTGCTTGCCGTCCACGGTGAACGTCGTGGGTGGCGCGACGATTCCGGTGGGGGTCACCGCTTCCCACAGCAGCTTGCCCGTCGCCGCGTCGAACGCGTGAATCTTGCGATCGTTGGTGCCGCCCGTGAACACGAGTCCGCCGGCTGTCGTCAGCATCGAGCCCCAGTTCGGGCTGAACTCATATTTGTGACGCCACACGCGTTGGCCCGTGTCCACGTTCCACGCCTGAACCTCGCCTCCGACGTGATCGACGCCCGGCGCGGTCAGTCCACGAGGGCCGAACTGCGTACCGGAAAAGCCCTTGCCGCGTTCGTACGTCACCGGGATGCCGGTCAGCGCTCCGCACAAGCCTTCGTTCGCAGGAATGTAGATCATCCGCGTTTGCGGATTGAACGCGATCGGGGGCCAATTCTTCCCGCCGTGTGAGCCCGGGCAGAACTGGGCGGTCTTACCGGTAGCGGGCTTGTGTTCTGGATCGATCACTGGCTTGCCTGTCTTCGGATCGAGACTCTTGAACACGTTTTGATAGACGTACGGCTTACCTTCGACGAATCTGATCGGACCGTTGCTGCGCTCGAGGAACCACAGATAGCCGTCGCGCGCGACGTTGACGAGCCCCTTGATCGTCCGGCCGTTGCGTTGATAGTCGATGAGCAGCGGCGGCGACACTTCGTCCCAGTCCCACGATTCGTTCGGGTTGTACTGGAAGTGACCTTTGATCTGACCGGTCTTGACGTCGATCGCCACGGTGGACGCGACGTAGAGATTGTCGCCGGGGCGCTGATCGCCAATCCAGGGACCGCCGTTGCCGGTGCCCCAGAACGCGAGATTGGTTTCCGGATCGTAGTTGCCGGTGACCCAGATCGGCGCCCCGCCGGTCTTCCACTGATCGCCTTTCGGCCAGGTCTCGCTGCCCGGTTCGCCAGGCGCCGGCACCATGAAGGTGCGCCACAACTCTTTACCCGTTTCCGGATCGAACGCCGCCACAAACCCGCGCACACCGAACTCTCCACCCGACGCGCCGACCAGCACTTTGTCGTCGGCGATGAGCGGCGCCAGTGTCAGGTAGTACGCCGACTTGTTATCAGCGGCGACCGTCGTCCACACCTCGCGTCCGGTACGCGCGTCGAGCGCAACGAGCACCGCTTCGCCGGCAGCGAAGAACACTTTGTCGCCGTATAGTGCGACCCCGCGGTTGGTGTCGTGCAGCACGAACCCACCCGCAGGCCGCGGGCGCTTGTATCGCCACAACACGTCGCCGGTCCTGGCGTTGAGCGCGATGACCTGGTTGTTGGGTGACGTGATGAACATCACGCCGTTGTTGACGACCGGTGCCGCTTCATGGACACGGCCTTCGCCGGTGGGGACGTTCCACACTCTGCGCAGCTGCCCGACATTGGCCGTGGTGATCTGGTTGAGCGGGCTGTAGCCCCAGCCGTCGTACGTACGGCGAATCGCGAGCCAGTTGCCGGGCTCGGGATTCTTCAGACGCGCAGCCGTGACCGGCGGATAGTCGCGCAGAATCGCCGGCGCGTTGGGTTGCGGTTCGGGTTTCTGTTGTGCCAGTCCGGGCATGCCGAGCCACACCATCACGAACAGTACGGCTCCCGCGATCGCGGTAAGAAAGCGCTTCGTTCTGGACATGCGGCCGATTGTATACTCGACGCCGTGGGGCGGGTCTTGTTCTCGAGACCCGCCGACGCATGCGGTATCTCATCACCTCGTTGTTCGTAGCGGCCGTTGCTGCGCAAACGCTGCAGCCCGTTGAGCCGGTCTTCGAGGTCGCCTCTGTCAAAGCCAACAAGAGCGGCGCACCTGGCGGATCGTTTGTCATGCCGCCCGGGCGGGTCACGGCGACGAACATTCCGCTGAAAGTCATCATCACGAACGCGTATCAGCTCTCCTTTTTTCAGGTCGTCGGCGGGCCGGACTGGATCAGCACCGATCGTTTCGACGTCGTGGCGAAGGCGCCCGATGGCGCGCCGCCGGATCAGACGCGGGCGATGGTGCGCGCGCTGCTGAAGGAGCGCTTCAAGCTCGTCGCGCACATGGAGACCCGCGACACACCGATCTATGCGCTCGTGAGAGCGCGCGCTGACGATCGACTTGGACCCCGCTTGAAACCATCGACGACGGACTGTGGGCCGATGCGGGCGCAGCGCGCCGCGGCCATCGCTGAAGCGGCGCGATCGCGTGGAGGCCGCGTGCCTGTGCCGTCAGCTCCAGGCCCGGACGAGCCGGTCGTCTGTCAGATGCGAGTCAGCGGGCGCGGCGGCTCGACCATGACCTACCGCGCCGGCAATATCACCATGAGCGCGCTCGCGGGCGCGCTTCGGACCTATGTCGGCCGCGAAGTCGTGGATCGAACAGGCCTCAGCGGAGAGTACGACTTCGACCTGCAGTTCTCGGCGCCGCCAACAACCGGTCAGACTGATAGTGGAGTCCCTGGTATCCCCGTTGCGCCGCTCGATGATGCGGCGTCGATCTTCACCGCGCTTCAGGAGCAACTCGGACTGAAGTTGGAGTCCACGCGTGGCCCCGTGGAGCTGATGGTCATCGACAGCGCCGATCGGCCGACCGAAAACTAGCCGTCCAAAGTGCGGCGGCTGGCGTCAATACTGCGAGGTCGTCATGCGTTACATGCTGGCAATTGTCTCAGTTGCGGTGACCGCGACACTGTCGGCCCAAGCTCCAATTATGTTGACAGGCGGTCAGGCGCCCCCGCCGCCGCCATGGGACGCTCCGCATCTGCAGTTCGAGGTCGCCTCGGTCAAGACGAACAAGTCCGGACCGACCATGATGTCGATGCGCACGCTTCCCAGCAGTTTCAACGTGACGAATCTGCCGCTGCGCATGCTGATCACCCAGGCCTACCGGCTCTCTGGATATCAGCTCGTTGGCGGACCGAGCTGGCTCGACCAGGATCGTTTCGACATCGTCGCGAAAGCGCCAGAAGCCTCACGCCCGGATCAGACGATGTTGATGCTGCGCGGACTGCTGGCGGAGCGCTTCAAGCTGAAAGTGCATGGCGAAACGCGAGAGACGCAAGTCTACGCTCACGCTGGCGCGCAGCGATGGCAAGCTCGGGCCCAAGCTCTCGAAGACCACTGAGGATTGCGAGAAGATCCTCGCCGACCGGCGCGCCGCTGCGCTGGCGGCACGAGGCAGAGGACCGGGGCCGATTCCGTTCACTCCGCCAGGGCCAAACGAAAAGCCGGTCTGCTCGATGAGCATGCGGCCGACACCAGTGCCCAACGGTCCACCGCTGATGAATCTCATCGCCTCAGGGCAGCAGTTGCAATTGCTGGTCTCGCAGATCTCCTCGATGCTGAACAAACGCGTCGTCGATCGCACAGGCCTCACGGGTCTGTACGATTTCGAGCTGCAGTTCTCGATGGGTGCGATGGGTGGACAGATGCCGCTGACTACGCAAGCGCCGGGAGCTGGTGGCGCCACGCCGACAGCGCCGATCGACGACGGACCGACGGTGTTCGATGCGGTGCGTGATTTGGGATTGAAGCTCGAAGCGGAGCGAGGGCCCGTCGAGCACCTGGTGATCGACAGCGTGGAGAGGCCGACGGAGGATTAGGAATCAGGTATCAGGAATCGGGAATCAGGGCTGGGCAAGGCAGGATTCAGGCCTGAGGCCTCAGACCTTGCGCCTCCGTCCTGGCCCAACCCTGAATCCTGATTCCCGGTTCCTGATTCCTGCTTTATTTACACACGAAATTCGCCGCTTCGTCCGTGCTGCCCGAGCCTTTGTACGTCGCCATCTGCGGATACGGGCAGAGCGGCCGTGTGCGTTCGACCTTTCCGTCAGTGACGCGCGATGCCGGGATCTGATTCGGCGCCTGCTTCTTTTCCACC
>Ga0111539_10009317_pt1 | contig 12400 bp, 10 predicted proteins | sample RhiMethybrSRZTD1_FD_79667 | JGI IMG/M metagenome (GOLD analysis project Ga0111539, IMG submission 79667) | Populus rhizosphere microbial communities from Tennessee, USA - Rhizosphere MetaG P. TD hybrid SRZTD1 (version 2) (version 2) | ecosystem: Host-associated > Plants > Roots > Rhizosphere >...
ATCCACCGTTGGCGGCACGCCGAGCGCGCGTGACGGTTCCCCGATGTATCCGATGAGTGGATAGTTCGAGCCGTACCTGTACCTTCCGCTGATGTTCATCCGGCTCGAAAGACGATAGCTTCCAAACAGAGTCAGCGTGTGCGGTTGATCCGCATCAGCCCAGAATCGTTCGCCGGTAATCGCCTGCCTGTATTCAAGACGCCCGAGCGCGTACCCGGCCCACCCGGAAAACGCGCCTGTTCCACCGCGTCGGACGACGATCTCGAGACCTTTTGCGACGCCGTCGAGGACGTTGACCCAGGGGGCGTCGAACGAGCCAAAGTCGATCGCGCCGTTCGGCAACCGTTTCGGTTCGGCGCCCGGCGTCCACAGCATGTTCTTCTCTGCTCGCCTGTACACGGTAAAGAGGATGCGGGTCTCGTGTGGCAGCCATTGCTCGATGCCGACGTCGAGGTGCAGTGCGGATTCCGGCCGTAGGCCGCGTCCACCGCCACGTCCGTGGCTGTTGCGGCCGGCAGGCTCTGGATCGCACGAATCGGATCGTCAAGCACAGCGCCGCGAAGGCTCTCGAGCTCGCGACCGTGTAGCGAGGTCGCGCCGGGTACAGGATCGAATTCACCGGCGAGCGAGCCCGCGACCGTGACGCGCTCGGTATGAGCGCCCGCGCCTTCCAGCAGACGAAGTGTGAGGTCGAGCGGCACATCGCCAACCTCGATGTCGACCTGGAGGAGGGCGTAGCCGATCATGGACGCGGCGATCGTCTGCCGGCCACGAGCCACGGACAGCAAAAATCGTCCGGCCGCGTCGAGATCGGCCGTCGCCGACTGATTCAGGACGTAGACCTGGACGCCCTTGATCGGCTGTTGCGAGCGATCGTCGATGATGACCCCGCCCACGTTACCCGTCTGCGCCGGTGCTAAGGCGGCGACCGAGATCGCGAAGAGAAGCAAACCGGGAAGCTGCCGCGTTCTGAAGGTGTTCTCCTGTTCCCAGGCCGACCGCCACGGCGCTACCTAGGCCAGCTATTGAAAGTTCATCAATTTTTTCAATACAAACTCTCCGGGCCGCTCAGTCGATGCATTTTGTTCATCACATGGCTGGTCCCTCACAGGCGACAGCCAGCCGTGGGGGTAGACAAACTACACCCATGGGTGTAGTCTGGCTACACCCTATGCCACGGCGACGCGACCGCTACCAGAACCGGATCGAGCTGCTGCAAGGCACGCTCGACCTCCTGATCCTCCAGACGCTCCAATGGGGGCCGCGGCACGGCTATGGCATCGCGGTCGCCATCCAGGCCAACTCGAGCGATGCACTGCAGGTCGACACCGGATCGCTCTATCCGGCGCTGCACCGCCTCGAGAAGCAGAAATGGATCGCGGCGACATGGGAGCTGTCGCCCAACAAGCAGCGGACGCGCGTCTACCGCCTCACTGCCGCCGGCCGCCGCCAGCTCGCGTCGGAGCGCTCGCGCTGGCAGGCGCTCGTCGACGCGATGAGCGGCATCCTCTCGCGCCCCCAGGAGACCGAATGAGCAACCGCGACGACGATCTGCGCGACGAGCTGCGCAGCCACCTCGACATGGCGACGGCCGATCGCGTCTCCCGCGGCGAAACGCCGCGCGAGGCCGCGGCACATGCGCGCCGCGAGCTCGGCAACGTCGGCCAGATCCAGGAGGCGGCCCGCGACGTGTGGGGCGGCCGATGGATCCTGCACGGCCTGCAGGACGTTCGCTACGCGCGGCGCGTCTTCCGCCGCAATCCGGGCTTCGCGATCGTCGCGATCCTGTCGTTGACGCTCGGCATCGGCGCGACGACCGCGCTCTTCGACGTGATCGCCGCCGTCCGGCTGCGGCCGCTGCCCATCACCGATCCCGGCGGCCTCTACGAGATCCGGCTCGCGTCGATGGAGGGCTCGCGCGGCAATTTCGAGTCGTGGTATCCGACCGTCACGCAGCCGATCTGGCGCGAGCTGTCCGCGCGTCAGCAGGCGTTCTCGCTGTTCGCGTGGTCGAGCGCCGACGCCGCCTTCGATCTGTCCGAGGGGGGCGAGACGCGGCGGATCAACGGGATCTGGGTGACCGGCGGGTTCTTCGACACGCTCGGTCTGCATCCCGCGCGCGGCCGTCTGCTCACACCGGCCGACGATCAACGCGGCTGCGCGCCGCGCGCCGTGCTCGGACACGGCTTCTGGCAGCGTGCCTACGGCGGCGATCCGGCCATCGCGGGCCGCATGCTCACCGTGCGCGGACGGCAGATCGAGATCGTCGGCGTCGCGCCCGCGGCGTTTCACGGGCTGGAGGTCGGGCGCAGCTTCGACGTCGCGCTGCCGCTGTGCGCCGAAGCCGTGCTCAGCGCTGACGGCAAAGGGCGCGCCGATTCGGGGACGACCTGGTGGCTGTCGGTGTTCGGTCGGCTGCACCCCGGATGGACGATCGATCGCGCGACCTCGCATCTCGCCGCGATCTCGCCCGACATGTTCAAGACGCTGCTCCCTGCCGGCTATCCCGCGATCAGCGTCGAGAAGTATCTCGCGATGACGATGACCGCCGTGCCGGGCGGCAAGGGGCTGTCGCAGCTCCGCGAGGCGTACGCGTCGCCGCTCTGGCTGCTGCTCGCGATCGCGTCGCTCGTGCTCCTGATCGCGTGCACGAACCTCGCGAACCTGCTGCTCGCCCGCGCGTCGGCGCGCGAGCGCGAGATCGCGGTCCGCCTCGGACTCGGCGCCTCGCGCGGACGCGTCATCCGGCAGCTGCTGACCGAAAGCCTGCTGCTGGCGGCGACCGGCACCGCGTTGGCCGTGCTGCTCGCCGGCATGCTCGGGCGATGGCTCGTCGCGGCGCTCGAAACGACCGGCACGCCCATCACGCTGCCGCTGGTGGTCGACTGGCGCGTGCTCGGCTTCGCGGCGCTGCTCGCCGTCGCCACGTGTCTACTGTTCGGTCTCGTGCCCGCGCTGCGCGGCACGCGCGTCACAGCGTCGTCCGTGCTGCGCGCGACCACGCCCGGCGCGTCGGCCCGCCGACAGACCGTCGCGCTCCGCCGCGCGCTCGTCGTGGTGCAGATCGCGCTGTCGGTCGCGCTCCTCTTTGGCTCGCTGTTGTTCGCGCGTACGCTGCGCAACGTGCTGACGCTCGATCCCGGCTTCCGGGCGCAGGGGCTCGTCGTCGCCGAAATCGATTCGTCGCGTCTCCGGCTGCCACCCAAGAGCCGGCTCGCGCACCGCCAGCTCGTCATCGAGCGCGTCCGCAGCATCCCGGGCGTCGCGGGAGCGGCGAGCGTCGCCGTCGTGCCGTTGAGCGGGAGCTCGAGCCGCAACGACGTGTGGCCGGAGCGGGATCGCAGCGCCAAGTTCAACACGCTGATGAACTGGGTCGGCCCCGGCTACTTCGCGGTCGCCGGCGTGCCGTTTACGGCGGGCCGCGACGTCGATGCCCGCGACACGCCGGGTTCGACCGCGGTCGTCGTCGTCGTCAACGAACTGTTTGCCGCGAAACTCGGCGGCGCCGCGGCCGCCATCGGGCGCCGCGTTACGCGCGAGGCGAACCCGGGCAATCCCGAAGAGGCGTACGAGATCGTCGGCGTCGTGAAGGACTCGGCGTACACGGCGGTGAAGGACGACCCGTATCCGACAATGTACTTCGCGGCGTCGCAGTGGAGCGCGGGCCAGAGCCTGCAGCTGATGGTCCGATCGTCGCTGCCGGCCGCCGCGACGACGTCGGCCATTACCGGCGCGCTCGCGACTCTCGATCGGCGCATCTCGGTGAGGTACTCCATCGTGACGACGATGATCCGCGACATGCTCGTCCAGGAGCGGCTGCTCGCGGCCTTGTCGTCGGGATTCGGCGTCCTCGCCGCGGTGCTGACGGTGGTCGGACTCTACGGACTCGTCGCCTATTCCGTCGCGCGGCGCTCGACGGAAATCGGCGTTCGCATTGCGCTTGGCGCGACGCGCCGCGACATTTTGCGGCTCGTGCTGCGTGAAGTCGGCGTGCTGCTGGCGATCGGCGCCGCGGCGGGATGTCTGCTCGCGCTCTCGGCCGGACGGGCCGCCGCCAGCCTGCTCTTCCGCGTGACACCGTACGATCCGGCCGCGCTCGCCGGCGCTGTCGCCGCGATGGCGATTGTCGCGGTGCTGGCCAGCTACGTTCCCGCGCGGCGGGCGACGCGCATCGAGCCGGTCGACACGCTCCGGATGGAGTAGTAGCCGCCAGCCGCGGTGAACGTCACCGGCGGGGTTCATCGCTGTCGCGCTTCTGGCCAGCTACATCCTGGCGCGCCGCCCCCTCGCGTGTCGATTCTCTCGTCGCGCTCCGCGGCGAGTAGTCGACGGCCGATAGGCGGTAGCCGATAACCGATAACCGATGGTGGAGATCTGGGGCAAATGATGAAGAGAAATCTGATTGCACTCACGCTTGTACTCGTCGCGCTGGTTCCGTCGCTCTCCGCTCAGCGCGCGACCAGCTTCACAGGTAAATGGGAAGGCACGTTCAAGGTGCAGCGACCGGACGGCACCGAAGGAGATCCAAGACCCGTGGTGTTCAATCTCGCGCACAAGGGCAAGGCGCTCACCGGCACTGCCGGTCCCGCTGACCAGCAGTGGAAAGTCGACAAGGGGGCCGTCAACGCCGGCAAGGCGACGTTCGAAGTGCAGCAGCCCGACGGACCGCTGTTCAAGTTCACGCTGACGATCGTGGACGGCCGTCTGCAGGGGGACATGGCGGGCGAGCGCGACGGCGTCCTCCGCATGCACGCCAGGGTCGACGCGGCGCGGGCGAAACCGCCTATGTGAACGCGGACGGACATCGGGTCCCGGCGACACGCTCACCTCTACGGCACAGATGGCGGCGAACGACAAGAATGCCACTCGCGTGACGTTCACGGCACCGCTCGATGTGAACACGCGCTCGTGCAGGGATCGCTGCGCGCCGCCGGAGCGGCTGTCAACGGTTCGTACTCTACGAAGTAGAACGTCGCGCTCACGCGGCCGGCCGCGAGGACATCCGCCGCCGCCGCAGCACCTGCGGCTAAGGGCAAACAGGGAGCCGTCCATGCCGCTCGTCTCGCCGTTGGTTCGCGCCGTTCTCGTGGGGTCGTCGCTCGTGGCCGCCATCCTGTGGGCGTCCTGCCGCAGTGCGTTGGCCGGAGATGCCGCGCAAAAGCCACCGCCGGCGACCGCCCCCCGGTGGACGTGTCGACTCGTCCCCATTTCCTCGGTTCGTTCCGTGGTCGAAAGAGGGTTGGCACGGTCGGAGACGATCCGCCGCCAATGTCAGGAGCTCGCCGCAGCGCGAGCGGTGGTCCTGCTCGAGTGGGCCGCCTTCGATTCGCAGTCACACGCAAGGACGGTCATGGAGATCAGGGACGGTGTGGTTGTCGCTCGTGTGAAGCTCCCTCCAATTGGGGACAACATCGTGCTGATGGCCCACGAGCTGCAGCACGTCATCGAGCAGACGAGAGGTCTCGATCTTCGAGCCGAGGCCAAACGCGTGGGGTCCGGTGTCTGGGAGTCTTTTGGCGGCTACGAGACTCAGGCTGCAGTGGACGTGAGCCGCCAGGTCGCGGACGAGTTGCGGGCGTATTCCAGGTCGGCCCGGCGGCGTGCGCCATGACAGCGCGCTGACTGAAACATCGCCGCGGCTCACATAGCTATCGCCAACCAAGCGCCTGTCATGCCGATGCGGGCGGGTCCGGACAGCAAGGACTCCATTCCGCACTACCGGGGCAGTTTCGCCGAGGTGGAGATCCGTATCGACTGACGCGCCGGAGCGAACAACCCGCAGATTCCGCATCAACACGACCCGCAGATTCTCGCGAACGCGAATTCTAGCCCGGTCCGTCCACACGACGTCGTCGCTCCGATCGTTGCCAATCCGCTCGGGAGCGCGCGGGGCGGGTCAAGGCCGCGTGTGGCTATAGTGTCAAGCGCGTGGCCCGGCGTCGCGGCGAACACTCTAGTGAATGCGTGGGCAGACCGCTTGAACTGCGGTGCTGGCGAACGCGGAGCTCGCCCACGCTTGCGGAAGTGATCGGAAAGCGCCGACTAACGCGGTCCGCGATCAGAGGCGGCCGTAAGACATCTCGCCTCCTTAAGGGTCACGAGATTAATTCACCGGCCGCGGTGGTCGAGGGCGGCCTCGGGCAGCCTCTTCGCGCTCCCACTCCTGCATGCGCTGCTCGCGGAGTTCACGAATGCGAGGCGCGCTGCTGAAGTCGCCGCGTAACACTTCTACGCAGCATTCACGCAGGACTTCGGCGAGCACCTTGAGATGACTCACCTGATCCGGCGGACGGCTCATTGCGGCGGCTGCTTTGTCGGGACAGCGCATCGAGGCGAGATCGAGGATGTCGAAGCCTTCAAACTTGTCTAGCGATCCCGCACTGCCGAATGCTACACGTGCCGCCGCACCCCAGTTAATCCCCTCAACCCAGACCCGTGTTGTGGCATTCACGTACAACACACTGAACTGATTCTTGAGTCGCGCATGCTCTTCATGGAATCCGAAGTCGCTCGTAAGGAATGCAAACTCTTTGGCGACGTGCGACCGAAACGCTTTGATCGCTGAGCGAATTCGGAACATGACTGCATTCAACCGGGTAGCAATTCTTTGCTTTTCGGCGGTGAGTATATATCAGTGGCCAACGACGGCTGTCACGCCGCATGCTCTGCTTGACGCAAAGCAACCCACACATCATGAGAAAAGCCGCCAGGCGAAAACGGGACCGTGGAAGTGCGATCAAGACGGCGGTACACAGAACCCCTGATCACGCCGCACGGATGATCCAGTTGCGGAAATCGTCCCAGACAGCGCTTCTATCGTTACATCAACGCGCACCCGTTAGAAGCGCCGCAAAAGACGGAGGCTGAACTCTGGAAGGCGGCCAATAGGTAGGATCCGTCAACCGCAGTAGCACATCGAGCTCCACCTGCGACGAGCGTCGCTCGGTCACGAACACTGTGACCGCGCCGTTCCGCACGACCATCCCGACGGCGCGACGCCTTCCGATCGACCGCTGGCCGACCGTCCCGGTGCCGCCAACGTCTTGCACCCCACGCCCGGACATCAGCCGCGCCACCGTGCGCCACAGCAGAGCGGCGTTGCCCGCTCCCGTCGGCGGCAGCACGAAGACGCTCTTGTCGCGATGTCCTCGATCGCGCAGGTGCTCGATCTCCCACACCAGCCCCGGTGAATCGGACGTACCGACCACGACAACACGCGCACTCTCCATCAGCGACAGCACCACGGACTGCCAGTCGCCGCTCCTTACGTAGCGCCGCGCCACGCCGATCGGTGGCCGCACGTCCTCGGGCCGCCCGATGGCGACGAGTGGACCCACGGCAGCATACGTCTGCATCACCTCTTCGAGGTTGGCGAGCTCGATGCCGGGATCGACGACGCGGCTCCATGCCGGCAACGATTTCTGACCGAGCGCCACCTGGTCGTCGTCGAAGTCGCGGAGGAACAGGATCGGTGGACGCTCGTCCTCGTTGAGGAGATCTTCGGCAGAGCGCACCGCCGCACCCCGCGCCGCGTTGCGCAGACGGTCGGCGAGTGTCAACGTCACCTGCGTGGTGACGTACAGGATCGGCAACAGTACGGCGGCAATGATGACGAGGTTCATGTAGTGCGCCTCGAGGAGGCTCAGGCGTCCCGGAAACGGCGACAACATCACGCCAGATGCGACGACGCGATCGCCGGCCTGCAGGAAATTCGTTCCGGCGCGAAAGTAGACGTAGAACGCCGTTCCTTCGAGACAGAACGCCAGCCCGCTCAGCAGCACGCTCCTGTGTACGAGCGCGCCGAGCGTTCGCCGCCGCGGCGTGACGATTCCGCACAAGTGCAGCATGGCAGCCGGCCACGTGTGCCGACTGTTTTGTCGCAGCATCGCGATCAGCGTGGCATCACGTTGGCGCCGCAGCAAAATGACGCTGGCTGCCCCGAGCGCGAAGACAATCGTCAACTGGACCGCCAACGCGAGGACGAGGTACCAGATGGTCCCGGTCTCGAACATATCGGAGCGCATCGTGGTGACCGCCCGCAGTACGAGGCCGACCGCGAGCAGCGCCGTGACCGCGGCGCCGACGCGTGCCGCCTTTAACGATCCAATCCATAGCGCGCGCTGCCACACGATGAACACCGCCGCGACGGCGAGCAGGAATGCAGTGATCACGACGCCGCTGATGACGCCAAACCATGGGGCGCCAAAATCGTACATCGCGAACAACAACAAACCTGGCCCTGCCAGTAACGCCGACCCGGCGAGCGACGCGATGGCCGCTCTGATCGCACGCAGCGAGAACAGGACGCCGCGGTAACGCGCACAGATCGGGTCGAGGTCGACGATGTGCGACCGCGTCGCGTCGGGGGAGGTCTCAGCCGCGCCGGCGTCCGTTGGCGGTGGAACCTCTTCGGCCGCATCGCGAGTTCGCGAGACGGCGACCGAGTCTGCACGGAGACACCAGCGCACGAATCGCTGGACGACATACATGATCGCCAGCGCTCCCCACGCATACGCTGGTGCGGTGAACACGGCCATGGCGAGCACGGGAATGGACGCAGCGACGAACCACGCCTGTCGTTCCGCCCGCCTGCACAGACGATACAGACACCACCACACCAGCAACGTAGACAGAGTGGCGCCTGCCACCCGCGCGATGACGGCGCCGTGCGCCACGGCCATCAGCCTGCTCGGCACAAGCAGGAAGAGGAAAGCCAGCGCGAAGACAACGCGGACGACGATGACGTGGCGGCGAAGCGTCAGTGCCACAGAAAGTCTCCACCGGGAGAGTGGATCGAGGAGGGGACGATACCGCTGTGCCTCACGGCTTCAGGAAGTGGTCCAACCAATCGAAGGCGATCGATACCGCTTCGGGTGTCGGCGTGTGTCCCTTGTGGTGGTTGAAATAGCCGATGTTGGTGCCATTACCCGAGAGTTCGTAAACGGCGCGGGCGGCGTTGATGTAATGCCAGCTGTCCTGCTTGTCGTACTCGTCGCCGCCGATGAGGAGAAACGGGCGTGGCGCGATGAGGGCGATCAGTTCGTGCTGATCAGTACCGGCGGGCAGGCTCGCGAGTTTATCTCCCAAATACCAGTAATCATCGTAGTTCGACATTCTGAGACCGACGCCGAGTTCCGACGACACCGCCGCACGGATGCGTGGTTCGAATGCCGCGGCATAGAGGGCCATCTTGCCGCCCAACGAGTGGCCGATGATGCCGATACGGGTGGCATCCGCATCCGGCAGCGTTTCAATGAAGTCGACGACGCGCCGGACATCGGCGACCCATTTTCCGAGCCCCGTGGAGCCAGGGTGCCGCATGGCAAGATTGGCGACCGCTTCGCTGTAGGACTCGCCGTAACTCTCGCCGAACCAGCGGACCGCGATGGCGAGATAGCCGTGCTGCGCGGCTGTGTAGGCGTAAGCGTTCACGCCACCGCCTTGGGTATAGGTGCGTCCGCCGAGGTCGGCGGCCGCGGGCGTATCGACGTCATAAAACGGCACAATCATTACCGGCAAGGGGCGTTGCGCGCCCTTCCGCGGCCTCAGGACGTATACCTTCTCCCAGACGCCGGGCTCGAGCTCGAGCTCGATGAGCTGTCCTGCGAAATTGCGCTGCGAGATGTCGCGAAGGACGCGAGCTGCCGGCTTGCCGCTCGGTAGCTTCGGCTCTTGCAGCACGTTGTTCCATTTGGCGCGAACCTTCGCGGAGTCTTGCTGCCAGAGCGGCGCGAGAGCGGTGAGCGGACCGATCGAGGATTCGAACCCGGGCGGCGCTTCGTTATAGCGCCGGAAAAATTCCGCGTTGGACGGCTTGAGCGGTTTCTGCTCGCGGCTGCTGCGGGCAACTCGAAAGCCGGTAAATCGGCTATGCCAATCAGGAGTCATCGACGAGCGAAAATCGCGCGACCAGCGCGACGTCGTGGAGGCGAAGGAGCCGCCGCGAATCACCCGCGCCAGGCCGGATGGGGGACCAGAAGGATCGCGCACCGCATCAGGACTTGCGACTGGATCGAAATAATCGCCAGTCCATTCCCACACGTTCCCGCGCAAGTCGAAGAAGCCGGATTCGCTGGCTTTCAGTGAACGAACGTGGGCTGTTCCGTTCTTGATGGCCGGCTCGAACACGTCAAGACTCTTCGTACTGGAGACACCGAGATTGGCGACGTCGAGGAGTTCCCGCTCGCGCGGCAGTGGACCGGCCGCGACAATCCATTCGGCTTCCGTCGGCAGGCGGTATCCGGTGCATGCAGAGTCCCGTGCACCGCTGGTCAGGTCATAACACGCCGTCAATCCTTCCTTTGCGCTTCGCAGGTTGCAGTAGCGAATCGCATCCCACCAACTGACGTTCTCGACGGGCCGATCAGCGCCTTTGTAGACGGAAGGATTCGATGACGTGATGGCCTCGTACTCCTTCTGCGTGACTTCAGCGGCACCCAGCAGAAACTCGCTCACGGAGACTTGCACTTTGAGGGTCGTGATCTGGTCTGATACCTCATAGGTGGCGGCGGGGACGCGCACGAGGTCCTGCGCACGACCGGTGGAAGCGCAGCCGAGGGTGAATGCAACAAATAGGCTCAATCGTATTCTCATCTGTCACACCGGCGCTGGCCCCATCTGAGATGCGGCGCACACGATAGCGCCACACGAATCGCTTTTCAACAATGGCCATGGTTGACGCTCCACTCCCTTGTGTCGAGAAGGTTCACGTCGCGGTACGCACAGTGGGGGACGCTGGATTTACTCGCTGCTCTGAACGGGGCGGAGAAATTGTGACGCGCGTCGGGTCGACAACAGAGTTCGGTAGCCGTTGTGGATGCCAACGTACTGATCGCAGTAAGTCGTCGCGGCGCTTTTCAAGCGGATCTCATCCTCTATCAAACACCTTCGAGACCTCGCTGCCAGTCGAACCCGATCGTGGTGAGAAAGACACGGGCAATCAGCGCCGACCCAGTGTCATTGGGGTGCACGCAGTCCCAGTTGATCGTGGCTGGGTAGTAGGTCGTGAGCAGCCGATCGAACGCGGCCTGCACGTCGACCAACACGCTGCCTGCTGTCGCAGCGGCGACCTTCTTCACAACCACGCCGTACCTGTCCATCGCCGTGACCGTGCGCGGGAAGCTCAAGCCAACCCGCTGACGGCCTCGGGAGCCGAACAATGCGGCGGCGAAAAAATCAGGCTGCCTGCGGGGCGGTTTGGTGGTATACAGCCTGCGAATCAGACAACCAAATCGGAAATCCTGGTTGATAACGGAAAGATCCGAAAGATCCCATCTCTACTGCAACTCGTTCCGATGGAGGCAGAAAATGAAGAGAAGAGATTTTTTCAGAAAGGCTGGAATCGGATCAGCAACTTTGATTTCTCTTCCAGCTCTTGCTCCGGCCCTGACCCTACCAGAATTGGCGGGTTCCCCGCTGAAACAAGGCGAGCTACCCGCCAGCCCTTTCGTCATCCTGCTGCGGGGCACATATAAACCTGTGAAGCGTTGTCCCGACCTTGGACTGTCCCTGGTGAACATCTGTGACGGTTCGTACTTGACAGTAAAGATCTACTCCGTCAGCGGGCTTTTGGAAGAGGACGAAGAAGACAGAGAACAGGTGATCGGCAACTTTTACGTGGCGCCAGGTATGGGTAAGCCTGTTGCCTACGACCTCCCTAGGGGTGCGTTGACGATGGTTTTCACGGGCAACAATCTTACACCTGTCCCCGACGGGCAGGGTGGGACGTTCCTTGTTGGAACCTTCGACCTAAACATCACGGAGGCGACTGGCGTTTATCAGTCTTTTGCCAATGGTCATAACAGGATGGTGGATGTACTGCATCGGTTAGCTGATGGCACTCTCGTTGAACATTGCTACTGCGTCATCAGCCGCCCATAGTAGTCTGCCGCAATCAACCGTCACGCACTCTGAAGTGCTATGTGGAGCATGCAGCAAGAGGGATTCTAGGCGGCCGCCGCGAAGGAATCGAACCTTCAACCCGCAGATTAAGAGAAACCGGCCGGCCGTCCACGGGCGTCCGGCCTTTTTCTTTTCTTCGGAATTCGCGTAATTCGGGTCCACCGAGGTCCGGCCGATTCAGTATTGGTCCAAGCGTTCGGGGTCAGTTGGGGGTGAACTCTTGCCGCTGATGCAGCCCTCACGCCGCACGGATGATCCAGTTGCGAAAATCGTCCCAGACACCCCGCCAACCTTCGCCTATCGCTCGCTACGCTCGCGGCTTCGGTTGGCAAGCCGCGTCACGCGAGCGGCATCGAAGGTTGTCCACCGAAGCGCGCAGCGCGAAGGCGGACGAATCCCACTCTCCCCGCCACCCCTCAGTGCGGTTTGGGAGACCGCTGCACAACTCTCGCCGAAGAAAGTGCCCGCTTGAGCTCGACGGGACTCTATTCCCATTGGC
>Ga0111539_10009319_pt1 | contig 12399 bp, 11 predicted proteins | sample RhiMethybrSRZTD1_FD_79667 | JGI IMG/M metagenome (GOLD analysis project Ga0111539, IMG submission 79667) | Populus rhizosphere microbial communities from Tennessee, USA - Rhizosphere MetaG P. TD hybrid SRZTD1 (version 2) (version 2) | ecosystem: Host-associated > Plants > Roots > Rhizosphere >...
CTTGGCCGCGTTGTCGCGGGCATTGCCCCATGTCCTGGTTGTGAGTGACCAGCCCGCATTGGAGGCGGAACTTCGCCGAGCGGGAATTGCGGTGGACGTGATCAGTGAATCCGGCCATGTGGGCATCAATTCGGCGCTGAGCCGGGGCGCACAGGTGATACGAGCGCAGGGATTTGCGACTGTCGTGGCCTGTGTGGGTGATCTTCCAGCCTTGCGGCCGGAGTCTGTGCTCCGGGTCCTCGAGGCCTCGAGACCCCATCGGCGATCCTTTGTCGCGGATGCCTCCGGCGTTGGCACAACGATGCTGCTAGCGCACGATGTTGATCTGGCGCCACAGTTTCAGGGCCGCTCTGCTGCCGCGCACCACGCCTCTGGCGCCGAAAGTCTCTCCGCTGAAGAGATCGGGTCACCGATTGCTGACGCCCGCCGCGATGTCGATACCGAAGCCGATCTTGCAGTAGCCATAGGACTGGGTGTCGGCCTGGCAACGGACGCGCTTGTTGATCATGAAACGGGTTGGCTCGGCCGCTACGAGTTGATCACTGCCACACAATGGTGCGATGCAGACGGCGAGCAACTGGTTGTCACGAGCAGCGGACGACGGATCGTCTTACCAGTCGCGGCTCTGGGCAATGAGCTCCGGCACGCCAAAGTTGGCCAACGGCTCCACTCGGTGGAGGCCGAAGGCCGGGTTCTCTCTGCCTGGCTGTAGCCCGCGATGTTCGCGCCGCTGTCCTGGAACTAGCGCTTCGCCGCAGTCTTCTTGGCTGTGCCGACGGTCTTCTTGGCAGGTGCCCTCGAAACCGTTTTGCTGGCCGACACCGCGGTCCGCGATGTTGCCGCGCTGCGGCTGGTCGTCTTGGCGGTCGCCTTCTTGGCCGGCGCCTTGGGTACCTTTTTGGCTCCCGAGACATACGCCTTCAAATCCGAACCCGCACGGAATCGTGGCACCGCCGTGGCCTTGGCGCGCTTGCGCTCACCCGTACGCGGGTTGCGCACTATCCGCGCCGAACGAGGGACCCTCTCGAAAACACCGAATCCGGTGATCGAGACCTTCTCCCCAGCTGCAGTCTTGTAGGTGATCGTTTTCACCACGGCGTCAAGGGCCTTGGCTGCTTCGCTCTTGCTGCCGTCATAGTATTCGGACAGCGCTTGAATCAATTCAGCCTTGTTCACGGCTTCCCTTCTCAGTGCGATTCCAAGCTTGCTGGGAACTTGGGCAGCGTACGGTACGCCTGCAGGCCCAACGCTAGGGAAGATCGCGCAACCAGACAATCACCTTGGTCGCACATTTTGGTGTCTTGTAAGGAAAAACAGCGCCGAGGGTCGTGCTAATCGACGTTAGCGACCTTCGCCGGCAGCGTCTTCGGCTTATATGCCGGCTGGTTGCGCTCGAACGCGTCGATGTGATCAACATGCCGCAGCGTGAGTCCGATGTCGTCTAGGCCTTCAATCAGCCGCCATCTGGTGTAGTCGTCGATCTCGAACTCGGCCCGGAAACCCTCAGCCGTGATCTGCCGCTCGACAAGATCGACAGTGATCGGCGCAGCGGGATGTTCCTCGACGAAATCCCACAATTCTTCGATGATCTTCTGATCGACGACTGCGATCAGCAGACCAGCCTTCCCGGAGTTGCCACGGAAGATATCTCCGAACCTCGACCCGATCACGACCTTGAAACCGTAGTTCTGAAGCGCCCAGACTGCATGCTCCCGAGAGGAGCCGGTGCCGAAGTCCGGACCGGCGACCAAGATCGTCGCGCCGGCGTACTGCGGCAGGTTCAGGACGAAATTGGGATCGTTGCGCCATGCTGCGAACAGACCGTCCTCGAAGCCGGTCTTGGTCACCCGTTTCAGATAGACCGCCGGAATGATCTGGTCGGTGTCGACATTGCTGCGCCGCAGCGGAAGTGCCGTGCCGGTGTGAGTGGTGAACGCGTCCATGATCATCGTGTCCCGGAGAGATCGGCTGGGGAGCTAAGCGTGCCGGTAACGGCGGTTGCCGCTGCGACCAGGGGTGACACCAAGTGGGTCCGGCCGCCCCTACCCTGCCGGCCTTCGAAGTTGCGATTCGAAGTCGATGCCGACCGCTCACCTGGCGAAAGTTGATCAGGGTTCATTCCCAGACACATGGAACAACCAGCGGCCCGCCATTCCGCCCCGGCATCTTTGAAGATCAGGTCCAGACCCTCCGACTCGGCTTGCAGGCGGACGCGTGTGGAGCCAGGCACGACCAGCATCCGTACGCTCTCCGCGACATGATGTCCCTTGATGACGCCGGCCGCAGCGCGCAGATCCTCGATTCGACCGTTCGTACACGAGCCGAGGAAGACTGTGTCGACTCGAATGTCACGCATCTTCTGGCCAGGTTTGAGCGCCATGTATTCCAAGGCTTTCGTCGCGGCCGTCCGGTCTGACTCTTCGGCGAAGGTCTCCGGATCTGGTACCGCCGCAGCCAACGGAACGCCTTGACCTGGATTGGTGCCCCACGTGACGAAAGGCGTCAGCTTATCCGCATCAAGATCAACTTCTGCGTCGAAGACGGCGTCAGAATCGGTGCGAAGAGTCTCCCAGTACGCCACCGCGGCATCCCAGTCTGCTCCCTGGGGGGCGTGCGGGCGTCCCTTGATATAAGCGAAGGTGGTCTCGTCTGGCGCGATCATGCCGGCCTTGGCGCCCCATTCGATGCTCATGTTGCAGATCGTCATGCGGCCTTCCATGCTCAGCGCCTCAATAGTGGAGCCGCGGTACTCCACGATGTAGCCCTGACCCCCACCTGTGCCCACTTTGGCAATCAACGCCAGCACGATGTCCTTCGCAGTGACCCCGACCGGCAATTGACCATTGACGTTCACCGCCATGGTCTTAGGCCGCGCCTGGGGGAGCGTCTGGGTGGCCAAGACGTGCTCCACCTCAGAGGTGCCGATGCCGAACGCGAGCGCCCCGAACGCGCCGTGGGTAGACGTGTGTGAGTCGCCGCACACCACAGTCAGCCCGGGCTGAGTGAGGCCCAGCTGCGGTCCAATGATGTGCACAATGCCCTGGTCAAGATCACCAAGGCTGTGGATGCGGATGCCGAACTCGCTCGCGTTCTTGCGCAGTGTTTCGACCTGAGTCCGCGACACCGGGTCGGCGATGGGCCTGTGGATGTCCAACGTCGGGGTGTTGTGGTCCTCGGTCGCAAGTGTGAGATCCGGACGGCGTACCTGCCGACCTGCCTGCCGTAGTCCATCGAACGCCTGAGGGCTGGTCACCTCATGGACCAGGTGAAGATCAATAAAGAGCAGGTCGGGCTCACCTTCGGCAGTCCGTACGACGTGGTGATCCCACACTTTCTCGCTCAGCGTCTTGCCCATAATGGTTGATCTTCTCCTGTCCCCCGTAATCTGCCGCAGTTGATTCCCCGGATTCCAACGAGCGGCAAGCTAATCTTTGCACTTGCCTTCCAGCATTCGAGACGGCAGTATCAAGGCATGGACAACTCTAGCGGTGTCGGCGTCCTGGACAAAGCCGCCCTGGTGCTCAGCGCCTTGGAGACTGGCCCGACCACCCTGGCCGGCCTAGTGGCAGCGACCGGATTGGCACGGCCGACCGCGCATCGACTTGCGGTCGCCCTTGAGCATCATCGTCTCGTTAGCCGGGATCTGCAAGGCCGATTCGTGCTGGGGCCGCGGCTCGGCGAACTGGCATCGGCCGCCGGCGAGGACCGGTTGTTGGCGACCGCCGGTCCGGTGCTGGCTCGGCTGCGTGACATCACGGGCGAATCGGCTCAGATGTTCCGCCGGCAAGGGGATTACCGGGTGTGTGTCGCCACTGCGGAGCGGATGTCGGGATTGCGTGACAGCGTGCCGGTCGGTACGCAGCTGACCATGAGCGCGGGTTCGGCGGCTCAAGTACTGCTGGCTTGGGAGGAGCCTGACCGCATGCAGCGAGGGTTGCGAGGCAGCCGGTTCTCCGCGGTTGCCCTGGCGGCGGTACGCCGACGCGGTTGGGCCCATTCGGTCGGTGAGCGCGAGCCCGGCGTCGCCTCGGTTTCCGCACCCGTACGCTCCCCCTCTGGAAAGGTCATTGCTGCGGTGAGCGTCTCTGGGCCCATCGAAAGACTGTCACGGCAACCTGGGCGACTTCATGCGCCGGCGGTGATAGCGGCGGCGGAACGGCTCAGTGAGGTGCTGCGCCGTACCGGCGGGGAATAGCTCCTCGGCTTGATCAACTGTCGTGGTGAAAACTCCGATTTCCGACCACTGCGGACTTTTCGACCTCAAATGCAGCCAGGGGTAGTCAAATTTCCGACCGGGTGACGGGCTGTCGGCTTGGAGGCCATGACCGTTATGGTCTGCGGTGTGGAGGAGTCTCTGATACACCAGCGGGCTGTCCGCATGGATCATGCGGTGCAGCACTGGCGTGAGCGACGCGCGCGGGGCGCCGGTTACGTCGTTGAGGTTGTGCCGTACACCGGTTACGGTTCGACGAGCCGGCTACGAGTACTTGCCCGTGTCCTATTGGCCAGGGAATCGCGGCGCCAAGCCGACCCGCCTGCCGGCGCACGTGGCTGGCGCAATTTCATCGGCGTTCCGGTTGAGAACGCGGCCGTACATCTGGAGATCGGCGAACGATCGTACAAGATCCAGGCCGACGGCAGCGGCATCATCGACGTGGCCGTCGATGTTGATCTTGATCCAGGCTGGCATCGGATACTTATGAGCTCCGAAGGCTCGGACGTGGCAAACGCTCTGGCGTTCGTGGTCGATCCTCAGGCGACGTTCGGAGTCGTCTCCGACATTGACGACACGGTCATGGTGACTGCACTGCCGCGACCTCTGCTGGCCGCCTGGCACACCTTCGTTGTGAACGAGCATGCCCGAGCTACGACTCCCGGCATGCCAGTCCTGTACGAGCGACTGAGCAGCCGTTATCCAGGAGGACCTTTCATCTATTTGTCGACGGGAGCCTGGAACGTCGCTCCTACTCTGACTCGCTTCCTGTCGCGAAACCTGTATCCAGCCGGGGCCCTGCTGCTTACCGACTGGGGGCCAACGGCAAACAGCTGGTTCCGCAGCGGACGCGAGCACAAGCGCAGCAGCCTGGAACGCTTGGCGCGTGAGTTTCCTCAGATCAAATGGCTGCTGGTGGGTGATGATGGTCAGCACGACGAGGCGATCTATCGCGATTTCGCGACACAGCATCCCGACAATGTCGCCGCCGTTTGCATTCGCCGGCTAAGCCCAAGCGAAGCTGTGCTCGCAGGCAGCAGCTTCCGCGGTCACACGAGAACTGGCGACACGACTGCCCCATGGCTGTACGCCTCGGACGGCGCGGGTCTGGCGGACAAGCTGGAGCACCTGGGGCTGCTTGATCCCGCACCGCAGCAACCAGAGATAGAGGCTTAATCCGCCTCAGGTCGGCGGTCAGTCAGCCTTTCTGCGTGCTCCAGCTCCCTTATGGCCTGCTGCAGCCGCTCACGGGCATGATCGGCACGCTCGCGGGCCTCTCGGGCTTCCTTCGGCTTACCCTCGGTGTCGAATAACACCGCGGCCCTTTTGCGTTTTGATGGCCCGCTGGTGCGCGGCAATCTCACGCCGGTGTGCGGCGATCTCACGCAGATGAGCGGTGGTTTCACGGCGCTTGGCCGCTTCGGCCAAGACTTCAGCCTTGTGAACGGCACCTGGATCACTCAGATCGGAATCGTCGATGGATCCCGGAGCTGCCATGTGGTAAGCGTAACGCTCCGTGCGCCGCGGCCGAGGAGCTTTGCCCTCGCCCGGATCTGGCCAATCTCGACGCCCACATCAGTTCAGATAATGATCACTCATCGTCAAAGCAGCTGGTATGCACACCCCATCGGTCCACATAGGTCATCAACTCATCCGCGTCGGGAAGGTCAGCCACTTCCTGGAACAACCTCTCAAGTTTGACGCAGTTCTTGGCCATGCCCGCTGTATCAATCTCTTCCCGGAGGTACGGACGGTACTTCTCCCAGGTGATCGGAGACCCGTAGGGCCAACCCGTTTGATCCGGACTCCACGTCTTGCTGGGTGCCGGTATGGGAGTCGAGGTCGGAGGTGTGTACCGGAATGCGAAGAGCAGCAGGCAGACGCCAAGAGCGATCGCGACTGTCTCGATTGCTGTTAGGACGATCAGCCTCTTGGTGATCACGCTGCTCTCCCCCCTATCGGTCCAAGATCGAGAAGACGCTTAAGAAGGCGAGATACCCGAGGCACACACCGAGGCTGATCGATACCAACTGAACCAGCGCGCCAATGATCAGCTGCTTTGGCATGCTCCGGACTCGTGCTCCATCTGCTACCGATGATCTTGAAACATCTACCGCGTCATCGGGCCGCGAACCGTGGCCCTGATGCGGCTCAGCGTCGGCAACCTTCTGCCGCACCAAGAGGGTCATGATCACGGTCAGGATGGTGGTGATGGTGATGGTGGCGAAGATGAGGTACCCATAGCCGATTGGCATGTCCCCATTGCCGCCGCCGAAGCTGAGCATGGTGAAGTACTCACTGATCACGTGAACGAAGCCGAACGCCGTCGTCCCCGACAGCACAACCACCAGTCGGGGGCCGATGTGACGACCGCGAGCCTCTGGTTGCCACACCAAGATCCAGACCAAAGCAACAAGGGCCAACAACTCGAGCAACGTAATCAGCCCCATCAAGGGAGGGGTGTACTCAAAGGGTTTCGGATCGCCGATCACCGCTGCGCCAGCCACTGCCACCGCAAGCGTGGCCAGACCAGGAAGTGCCGCAACGGCCCTGGTCCTCCATCGCCACCGAAGCCCTACGACGAGCGTGAGCCACGCCACCCCGAGCAGCGCCATCGCGACCAGGTTCAGTCCAGACGTCCACGGCACGACCAAGGCAATATCCCCGTCCATGGCCTGCTCACACGCGGGGGAGAATTTGCGCCCGACCTCCACGTAGTAGTTGATCACGCTGCCCCTCAGCATGCTCCCGCGGCACGGCAGCCAGTACAGGTAGGTCGACCGGCCTGTGGCGGCGGCCGCGGCCAGCATGAGACCTGCCGTCACCAACCACGGCCAACGCTGGTCCTTCACGCCCGGCTACTCCGGCGCGAGAACCGGGGTGTCGTGGTGCAGCGACTCGCCGCGGAAGAACGGCTTCTGCTCTTGACGCCGGGCGATCAAGAACATGACCGGCAAGCCTAGGAGGATCGAGCCCATACCGAGCAGGAACACGCTGCCGATCTCCACGCTGGTCCCCGGGATGGTCCAGCCGCCCAGATAGCCGTAGTCGGGCGACCACGTGTCGTACGCGCTCCACGCGAACGCGAACAGCAGCATCAGTCCGCCCACGAGCGGCAGGATCCCCTTGATCCACAGGTCTTTGCCACCCCGCGCGATGTCCTTGCGGAAGTACCACACGCACGCGAACGCGGTCAGCCCGTAATAGAACGAGATCTGCAGCCCGATGGCAAGCAGCACATCGCCGTACGCGTTCTCCCCCAGCAGGCTGAGCAGGACGTAGATCACGATGGCGACCACACCGATGAACAGCGTCGAGACGGTCGGCGTCTTGAACTTGGGATGCATCTTCGCGAACTGGGTCGGCAAGGCCCGGTAGACACCCATCGCGAGGGTGCCGCGCGCGGCCGGGAGGATCGTCGTCTGTGTGGAGGCGATCGCCGACACCAGGACGGCGAGCAGCACGATCCAGCTCCAGTCTCCGAGCACCGGCTCGCTGATCGCGCGGAACACGTCGCCGGCGTTCTCCTCGTTGCCCAGCCCGATGCCTTCGGTTCCGACCCCGGCGTAAGACACCGCGGCAACGGTGGTCAGCAGGTACGTCGCAACCAGGATGAGCGTTGCGGCGACGGCGGCCCGGCCCGGAGTTTTATCCCGCTCCTTGGTCTCCTCGTTAAGCGACAGGATCGTGTCCCAGCCCCAATAGATGAACACCATCAGCAGCACACCCTCTATCAGGGCGTGGAACCCACCGCCGTCTTCAGTGAAAAAGGCCAGCGGATTGAACCAAGACGCCTCGATCGGAATCGCCGTCTCAGGCGCGTTCGGACCGGCTACTGCGATCAGGGCGACCACGACCAGGACCGCGAGGGCGAGGTACTGAATGCCGACCAAAACGTTCTGCAGCCACTCAGCGATCACGATGCCTCGGTAGGAAACCCACGCCATGACCGCGATGAACACGACGCCCAGCAGTGTCACCCAGAGCTTGCTGTCGGCCAACGAGTCGGCGCCGACGATCAGAAAGCTGTACTGCGCGGCGACCTGGGCCAGGTTCGCCAGCACGATGATCCCGGCGAGCGTCAACACCCAGCCGCCGAACCAGCCCGTCTTAGGTCCGAACGCCTTGGTTACCCAGGTGAAGGTGGTGCCGCAGTCCGGGATGACGCGGTTCAGCTCCCGGTAAGCGAAGGCGGTCAGCAGCATCGGGACGAAGCCGAGCACCACCGCCACGGGGGCCAGCGTGCCGTCCTCGATCACGACATAACCCAGCGTGGCCGCCAACGAGTAGGCCGGTGCCACCGAGGCGAGGCCGATCATCAGCGTGCCGAAGAACGTCAGCGCGCCCTCATTGAGCCCCTTGTGCTCAGTTAGATCGTGTGCAGCAGGTACCTCATGGTTGACATGACTCATCGCGACTCGTTTCTCTTCAAGCCACGGCGCCGCCGCCGTTACGACGAAGGCTAAGGCCATTTACGAGAAAAGTCTGCTAAAGATAGGGTCGCGACATGCCGGCACGCAGTCGACTGGCCGATGGGAGCAAGCCGACCTGGACGCCCCGTGCGATGCGCTCGTTGGCAGAGGCCGAACCTGAAGTGTTCTGGCTCGCCGATCCGGCAGCACCGCAGACGTTGCCCTCGCTGGTCGGCGCGATCGAGGCCGATCTGGTGGTCGTTGGCGGCGGTTACACCGGTCTGTGGACCGCCCTGCAGGCCAAGGAGTCCAATCCCGACCGCGACGTCGTGCTGGTCGAGGCGGCAACCATCGGCTGGGCCGCGTCCGGTCGCAACGGCGGCTTCTGTGCCACCAGCCTGACTCACGGCGAAGCCAATGGTCTGGACCGATTCCCGGACGAGTTCGACACCCTGGATCGGCTCGGCCGGGACAACCTCGACGGCATCGAGGACACGATCAACAGATACAAGATCGACGCGGAGTTCGAGCGTACGGGCGAACTGGACATCGCCGTCGAGGACTGGCAGGTCGAGGAGCTGAACGAGTTCGCCCGGCTGCTCGCCGAGCACGGCACCGAACCGGTCTTGCTGGATCGCGAGCAGACTCAGGCGCTGGTGCACTCGCCGACCTACCTGGCGAGTCGCTACGACGCCGATGGCGTGGCGCTGGTACACCCAGCCAAGCTGGCCTGGGGCTTGCGGCAGGCCTGCCTCGACCTCGGCGTACGGATCCACGAGCACACCGAGGTCACCAAGATCACCTCCGACGGCGCCGGTCTGGCACTGCGCTGCCCGTTCGGCTCGATCCGGGGGCGGCGCGTTGCGCTGGCTACGAACGCCTTCACCAGCCTGCTGCGTCGGTTGGGCAATTACATCGTGCCGGTCTACGACTATGTTCTGGTCACCGAACCCCTCTCGGCAGAGCAGCGGATTGCCATCGGCTGGGAGGGTCGGCAAGGCCTGGCCGACCTCGGCAATCAGTTCCGCTACTACCGCCTTACGGCGGACAACCGGATCCTGTGGGGCGGATACGACGTCGTCTACCACTACGGCAACCGGATCCGTGCAGAGCAGGATCAGCGACTGGCCACCCAGGCTGCTCTGGCCGAGCAGTTTTTGACCACCTTCCCTCAGCTCGAGGGGATCCGCTTTACGCACCGATGGGGCGGAGTCATCGACACCTGCAGCAGGTTCACGACGTTCTGGGGCCTCGCGTACGCCGACCGGCTGGCGTACGCGGTCGGCTACACCGGGCTCGGCGTTGGGGCCAGCCGGTTCGGTGCGCGAGTCATGCTCGACCTCTTGGACGGTGTCGAGAACGAGCGCACGAGATTGGCAATGGTGCGAACCAAGCCGATCCCGTTCCCGCCCGAACCGTTCCGCTATGCCGGAATCCAGCTGACCCGATGGTCGATCGATCGTGCCGACCGCAACGGGGGGAAGCGGAACCTGTGGCTGCGCACCCTCGACAAGGTGGGTCTTGGCTTCGAGTCCTAGTGAACGGCAACCGAAAAAACTTAAATCTGGGGGTCCAAATGGCACTCGAAGTAGATGTGATCATCGTCGGCGCAGGTCTGTCGGGGCTCACCGCGGCCCGCGAAGTGCTCGATGCCGGACGTGAGCCACTCGTGCTCGAGGCTGACGACCGAGTTGGCGGGAGGATTCTCACCGAGCACGTCGACGGGATACCGCTCGAGCTGGGTGCGCAGTGGATCGGCGACACTCATCACCGGATGCAGACTTTGGCGGCCGAGCTTGGTGTGGAGACCTACGACCAGTTCGAAGACGGCGAGACGACGTACGAGTTCGCCCGCGAGGTGCTCCGCGGCGACGTATTTCACGACAAGTACGCCGATGAGTTACGAGGGCTCGAGCGGGTGCTGCGTGAAATCGATCGGATGGCAGATGCGGTGCCTGTGGAGGCACCGTGGACCGCGCCGCAGGCGGACGAGTGGGATCGGATCACCGTAGGCCAGTGGTACGACAGCCAGAACCTCTCCCCCGTCGCCCGTACACTGCTCGAAATCTGCACGGTCGGCATCTTGGCGATGCCGACGGTCGAGGTGTCACTGCTTTGCCTGCTGCAGAACGTGGCTGTCTGCGGCGTGACCGCCGAGCTGCTCGCCGAGTCCGAAGGCGGCGCCCAGACCAAGCGGTTCGTCGGCGGCACCTCGCTGATCCCGCTACGGCTGGCCGACATCCTCAGCGAGCGCATCGTCCTCGACTCGCCGGTGCTCACCATCGACTACTCCGGCGACCGCGTATCAGTCACTTGTCGAGGAGGACTGAACGCTACCGCGCGGCAGGTGGTTGTGGCTCTGGCGCCGACTCTCGCCGGCCGAATCATGTACGACCCTCCGCTGCCCGGGATACGTGACCAGCTGACCCAGCGGATGCCGCAGGCGTCTGCGCACAAGATGTTCGTGCTGTACGACGAACCCTTCTGGCGGACCGAAGGACTGAACGCGCAGCTCATCTCCGAAGTGGGCCCGGCCCGGATGTCGAACGACAGCTGCATGCCGGACGACACCAGCGGCCCGGGGATCATCCTCGCGTTCTTGGAAGGTGAGTCGGCTCGAGTGGCGGGCCGTTGGCCCGCCGAGCAGCGAGCAGACGCCCTGCGCGCCGAGCTCGGCCGGCATTTCGGGTCACGCGCCGCCCAGCCGAACCGCATCATCGAGGGCGAGTGGGCCAGTCGCCAGTGGACTCGCGGCTGCTACAACGCCAACACCGGCCCGTGCGGCCTAATTCACTTCGGCGAGGCACTCAGCAAGCCGATCGGCCCGATCAAGTGGGCCGCGACCGAGACAGCGAACGCCTGGAGCGGCTACATGGAGGGCGCCGTCGAGGCCGGACGCCGCGCCGCCCGGGAGGCCCTGGCCGATTTCTGAGCGGACCTGAGCGCGCCGATTTGCATCCGGTCGGACGCGGACGACAGCGGACAAGGTCGCCATGATCTTTTGCGGTACGTCTCCTGGTGTACTACGTGAGTGACCAGCACCAGAAGTAATGCGCTGCCCCGGGCTCGCTTCGGGCGTGGGCTGATTTTGGTGTGTCTCGCGGGCGTGAGTTTGGGGCACCATCGGCCCTGGTGTTCGGCTAGTCCACGACTGGTCCGGACTTTCGCCTCTGACCATCAGTGCGTATCGGGCGATCGCCGCCGTTGTGGTGCTTGTCGTGATAGCGCTTGTCACGCGCCGGTTCGCCACATCTTGGTCGCTGGCCGTTCACCAGTGGCGACGCGTAATCATGGTGGGTCTGCTGACCGCTGCGGCCGAAGTGCTCTTCTTCATAGCGACCGGGGTCAGTATCGCGACTGTGGTCTGCCTTGGATTCGCGCCGGTTCTGCTGCTATCAGCTGCATTCAACGGCGGCGGCTGACTCCCGCCGATCGGCCCTCACGGTCGTTATTTGCGGAGGGCAAAAACCGCGTACGCCATTGCGCGCAAGAAATGCCTGCTCGTCAGGAAAGGCGCTAAACGCGGCTTTGATCCACTCCTGACGTCTGAAAGCGGGTTCGCTGGGCGGTGAGGTACAGCCGGTGGCAGGTGATGACGACCACTGCCCAGGCGAGTCCAAGCGTCCAACCGACCAGGACATCGGTCAACCAGTGATACCCCAGAAAGACCCGGCTCAGGCCCATTGCTACGAACCAGCCGACGGCGAAGACGACCGACAGGATCCGCGCCATCAACGACGTCAAGTGCAGCAGGAGGAGATAGGCGACAAGGCA
>Ga0111539_10009321_pt1 | contig 12399 bp, 15 predicted proteins | sample RhiMethybrSRZTD1_FD_79667 | JGI IMG/M metagenome (GOLD analysis project Ga0111539, IMG submission 79667) | Populus rhizosphere microbial communities from Tennessee, USA - Rhizosphere MetaG P. TD hybrid SRZTD1 (version 2) (version 2) | ecosystem: Host-associated > Plants > Roots > Rhizosphere >...
AAGCCCGTCAATTGGGCATCGCCTTGCCGTTTATCGGCGGCAACGGCATGAACTCACCGCGGGTGTTCGCGCTGGCTAAAGACAATTCGGATAATCTCTGGGTGGGCAGTCCTTGGTCGGTGGAAAATCCGGCGACTGAGAACAAACGGTTTATCGCAGCCTATCAAAAAGCCCACGCCACACTCCCCGATCAATTCGCGGCCCAGGCCTATGACGCAATGTACATCGCGGCGCAAGCCCTAAAAAAAATCAAGCTCACCGGACAGCTCGAAGCCGATCGCAAAACGCTGCGTGATGCGCTGCCCACGGCTCAATGGAGCGGCGCAACCGGACCCTTCAAGTTTCGCCAGGCGGTCGGGCGCGACGGCAAGCCGGCGGGCTACGATGCCGTGCAAACCGCGATTGTCATGGTGACCAAGGCGAATCTGTACGTGATTCAAAAATAGCGCATGCTCGCGCAGCAGCTCATCAACGCGCTTTCTCTCGGCGGAGTTTACGCTCTCTTTGCCCTCGGTTTTACCCTCGTCTTCGGCGTCCTGAACGTTATCAACTTGGCCCAAGGCGCGGTCTTTATGCTCGGCGCCTACGCCGCCTTGCACTCGGTGGTGGCGCTCCGGCTGCCGTTGCTCGCCGGGATTTTCCTGGCCATGATTGTGACTGGAGCGGCGGGCTGGGTTCTCGATCGGTGGATCTTCGCGCCGCTGCGCGCACGCGGGGCGCCGCATCTGGCGCCGATGATCGCGACCATTGGCGTGACGATTGTGCTGACCAGCGCGATCGAAGGCACTTTCGGCGCCGAGAATAAACGCTTTCCGGCGGAGCTGATGCCGACAGAAGTTTTGAGCTTGGGCGATGTGCAGATCACTTGGCTCGAGCTGAGAATTATCTTGCTCGCGTTCGCGCTCATGGCATTGCTGCTGTGGGGCTTGAAGCGGACCCGCTTGGGTCGAGCGCTGCGCGGCCTGTCGGAATCGCCCAAGGCGGCAGCGCTCTTAGGCGTCGATGTCGAGGGCTTGTTTCGCATGACGTCGGTGATCGGCGCCATGCTCGGCGGCGCGGCCGGCGTCCTCATCGCGCTTTATTCCAACGCCGTGTTCCCTCACATGGGCCAGCCGATGCTGCACAAAGGGATCGCGATCGTGATCCTTGGCGGCATGGGCGATATCCGCGGCGCTTTGCTCGGCGGCTTCTTGCTCGGCTTCGCCGAGGTGTTTTCAGTTGCGTATATAGGCTCGACCATGCGCGATGCCGTGGCGTTCGGCCTGCTCTTCACGATCTTGCTACTTCGGCCGCAAGGTTTGTTCGGCCACACGGCGCAGCGGCGCGCTTAACTGCGACGGCGGCGGTTCGTAGATTCAAAAACTTATGGAATGGCTCGATAGTTTCTGGGCGACCTACAGCACCTTGGTGCTTTCCGTCGGCACCAATGTCCTGCTCGCGCTGTCGATTTATCTTACCCTGGCCTGCGGTCTTCTCAGCGTGGCCAACGCCGCGTTCATGGGGATCGGCGCCTATGCGGCGGCGCTGCTGACGATCCACGGCGGCATTCCGTTTTTCTTCGCCCTCATGGCTGGTGCGTTCCTGCCGGCATTGATCGCGCTCGTGATTGGCCGCCCGACGCTGAGGCTGTCGGGAGTTTACCTGGCCATGGCCACTCTGGCTTTCGGCGAAGTCGTGCGTATCGTGATCCTCAACGCCGAGTCGCTCACTGGCGGCGCGCTCGGCCTCAATGGCATTCCGCTGCTCACCGGATGGCTTGATGTGACGCTGGCTGTTGGCATCACGCTTTATGTGCTAGTGCGGCTGGCTCATGCGCGGATCGGCCGCGCGATGACTGCGATCCATCAAGATGAGGTGGCTACCGAGCTGATCGGCGTCAATGTTCGCGCCTACAAATTATTTTCTTTTGTTTTGGGCGCGGCGCTGGCCGGACTAGCGGGAGCGCTTAACGCTCATTTCACTTTTTTTATCAGCCCGAACGAATATGGCTTCGAACGCGGGGTCGAAATCCTCGCCATGGGCGTGCTCGGCGGCACCACGAGTCCGTGGGGCGCGTTGATCGGCGCGGGGTTGGTAACGCTTTTGCCGGAGTTCCTACGCGGGCTTGGTCACTATCGACCGTTGATCAATGGCGTCATTCTCATCGTCATCATTCTCTATTCGCCCAAAGGGATTTGGGATCTTTTGCAATTTGTCGCGCGCCGGACGCGTCCAAGCACAAGCTAACGATGCTCACGCTTTCATCGGTTTCCAAAGGCTTTGGCGGCTTGCAGGTGCTTCAGGATATTAACTTGACGATTCCTGAGCGCGGCATTTTCGGTTTGATCGGTCCGAATGGCGCCGGCAAGACGACCCTGTTCAACCTCGTCACCGGTCTGTTGACGCCGAACGCCGGCGCCATCGAGTTCTTCGGACAACGGCTCGACGGCCAGCCACCCTATCAGATCGCCCGCTGCGGGATCGCACGGACGTTTCAAAACATTCGTCTGTTTAAAGAAATGACGGCGCTGGAGAATGTGCTGGTCGCGACGGTCGATCAGACGCGCTACGGGGTTGTGCGTGCGCTGCTACCCGGGCTCGGCTATCGGGATGTGGCGCAGAGCGAGCGTGACTCGGCGCGGGAACTTTTGGCGCGCGTCGGGCTTGTGGAGAAAGCCGGTCGCCAGGCCGGCACGCTTTCCTATGGAGAGCAGCGCCGAGTGGAGGTTGCCCGGGCGCTCGCGACCCGGCCCAAGCTGCTCCTCCTCGATGAACCGGCTGCCGGAATGAACGCCGCCGAGAAACGAGAGCTGATGAGTGAAATCGTTAAACTCGATGAGAGCGGTTTGAACATCATGATCATCGAGCATGATATGGGTTTCATCATGGGCCTGTGCCGGGAAATCGTCGTGTTGAATTTCGGTCAGATCATCGCCCGCGGCAGTCCTGCTGAAGTGCGCGCGAATGCCCGGGTTATCGAAGCTTATTTGGGCAGCGACGGCGACGCGGCATCGAGTCCGAAACCATGAGCGCCATTGTCAACGTTAGTGGCTTGCAGGTTCGCTACGGCGTCATCGAAGCGGTCAAAGGCATCGACCTGACACTGGAACAAGGCGAGATCACGGCCCTTTTGGGCGCAAATGGCGCTGGCAAATCAACCACCCTGCTGGCGCTGTCAGGGTTAATCAAGCCGGCGGCGGGATCGATTCGATTCGATAATTTCGAGTTGACTCGAATGCCGCCGCACCAGATCGTCGCCCGGGGACTCGTCCAGGTGCCGGAGGGCCGGGAAATTCTCACCACGCTCACGGTAAGGGAGAACCTGCTTTTCGGCGCCTACCGGCGCACATATAGTAGAAAGGAGATTGGCGCCGACCTGGAACGATTGCTTCAGCTGTTTCCACTCTTGCGCGAGCGGCTCGATGGCGCGGCGGGAAACCTCTCGGGCGGCGAGCAGCAAATGTTGGCGATCGCCCGCGCGCTGATGGCCAAGCCGCGTGTCTTGCTCTTGGACGAGCCTTCCATGGGTTTGGCGCCGCTCGTCGTGCTGGAGATTTTTCACACCCTGCGCACGCTGAATCTTCAGGGCCTGACGATCTTCCTGGTCGAGCAAAACGCGCGTCAAGCGCTCAGCATCGCCCAACGTGCGTACGTCATGGAAAACGGCCGGATTGCTCTGAGCGGTGCCAGCACGGCACTGGTGAAAGACGCGAAAATCGTCGACGTCTACTTAGGTGGATGAATAGTTTCGTTTGTTATCAAAAGCGAGCCAATCTGTTTTGCGACAGACTGCCGGTTGTTATCGCGGATTCATCGGCCTGATCGGTATGCTCGGAGTATTCATAGGATTGTTTCCAATTGTTCGTTTTTTCGCATTTCCTGCACTTATCTGTAGGACTTTCCTACGGAACGCGGTCTGAATTTCTGAATTTGTCACATTTTGACCACGTAATTCCAGGGTTATCAAGCTGGCACGGATTCTGCCTATTTAAGAGCTAGATTTCACGAAAGGCGGAGAACTGATTATGGATGAGATTTTAACAGCCGGCGAAGTAGCAGAGCTTTTGCAGATACACCCCCGAACTGTCTACAAGCTAGTTAAAGAGGGCTCGATACCGGGTCGTAAGTTCGGTGGCGGCTGGCGCTTTAGCCGCAGCGAGATCATCGCTATGGTATCACCTCAGGGTACGACCCCGCCGCCGCGCAAGATGCACACCGAAGAACGTTAGTTCGACAACTCGCTTAGAAGCCATCGCAAGTACCGAAGCGCACCCGTCGCCATCAGCGGCGACCGGCGCGCGCTGCTGTTTTGTGGTTTCTCTTCACCGATCCGTTTGTCCGCTCGGTCTTGACTTCCCGCGCCGTCCAACCTAGGACATACGAGCGACACAATTCTCTAAATTACATAATAGATAGGGTGGTTTTTCATGAGTGGTGCACTGGCGGGCATCAGGGTCGTCGAGGCGGCGAGCTACGTTACCGGTCCGTTTGCTTCGCAGCTTCTGGCGGACATGGGAGCGGAAGTCGTTAAGATCGAAGAACCAAAGCGCGGCGATCCATTTCGCGGTTGGGGTGAGAGAAATTATGCGGCGACGTTTTGCAGTCTAAATCGCAACAAGAAAAGCATCACGCTGGACTTGCGCATCGATGCGGGGCGCGATATCGCGCTCCGGCTCGCGTCCGAGGCGGATGTGCTGATCCAAAATTTCCGTCCGGGCGTGATGGAGAAGCGCGGCTTGGGCTACAACGACGTCAAAAAATTAAATTCCAAAATCGTCTATTGCTCGATTTCCGGTTTCGGTCCGACGGGACCCTACCGCGATATGCCCGGTTACGACACGGTCGGCCAGGCGCGTAGCGGCTTGTTAAGCCTGCTCACGGACCCAGGAAAACCGCAGGGCATGGGAATTTCCTTCTCCGACCACTTGACCGGCATGTACGCATGCTACGGCGTGTTGAGCGCGCTTATGAACCGCATGCTCAGTGGCGAAGGACAGCACGTTGAGACGTCGCTTTTGCGCGCCTCGGTTTCCTTCGTCGGAGAAAACGCCGCTCGCTACTTCGAGACCGGACATGTGCCGCGGCGCAAGCACCGCACGACCACCGCGGGAGTTTTCGCATTCGAAGATCGCGACGGCTTGGCGTTTGTCCTGCATATGTCGTCGCCGGATAAGTTCTGGCGCAACATGTTCGAGGTGGTCGGCAAGCCCGAGTGGTCGGGAGATTCGCGGTTCAACAACCGTAGAGCACGGATAGAAAATTACGACACGCTCGTCGAGCAACTGACGCCGATCTTTCGCGGCGGGCGGCGCGAGGACTGGTTACGTCGTTTAACCGAAAGGGATGTTCCGGCCGCGCCGATCAACACGTTGGACGAGGTGTTCGCCGATCCGCAAGTGCAGACCTATGGCTTTCCCATAGAAGTCGAGCATCCCAAGATGGGCAAAATGAAGCTCCTCGGCAACGCCGTCGACATGAGCCGTACGCCGCCCAGCATCGATCGGCCGCCGCCGATGCTGGGAGAACATACGGAAGAGATTTTAACGGGGCTGGGATTCGATCGCGCGGCGATTTCGGATCTGCGCGCTAAGGAAGCGATATAAAAAGAGTGTCGGGATCTCGATACTCCATTGGCTCGGCTTCTTATGACCGCCCGCCACCCCAGTTTAATTCCGCTATCGCACGATCATCACCATGGTTTGGCTCTGGCGCTGCGTTGCCGCAAACAGGCGCTGGGGCAGATCAAGCCGATGGGCGCTGCCGGTTTACGCGCGCGCGCCAGCGAATTTGTCGCTTTTTACATGAACAATCTGCAAGCGCACTTTCGTGCCGAGGAGGAAGTGCTGTTTCCGGCGCTGCGCGCGGCGCTGCCCGAGACCGGGTTGGTTATCGACGAGCTGATCCGTGATCACGCCGCGATGCGCCAGGCAGTGCTGCAGCTTGACGCCGGCGCCGGTCTCGCTAAGCTCGTTTTCGATTTAGGTGATCTTCTCGAACGTCACATTCGCAAAGAAGAGCGCGAATTATTTCCACTCTTCGAACGCCATATTGAAAGCTTGCCAGCGGAGTCGATCGGCGCGTCGCTGGAAAAAATTTTGGCCGGTGGCGCCGCTCGATAAACCACCACGACAACGTCTAGTCCATGATTTTTAGCAGAACGTGGCGGCGGTTTTTCGTGAAAGGTCTTACTTGACTGGGCCAGCGGCCCTCTTCGATCGCTTTGTCCCAGCCCGGACTGGTTAAAACGTCCGGACTTTCCAGTTCGTAGATCGCCGTATAAGCCGGCTCGTTGGGTATCTCGATAGTCTTGGTTTCACCGCCGATGTTCATCTTCAGCGCGCCGCGTTTATAGCGCGTGATGCCGATCACGCCGGGCACCTTACTCAGATTCGGCACGTGCTCTTCGTCGTACACTTCATTGAAAATCGCTTCATGCTCGGCATCGACATCCATCGTCGCAATCATCAAATATTTTGCGTTGCCCGCCATAATGTTTTTATCTCCTCGAGTGATTTATTGACTTGCGCATCGAATCTCACATGCCGAGAAAGCTGCCGATCTCGGGGGCGGGCGATTTGATTTCAACGACGATCGATTCCTCGATGCCTTCGACGCCGTGCGGCACCCCTTTGGGATGGCGGCACACATCGCCGGGGCCGAGGATATATTCTTCCTTGCCCACGGTCATCTTTACTTTGCCTTTGACGACATAAGCCAACGACTCGTGCGTGTGCACGTGCAGCGGCGCGCCCACGCCGGGGGTGTAATGGATCTCCAGAAAGGTCATCTCGTCGCCTTTGAGCAGCGGTTTGACGATCAGATCGCCGCCGTACATCGGCTTGCCTTCGATGGATTTCACGACCACCCCTTGAACGTCGGCGTTTTTAGATAGAATCATGATCGCTCCTTATCCGTGATGTGTCAGGTGAATCGGCGAAAAACCGAAAAGACATGAACGGTTTATCGGCGCTTCACCAGGACAAGCCGCTCGCATACGCGAGACTGCTCAGCTTGTTTTCCCCTGTGCTACGCGCCCGCCAAGTCTTCAAAGGTCGGTTCCGGCATGCCAGCTTTCCAGGTTGGGTCACGCAGCTCGAGCCGATTGCCGCTCGGATCGAAGAAATAAAGCTCCCTGCCGGTGAAAAAACCTTTGGCGCGATAATACAGCCGGTCGATCGGAATTTTTCGTTCCTTGAAAATCTTGCAGGCTTGCACCAGCGTTTCCGGGCTGACGGTGAAGGAATGGTGCACGTTCTGGTCCTCGGTAAAGGATTTGTCGACGTTCGCCGCGCGTTCGCAGAGCAGGATGTTGTGGTCGCCAACGTTGAAGCACGACATGCCGGAATTGCCCAGCCGACCGAGAGGTTTGAGGCCGAGCAGGTCGCCGTAAAACTTTTCGGCTTCATCAAGGCTATTCACCGGAATCGACCAGTGCGTCACGCCTTCGACTTTAAGTAGACTCATAAAACCCTCCTTCTGAATTGCTATCCGTAAAGTAAGTTTGTCAGAAACCGTATCACTATTCTCGTCTCTTGAATATGGCAAACCGACGACGGCCGTCAAGATGGCAGGCCGCTTTGAACCGCTCGCACGGCTGCGTTCGTTTCCAGGCAGGAAAAGCGCAACAAGGGCCCAGATCGATAATCGTCGCGCAGCTGGCCTCTTTTTCTGAAGCTTGTGCCGACTGACCGAACACCGTTGAGTCGACGTGGGCGTAAAATAGGGCAGGGTGAGGTCTTGCGTCAAGTAATCCTTGCGCAGAGCCTCGGCTGTCAGAGTCTCCAAGCTGCGGCAAGACCATGCATGCTTGTGAACAAGAAATTCTGTCGCGAAATTTATACAGAAAACACGCTTCGTCGGATAAATGCCGACAGGGAACGCTTGACACGTGGGTCTGTAAACCAGCGCCGATCAACGGACGCAGGAGAAAAGTGTGTCTGTAAGACCTTATCGCAGTGTGGGTCGATAGCAGAACCCCGTTTGGCATAAGACTTGCCCCTCAAGGTCATTCACGGAGGTATTAAAAAATGGACGCATTGGAGCTTCTGAAACAGGATCATCAAAAGGTCAAGCAACTGTTCGAACAATGTCAAACAGCCAAAGACAAAAAGCAGCAGAAGCAGATTTTTAAAGAGATCAAGACCGAGCTGGAAACACATACCCGCCTCGAGGAAACGATTTTTTATCCAGCGATCGAAGAATACGAAGAGTTGAAGGACATGGTGCTCGAGTCTTTGGAGGAGCACAAGCAAGTTAAAACGGTGCTCCGTGAGATGTCTCGGCTCTCACCCAGCAGTGAACGGTTTAAGCCGAAATTCAAAGTACTGAAAGACGATGTCGAGCACCACGCAGAGGAGGAAGAGGAAGGGAAAATGTTTCCCAAGATTCGCAGGTGATCGACAGCGCGGAGCTAGAGCGGTTGGGCGAACAAATCGAGCAAGCCAAACACAAACGAATGCGCAAGGCGAGCTAACGGTGCCGACGGTCTTACCTTTGAACGGGCGCAATATTCTCACAAATATTCTAAAGGGAGCGCACTATGGCCAGATACAGTAAAAAAGCGGAGCAAAAAGTCAAGCGGGCAATGCACGAACGCAAAAGAGGCACGCTGAAAAGCGGGCGATCAGGAAAAACCGTAAAGAGCCGCAAGCAAGCTATCGCCATCGGTCTCTCGGAAGCGCGCCGCGCCGGCGCAAAGGTGCCGCGCAAGAAGTCGAAAAAGAAATAGTCTCGCGCACTGAAGACGAGTTCCATCGCCGCGACAGCCGAAATCCGGCCGCTTCCATGCTGAGCGGCCGGATTTTTGTCCTTAACGCAGCCCCTCCATTTTTAGCAGAGCACGCTCCCAGTGGATCAGTTGGTTATTTCCAGAAAATTTGTCTTTCTAACCTGCCCAACCCTAGTCACTTCTCTTGATTACCAATAACGGCTAGAGATACTAATCTGCCTATGAGTGTCGCGTATGGTGCGGGGCGACCTCGTCTGGATTGGGATGAGTAAACGCTATGAAAAGGTTAGGTGTCATGTGAAGAATTCACTCGGGGTAGGCCTAATAGCGGTGCTCCTGGTCAACTTGATCGTGGTGGATCGCGTGCGCGGTGATTGGAAACAGGACTGGGATAAGACCGTCGCCGCGGCTGAAAAGGAAGGGGAAGTGACGATCTATGGTCAATCGCGCGCCGGGGTCGGCAAGGCGATTCTTGCCTTCAAAGATGTCTATCCCAAGATAAAGATCAATTTCATTGGCGGATCGGGAAGCGACTTAGCGAAAAAGATTATGGCCGAGAAGAGGGCGGACAAGCATCTCGTCGACCTGAGCATCGGGGGCGGCGGAACGATGGTGTTGGTCTATCATAAGGCCGGCCTTCTGCAGGCGCTGCCGCCGCAACTGATTCTCCCTGAAGTCGTGGATCAGACGAAATGGTGGTCGAAGAAGCACCTTTATTCGGATCCCGAAAGGCAGCATGTCTTCATGGCGCAAGGGGACGCGGGATCGGGTATCGGAGCCATCAACACGAACTTTATCAAGGCCGGTGAAATCGACTCGTGGTGGGATCTGCTCGCGTCTAAGTATCGAGGCAAGTTCGTTATGACGGACCCCGACTCGGCGGGCAACATCGGCAATTGGCGCTTTATCTATTACAGCCCCGATCTCGGTCCAAAATTTATCACCCGTTTGCTCACCGAGATGCAAGTGGCTTTCGCCGGTAATGAACATCAAATGATGGACTGGCTCGGCGCCGGAAAGTATTACATGCATGTTCTGGCTAAATTCGAGAACACGGAAAACGCCCGTAGTCAGGGCTTGCCGGTAAGGCAAATTTTCAGCGAAAAAGAGGGCGATACAATCAGCTCGGGCTCCGGCCACATCATAGCTTTCAAGAATGCGCCCCATCCAAACGCGACCAAAGTCTATCTCAACTGGTTTCTATCCCGCGACGGACAATTGGCTTGGCAGAAATTGACCGGCCGAAATTCATTTCGAACCGACATCTCGAAAGACATGATTCGTTACAAGGACGAGCAGGTGCCTAAAGAAGGCGGCAAATATCTCTTGTCGAGCTTACCCGAATATGAAGACATAAAGCCGTTGCAGAAACTCGTCGATGAGGTTTTGGCCAAGGCGAAACAGAAATAGCGTGGTTCTACTATCGAAGTGAAGATTCCGGCCGCACCACTGTTTTGGAATGTTCGACCCAGAGTGGGATTTTTTTAGGATAGGGGTTCGATCGCTCAGGATGTACGAATGGTGGGCGAGCAAGGTTTGTTCCGTCGATCATTCCCGATATGCACAGCACTGCTGACGTTTATTCCATTGTTTGAATGGGGTGACCTTCGAGTGGCCCGAGGATTGCCTCTGTTCCTGTCGTTTAGTCGGCAATTCGACAGCCATGAGCGGAAACCGCATGCGGGTCTGGTTCTCTCGGGGTGCCCTCAAGCCGTGGCCGGGAACACAAACACGCCCCGACGGCGGCTTTGAAAATCGCTAGTGTGAAAATCACGCCTTAGTGTATAGAGTATGTGAAAGGACGGGCCAGCAGAGAGCATTCAAAGGCAACAGTACGCCATGAACATCGATCTACACTCTCATTTCTTTCCCGTGGAAGCGTTGCAGAACCCCGGCAAGTACGAGAGGCACGCGCCCAAGCTTGTGCTGGACAAGGGCAAGCTGTCGGTCAGGTCCCAGATCGGATTTCGTCCCGGCCTTGGTGCCGGGGCGTACGATCCTGGGGCGCGGATCAAGGCGCTGGACGCGATGCGAATTGACATGCAGGCGATTTCGCCGTCGCCGATTTTGCTTTTTTACTGGGAGGAGCCGGCTGTGGCCGCCCACTTTTCGCGCAAGCAAAACGCGGCGATTCAAGCGGTCGTGCAAACGCATCCAGATCGATTCGTAGGTTTCGGCAGCGTGCCGCTGCAAAGCGTGATTGATTCCATCGCCATCGCAGAAGAGGCGAAGAGCATGGGCTTGAAAGGGTTGGAGATCGGCAATGCCGTGGGCGACAAACCTTTGGATGATCCGATCTTCGAGCCGTTTTTTGAAGCGGCGCAGAAGTTGGAATTGCTGTTGTTTGTTCATCCTCTCGAAGGCGGGCTGGATCCCGACGATCCGCTGGCGCCGATCCTCGGCAACGTTTTGCAATTTACTTTTCGCACCACCCTGATGATCGAGCGCATGATATTGAAAGGTATGTTCGAGAAATATCCGAACCTCCGTCTGTGCCTTTCTCATGGCGGCGGATTGGTTGCGTTCAACATCTGGCGTCTAGATCACTCCTACGGTTTGCGTCCGGACTTGAGAAAGACCCTGCCGCAAAAGCCTTCCGAGTATCTTAAGAAACTTTATTTCGACGCCATTGTTCATTCGCTTTCGGCGCTACAGTATTTAGTTCAAGTCGTCGGCGCGGATCGGGTGGTCATCGGCACGGACTATCCGATGGGGATGGGTGATTTTGATACGGTGAACAAGGTAATGCAGCTCGATCTTGCCGATGGCGAACGGCAAAAAATCCTCGGTGGCAACGCGGCGCAAGCCTTGAATCTTTGACCCTAACGCGATAATGCATCCGGTCCTGTAATCAAGAGGAATGACTCCTTAATCGTTCGATAGCTTTTAGGAGGAGAGCGATATGCAATTGATGCGGATTGCAGCTCTGACGCTTTTTCTCGGCGCCTGCGCAACCGTACAAAAGCGAAGTCCGACGGTATCTATTCTCGTTGACCTCGATCCCGCCAGCGCCGACCGGACCGTGATCGTGGAAAGTATCACAGCGGACAAAGACGGCCGGCTCTACTTACCTGATCGGGTCACGGGCAATATTCTTCGCGTCGATCCGAAAACCCCGAAGCCCGTTGTGGTGGGACGGATCGAAGCGCGTGAGATCACGGGAAAAAAGGTTAATGCGGACGGTGGCGGCATCGATTTCAATCAGCAGGGCGATCTTTTCATAGCCGCGGCCCCCTTCAGTGAAGTCGTACGCGTCAAGGGATCTGAATTGAATCCAGCGAAGCCGGGGGTGGCGCAAACATTTGCGACAGGGACAGCCGGCGCTAACGGAATCGCGTTTGACCGTCAAGGAAATCTTTTTATCTCAGGCGGCGCCAGCGGGATCGTCTACCGAGTCGGCGCGAGTGGCGGTGTTGCCCAACCGGCGGTTCAAATCGAAAAGCAGACGCGCACGCTTCCCGATGGAAAGACACAGCAGGCGACCGTTGCCAACGGGTTGGCATTTGACGCCAAGGGCCTGCTCCATGTTGCCGACACTTCACGGGGTGCGATTTGGACGGTGGCGATCGGCCCCGAAGGCAAAGGTGGGAAGCCTTCTCTATTGGCGCAAAGTCCGCTGCTCGAAGGCGCCGACGGCTTGGCCTTTGATCGCAACGGCAAGCTCTGGGTTACGGCGAACGAGCGCAATGCTC
>Ga0111539_10009322_pt1 | contig 12398 bp, 12 predicted proteins | sample RhiMethybrSRZTD1_FD_79667 | JGI IMG/M metagenome (GOLD analysis project Ga0111539, IMG submission 79667) | Populus rhizosphere microbial communities from Tennessee, USA - Rhizosphere MetaG P. TD hybrid SRZTD1 (version 2) (version 2) | ecosystem: Host-associated > Plants > Roots > Rhizosphere >...
TACTCGCTACAGTTTCTGCAGCAAAACCAAAAATTGGTGACTATCCATTTACAACACTAACGCCTAACCTTGGCGTGGTATCTTATCGTGAAGATCGTTCCTTTGTAATGGCGGACATCCCGGGAATAATAGAAGGAGCTGCAGAAGGAAAGGGCCTGGGAATTCGATTTTTGCGCCACATTGAACGCAATTCCGTATTGCTTTTTCTTATTCCCGCCGATTCAAAGGATATTCGGACTGAGTATGAAATTCTATTGAACGAACTTCGCAAATACAATCCCGAATTGCTGGACAAGAAACGATTACTAGCGATTTCCAAGATGGATATGCTCGACGACGAACTACTCCAGGAAATGAAAAAAGAGGTACCCGCGAACATCCAGACCGTATTTATTTCAGCCATTACCAATAAGGGTATTCAAGAATTAAAGGACTTAATCTGGAAAATCTTGCATGAAATTGGCGATTGATTCGAATGCCAGTTTGACATTAAAATTGACTTTGGCAATATTCTTGACTGGAGGGATTTGTTTAGTTTTCAAGACGTTATGTCTATTTAGGAACAATCATAAATCAGCGAAATGAAGCAGAACGAAGAAATACTTTCCGAAAACAATGAGTCAACAGAAAACGTGTCAGATCCAACACCTGTAAATACTTCCGACGAGATTTCCGTTGAAAAAATTCAAACAGATTTAGCTGAACAAAAAGAAAAGTTCATTCGATTGTATTCTGAGTTTGAAAATTTCAGGCGAAGGACCGCTAAAGAAAAACTGGATTTGATCCAATCGGCAAATGAACAATTGATCAAGACCTTGCTTCCGGTTATCGACGATTTTGACAGGGCGGAAAGATCATTTAGAGACAAGAACGACAAGGAATTGGAAGGATTCTTCCTGATTCATAGCAAATTCAAGAAAGTCCTGGATCAAGCAGGAGTGAAAATGATGGATATTAAAGTGGGAGCGGAGTTCAATCCCGATCTACATGAAGCCATTACTCAAATACCTGCACCTGATGAGAGTTTGAAAGGAAAGATTGTTGACGTCATCGAGCCAGGCTATTTACTAACAGATAAAGTTATCCGTTTCGCTAAAGTTGTTGTCGGGAGTTAATCTCGATGTTAGAAATACTATTTCAATAGAACACACATGTCTGCAAAAAGGGATTATTACGAAATACTAGGAGTCAACAAATCGTCATCAGGCGACGAAATCAAGAAGGCTTATCGAAAAGTTGCTATTCAATTTCACCCTGACAAGAATCCCGACAATAAAGAAGCGGAGGAAAAATTCAAGGAAGCTGCCGAAGCTTATGAGGTATTGAGCGATGCAGATAAACGTGCGCAATACGATAGATTTGGGCATGCACGTGGAAATGGTGGATTTAGCGGGCATAACATGAATATGGACGATATCTTCAGTCAATTTGGAGATATCTTCGGCGGTGGCGGAAGCCCATTTGATAGTTTCTTCGGCGGCGGATCGACCCGCGGCGGAAGGCGTCAACGCAAAGGATCGAACCTCAGGATAAAACTGAAGCTGACGCTGGAAGAGATAGCACATGGAGTAGAGAAAAAAATCAAAGTAAACCGCCTCGTTCGGGCGGATGGGGTGACATTTAAAACGTGTCCAACGTGTCAGGGATCAGGCCAAATTCGAAAAGTCGTCAATACCATGTTAGGTCAGATGGTTTCGGCGAGCACGTGCTCCAGCTGCGATGGCTCCGGCCAAATCGTTGACAAACGACCAAGCGGAGTCGACAGTTCAGGTTTAATATCGAAGGAAGAACTTATTTCGGTAAAAATACCTGCCGGAGTTGCCGACAGCATGCAGCTTTCCATGTCTGGCAAGGGAAACGAAGCACCTGGTGGTGGGGGAGCAGGAGATCTTTTAATTCTCATCGAAGAACAGGAAGACAAATTTTTAAAAAGAGACGGGAACAATCTCGTTTATGATCTCTATATAAGTTTCGTCGATGCTGCCATTGGCACTAATATCGAAGTCCCGGCAGTAGGGGGAAAAGTAAAGATTAAGATTGACCCTGGAACCCAAAGTGGTAAAATACTACGACTTCGCGGAAAGGGGCTCAAGGATGTAAACGGCTATGACGTCGGAGATCAACTCATTTATGTCAACGTTTGGACGCCGAAAAAACTCACTTCTGAAGAAAGGGCCAAATTAGAAAGCCTTAAAGACTCCCCAAATTTCGAACCCCGTCCAGACGCCAATGAAAAAGGCTTTTTTGAGCGGATGAAGGAGTATTTCAATTAAAACCAATTCTGACAACCGATTTGATTTATCGCCGTTAAATTGAGATTAAGCGGGGTTATTTTGTATGATTTTACCTTTAAACATACACGCGGCAACCCCTACAATCAGTAGATCGTAAATAACGACATGCGCAAAAAGATTTGGTTAACGTACTGTGGAGTTGCTATCGTGGGACTTGCATTCGGACAGCTTAAAAAACAATTTACAGTTGAAGACGTAGCCTCGTGTGAAAATATCCGGCTTTGCTTGAAGGCAAATAGTGGTAATTGCTACATTAAACCCAGCCAAAACACGGAAATCCTCAACGTTTTCAGTAACCAAACGGAAACCAGTTACGCGCATAATTTTAGAAAGGAAGTAAAAGGAAAAACCTGCGAGGTACTGCTCAATCTTGAAGAAACACAAACAGAGGGCATTAGCCAGACCATATCCACCCGGTTTTTTGGAGCATCCGATAAACCCGTTAGCGATAAACTTTGGAAAATGTATCTCACCGATGCTAAACCCTATTTTCTGGAACTGAACTATGGCATCGGCAACGCAAATATCGACCTCTCAGGCCTTGCTATAAAAAATCTCAAAATCAACACTGGTAGTGCGGACGTTAACGTGGGATATTACTCCTCGCTAGAGAATCAAATTGACATGGATACCTTTTTTGTGAAGGTTGATCTTGGGTCCGTGAACGTAAAGAATCTCAATATGTCACGCACCCGCCACATGATCGCTGATGTTGGATTTGGGAACATGACCTTGGACTTTACAAGTAAACCGTTGGTAAGCAACAAAATCAAAGGAAGCGTAGGGGCTGGAAATCTAACCATCTTATTGCCTAGCAACGATACGCCCGTCTTGTTGAAGATTAAAGATTCATGGTTGTGCAGCGTAAAAATGCCCGAACAATTCAAGAAAGTCTCTGCGAACGTATTTGCCAATGCCGCCTATTCAAAAGATGCCAAGAACAGCTTGACATTCGATCTTGATGTTTCTATGGGCAATATTATTTTTAAGCAAGACTACCATTAATACTCCGTAGTTTTTGTAAACAACGGTTTTCCTTGTAATTCCTCATTATCTTTTGACACTAATTCCAGTGTTAAAAACATAAATTCGTGGACGCATTAGTTGTCAATCAAGTCACCAAGCGCTATACAAACCACGTAGCCCTCGATGATGTTAGCTTGAACATACCGCAGCATACCATTTTCGGTTTGCTTGGCCCAAATGGCGCCGGTAAGACCACGCTTATCAGGATCATTAATCAGATCATAAACGCGGACCACGGTGACATTATCATCTTTGGTGAAAAGCTTCAGGAAAAACATATCGGGGCGATTGGATACCTGCCAGAGGAGCGAGGGCTGTACAAAAAACTTAAAGTAGGGGATCAGTTAATCTATTTGGCTCAGCTGAAGGGGCTAAGCGCTAAAGTAGCTGCTGAGAAAAGTAAAAACTGGATGCGTAAGTTTCAGATTACCGATTGGTGGAATAAAAAGGTCGAAGATCTAAGTAAGGGTATGGCACAGAAAGTGCAATTTATCAGCACCGTGATGCACGAACCCAGACTTATTATTTTGGATGAACCGTTTTCAGGTTTTGATCCGGTTAATGCACAACTTATCACACAAGAAATTTTGGAGTTAAAGCAGAAAGGCTGCACGATCATTTTTTCAACTCACCGGATGGAAACAGTTGAAGACTTGTGCGATGATATAGCTTTGATCAATAAGTCAAAGAAAATATTAGAAGGGTCAAAGAAGAAAATAAAAGAAACCTACCGAACCAATACCTATACCGTTGAACACAGGGGTATGTTTAGCCCTTCGTCGGAAAGATTCGAATTGATTTCACAAAAAAATCTTGAGGACACATTTTTCAAATCAGTCATTAAAATGAAAGATGGCAACAATCCCAACCAATTGATTCGCGATCTCACCGAAGTTACGGAGGTCCACAGCTTCATTGAAAAAATTCCGAGTATGAGTGAAATATTTATAACCTTAGTAAAGGGCGAACACCATGAATAAGATTTGGCTCATTATGAGGCGGGAGTTTTTAAACCGTGTTCAAAAGAAATCCTTTTTGATTGCCACAATTCTGTTGCCGCTAATTTTCCCCCTGTTAATGGCGATTTTGGTCTACGCCGCCATCGAGCAAAAAAAGCATGCGTCGAAAGAAGTTGTTTATTATGTAGACGACAGCAACCGATTTGTACCCGATACTGCCAAGTACATTTTCAGAAAATTTCCGGGACCAATCGATGACGCTAAAAAAGCATTTCAACACGATCAAAGTCATGGCCTGCTGTTCATTCCAAATTTTGATCTCTCAAATCCGCAAGGCATCACACTATATACGAAAGTAAACCCTAGTCCGAATGAACTAGGTGATTTGGAAGGTATGCTTGAAAACCAGGTTAAGGAATTGAAGATGGTTAAGTTTAATATCAGTCAGAAAGTACTGGACAGCATCAAAACCGATATTTCAATTCGAACAATAAATATTTCGGAGGAAGGTCACGAGGAAACTTCGAATACAAATGTCCTTTTTGGTATTGGCATGGCCTGTGGCATCATGATGTACATTTTCATTTTCATTTATGGCGCGCAAATCATGCAAGGCGTGATTGAAGAAAAAACCAGTAAGGTGGTGGAAGTGATCGTTTCGTCAGTAAAACCATTTCAGTTAATGATGGGGAAAATTATGGGATTAGCTTCCGTAGGACTTTTACAATTCCTGATCTGGATTATACTTATCACCACATTATCGTCCGTCGTTTTAGGCTTTTTCGGATTGGAAATGCCGCAACAGCAAATGATGAACGAAATGAATCGGCAATACCCCGAGGCTCAATTGCAGAACCAGGGTATGATAGAGGTGATGAGGCTGATCGGTCAAATACCATTTGGTTATCTAATCTTCAATTTTCTTTTTTATTTTCTAGGTGGCTACTTATTATATGGGGCGCTTTTCGCTGCGGTTGGCTCAGCCGTAGATAGTCCTGCAGAAGCTCAGCAGTTTATGTTTCCCATTACTATTCCCATGTTGATCTCCTATTTCGGACTATTTACTTTTATACTTGATGATCCGGACGGAACCATAAGTACCTGGCTTTCTATTATCCCTTTCACTTCTCCGATTGCCATGATGGGTAGAATCGGATTTGGTGTGCCCGGCTGGCAACTAGCATTATCCATGGTGTCACTGATTGGCGGTTTTATTTTTACAACCTGGGTAGCTGGACGCATTTATCGCGTCGGTATTTTGATGCATGGAACAAAAATCAATTACAAGGTTATGGCAAAGTGGTTTATGATGAAGGCGTGATCAGTCCTTCTCAGCTATCACGACCACCACGCTATAAACTCTGCCTTCGGGAGATCCGAATTTAAATTCATTTCACCCGGCCCAGTCGGTTTTTCAGTATCTTTCAAATTAGAATGAGCACGAAAGTTCCAATGCCTTCCCTCGATTTCTATCGGAATAATTCCAATCTTAAATGGATTGTCCTGGTGGTGTCTGTCTTGATTAGTATCAGTTCAATTTACTACACAAACATACTAGTGGATCAACTGAAAGAACGGGAACGTCAACAAGTTCAGCTTTATGCCAAAGCCATCGAATACACAGCAAATGACGAAAATACCTATGGCGACGTGAACTTTATAGCCCAGGAAATTCTTTTTCAAAACAATTCGATTCCCATCATACAAGTTGGTGACAGCCTCAAGGTTCTATCTTTTAGAAATCTCGACCTGGAAGAACGGTGGTCGGAAAAAAGGAAAAATAATTTTCTAAAAGCTGAAATGGAGATGATGCGCGAGACGTACGAACCTATCCAGGTAACGTTGCGTGACCCACAGACCGGTGAAGTTTTTGGCACTCAGTACATCTACTATAAAAATTCCTTTCTCCTCAAACAACTCATAGCCTATCCATACATTCAGTTATCCGTTATCGCAATCTTCGGGTTCATTGCTTATCTCGCGTTCAATTACTCCAAGGCAGCAGAACAAAATCAGGTATGGGTGGGACTTGCAAAGGAGACCGCTCACCAACTCGGCACTCCCCTCTCCTCACTGATGGCATGGGTTGAGGTTATTCGCGAAGATCCGGATCTCAAGCATAAGGGCGTTGTTGAGGAATTAGAAAAAGACATTCAAAAACTCAGGATCGTCACCGAACGATTTTCCAGTATTGGTTCCGTGCCTTCGCTGAAAAAAGAGAATGTTGTGAGCTTGATTAATAACGTTGTGAATTACCTGCGCCCCAGGGTTTCTTCTAAAATCCGAATGGAGGTATTTACCTTGTCAGAAAATATTTTTGCAGATGTTCATGCTCCATTATTTGAGTGGGTCATTGAAAATTTGGTTAAAAATGCCATTGATGCTATGGGTAACACGGGCACCATTGCAATCAAAATCCTGCGCGGAAATGAGGGTAAGGTTTTTATAGATATTTCGGACACTGGAAAAGGTATACCACGATCTAAACTGGAGCACGTTTTTAGACCCGGTTTTACCACAAAAAAAAGAGGATGGGGATTAGGCCTAACCCTTGCAAAAAGAATCATTGAAGCCTATCACAATGGGAAAATTTTTGTCAAATCTTCGGAGGAAAACCTTGGAACCACCTTCAGAATCATTTTAAATGTTGCTTAAAACGGCAAAGAATCAATCCAACCTTTTTGCATTTCCGCTTTGGGTCTTAGGCCAGAAAAACATACTTTTGCGCTCGAATTTTAGACCTTAAAAATTTCAAAAACATATAGAATGGCAAACATTGGCAAGATCACCCAAGTCATCGGTCCCGTGGTAGACGTCGCATTTGACAGCGATGGCGCAACATTACCCAATATCCTTGATTCTCTTGAAGTTACAAAAGCCGATGGCACCAAAGTGGTGCTGGAGTGTCAACAGCATCTTGGCGAAGATCGCGTGCGTACCATTTCTATGGAGGGTACGGACGGATTGGTGCGCGGCATGAAGGTATTAGATACAGGATCTCCAATAAAAATGCCGATTGGCGAAGATATTAAGGGTAGGTTATTCAATGTCGTCGGCGAAGCCATTGATGGTATTCCGCAGCCTTCCGGCGCCGAAAGATTGTCCATTCACCGTCAGGCCCCCCCGTTTGAGGATTTAACTACTTCTACGGAGGTCCTTTTTACCGGGATAAAAGTTATTGACCTCATTGAGCCCTATTCAAAAGGCGGTAAAGTTGGTCTGTTTGGTGGTGCTGGTGTGGGTAAGACGGTATTGATTCAGGAATTGATCAACAATATTGCAAAAGCTTATTCCGGCCTTTCTGTATTTGCTGGGGTTGGTGAAAGAACGCGTGAAGGGAACGACCTTCTTCGAGAGATGATTGAAGCGGGGATTGTGAATTACGGCGAAGAGTTTATGAAATCACTTCATGCAGGCGGTTGGGATCTTTCAAAGGTAGATCAGGATAAACTAAAAGAATCAAAGGCTACCTTCGTATTTGGCCAAATGAATGAACCTCCAGGAGCACGCGCTCGTGTGGCACTTTCGGGCCTTACAGTGGCTGAATATTTCCGTGACGGCGACGGACAAGGGAAAGGAAGAGACATTCTGTTTTTCGTAGATAACATCTTCCGTTTTACGCAAGCAGGGTCTGAGGTATCGGCGCTTTTGGGACGGATGCCATCTGCCGTAGGTTATCAGCCCACACTTGCGACCGAAATGGGAGCAATGCAGGAACGTATTACTTCCACGAAAAATGGCTCGATCACGTCGGTCCAGGCGGTATATGTACCCGCCGACGATTTGACTGACCCGGCACCAGCAACGACATTTGCTCACTTGGATGCGACCACCGTTTTGTCGCGTAAAATTTCTGAGCTTGGCATCTATCCTGCAGTGGATCCGTTGGATTCTACTTCTCGGATTTTGCGGCCGGAAATTGTCGGCGATGAACATTACAATTGCGCTACCCGGGTTAAGAATATTTTACAACGCTATAAAGAATTGCAAGACATTATTGCCATCCTTGGAATGGATGAATTGTCAGATGAAGATAAATTGATTGTTGTAAGAGCAAGACGCGTTCAGCGCTTCTTATCTCAGCCATTCCACGTAGCTGAGGCATTTACTGGATTGCAGGGCGTATTGGTAGACATTAAGGACACCATTAAAGGGTTCAACGCCATCATGGATGGACTTTACGATCATCTTCCTGAAATGGCTTTTAACCTGGTAGGTAATATCGAGCAAGCAGTTGAAAAAGGCGAGAAGATATTGGCGGAAGCGAAGGGATAATGGTTAATTGAATTGGAATATTAGGAAAATTGAAAATTGTAAAATTCCTTAATCTTCTAATTTTCCAATCTTGAAATTTTCTAAATCTTACGACAACTATGTTACTCGAAATATTGACTCCGGAAAAAAAGATTTTTGAAGGAGACGTCACGATTGTTACTTTCCCAGGTGCCGAAGGTTCCTTCCAGGTTATGGAAAATCACGCGCCACTGATCAGTCTGCTTAAAGGAGGAACGGTGGAATACAAGGGGAAATCAGGCACCAATCGAGTTGGTATTTTGGGTGGCGTCGTTGAGGTTTTGAAGAATAAGGTAATTGTCCTTGTAACCGGCCTGGCTGCCTGAGCACCTTATTTTAAGATAAGGTTAATTACCCATTTCCATTGTTGACCCACTTCACAAAAAAGAAGGCGCCAACCACGAGGCAAACTGCACCAGCCACCCAAAAAGCATTTCCCGTCAGCATCAGCATTACAATCCCGGCAACGCCAAAAGCGATCGCCAATGCTACCAGCGTATCAAATTTTTGGGTCGCCTGGACACCATCAACGCCATCATTTTTTTTGAGCACGTTCTTCTTGGAATAATTTACTAGCTCCCTTCTTAATTCTTTACGAAACTCTTTTTTCTCCTGCTTCGACATGGTCTTAAACTTCGCGGCAACGTCCTTTACTATGGCTTCTTTTTTTTCAGCGATTACAATGGGTTCAGCTGTTGAGCTAACGACCAAAGTTTTTTCATCCAAAGTCAATGGGTTTTCTTCCACCGGCATTTCTTTTAGATGCGCGTCAACTTTTTTTCCACTGTTATAATCATAGTGGTCAAATTGATATACATACTTGGGCGACGAGCAAGCAGTTAGGAAGACGAATGCACTTAAAAGTACCTGATGAAATTTCATAACATTACTTTTTGGTTTTTCGAAACAGGGATAGCCTTTTAAAAATTTTTTTTTCAAAGGCCCAAAAGAAACTGAATTGACCAAACAAAAATCCATATCCCAACAATATAACATTATACAGTGGCAATATTAAAATATAATACAAGATTGAAACCATTACGGTATCACCTTGTTTTCCCGCGAGAAATTGAACCAGTGGTTTTTTTAAAAAAAGTATCGTGAAACCCGTACACGCGAAAACAATTAAGACAATTATTACTTGGAGTGGACTACCCAGGTTCCAACGCTGTCTAAGTCTTTCAATCCATGCCACGCCTGTGTATTTATTCAAGATCCAATTTCAAAAAATATTTCCATAAACCCATGCCAGGTAATGGGGCTTTAATGGTCAGGGGAACCTTTCGTATCGGGTGCTCGAAAGATAACTGCTTAGCATGTAGGCAAATGCTTCCATCATCATTGGCCTCGCTGTCTCCGTATTTTACGTCACCCTTGATGGGACACCCCATGCTAGCAAGTTGAACACGGATTTGGTGAGGCCTGCCTGTTAAGGGACTTACCTCCAAAAGCCAGTGCCCAGCTTCTGCTGCGATAACGCGGTAGTCGAGTTCTGCATACTGAGCTCCCTCAGTTTCTTTTTTAAATGCCGTCGTCCGATTCTTTTTATCATCCTTGATCAGCCAGTGTTTCAGTGTTTCATGATCCGACCGGGGTTTATTTTTGACAATGGCCCAATATGTTTTTTTTGTTTCCTTATTTCGAAACAATGCATTCATTCTCTCTAGCGCTTTGGACGTCCGGGCAAGAACAACCACCCCGCTTACAGGCCTGTCGAGTCGATGTACTAAACCCAGAAATACGGCGCCTGGTTTTTTAAATTTTTCGCCGATGTAGGCTTTGCAAAGCTCAACCAATGAGGCATCGCCCGTAGCGTCACCTTGGCTCAATATACCTGACAATTTATTGACCACCAGCAAATGATTGTCTTCGTAAAGTACAGTGAAAGGTTGGGTCATTCTCAGATCGAAATACGAATTAAAGGACTGCGCATCGGTTGTCGATGGACACGAATTTGGAACTCCTAATCTATTTACCAGACGAAAATTTAACATACAAGCTGGACTCGGAGTTTTCGATCGTGACCAATCCCAAAAATCTCAAATAAATCTAAACTTCGGCCACGATCCTCGACTGTAATATCGATTTCACTTCAGATTTGGGACTATTTCTTCGGTAAAAGACCCGTTTCGGGACTATGCTTTTTGTAAAATTTAACAAGATTGGTTGCCCTCTGTTCAAAAGAAAGGGGCAAAATTCATTCAAAACATTGATTTTCGATTTCAAAAGTAAATTTTCTTGGGCGCCGACCCGTAAGGCAGCTCGGCATTGGAAAATGGAGCAATTCTTGTAATAAGTGTTGCAAAAACCCTTGTATGGAAAAAAGTAAAAAAGTTATCTTCCCGGCCCCTCCTGCAAAATTTGATACTCCTGAATCTCCAGAAGCAAAGTATTGGCGTGAGAAGTATGAAATCACGACCAAACATCTAATGGTGGCTGTTAAAGAATGGGGAAAATTAAGGCAACAAGTCGAAGAAGGCGGCATGAGCAAGGTAGCATAATTAGTCTTTAACCTCCCTCAACATCCTTTCTTAATTGACTTGTGATTGCCCTACTGGGTAAACTTTCTCGTCTCAGTCAATTTCAACTTTCCATCTATCGTCATCAAAGTTTATAAAACCTTTTTGAAGAGAAAATCGGTTGCATTACCTTCATTTCCATGAAGAACCTCTTCGTCCGAAGGAATTTTATAAAATCATTTCTTTCACTTCCGTTTTTTACGGGTCCCGGAGCTTTGCTCGCGAACGGCGAGCCAGCTGCTCAAGCCAGAAATGTAAATGGCGGACAAAGCAAACTCAAAATGAGTCTCAATGCGTTTTCTTTTAACGCTCTGCTCTCTGAGAAAAAAATGACACTCGATGAACTTTTGGAAACCTGCGCAGAAATTGGTTTCGATGGGGTCGACATCACCGCCTATTATTTTCCAGGTTATCCGAATGTCCCGTCAGATGAATATTTATATCATATAAAAAGAAAGGCATTCAGACTCGGGCTCGATATTACAGGCACTGGGGTTCGAAATGACTTCACGGATCCTGACAAGAATAAAAGAGCAGAACATATTACGCTCGTAAAAAATTGGATTGACGCTGCGGCCAAACTTGGGGCGCCGGTCATCAGAATTTTTGCAGGCACCCAAAATCCCAAAGACTATACCCGCGAACAAATAGTCTCATGGATGCTCGATGACATACAAGAGTGTTTAGCATACGGAAAGCAGAAAGGAGTTGTTGTCGGAATTCAAAATCATAATGATTTTATTCTGACCGCAAATCACGCAATTGAGTTCATTGAAAAAGTAAATTCAGAGTGGTTTGGGCTTATTCTTGATACAGGCAGCTACAGGATTTATGATCCTTATGAAGAAACTGCTAAAACAGCTAAGTACGCTGTGAACTGGCAACTCAAAGAAAATGTATTTATCAATGGTATTGAAAAACCAGCTGACATTCAAAAATTGATAGACATTATACGAGCTTCCGGCTACCGGGGCTACGTCCCGATTGAGACCTTGGGGCCGGGCGATCCAAAATCAAAAGTCACTGAATTGTACAAAAAGGTGAGAGAGGCTATTGGTCCCATATCCTGATGGCTTCACAAACATCGAAAGAAAGTTTTCCATCTGACATAAACGACTCTTCACTATTACACCAACGCTGGTGTAATATTTCTTCAAATTTATCACTGAAAACCTGCTGACGTTTTGCGGCCAGGCTGTATTAATCGTTTTCAACGAATCTAATACAATGAAAAAACTATTTATCGCTGGTTTTATCTTCATCAGTCACCATTCTTTCTCACAAGCCTATCTTGATAGAATTGTCCA